>Ga0268266_10004302_pt1 | contig 13710 bp, 8 predicted proteins | sample KBSS13metaG_FD_190356 | JGI IMG/M metagenome (GOLD analysis project Ga0268266, IMG submission 190356) | Switchgrass rhizosphere microbial communities from Kellogg Biological Station, Michigan, USA - KBS S1-3 metaG (SPAdes) (version 2) | ecosystem: Host-associated > Plants > Roots > Rhizosphere >...
TGGCCAGCGGGGTTGCTTTGCTGCTGTTGGGTTGCGGCGGCGGCTCTTCGAGCCCCGTGCCGACCGCCACGCTGACGGTTGATAAAACAGCCGTCAACTCCGGCGAACAGGCGACTCTCACCTGGACGTCAACCAACGCAACTTCATGTACCGCATCAGACGGTTGGAGCGGCTCTCTCGCGGCGAGCGGCAGTCAGAGCACCGGCGCTCTGAAGGCTGCCACTGACTTCAGCCTGACCTGCACCGGGGGTGGCGGCACGAGCACGCCCGTCACAACGACCGTGCATATGATTCCGACTGCGACCTTGACCGCCGATCCGACGCAAGTTGCGCCTGGGACGACTTCCACGCTGACCTGGAATTCAACGGATGCCGGTTCCTGCACTGCTTCGGGTGGTTGGAGTGGGGCGCTCTCGACCAGTGGCTCTCAGGCCACTTCTGCTCTCAATGCCGACTCCACATTTTCTCTGACATGTTCCGGCGATGGCGGTAGTAGCCAGGCGGTCACTGCGAGCGTTTCGGTTGTCACAACCCCGGCGGTGACGCTGACTGCGAATCCCACTGTGGTGGCCCCAGGTGGCACTGCCGTTCTGACATGGAGATCAATCAACACCACTACGTGCACTGCCTCGGGCGGGTGGGCCGGGACACTCGCGGTCAAGGGCGCTCAGAACACGGGTGCGCTGAGTGCCGATACGACATACACGTTGGTCTGCTCAGGCACGGCAGGGACGAGCCCGGCAGCCACTGCGACGGTGAGTGTTTCAAATGCGGTCATGGGACTATCGCCCGGCACGGCGGCGATTACTTTAAACCAGACACAGCAGTTCACTGCCGCGGTACCGGGCGGCGGCTCGGCAACTTGGACTGTTGACGGCCTTGCCAATGGCAACGCTACAGTGGGAACCATCAGTGCAAGTGGACTCTACACACCGGGAACCGCGGCTGGCCCGCATACGGTTGTTGCGACAAGCGCCGCTAACACGGCGCAGAGCGCCACCTCACTTGTAGCCGTCACCGACCTGGCAGGCGTCTATACATACCACAACGATCTCGCCAGAGACGGCGTGAACACTCAGGAATACGCCTTGACGAAAGCCACGGTCAGTACGGCACATTTCGGGAAGCTCACCTCGTGCACGGCTGACGGCGCGATCTATACGCAACCCCTATGGGTTCCGAATCTGACTATTGGTGGCGCAAAGCACAATGTGGTGTTTGTAGCGACTCAGCATAACGGGGTGTTTGCGTACGACGCCGAAGCCGTCCCTTGCAAGACTCTGTGGTCGGCCAACCTGCTGGATGCAGCTCATGGCGCGACGACGGGAGAGACCCCAATCCCTGCTGCCCTGGTCGGTAAGGGGTTCGGCAATATTCAGCCCGAGATCGGAGTTACGGGCACGCCCGTAATCGATCCTGCAACCCACATCCTGTACATCGTCACCAAGTCGATCAATCCTTCGCACACGACGTGGTATCAGCGCCTGCATGCTATCGACCTGCTCACGGGTGCCGAGAAGGCCGGTTCTCCGGCAGCGATCACAGCCACTTACCCGAAATCAGGTGGAGGCACTGTCGCCTTCGATCCTCACTTCGAACATCAGAGATCAGGCCTGGTGTTCGCGAATGGCATGGTCTACATTCCCTGGGCCTCTCACGAAGACCAGACCCCCTACTACGGCTGGATGATGGCTTATCAGTACAGCGCGGGGGCGCTTACGCAGAAGAACGTCATCAACTTCGCACCCAACCAGTCCAAGGCCGGAATCTGGATGAGCGGGGCCGCTCCACCGGTGGATGCGAGCAACCAACTCTACGTCATTACCGGAAACGGCGATTACAACGCGACCAGCACTTCCGCGCCCAACAACGACTATGGCGACTCGCTCCTGAAGTTGAGCCCGACACTCACCGTGTCACAATACTTTACGCCGTCCGATCAGGACAACCTCAATGCGGTGGACAAGGATTTCGGCTCCGGTGGCGCGGCGATCCTCGCGGACTTGCCTGCCGGCAATACCGTAGTGCACGCCATCATCGGGGGCGGTAAAGACACGACTCTATATGTGATCAACCGCGATCTGCTCGGTGGGTTTGGCGATCACGCCTCAGTACAGCAGATCGATTTCGGCACAGGGATCTTCTCGACGGGTGCACTGTGGAACAACATGCTCTACCTGACGGGTGCCGGTGGAGCGTTGCAGCAGTATCAGCTCAATCCTGCCAATGCCAACTTCAGCCACGTGTCGCAGTCATCACACATCTTCCCGTGGCCAGGTGCGACCTCGTCGGTCTCAGCGTCCTCCGCGTCGCAGAACGGAATCGTGTGGACGCTGGATCAGAGTAAGTACTGCACGCAAAGGTCGACTGCCTGCGGCCCAGTGGTTCTTTATGCGCATGACGCAACCGACGTGAGCACCGAACTCTGGAACAGTTCGCAGGTGGCGGCCGATGCCGCCGGCTTCCCCGTGAAATTCACGGTGCCGACCATTGCCAATGGGCGCGTCTACGTGCCGACTCGCGGCAATAACCGGGGTGGTGCAAACAGCTCCACAACAATTCCAGGGGAACTGGATATCTACGGACTGAAGTAAGTGTAAGCCGCGCGGGATCAGCCGCTGGCGGGATGACACTCGACGTCGGTTTGACTGAAGTCGTTTCCTTTGAACAGCAGAGGCAACTCGAGCGCACGCGAAAGAGCGTATGAAAAGCAGTCGCCAAAGTTGAGTCCAGCCGGATGTCTTCCCTTTCCGAACTTCCGGTATGCGCGACGGGCGAGGTCAGCTTGCTCTTCATCGACGGGCACCAGGGAGACTTGCGCCTTGGCGATGAATAGATCGAGATCGCGAACACCGTCCGCGCCGTAGCGCGACTCGAGGATCATGGAGCACTCGACAAAAGACGCAGTCGATATTGATCGTGACTCGGAAGCTTCTATCGCCTCGTTGAATCTGCGCCGCTCCGGCTCGTCCTGAAGGACTGCTACAACAGCGGACGTATCCAATACCATCAGCGCGGAAGCCCGTGGTCATCGTAGCCAATGATGTCGTCGGCGCTGCGCGAATCACGCAGCGGAAGGGTGGAGCAGTGCAGTGCGATCTCATCGAGATCGTCTGCGAGTCGCCGTTTCGTGCGGGATCGCCTCAGCCGTTGCAGACGTTCGCGCAGCGCCTGAGTCACCGCCTCAGTCTTCGTCTCTCCCGTCAGTTGCGCCACCGCTGTTGCGAGCTGTTCGGTCTCTTCATTGCGGATGTTCAGAGGAGGCATTTCATCACGTGTAGATAAGTTACTACACAGGAGTATAGCGCCTGCGGTAACGGCTTGCTATCCGCCAACCTATAATACAGGATATGCCGATACTATATTCGAGGGGGTGGGATGGACGAAGGCGGCGCCAAGCTTGCAGCACTGGAGGCGCAAGCAGATTCAGCCTTCGGCTCCCTACAGTTATGGGCCGCCGCGGCCACATCCGCCCTCGGCGGCTTCCTCTTCGGCTATGACTGGGTCGTCATAGGCGGCGCGAAGCCGTTCTACGAAGCCCACTTCGGCATCACCGCTCCGCAGGTGCAGGCGTGGGTGATGAGCTGCGCCCTCGTTGGCTGCCTGATCGGCGCCATCGGCTCTGGTCCGATCAGCGAGCGGCTCGGCCGCCGCCGAACGCTTCTGATTTCAGCCATCACATTCGCCGCGTCCTCGATCGGCACGGGGGCGGCGGCGAGTCTCAACGAATTCATCGCATGGCGAATGGTTGGTGGCGTAGCGATTGGAATGGCTTCCGTCCTGTCCCCGATCTACATTGCCGAGATCGCTCCCGCGCAAATTCGCGGCAAGCTCGTCTGCCTCAACGAGCTGACTATCGTCCTCGGCATCCTGGCCGCGCAGATCGTCAACTGGCTCATCGCGGTTCCCCTCGCTCCGAACGCCACCCTGGCCGACCTGCAGGGCAGCTGGAACGAGCTGTTCGCCTGGCGGCGAATGTTTGAAGCGGCCGTCGTTCCGGCGAGCGTCTTTCTGCTCGGACTGGCGTTCATCCCGGAAACTCCGCGCTGGCTCGCGAAGCAAGGGCATTGGGATAGCGCAAGGGCTGTCCTGACCAAACTCGGTGGCGCCGACTATGCAACCGAAGTCATATCCCAAATGCGCACCGCGTTCGCCTCGCATCCCTCCCAACCCCAGCACGAGCCCCGGATCAGGCCCGTCCTGGTCATCGGCATCACCCTCGCAGTGCTGCAGCAGTGGTGCGGAATCAACGTCATCTTCAACTACGCCCAGGAAGTCTTCTCGGCAGCCGGCTACAACCTCTCGGGCATCCTGTTCAACATCGTCATCACCGGAGTGACGATGTGTGTGTTCACCTTCGTCGCCATCGCAACAGTGGAGCGACTCGGCAGGCGCGCTCTCATGCTGTTTGGATGCGGCTCGCTGGCGCTCATCTACGTTCTCATCGGCTACTGCTATCACACACATCAGGCCGGCGTGCTGCTGTTGGGTCTCATCGTAGCCGCTATTGCCGCTTATGCCATGACACTTGCGCCCATCACGTGGGTGATCCTGTCGGAGATCTTCCCTAATGCAGTGCGCGGCACGCTCATGGCTATCTGTACGGCCTCGCTGTGGGCGGCCTGTTTTGCGCTGACTTATTCCTTCCCTCTGTTGAATGCCTCCATCGGCACCGCCGGCACCTTCTGGTTCTACGCAGGGATTTGCGTGGCCGGCTTCGTCTTCGTTCTCAGATACCTGCCCGAGACCAAGCAGAAGAGCCTGGAGGATATCCAGAGCCTGTGGCAGGACTGAGCCGGCCGGATGTCCCTGACACCGATCGACCTCTTCGTGATGTGTGCCTATCTCGTGGGCATTACCGCTTTCGGCATTCTGGTCGGTTACCGGCGCAATACCGGGACCCAACAATACTTTCTCGCCGGTCGGTCACTGGGATGGTTTACCGTCGGCGCCGCGGTCTTTACGTCAAACATCTCGACACTCCACCTCGTCGGCCTCGCAGCCGGAGGAGCGCGTGACGGCCTCGTCATCGGCAATTTCGAGTGGATGGCGTGCATCACGCTGATCCTCCTCGCGCTGCTGTTCACTCCGTTCTACATTCGCTCCCACATCCAGACCCTGCCTGAATTCATGGAACGCCGCTATGGTCCGCAGGCGCGCACCTGTCTCGCCATTGTGGGTCTGCTCGGCGCCTTGCTCATTCACATCGGCATCAGCCTGTACGCAGCCGCGCAGTTGTTCCAGAGCTTCCTCGGCATTCCGCCGCTGCTCACGATCGTCACGCTCTCACTGTTCACAGTCATTTATACCGCGGTAGGAGGATTGCGCGCAGTGATGTTGACCGAGAGTGTTCAGGTCTGTCTGCTTCTCGGGGGCGCCGTGTTGGTCACCGTTCTCTCGCTGCGGGCATTGGTGCCCTATGGAATAACAGACTGGGCCAGCCTCACGCAGGCGGCCGGCGCCGGCCAACTCAGCATGTTGAAGCCTATCCACGACGCCCAGGGTCATCTCAACGGTTACTCCTGGCTCAGCGTCCTCCTGGGCTATCCGATTCTCGGGATCTGGTATTGGTGCGCCGACCAGACTCACGTCCAGCGTGTGCTCGGTGCGAAAGATCTGCCCTCGGGTCAGAAAGGGGCGTTGTTCGCGGGGTTCCTGAAGATCACCCCGGTATTTCTCATGGTCTTGCCCGGCGTGGCGGGGTATGTCCTGTGGAAACATGGCGCCTTGCAACTGCCCGATCTGCCGGGCGGCGGCGGGCCGGACTACAACAGGATGCTGCCGGCCCTCATCACGCTGCTCATTCCTCCCGGCATCAAAGGCCTGCTGGCTGCGGGTATGGCGGCCGCGCTGATGAGTTGTATGGCTGCCGCTCTCAACAGTTGCGCTACGCTCGTCTCACTCGACATCGTCGGTCGCCTGCGGCCGCAGACTTCCCAGGCGCGGCTGGTGTTGATCGGGCGCTTCGCCACCGCGGGCATCATGATCCTTGCCATCCTCTGGTCCACCCAGGGCGATCAGTTCGGCACGATCTTCGAAGCCATCAACAAGATTCCGATGACGTTCGCTCCGGCGGTGACCACCTTGTTTGTCCTGGGTGTCCTGTGGAAGCGGGGCAACCGGCAGGGCGCAATGATCACTTTCTATATCGGCACTTTGCTGGGCATCACCTACTTCGTTCTCGACCTGCCGTCCATCGGTCGAGGATTTCTGCACGTGCCCGAAGGTGTGTCGTTTGTTGGCTTGATCTCAGACCCTGAGCGGGGTCTGGGCATCCCCTTCATGCTGGTCGGCCCGATTCTGACCGTCTTCTGTGCGGCTCTCTTTGTGACCGTCAGCCTGCTCACACCGGCTATGGACCCCCGGCAACTGGAGGGTACGGTGTGGAATCGACCGTCTGAATTCCTTCGGGGCCCGCTCGCCGGCTGGAACGATCCGCGCCTCGTCTCCCTGTACCTGTTGGTGACCGTCGGCGCTCTGTACGCCTGGTTACATTGAGTCTCGAGGAACAGGAGCCGCGGTGTCGAGCAAGTTGGCGGCGCGCAGAGCCTCCCAAAGCTCGGCGGGGATCCGTTGACTCCGCCAGTGCAACGTTTGTTCAACCTGTTGCGTGCTGGCCAGTCCGGGTAGCACACAGCTCACGGCTGGATGCGCTGTGGGGAACTGTAAGGCAGCAGCCGGCAGCGGCACCCCAAACTGCGCGCATACCGCCCGTAGCGCATGAACCCTGGTGACGATGTGCTGTGGGGGCGCTTGATAGTTGTAGTGGAGCGTGTCTGCCTCGACGAGGAGGCCACTGTTGAAAGGTCCACCGATGATGACCTGCACGCCCAAACGCGCGCACCGGTCGAGGAGGGGGAGGGCACCCTGCTCGAGCAGGGTATAGCGCCCCGCCAGCAGAATCACATCCAGGTCGACTGCATCCAGCAGCTCTTCGCAAATGGCTGTCTCATTAACACCGATCCCGATGGCATCGATCTCGCCGGCCGCCTGCAACTGCCGCATCGCCCGATATCCGCCTTCGAGGAACGTTTTGGTCATCTCGGCGGAACGGCTGCCATGGGTTTGAGCGCCCAAGTCATGGGCGAGAAGGATCTCCACACGTGAATCGCGCAGCCTCGAACGGCTGGCTTCGTAGGAGCTCATCACGCCCGCAAACGAGTAATCAAACACCGGCGCAAAGGCGAGTGCGTCCACAAATCCGTCGCGAACCCCACTGGATGTGGTGGGCCGCAGAACGCGTCCAACCTTCGTAGAGATCACGACTTCCGGATCGGAGGCCAGTGCGTTTCCCAGCCGCTGTTCCGCCAACCCAAACCCATAGAGGGGCGCAACATCGAAGTAACGGATGCCGGCGGCCAGAGCCGAAGTAACGGCCTCATGTGCCTCGCCATCACTCATCGATCGATACAGGTTGCCCAGAGCGCTGCAACCCATCCCCAGGTTCCCGAGTTGCACAGCTGGCGTCAGACTTCGACCAACGCCTTGACCACGCCGCTGGACGCTTCGGCCCATTGCGGCAGCAGGTCAGGAACCTCGGACAGGCTGGCGCGATGAGTGTTAAACGCCTTCGCGGGCAGTTGACCTGATCGGATCGCGTCAGCGACCGTCGCAAAATCCTCCAGGGTGGCATTGCGACACGCCAGCAACGTGGTTTCTCGCTTGTGGAACTCCGGGTCCGAAAACCGGATTTCAGCGCTCACGACCGAGATCAATGCGTAGCGGCCACCGTGAGCCACGTATGAAAAGCCTGTCTCCATGGCCTTCGGGTTGCCCGTTGCATCAAACACGACGTCGTAGAACTCGCCGTTGGTAACTGTAGCCAGCGCCTCGCGGGTCTCCTCGCTCAGAACGATAGTGTGATCGGCAGATAGCACCGTGCGGGCAAACTCCAGCCGATCCGCACGCGAATCCACAACCGTGAGCTGAGCCCCGCGCAGCTTACAGAACGCCGTCGCGGCCAATCCGATCGGCCCGGCTCCAACCACGAGAACCTGTTCTCCAGCCAACACCTCGGCCCGGCGTACGGCGTGCGCACCGATCGACAAAAACTCGATCATGGCCGCCTCATCAAAGCTCAGGCCGCGGGTATTCACGACGAAGGCCGCCGGAACACTGACATATTCGGTCATCGCGCCGTCGCGGTGTACACCCAACACTTCCAGCCGGGTGCAGCAGTTCGTCTTGCCCTTTCGGCAAGCGACACACACACCGCAGGACAAATAAGGCATGACCGCCACTGCATCCCCCGGGACCAGGCCCGATCCTGCGGGAGCCTCGACCACTTCTCCGGAGAACTCATGACCGATGAGGCGAGGGTAGGACAGGTAAGGCTGCTTGCCCCGGAAGATGTGGTAGTCGGTACCGCATACCCCGACGCGACGAACGCGAACCAGCACCTCATCGGGAGCGCGGATCGGCTCGGGCCGATCCTGCGCAATCAGCCTTCCGGGTTCTGCACAAATGACGGATAACAGGGGGAGACTCCAATTGGCCTTACCTATAATATAGGCTACCATAACCTCTAGTAGACCAGAATGGTAGATGACGTGGGCGCAAGACCGTTGAGGCATTACCAGACCACTGTCCGCTGCGCGTGGGGCGCCCAGACCAGCCTGGGAGAAGGGCCGGTCTGGGATCCGAGGTCCCAGGCGCTTCACTTTGTGAACATCAAGGCCGACGACCTGCTGTCGTTCCGCGAAAGCGGGCGATCCCGCATCCGCTCGGTGTACGGTGGACTGTCCGCCGTGTTTCTCACCGACACTCAACGCCTGTTGTGTGCAACGACCCGAGGCCTGGTGCTAGCCGAATATCGAGGCGCAGCGCCGCGCGTGCTGACTCCCATCGAAGCCGGACGCCCCGGAAATCGGACCAACGACGGCAAAATAGATCCGATGGGCCGAGTCTGGATCGGCACCATGGATGACACCGAGGCGCAATTCACCGGCGCGTTGTATCGCATCGATCAGGATCTGACCGTCACGCGCGTGTTGGATGGCGTTGGTGTGTCCAACGGGCTCGACTGGAGCCCGGATGGCGGAACGTTTTATTACACCGATTCCAAACGCGGCCTCATCTGGCGTTTTCCTTTCGACATGAAGAGCGGCACGCTGGGGCGGCGCGAAATATTCGCCACAGTGCCCGCCGAGCATGGTGTCCCCGACGGGCTGACGGTCGACTCGGAAGGTTTCGTCTGGAGCGCGCATTGGGACGGATGGCGCATCTCGCGTTATGACCCGAAAGGAAACATTGAACGGGTCGTGTGGTTGCCGGTGCCCCGAGTCACTTCGCTGTGCTTCGGCGGGCGCGCACTGGATACCTTGTACATCACGTCAGCGCGAATCGGGTTGAGCAACGAGGACCTGCTGGAAGCACCGCTGTCCGGCGCGTTGTTCAGTTGTCAACCCGGCGTTCTGGGCAAACCGGCTCATTACTCGAAAGTCGATACGATTTACCCTCGACGTGCGGTGGAGGTGGTGGGTTGATGCATCTCATCCGGATTTTGGCACTGTTCGCCGCCGTCTTCGTCACGACCGCCGCCAAACTCATCACCCCCGATTATCTGTTCAACTCGGATCCCACCTGTCGCCAGATCGGCGACACGTTCTACCTTTTCACCACCCAAGACCCGTTCACTGTTCAATTCCAACGTCCCAACACGTTCTATCGGGGGATGTTCGCCTTCCATGCGCTCACCACGCAGGACTTCGATCGCTGGGTGGACCATGGCTCGATCCTTACAGGACGTGACGTAAGTTGGAATGCCGGCGCCGCACTATGGGACGGCGATGCCGGAATACCGGGTAACGGTCGCTTCTACGCCTACGCTCCGTTTCGCATCAACTCGAACAGCGAACAGAACTACGGCAAATTCAACATAGGCGTTTTCACCGCCGATCACGTTGCAGGACCCTACGAGGATGTCTATGGCGGCCCGATGAAAAATGTCGATGGCTCGCCGTTGTTGGGACTGAGTCCCACAGTCATCACCGCGGAAGACGGCTCACCGTACTTGATCTTCGGTGCCGGTGACACCGAGAAACATGAGGCGTGGCTCGCTCCCCTGAAGCCGAATCGGATCGAGCTGGCCGCGGCACCGCGACGTCTGCAGGTTCCTGAGAAGGACGCCTGCGGCAACCTCGAATACTACGAGAGCCCGTTTCTGTTTCACGCTCGCGGCAAATGGTATTTCACCTACGTTGCCTATAAAGAAGACAAGGGACCCAAGTGCGACCCGAAGGGCTCTTACGTTCAATACGTGACTGCCGACAGCATCTGGGGTCCATTCGACGGTCCGCCCAAACGCCTGTTGAATCGCGCCTTCACCGGCCAGGAGTCCACCCAGCAGGGTGTGTGTTCCTTTCGGGGTGAGCTTTATCTGGCGTACCACGTGGCTCACGAGGAAAAGCCGCCGTTCGACGACCACCATCGACAAGTTGCAATCACCCATCTCACGTTCAACAGCGATGGGTCCCTGCAGACCCTCGATCCTGCAACCGATGCAGGAGCCGGCACACCTGGCAAGAGTGTCCTCAGCCTCGATGCATTCGCGCCCCGGCGCGAAGCCGCCGAGTTCCACGCCAGCCAGGGTGTGACCGCCGAGCCGGGCCGTTCCGGGGAATATCGAATGACGATGAGGGATGGCGGCTGGCTGCGGTTCAATCGGGTTGATTTTGCGGGCACGGCGAGTGCATTTCATGCGGATATGACTGGCGACGCAGCTGCACTCGAGATCCGGTTGGACAGCCCAACAGGGCCACTGGCCGGGGTCCTGAAGCGGCCCAACATTCAAAGTCGTCTCAACACGCCGATTCAGGGGACACACGACCTCTTCCTGGTCGCCCGCGGCGGGGTCAGTCTCAGCTCCTTCGGTTTTGAGCGTAGCGCCGCGGATCCTCGTGCCGTCGACCTGGTGTCGAAAATGACCCTGGACGAAAAAGTCCATCAAATGCAAAACGCTGCGCCGGCTATCCCGCGACTGGGTATTCCGTCCTACGAATACTGGAATGAGGCCCTGCACGGTGTCGCTCGGGGTGGGGAAGCGACCATTTTCCCGCAGGCCATCGGTATGGCCGCCACCTGGGATCGGGAGCTACTTCTGGCTGAAGGCAACACCATCGGCGTAGAAGGGCGCGCCCGCTACAACCAGGCGCAGCGCGAAGGCAATCACGACCGCTATTTCGGTCTGACCTTCTGGGCCCCCAACATCAACATCTTTCGCGATCCCCGCTGGGGGCGGGGACAGGAAACGCTCGGAGAAGATCCGTTTCTGACCGGGACGCTGGCCACCGAGTTTGTCCGCGGTATCCAGGGCGATGATCCCCATTACCTTCAGGCGATTGCCACTCCAAAGCATTTCGCAGTCCACAGCGGACCGGAACCGCTGCGGCATGGCTTCAATGTGAATCCATCGCCGCGCGACCTGAATGAAACGTATCTGCCGGCCTTCCGCCGAACCGTGGTCGAGGGCCACGCCCACTCCCTCATGTGCTCGTACAACGCCATCAACGGTAAGCCTGCCTGCGCCAATCCCGAGTTGTTGAATGACACTCTGCGGGGCGAGTGGGGGTTCGACGGGTTTGTAACCTCCGACTGCGGCGCGATTGATGACATCACCCAGGGTCATCACTTCACGCGAAACAACGTCGAAGGCGCGGCGGCGGCCGTCAAAGCGGGCACCGACACCGCGTGTGCATTCAAGAATGAATACCTGGATCTCGCGCGAGCCGTGAAGCAGAACGTGATCCCTGAGTCGGAGTTGGACCAATCACTGCAGCGGCTGCTCACTGCGCGCATGCGTTTGGGCCTGTTCGACCCTCGCGAGCAGGTTCCTTTTTCTTCGATTCCCATCAGTGAAAACCACTCTGCCGCCCATCGTGAGCTTGCGTTGCGGGCGGCTCGTGAGTCGATTGTGCTGTTGGCCAACGACGGTATCCTCCCACTTGAAAAGACTTCCCGTATCGCGGTAATTGGCCCGAGCGCGACCTCTTTGATTGCTCTCGAAGGCAACTACAAGGGTACTCCAACCGCTCCCGTCCTGCCCCTGGACGGGATGGAAGCGGCCTTTGGCGCGGACAAGATCGTCTATGCGCAAGGCGCCCCTTTTGTATCCCACATCGCGCTCCCGGTTCCCCGCACTGTGTTTGGAGAGGGACTGAAAGCGGAGTTCTTCAACGGTGTTGGATTCAAGGGAACCCCCGTTGCAACCCGAACCGATCGGCAGATCGACTTCGACTGGAACGCTGCCTCTGCGCACCCCGGCGTCAATGCCAACGCCTTCTCCGTCCGCTGGAGCGGTACTCTGACTCCACCGGCGCCGGGCGACTATAGCTTTGAAGTGGCCGACCGGCGCTGTGATCCCAGCGAGGATCACGAGAACTACACCCTCGAGGTGCAGGGTGCGGCGATATTTCGTGCCAGCTCGACGTGCGAGGACTTTGGCAAGCCGCGGCCCGCCACGACTGTGCATTTCGCCGACACCAAGCCGCGGCACTTCGTATTCGAATACACGCATCAATCGCCGCGCTTCTCAGCGGGCGTTACCCTTGCCTGGAAGGCTCCGGATCAAACTTTGTTGGACGAAGCTCTACTGCGTGCTCGCTCGGCCGATGTGGTCGTTGCCTTCGTAGGGCTCGTGCCATGGCTGGAAGGCGAGGAGATGCCGGTCCACATCGCGGGCTTCGACGGTGGGGACCGTACTACGCTCGCGCTTCCTGAGAGTCAATTGAAGTTGCTGGCGGCACTGGAAGGGACGGGTAAACCGGTCGTGATTGTGTTGGAGAGTGGCTCAGCCGTTGCTCTTGGAGCGCTGGGCAAGCAAGCCCGAGCCATCGTGCAAGCCTGGTATGGCGGCGAGCGAGGCGGTCAGGCGATCGGAGAGGTGTTGAGTGGGGCGGTTAACCCCTCAGGCCGCTTGCCGGTCACCTTCTACGCATCGACGAGCCAGCTGCCGCCGTTTGCAGACTACTCGATGCAGGGGCGTACCTATCGCTACTTTGCGGGCAAACCCGAGTACTCCTTCGGTCATGGGCTGAGCTACACGACATTCTCCTATGCGGATCTGCGAATAGACGCCGCAAAGATGGAAGTCACGGTGTCGGTACGCAACGCAGGCGCGGTCGCCGGGGCCGAGGTAGTTCAGCTGTATCTGTCACAGCCCGGTATCAAAGGCGCTCCGCTGCGCTCGTTGAAAGGCTACGAGCGCGTGGAGCTGGCGCCCGGCCAGACCCGAGCCGTGCATTTCAACTTATCTGCCCGCGATCTTGCGCTCGCAGGCGATGACGGGCGTATGCGGATTGTGCCTGCACACTATCAGCTCTGGATCGGCGGCGGCCAACCCGACACCGGCGCGCCAGGTCTCAGAGGTCAGTTCGAGGTGACCCGTACACAGGTACTGGAGCCTTGAATGCAGTTGGAGGAATCAACATGCCCAAAGGCGTAATATCGGACAGCGCCGTTGCGGACTACCACCGCGACGGCTATGTGCTCATTCGTGGAATGCTCGATCCGGTTGAGATCGGGCTGCTCTCGCGAGCCGCGCGCGAGGATCGCGTGTTGGATCAGAAGTCCTTCCATAAAGGCGACGGCGAGGGCGGTGTCATTCGCCTGTCCCTGTGGAATCATCCCACGGACACCCTCTATGGAATGATCGCCCGCTCCAAGTCCATCGTCGAGTCGGCCGAGAAGATCCTGGGCGATGAGCCCTATCAC
>Ga0268266_10004307_pt1 | contig 13694 bp, 14 predicted proteins | sample KBSS13metaG_FD_190356 | JGI IMG/M metagenome (GOLD analysis project Ga0268266, IMG submission 190356) | Switchgrass rhizosphere microbial communities from Kellogg Biological Station, Michigan, USA - KBS S1-3 metaG (SPAdes) (version 2) | ecosystem: Host-associated > Plants > Roots > Rhizosphere...
TTCAGATCCAGCAACCAGATGTTGTAATCGCTGCCGAGTGGGTCACCGCGGTCCGAAGAAAAAGCGATCTTGGTTCCGTCGTGCGAATAGACTGGTTCGCGATCGTCGAACGGACCCCAGGTCAGCTTGTGCTGATGCGTACCATCCGGCGCCATCGCCCAGATGTCGTAACCGCCATCACGATAAGCAAAGTACGTGATCCACTTTCCGTCGGGCGCCCACATAGGCTGGCGCGCGTCGTTGAACAGATCAGTGATGCGCTTGGCTGTTCCACCTGCCGCCGGAAGAGTCCAAATGCTGCCCTGCATGTCGATGGCGAGAGTCTGGCCATCCGGTGAAACAGCCACCGACATGGATGTACCCTCACTGACTGTTACATTCACCTGCGGCTTGACGTTCTGAGCAGCGAGCGTCGATGCGGCTAGAGCGATAACGGCGATGAGGTTCGGAATCCGCATTCTATGGATCGAGGGGGTCTTGCGGATCAGCCTGCAGCGAATCCACCAGCGGCTGAAACTCCAGATCGAACGGTGAGGTGCGGCCCAGAATCTTTTGCGGCGCGTAGCCCATTTCATCGATGCAGCGCTTCTCAAACGTTGGACTCTCGATGCTCAGGCTCTGACCCAAATCTGTAGTGACCAGGGCCTTCTTATCGAAAGGCATGCCGTAGCGATACATCAGGCGTGCTGCATTCCGCATGTTGGTGGTGGTGTGCCGCGCATGCGGATCAATGAGGATGGCATTGGCGGGAATGCCGAACCGCGTCATCAAATCCCGTTTCATCTCGATGGCTTCGGCGAATTCGGTCTGCGACGGATGTACGAAACCGCCCGAAACCAATAAGAACGGCGCTTTCCCCTCACGGAACCGCTTCACCGCAATCTCGTCTCGCAGCTTTCCCTCCGGCGACAGCCGGAATCCCGGCAGATCGTTTCCAGCGCCGGGAACAACAATCACCGAGTATGGATACTTATACCACTCCGTCGACTTAATGCGTCGAACAGCGAGTGCGTTTTCGCCAGTCTCCATCGGCTCGTAACGGCCGGCTTCATCGCGATGATTCAGCCACATCAGTTGTAGCGCAAACCGCATCGAAGGCGAAGAGAAGAGCGAGAGATTCGCGCGATCGTCTTCCAGCATCGCGGCAAGGTTCTGCACGATGTGGCGCCAGGCGTCAGTCTTAACGTCGTAGGTAATGGAATCGATCGCCGGATAGCGCGGCGCTTTCCCTAGGCCGTACACGTCGATCATGCGATTGATCCCGTGGATACAATCCGCCCACGCATGGTCCAGAAGTTGATCTCCGCCGAGGCTTTGATAGCGGACGTACAGTCCGCTTTCGCGCAACGGTCCATCGGCGAGGCGGCGCACAACCGGCGAGGTCCGATATAAGCCAGCCAGCGCCTGACCTGCCTCTTTCATTTGCGCGTCGGTCCAATGAAACGCCGCGGCGTAGCAATCGAGATCGAGATTGCAGGTCCTCGCCGCATTGTCTAGCGCCGCCAGCCGTTCTTTGGCGAGACGCGCCAACGCCGGCTCGGCCTTCACGGCGTCCCGGACTTCGGGCGTTCGCTCCAGCAAGGAAAGCAGATAGAAGTTCTTATCTTGAACCGGAGACTCCAGCCGAACCGGCGCGTGGAGAGGCTCCGCGGCGGCCGCGGGCCGGCCGATCACCAGGCAACATACAACTACGCTTGCTAAAAGGCGCGGGGTGTTCACCTGCCCGCTCCCTGAAGGGCGGGTATCGCAGCCTTCGTCAGGCTTGCGTCCAAAGCGCCGATGAAGTTGTCGACATCGCTCCGGCTAATGTTCAACGGAGGGGAAATGCGAATCACATTGCCGTCAATGCCACCGCGACCAATGAGCACGCGATTCTCGCGAGCGGCTTCCATCACGCGCAGCGTTGCAGCCGGCGCGGGAGTCTTGCTGTTTCGGTCTTCCACTAGCTCAATGGCCTGCATCAAGCCCATGCCGCGTACATCGCCGATCAGGGGATGCTTCCCCTGCAACTCCAGCAACTTATTCCTCAAATAAGCGCCGGTCTCTTCAGCGTTCACGCCCAAGCGTTCTTCTTCGATCAAATCGATCACGGCCTTCGCCGCGGCGGTAGGTATGGGTCCGCCGCCGAAAGTCGAAATCGTCAGCTTCTTCACACTGTCGGCCACTTCGCGTCGCGCGGACGTCAGCCCAATCGGGAACCCGTTCGCCAGGCCCTTCGCGCTGGTGATGATATCCGGTGTCACGCCCCAATGCTCGATGCCCCACCAGCGGTCACCCGTGCGTCCCCAGCCGGTTTGCACTTCATCGCTGATAAACACGCCGCCGTGATCCCGCACCAGCTTCGTTACGATTCCGAAATATTCTTTGGGAGGCGTGATGAATCCGCCCACTCCTTGAATGGGCTCCGCGATCATCCCAGCGATCTGCCCGGACGTGGTCGTGCGAATCAACTCCTTGACGTCCTGCGCGCAGCGCACTTCGCAACTTGGATAAGTGAGGCCGAATGGGCAACGGTAACAGTACGCGTTATGCGCGAACGTGATGCCCGCCTGAACGGGAGGACCTACACGCCAATTCCCTTGCCCGGTAATGCCCATGGTCAGCGACGAACGGCCATGGTAGGAGTGCCGCAGCGCGATAATCTCTGACGACCCGGTGAAGCAGCGTGCGGCCAGAATCGCCGTTTCGTTGGCCTCGGTCCCACTCGTCGTGAAAAAGGACTTCCAGCCTTCTCCCGGAGCGATTTCCGCGATCTTTTTCGCCAAGGCCGCTTGGGGTTCCGTGGCGAACACGGTCGATACGTGCTGCAGCTTATTCACCTGCGCATGCACCGCGGCATTCACGCGGTCATTACAGTGTCCTACGCTAACCGTCAAGATGCCGCCGAAGAAATCCAGATACTGGTTTCCGTTCGCGTCCCAAACGAACTGATCTTTGGCACGCGTGAGCACTAATGGATCGCGATAGTAATGGAACACCGCTGGGAAGAGGTATTCCTGATTCGCCAGAATGATTTCGTTTTTGGTCACTGACTCGAAGTCAGTCTAACATGCGCCTATTCGCGCCGAACAGCCTCTTCCGCAACTTCTAAAACCTGGAATCTTAGCAGCCGTGCGTGGCGATATGGGTTCTTAGCTTGTGTCGCGACTGTTCGTATTTCACCCGTGCCTGCTCGGATTCCTCGTAGTCCCGATCAAGCTGATGCTTGGTCATCGGGCTTTTCAGTTTCCCAACTGAAAATATATACACCCCAAGATCGTCGTTGGCGCGCCCCGCAAAAATCTCTTGCTCCAGGCAAACCTTGCCGGCCGGAGTCATTACTCTAAACATACGGATGCGGAGAGCCCATCATGTAGGTTCCATCCGCACCGCGCCGTTGCATTTCCTTCATCACAATATCGTTGTTGGCTAGCATGACAATGCGGAGACGGACAATTTGTTCGCCCCCCAACCTGGGGATAAAACCTGCAAGGGCCGAATCCAGCGCGGAAATGCAATCTGGGAATTCTAGCTTATACCGAAGGAAGCGCTTTACAATCTCGGTAGTCTCAATCTCGTAGGCTTCCACCCCTGGAGTATACTCCTATACGCAAGAAGGTGAATATTTTTTTTGGGCGATTGGGCGGGGTCATTCTTTTTGCGGGTCCGTTTGTGAATCCGGCTAGGCGATTTTCGGTGAGACTAAGTGAATTTAGATGTTGCGTGGAATGGGAATGCTCCTAGTATAGGGATTACTCCTCCGAAGTAACGCTAGATGACCCCTACCCGAAAAAAAGAGCCGCTCGCTTATTTTTTTGGATTCCAAGATGGCCAACTTTGCGTGGTGGATGCATCAGGAGACCTCATTATGAAGGTCAGACCTGAAGAAGTCGAAGGACTGGTTCAGACTCTACGTTCCGAAGGACCCTCCCTTTCTCGCCTTGAAGACGCGTTGGTCGAGGGGATAAGGTTGGGATTTAACGTAATCGAGTGGGACTTAGGCGATTGAGCACATATGAGCCCATGCCCTGAGTTAAGCGCCGGTAATGAGCGGCTAAGGCCTCGGTGCTTTCGCAGTGGTGCAGCCTGACGTGGCTAGATTTCGTTCGATAAGAGTTCAAGACAATGCGATCGAGAGCCATGTAACTGGCTCTCGATACCCATCGATCCCGCTAAAGCTCGCTTTGTTGAAGAGCCCGAACAGTCGCGCTCCTTCATTGCATTCCATAGCTATGGAAATGCATGAGCCCTCGTGCGAAGAGCCTACGCGTTGCGATGCGTACCGTTCTTGGCGTCGCGAATGATATGCTCCGCCGCGCGATACGCTAGCGCTTGAATGGTCATGGTGGGGTGATTGCGGCCACCGGTGACCAGATTGCTGCCGTCCACCACAAACAGATTCGGCACGTCATGCGCTTTGTGGAACTTGTCGACCACGGAGCTCTTGGGATCGTTCCCCATGCGGCAGGAGCCACGATTGTGCGCTCCGCCGTGGCTTTCGGACACTTTGGGAGCCCACACTTTCTTCGCTCCGGCAGCTTCCAGAACTTCGATGGATTTCTGGCGGAAGAACTCCATGTTCTTCACATCATCAGGATGCGCCGACGACGTAATGCGCATAGCCGGCAGACCCCACTCGTCCTTCACGTCCGGGTCGAGGTCTACGCGGTTGGTTTCGAGCGACAATTGCGAGACAAAGCACGTGATGGTCATGCGGTGATTGGCTTCTTCCCGCAGCGCCTTCTTGTAGGCAGCGCCCCAGCGCGGCGATCCCGGAGACAATCCGTTGAGACCCAGTTCCAGCGGCGTCAGATATCCGCGAGCGGTCATTCGTCCGCCGCCATAGAATCCGCGCTTCGGATCGGAGGGCACGTAGTCCACGATGCCCGCGCCCGAAATCACACCCTTATATTCATTCAAAGGATGCTCAAACAATCCACTGGCGCTGGCGCCGTTGCCGAACATCACATACTTTCCAACCACGCCGTTCGAGTTCGCCAAACCATCCGGGAAGCGTGCCGATTTCGACAGCAGCAGCAAACGAGCGGATTCGGTGCCGTTAGCCGACAAAATCACGTTCTTGGCTCTCTGACGCACTTCACGTTTCTGGGCGTCGAAATACACCACGCCGGTCGCGCGACCACTGCTATCCACCGAGATCTCGCGGACGTAGCTCTTCACGCGAAGTTCGCAACGGCCCGTCTTAATCGCAACCGGCAATACCGTCACTGCTGAACTCGAGCGTGCTTTTACTTGGCATCCATAGCCAGAACAGATTCCGCAGTTGACGCACGCTTGCCGTCCCATATAGGGTTGCGAGATGATCGCTAGCGGGCCGGGCACCACGGTCAAGCCCAACTTCGATGCCGCGGTCTTCATCAGTGCACCCGAGCTCTTCAACGGCATGGGCGGAACCGGATAATCTTTCGACATCGGAGCCACGAAGGGCGAATTCACGCGCAGGCCGGAAATACCCATTTCCCATTCGGCTTTTGTGTAGTAAGGCTCGAGTTCCTCGTAGGTGATCGGCCAGTCGGCCATACCGGTTCCCGAAGGAATGGTCTGATCGTAGGACGCTTCCTTGAACTCATAGGGCAGGTGCCGCCAGCTGCTGCTTCCGTACGTCACTGTGCCGCCGCCCACCACGCAGCCATAGCTGTGGTTCCCGGCAACCGCCTTTTCTTTATCGTTCTTGCGGAAGGTATTGCGCTGCGTTTGCGGGTTACTCATCAAGCGATCGTCGTCGCTGAGATTGCGCTGCAGCCATTCGTCCTTGTTGTATTCCTGTTCTTTGCCGAACTTTCCCCAGCCGCCCTGTTCCAGTACTACGACAGAAAAGCCGGCGGTCGACAATTCCTTCGCCATAATGCCGCCGGCGGCGCCGGAACCGATGATTACGAAATCAACCTCTGCGGATGGCTTATACTGTTTCATACTTTCCCTCCCGTGTTCCCCGACATCTTCAGATATTCCGCGTCATAGTAACCGAACGGCGCCTTGTGATTCAGAGATCCGTCGTAGCCGATCAACTGCCAGCCAATCTTGTCGTGATTGCCGCCATTTTCGGGACGCGCGAAGAATCCGATGACGGTGTGTGTGCGGACCAAATTGAAGAACGGCGTCTTCTCAATTTCAGTGAGCACTTTGATCTGCTGCTCCGACGTGAGGGCCGAGAACTTCGTGGCGTTCGGAAAGAGTTCCTTGGTCTTTGCCTGAAGATCGAGCAGCCCCTGCGTATAAACCGGCTGCCGTTTTTTGTCGAAAGTCGTCAACGCGCGGTCAATGAAGTACAAGCAGCGCGCTTCGCGGGCGCCAGGAGTATCATCGGTTGGGATGATCTGGTCCGCCATGGCTTCAACCTCCACGGCTTGCTCTGCGCTGAAGAAGGCCAGCTTGGGAGGCGCACCGCTTTCCGACTTGCTCGCATATTGCTGCGCCGAAAGAATGTCGTGGTAGTGAGCCGCAATCCACGCGGCATTCAGGGTACCTGCCGACTGGATCAAGAACGACCGTCGTGACTTACCTTTAGTGTTCATGTAATCTCCCTTCCTGCCTTCAAACCTAGCTTCTGTTCCACCTGACACCGGAACTGAAGCGTTAACGTTTCGCGTACTTCGTAACTCCTCGCAGCGTGTTTTCCGCCGCGTATAAATTGCCCGACGGGTCGACGACAACGCCTTCGCCGGCCGCTCCGTCCGGATTGTCCGTCTGATGACCCGGTACAAATGCGGTCACCTTGCCGTCCTTTGCGCTGCCGATGCGAATGCCCTTCTTCCAACCCGGATGATTCGCGGCGGTCGAATCGGCGTCGATGACGTACAGTTTGTCGTTCTTATCAATATATAAACCGCTGGGACGCCCGAACTGCGGCCACTCGGCGACGAACTTGCCGTTCAAATCGAAAATCTGCAAGCGCGCGTTTCCACGATCGCAGACAAACAGACGGCCCCTGGAATCGATGGCCAACGCGTGGGCGTTCCGAAATTCACCCGGCCCGGTGCCGAGCTTTCCCCACTCCTTGATGAACTTCCCATCTTTGGAGAATTTCACGATGCGAGTGATGTAATCCGCTGGCACGTTCGCACCTTGTCCCGAGTGCCCGTCGGCCACGAAGATGTCGCCGTTCGCCGCGGTAACCACATCCGATGGCTCATTGAAATGGTCCGGCCCGCCGCCCGCGACGCCTGCGGTCCCGAGACGCATTAGAACCTTGCCGTCCGGAGACAGCTTGATCACTTGGTTACCCTTGGTCTTGTCCTTGCTTGCCGCCGCGTCAACTACCCAAACGTTGCCCTCGCGATCGACGTGCAAGCCGTGCGGAAACACGAACAGCCCAGCGCCAATGCTCTTGATCGGTTGCCCGGTTGCCAGATCCAACATATGGATAGGCGGAAGATCCGAAGTCTCGCAGGAATTGACGCCACAGCGATCAATCGCCCAGATTTCATTGTGCGGGCCAATTTCGATGCCGGCGGTCGAGCCCCAGGTTCGGTGGTCCGGGAGAACGCCCCAATTCCGGACAGCGGCTTGGTAGGGATCAGGGAGGCCGGCGGCGGGGTCGGCCATCTCTGCGGCACGCATGCGGCTACCGCACAGTCCGAGCAGAGCGACGATTCCAATTCCCAAAAATGAGCGCATTAGCAGACCACCCGCTAGATTACTCCAACTGAGGGCTGTGCGCCAGGGGCTGTCCGCGAACGGGGTTATACTGTTCGGGAATTGATCAGGAGGTAATCATGCGATTCTTGACGCTCTTCGCCCTGCTGTTGGCGCAGTCGGCCATAGCCCAACCTGCGGTGAAGAACCTCGAAATGTACTGGATCGACGTAGAAGGCGGCGCCGCGACGCTAATCGTTGCGCCATCGGGCCAGTCGCTGCTTATCGATACCGGTTGGGCTGTAGGCGATCGCGACGCCAAGCGAATCTACGCGGCGGCCCAGCAGGCCGGCCTCAAGCAAATCGACTACTTCGTACTCAGCCACTATCATGCGGATCACGCGGGCGGACTGGCCGCGCTTTCCAAGATGATTCCCATCCGCCGGTTCTACGGCCGCGGAGACGATATCGGGAAGGAAGATCAGCAGTGGCTCGACAGCTTTGTAAATGCTTCGAAAGGACGGCGAACGGTCGTAGGACCGGGTGACAAGATTCCTATTCCGGAAATCGAAACCTTAGTGGTCGCCTCGGATGGCAAGCTTCTGGATACAGCTGTTCAGGACGGGGGGCCGAATCCATTGTGCGCGACCGCGGAAGACAAAGTTGCAGCGCGTCCGGAAAACCAGCGCATGGTGGGTATGCTGCTGACTTTCGGCAGATTCAAATTTCTCGCGCTCATCGATCTGGATTGGGAAAAGGAGATGGAACTGGTTTGCCCGATCAACAAATTGGGTCGAGTGACCGTTTATCAGACCAGCCGTCACGGCTCATTTGGCGATGCTGGCTCGCCCGCGATGCTTGGCGCGATTCGCCCGCAGGTGGTGGTGATGAACAATGGTCCGCGCAAGGGAATGGGTCAAGCGGACGCCACAAAATCCAACAACCCTCCTGGAAAGACCGTGGCCGCATATGAAGAAAACACTTACCTGCGGTTGACATCGACGCCCGGGCTTGAAGGCGTCTGGCAGAGTCATCTGTCCTTACTTGATCCGGACCCGCATCACAACACTGCTGAGAACATGATCGCCAACATGGAAGATACGGCCGATTGCAAAGGGAACTGGATCAAGGCCAGCGTCGCGCCCGACGGTAAATTCACCGTCACCAACGGACGCAACGGATTCAGTAAGACGTATGTGGTGCACTAGTGCCGTGACTTCCAACCAGCGAGCCCGATCATGAAAACAATTTGGTTGGGTGGCGCGCTCCTCGGTCTGTCGGCCGCGCTAAGCTTGGCCCAAACCACGGAAGAACTGGTTAACGACGGCAAGAATACGGACAACGTCACAACCCAGAGCATGGGTTATGACCGCAAGAGCTATAGTCCGCTCAAGCAGATCAATAAATCCAACGTCAAGCGTCTGGTGCCGATCTGGAATGCGAGCATGATGAATGACCAGGGCGAACTGGCAGCGCCAACGATTTATAGCGGAGTCATGTACGCGTTCAACGGCAGGTGGACGTTCGCCATTGACGTCGCCACCGGCAAACAGATCTGGCGGACACCGGTGAAACTAGAACCCGGGATCAGGCGGATCGCTTTCCACCGCGGCGCGGCGACGATCTATAACGGCAAACTCTTTCGCGTGACGATCGACAATCATATACTCGCGCTCGACATGAAAACGGGCCAGGAACTTTGGAACCAGAAGTTCGCGGATTGGCACGACGGCTACTTCGCCACTGGAGGACCATTCGTGGCCAACGGCGTGCTGATTTCCGGCGTGGCCGGTGGAGAGTACACGACGCGCGGGTTTCTCGATGGCTGGGATCCCGACACTGGGAAAAAATTGTGGCGTCGATATACCATCCCAGCACCCGGCGAGCCCGGTTCCGAGACCTGGCCAAAGACTGGCGACGCCTGGACGCAAGGCGGAAGCCCGACGTGGCGGTCCGGTTCCTATGATCCCCAGCTCGATCTGGTGTATTGGGGAACGGGAAATGCCGAGCCATACAATCCAAGCCCTCGCGAGGGTCTGGACAGCTTGTTCACGAACAGCGTGCTGGCGATCCGGCCGAAAACGGGTGAGATTGCTTGTTATTACCAATACACTCCCAACGACGTCTACGATGCGGACGGTACCGACGAGAATGTCCTCGCCGATCTCAAGGTAGGCGGCCAGCTTCGGAAGGTCATGATTCAGACCAACAAGAATGGTTTCCTATATGTGTTGGATCGCACCAACTGCAAACCGATCGCCGCTCACCCGTACGTCAAGGTCAATTGGGCGACGCATATCGATCTGGTCACCGGGCGCCCGGTATTGACCGACGTGTATAAACGATTTGCCGCCGGCGAAGAGGTCGAAATTTGGCCGTCGCGGGGCACGAACGCGGTGCCGGTCGCATTCAATCCGAACACCGGCCTGATCTATGCGAGCACCTGGGACATAGCGCGAATACAGCAGCTCGCGAAGCCGCGACCCGTTGTACTTGGTTCGGGCTCGACCGGCGTCAACTCCCGGCTGCCGGAAATTAAGCCGGGAGATATCGTCGGTCACTTTTTGGCCATCAATCCAGTCACTGGCGAGAAGAAATGGGAAGTTCCATTGCCAGATCTGCCGAGTGCGGCCGGAATGCTGGCGACCGGCGGAGGGCTTGTGTTCACGGGCAAATTGACGGGTGAGTTCATGGCGCTCGACGAGGCGACAGGCCAAACACTGTGGCAGTTCAAGACTGGCTCGAGCATCAATTCGACGGCAATCACCTATACGTACAAAGGCCAGCAATACGTGACGATCGCGTCGGGACTCGGCGGTAACGAAGCCAATCTCTATGCGGCGACGAAAGTGCCCGCCGGCGGCTCCATCTGGACTTTTGCCTTAATGCCCAAATGAGGCTTGGTGCGTCACTTCCCGTAGGTGACAGTCAGCGTCGCTTTACCCAAGCTGTTCATGTTTGTCATGAAGCCGATCATTGCCGCGCTGGACTGATCTGTCACATCGAGGCGATCAACCTTCAACGCATGCAGCGTGAAAATATAGCGGTGCGCCGGCCCCGGTGGCGGCGCGGCGCCGCCATAGCCCACCGTGCCGAAATCCGTGCGACTCTGTAACGCTCCGGCCGGCAATCCCTTGCCGCTTCCTGCATCCGATGGAAGCTCTTTCGTCGTCGCCGGAATGTTAGTCACCACCCAGTGCCACCATCCCGAACCCGTCGGAGCATCCGGATCGTACACTGTGAGCACAAAACTCTTGGTTCCTTCAGGTGCGCCTTCCCACGCCAGATGCGGCGAACGGTTGCCGCCAGTGTAGCCCATGCCGTTGAACACTTGAGCCTCGGGCATCCGTTCACCTTCTTTGAGATCGTTGCTCCACAAGCGAAAACTCATCGCGCATCCTCCTTCTTGCGCATGTTCTGCATGTATTTCATCCACGGATACCACTCACGCCAATGCGAGGCAAACATATCGCCATCCACGCGCTTGAATTCGATGCGGTAGTAGTGCAGAGGAGTGTCGCTGTTATTTCGAATCGTATGCGGCGCCTGCGAATTCATCGTAGTGCACGTCGGGGCCTTCATATTGAATGCGTTTGGCGCGGGCGCTTGTCCGGCGCCTTGACCGTTTAGCGGGCTGAGCGGGTCGAGCTTGGTATCGACAACTTGCTGCGGATCTATGGCAACCGCATCGAACGCCAGCACCGACGGATACGGATGTCCGTGCATCGGCGTGGTTTCTCCGGGCCGGACCGTCACTTCGAGCAAGCGCACGTGACTATTCTCAAACAGAAGCTGGTAGTTATTCGGCGCCGCAAGCACGGAATCGTACAGTCGCGAATACCGCCATTCCCCGATGGTCTCCTGACTGGATGCGCGTCCCGGCGCCGCCGGCACAGGCTTCACCGGTTTCAACATTGACGGATACCATTCCTTCCAATGCGTTCGCAGACCATCGCCATCCAGCCGCCGGAATTCAATGCGATAGAAGTGCACCGGAGCCTGTCCGTGATTCAGCGGTCGATGCGGCACTTCAGGAGGCGCTGTCGTGCAGCGGGGAAAAGCTAAACCGGCGGGCGGTGGGCCTTGGCTCCATCCCTTGGCCGCGAATGGGCTGTCGGGGTCCAGGTGCTTGTCGTCGAGCACAGCGCCCGAAGTGGTCTGGGCTCCGCCAGTGTCGCGCGCGAACACCGACGGGTATGGGTGTCCATGCATCCTCACGTCCAGCCCAGGCGGATTCGCCACTTCCAGGAACATGACATTCTCGTTCTCGAACAGAACGCGGTGAACATCGGGATCGGCAACCTCGGCATCATACGAGGCGGGAAACGAATAGCCGCCCCAAGGCGCGCGCGGATACTCGGATCCCGACTGGCCGTAAATAGGCACAAGCAAGCATAAGGAACCAACCACCAATACTGCGACAGTGTTCATTCCAACACTTGTACCACTGATAACAACATGAATGCTGGCGGTTCCCTGCCGGTTAACAGCGACGTATACTACCTCTCATGCGCCGACTACTGATCATCGTGACCGCGTCCATTGCGTTGGCTCAATCTCCTGGTGGCATTACGTTTGAAGGACAGCCTGCGGTCACACTATCGAATGACAAGTTGCAGATGACGGTGATGGTGCAAGGCAGTTCGATCGCCAGCCTGGTCATGACAGACGATGCACAAAAATTGAATCCATATTGGAATCCTGCACGCTTGGCGCGAGAGGCGGGACGACCGGTGCCGGAAACTGGATTCCTCGGTCATTTCGTTTGCGTCGACGGATTCGGCCCTGCCTCGGCGCAAGAGCGCGCAGCGGGTCTGCCCATGCATGGGGAAGCGCACATCACAAATTTCGCGGTGAGCCCCGGCAAGGATACATTAACGCTTACCGCCAAATTGCCAATTGTGCAGGAAGTCTTCACGCGCAGCTTCCACATGGTGCCCGGCGAGAGCGTCGTATACGTCGACAGCCAGTTAGAGAACTTGATGGGCTTTGATCGTCCCGTGAACTGGGCAGAACACGCGACTGTCGCTGCGCCTTTTCTTGAACCGAACGTCACCACTGTGGAAGTTTCAGGTTCGCGATCACAAACCCGGCCCTATGTCGAGAGCGCGGCAGCCGGGAACGGGCAGAGTCCGACGCGGCGCCGGCTGACGTCCGGGCAGGACTTCACGTGGCCTATGGCTCCAGGCCTGGACGGAAAAACAATTGACGTTCGCGCGACCCCAGAGCATCCGCATTATCTGGACCACACTGCTACCTTGCTTGATCCTTCGCGGAGATTGGAATGGGTGGCGGCGTTTAACTCCGGTAAACGGATGATTCTTGGTTATGTCTTCAAACGTGAAGACTATTCGTGGATCCAGTATTGGGGCAGCTATCCGGCGGATACCCAGGTTGTGCGCGGCATGGAATTCGGCACGCAACCGTATGACCTTCCGCGGCGCGAGACCATCACCAATGGCCCACTGTTCGGCACGCCCGCATATCGGTGGCTTCCGGCAAAATCTAAAATCGAATCGCACTTTCTGCTGTTCTACACGCGCGTGCCGGAGGGATTCCAGCACGTTGACGACATCACTCTGGAAAATGGCCGCATCGTGATTCGGGATCGGCGCGCGCAACGGCAGGTGACGTTAGCGGCATCCAGAGGGTTATAAAAACTAGCGACTCACGAGAGCCCAAAAATAGAATTGGGTGGCGTCAATGGCAGAGGCGCCACCCAGAGCCTTGAAATGCTGCCGGTTTCTGGAGAGACGGCATTCAGGGCCTGCGGCTAGTGTGCAGCCGGTACCGGTTCTAATGCGATAGACCAAATACTTCACGGGTACCATGACTTTTCCTGCGAATGGGTGGTGGCTCACCCCGACGGCATCGCGCATAATCCGGCTGATGCCAAAAGAATGCCGCGAATGCCGGACCGTCGCGACCGATCAAGAAGGATATTGTGACGCCTGCGGGGCACGTAACTTTAAAGGTGGGCCAAACACGCAAGTCGAGTTGAGCTTGCTGAACTGGTTCTCCGTTCTGTTCATGCTCGGCTTGATCGCCTTCTCGTATTGGTTCTTCGTCTGGCGAGTACAAATCAGATAGGGAAGCGGGCGTTGGGTCTCCGCTGCGCG
>Ga0268266_10004309_pt1 | contig 13692 bp, 12 predicted proteins | sample KBSS13metaG_FD_190356 | JGI IMG/M metagenome (GOLD analysis project Ga0268266, IMG submission 190356) | Switchgrass rhizosphere microbial communities from Kellogg Biological Station, Michigan, USA - KBS S1-3 metaG (SPAdes) (version 2) | ecosystem: Host-associated > Plants > Roots > Rhizosphere...
TGAACCAGTATCTGGGAGGGAGTTCAAAGAGCAGGTGTCCGTCACGCAAAGGAGACCGTCATGGATACGTTTGCACGGTTTGCGTTCTTCACCATCGCCCGCGACGCCAGCTTTGCGGCGCTCGCAGCCGGCATACTCATGGTGGCCTACAGCTTTGATCCCCCGCTGGCGTGTGTAGTGGCCGATAACAGCAACGCAGACCTGATCGTAGTGGGGGACGCGCTGACGGAACAGGACCTGGGCGCGCTCGGCAACCTCTCCGTGACGCTGCAACGCCGTGGCCAGCCGGATATCAAGGGATCAACTCAATACGTATTGGGCAATCCGCTGCGAGCGGTGACCTGGCTGGCCAATTGGATGGCCAGACGCGGTGAAGGTTTGAAGCGAGGACAGTTGATCTCCAGTGGCAGTTGTACCGGCATGACTCCAGTGGCAGCCGATGAAGCGGTGGTTGCGACCTTCGGTGCGGGAGCGCAGGTCCGTATCGAGCTGGCCGTGGAAAGCCGAACAAACGAGGTGAGAGCATGAGCCTGGATCTGGGGTTGGAACATAAAGTGGCTATCGTTACCGGCGGCAGTGTTGGGATTGGCAAGGAGACGGCCCGCAAATTGGCCGCTGAAGGCGTGTCGGTCGTCATTGCGGCGCGTACGGTGAAGACGCTGGAAGCCGCAGCGGAGGAGCTACGCGCGCAGACGAACGGAACCGTGGTGCCCATTGCTGTCGATACGACCAATTCCCATTCGGTGCGCGTACTGGTCGCGGCAGCCGTGCAGCGCTTCGGGTCCGTCGATATTCTCGTCAACTGCGCTGCCGCCCCCGGCGGCCTGGTCCGGAACAACATCGAGCTGGCGGATGAAGAGGCGCTGCTGTTGGATCTGAACACCAAGTTGGTGGGCTACTTTCGCATGTGCAAGTATTGCGTGCCGCACATGCGCGCGGGCAAGTGGGGTCGGATCGTCAACGTGGGCGGGCTGACGGCGCGCTGCACCGAGGCTATGAGCGGGATGCGTAATACCGCACTGGTGCATTTGACCAAGACACTCTCCGATCAACTCGGGCCCGATGGCATCACGGTCAATATCATCCATCCGGGCGTGACACGCACCGAGCATGTGGAGCAGTGGTTTGGCGAGATGGCGAAGGCCGAAGGCACGACGTTCGAGGCGATCGTCAAGCGTGAAGCCGCCGATCCGGCCGCCGTTCGCCGCATGCTCGAGGTCGAGGAAGTCGCCGATTGCATCGTATTCCTCGCATCCCGCCGCGCGAGCGGGCTGACGGGCGAGTCGATCGCGGTGGATGGCGGGCTGTCGCGGGCCGTCTATCTCTAGCCTGCCGCAGTAAGATGCTGCTATGCAGCATAGGGCGATGTACGGATTTGTACGTATAGCGTCCGCCTCGTAAGGTAGCTGCGCAGCGCACAGTCGACGCACCAACCTGGCGAGGAGCACAAGAGAGTGTGAAGCGCTCCGGTGTTCGAGTTGGATTTACCTTATATCCTTTTGCCCTACGACGCGAAGGCGCGCCCGCGGCAATATGGTGAGGAAATTTTCTGACACAACGGCTGCGCAGGACGGAGCGCGCCTGCTGACCCGGCCCCTGCTGATCCGAGGATTAGAGGCTCATCTGGTTCTGCCGCTCATTGTCGCCGCTCTCGTTGCGGTGATCTGGGTGGCCACTTTTTCGCTTGCCAATATCGAGCGCGCCGCTGCTCAGCGCGCGGCCGTCATGTCTACCCGGGACCTCCTGGGCACCTATGAGGCGCAGGTCGTCCGCGCGCTGCGCGAGACGGACCAGACGTTGCGGCTGGTGAAATACTCGTACGAGCTGGGTCAAAGGGATCCTTTGGCGGATCTCAAGGCTCGCTCGCTGCTGCCACCGGATCTGTTGTTCGCGGTAAGCATCGTGGATCGCGAGGGCAACATCATCGCGAGCACGCGCCGGCCAATGGAGGGCTCGGTCGCCGCAGAGGACTATTTCAAGAGTCTGCGTCAGGACAACGGGGATACGCTCGCAATCGGGCGACCCTCGCCCGGTGCGACGGCGAACCGCAAGCTGCAGTTCGCTCGGGCGCTGCGTGCGCCCGATGGCACGTTTTCCGGGATCGTCATGGTATCCGTGGATGCGTCCTTTTTCGTCAGTGGTTACGAGCCGGGCAAGTTGGGCAACCAAGGACTGTTGGGTCTCGTCGGAACGGACGGTGTATTCCGGGTACGGCGCAGCGGCGACGTACTGTTCTCGGGTGACAAAGTCGACTACGCCGGGCTGGTGCCTCAGGAGGGTGAGGACGCAGAGGACGTGCCGGTCGTAACGACTGCGAGCTCATGGGACGGCGTGCGCCGCTATACCATCGCGCGTCAGCTGTATGAGTTCCCCCTGGCCGTGGTCGTAGGACTCGGCGAGGGCGAGCAGTTGGCGGCGGCGCGGGCCAAAGTCGATGAGTACAGGCAGCGCGCGGCGCTCGCAAGCGCATTGGTGTTGGTACTCGGTGGCGCGTTATGGCGTCTGAGCTGGCAACTCGCGCAGAGCCGGCGGCGGGAAGCGCAAGCGAAGATAGCGCACGCCGAGCAGGTCGAATACCTGGCTTACCATGACGCGCTCACCTCACTTCCCAACCGCAGCCTGTTCAGCAAGTTGTTGGGGCAGTTCATCGCCCAGGCGCAGCGGCATGGCAAGCTGCTGGCCGTGGCGTTTCTCGATCTGGATCGTTTCAAGCAGATCAATGACACCCTGGGCCATGAGGCTGGCGATCAACTGCTGCAGGAGGTCGCGCGCCGGCTCAAAAGTTGTGTTCGCGAGAGCGATGCCATCGCCCGGCTCGGTGGCGACGAGTTCGTCGTGATTCTGCCCGAGCTGCGCGATGAGCAGGATGCCGCCGGCATTGCCCGGAAGATTCTCACCACTCTGGCCCGGCCGTTCACGCTGTTGGGCCAGGAGTTCCGCGTGACCGCGAGCATCGGGATCAGCACCTACCCGCTGGGCGGCCAGGATGAGCAGACGCTCACGAAGAACGCCGATATCGCCATGTACCATGCGAAAGAAGCGGGGAAAAACAACTTCCAGTTCTACACCGAGCAGTTGAACGCGAGCTCGCTCGAGCGGCTGGCGCTCGAATCGAGCCTGCGCCACGCGCTCGAGCGCGGTGAGTTCCTGCTGCACTACCAGGCCAAACGTGACATGGCCACCGGCCAGATCACGGGCATGGAGGCGCTGTTGCGTTGGCAGCATCCGGATCTGGGCGTCCTTGCGCCGTTGCGCTTCCTACCCATCGCCGAGGAGACCGGCCTGATCATCCCTATCGGGAAATGGGTGCTGGAGACGGCATGTCGGCAGAACGTGACCTGGCAGAAACAGGGGCTGCCGCGCACGACGATCGCAGTGAATTTGACTTCCGGGCAGTTCACGGACGAGCGGTTGCTCGAGGACATCGCAGCGGCGCTGCGGACGACCGGGATGGATCCGGCGCTGCTCGAGCTCGAAATCGCGGAGAGCCTGCTGATCCGCGACGTGGAGCGGGCTCTGAGCATCATTACCCGGCTCAAAGCCATGGGTGTGCGGATCGCCGTGGATGACTTCGGAACCGGCTACTCCTCGCTCTCGTTGCTGCAGCGGTTTCCGCTCGACACCATCAAAATCGATCGCTCTTTCGTCAGCGACATCGTCGAGGCGGGCGCCAATGAGCATCTGACGGATGCCATCATTGCGCTCGGCCGGGCGCTGAGTTTGACGGTGGTTGCCCAAGGGGTGGAGACCCGGGACCAGGTCGAGTTTCTCCGCAGCCACGCCTGCGATGAGTTGCAAGGGTTCTATTTCAACAAGCCGGTGCCGGCGGATCAGGCGACGCGGCTCATGGAATCACAATCGTTGGAGTTTACTCTTTCGAGTCCGCGCCCCCTGCCTGGAATCGGCGCGTGAGCGTGCGCGTATTGCTTGCTGCCCTGTCGATCGTTGCCGTGCTCGACAGCACGGGGGCTCACGCCATCGATGCCGGGAATTTCGATTACTCGTTCAATGGGTTCGGCACGGCGGGAGTCGTTCACTCGAGCGACAGTCAGGCCGATTTCACGGTCAACTTCAAACAGCCGACCGGCGCCGGCTTCACCCATTCCTGGAGCGTGACACCCGATAGCAAGCTGGGAGCGCAGCTCACCGGCTCCTATAGGGAGCGACTCTCGGCGGTGGTGCAAGTAGTTTCCCAGTATCAGTCGGATGGGACTTACAAGCCGAAGCTCGAGTGGGCCAACCTCAAGTATCAAATCACGCCGGATGCCGATATCCGGGCCGGACGCATCGCACTGCCGACCTTCATGTATTCCGACTCGGTGAATGTCGGCTATTCACTGCCTTACGTGCGTATCCCGCTGGAGATCTACTTTCAGCTGCCGATCACCAACAGTGACGGCCTGGATGGCTCGTATCGCTTCCATGTCGGCGATGCGACGACTACGGTGCAGGCGTACCTGGGGCGGTTCAATTCCGAGGTGCCCTACGGCTACTACAATGCGCACAAGTTGCGGGGAGTCGTGACCACGGTCGAAGATGACGCGTTGACCGTGCACGTGAGCTATCAGGTGCTGCACTACGACTTTGGCCAGTCCGGTGTGGTATACGACACGGATGATCCGCAATCCGTGTTGAGTCTCGGTGCAAGTTATGATCCGGGCAAATGGTATGTCCAGGGCGAGTGGGTCCGCGCACCGGATGACCAGCTCGGCTTGTATTATGGCGGTTACCTTTTCGGGGGTTACCGCATCGGCAAGCTGACCGGGTATGTCGGTTACGCGCGCACTTACAGGGCACGGCCGGGCTCGGTCGATATAGCTGCTATCATTGATCAACGGACGAACACGCTGGGGCTGCGCTGGGATTTCGCGCGGCACTTCGACGCCAAGGTGCAACTCGACCGGACGGTCCTCCACGGCCCGCTCGATTCTTCGTTTATCAATCAACAGCCAGGATTCGATCCGCTCGCTACCGTCAATGTTCTGAGCCTCGCCGTGGACTTCACGTGGTAAGGGCACCGTGAAGGCAGCCGTAAAGCAATGGGTCGGATTTGTAGGCGGGCTTGCTTTCGCTCTCGTGGCAAACACTGCGGCGCTCGCGGATGTCGTGCCGGTCGTGTCGGTCAAGAGCACCATCGCCCATCTGAGCAAAAAGGAGCTGACCGATATATTCCTGGGGCGGACGGCGCAGCTCTCCGGCGGTGAGCCGGTGGTCCCGATCGATCAGGATGAAGGAGTGGCGGCGCGCGATGAGTTCTATACGACGTTCATCGGCAAAACGGCTGCACAGCTGCGGGCGCATTGGTCGAAGATCATCTTCACTGGCCGTGGCAAGCCTCCGTTGGCCGTGCCAAGCGGCGCGGAGGCTCGCAAGGTGGTCGCTGCCAACCCGCACGCTATCGCGTATATAGACAGAAGTCAGCTCGATGCGAGTGTCAAAGCTGTCCGCGTAGACTGAGAGCCGAGTTGCTCACGGCTCAGCGGGGTGGCGGCTTTCTGCTGGCTGAGGAGCGCGAGGGTCGTGAAACACAGGTTGGTGTGCACGCGCTACCGCTCGCCCGCGACTGCGCGCGCGGCGGAAAGACATTGCGCAGTGCCTGATCCCATTCGGGCTCGCCGGAGAAGCGCTTGGTGATGAATTCGACCAGCAAGCGCACCTTTACCGCGCCCCGCTGCGTCGTGGGATAGATCGCCAGCAGCTCCAGGGGTGGAAGCGCATACTCGGTGAGCAGTGGTACGAGGTTGCGCAGTACGATGTCCCGGCCGCACACCAGGGTCGGCAGGCACGTGATGCCGCCGCCGGTCAGGGCGAAATCGTGGAGCAAATGAACTGAGTTGCTGCGGATCCTCGCGGGCAGCTCGATGTCGACTTCCTCTGCGCCGCGGCGGAAGTTCCAGCGGTTTCGGGTGGGATAGCCGGAATAGATCCCCAACGAGTGGCGCAACAGATCGGCGGGCCGCTGGGGGGCGCCGGCTTTCTTGAGATATTGCGGGGCTGCGCAGAACAGCCGGCGTATGGGGAACAGCGGACGCTCGATGAGGGTCTCGGACCCGGAACGGAAGATCTCAAAGGCCACGTCGTATCCCTCATCCACCGGGTTGGCCGCTTTGTCGCTGACGGTGATGTCGATGTTGATATCGGGGTAGGCGGCACTAAAGTCTTTGATTGCGCGGCCGAGATGGCCTATGGCGAAGCCGGGCAGCACTTGCACGCGCAGCATGCCGCTCGGAGTGCCTTGCGCGAGCCGCATCCGGTCCGTCATGGAGTCGATCTGAGTGACGAGCTCGGCGCACTCGGCGAAGAATCTCGCGCCGGCTTCAGAGAGGGTGACCGTCCGCGTGGAGCGGTGAAAGAGTGGTGTTTCGACGAACGTCTCGAGCTGTTTGATCCGGTGAGTGATTACCGACGGGGTCACGCCCAATTGCCGTGCGGCATTGGCAAAGCTGTGACTTTCAGCGACCCGTACGAAGGCCTGGATGCAAAGGAATCGGTCCACGTCAGCGTACCCTCGCAGAAATTAGCGCCGGTTCGCGACGGCTGTATTCGCGATCTGCGAATAGTAGAACGAGTATGTCTGGCTAGACTACTGTGATCATGCTTGGTTGTTGCCGGGTAGGCACTCGAGCTAGTGAGAACGCGACGCCTGGACTGCCAGAGATGTATGAGAGTGGCAGGCTCAAACCGTATCCGATCGAGTTTTGAGCGTTCGCTGCACCGAGCCCAGCCACCGACGGAAACGGGACACGCTGGGCGTGTTCCACTGATCGGCGCGAGCGGACAGTACGTAGGCGCCCAGGGTGACCTGTCGTGAGGTGTCCTGGGGTAAGACCGGGACGAGTTTACCCGTCAGCACGTCGTTTCCAACCAGAAACTTGTTGGACAGGGCGATTCCCTGGCCGGCTCGCGCGGCCTCGAGTGTCAGGTGAGCATGCCAGAGCTGCGGGCCACGCAATCGCGCGGGCGGATCGACGCCGTGAGCCTGGAACCATTCGCGCCATTGCTGGTCGCCGTCCTCATGCAGAAGAGGCGCTTTGAGCAGATCGGCGGGAGCGCGGAGCTTGCCTAGCCGCGCGACCAGACGTGGTGCGGCCATCGCAATCATTGCGGGGCGCGCAATTTCCGTGCGGCGGATGCCGTTCTCGATTCTCGCAGCGGCAATCCGCTCCTGCCCCGGGACGAACCGGATGTCGACATCGGCTTCATAACGGTCGAAATCCGGGCTGCGATCCGTTGGATGTAGTTCCAACTGTATGTGGGGATTCGTGTGTTGGAAGGCGACCAGCCGCGTGGTGAGCCACTGGGAGGCGAATCCCGGCACGCACCAGATGTTCAGACGTCGCTCGGCGCGCTGCCGCCGCAGCTCCGAGCTGGAGTCGAGCAGCTCCTCCAGGGCGGCGGTGACCCGCCCGTGGAAACGGGCTCCTGTGGCGGTCAGCGTGAGCGAGCCCTGGCGGCGATCAAACAGCCGGACGCCAGCCCATTCCTCCAGCGCGCGCACATGGCGGCTCACCACCCCGTGATCCAACGTCAATTCCTGGGCGGCGCGGCGGATGCCGCGGAGGCGGCCGACCGCTTCAAAGGCTTTCAACTGGGCCAGCGGCGGTATGGGGATCGCGAGGGGGGAGCGGCGTTTGGCTGGCATGGAAGGCTGGCGGGAGCGCGGTGGGCAAACAGGGCTGATTTTGCCAGGGTGGTGCATTTCATGCACCGGTCGGGTCATGCGCCACACCTTCCCGCCAGGCGGGCTTGAACCCAAACTGGGCGCTGCCTTCATTTTATGGGTAGCGGGTGGCCAGTATGAGCACGGCGAAGATCCTGGATGACTCAGCGGGTGAGTCCCTGACAAAGCGGCGTGCGGCAGCGGTCGCGCAGGGCGTTGGCAGCGCGACGCCGGTCTTCGCGGCTCGGGCGGAGGGCGAGTTTGTCTGGGATGTGGACGGGCGCAAATACATCGATTTTGCAGGCGGGATCGGGGTTCTGGCGGTGGGACATCGGCACCCGGCGGTGCTGGCTGCCGTCCGGCGACAGCTCGATCTCTATACCCATACCTCTTTCCAGGTCATGGCGTACGAGCCCTATATCGAGCTGGCCGAGCAGCTGAACCGGCTGGCGCCCTTCAGTGAGCCCGCCAAGACTGTTCTGCTGACCACCGGGGTCGAGGCCGTTGAGGCGGCTGTGAAGATCGCGCGTGTCGCCACGGGCCGCTCGGCGGTGATCGCTTTTTCCGGCGCCTTTCATGGGCGCACGCATCTCGGGATGGCACTGACGGGTAAGTCGCTGCCTTATAAACGCGGGCTCAGTTGGTTGGGCGCGGATGTTTATCGCATCCCTTTCCCTGTACCGCAGTACGGGGTGGAGGTGGCTGACACGCTGCGTGCGCTCGACACTTGTTTCCGCTGTGATCTGGAGCCCACTCGGGTGGCCGCGATCATTATCGAGCCCGTGCAGGGGGAGGGGGGATTCCATGTGGCCCCGCCGGCGCTGCTGCAGGCGTTACGGCGGATTTGCGACGAGCATGGAATCGTCTTTATCGCCGACGAGATTCAGGCGGGATGCGCTCGCACGGGTCGGATGTTTGCCATCGAGCATTCTGGAGTCGAGCCGGATCTCGTGACGGTGGCCAAGTCACTCGCCGGCGGTTTTCCGCTCTCGGGTGTGGTGGGGCGCGCAAGAATCGTGGACGCCGTGCAGCCGGGCGGGCTGGGCGGCACCTATGGCGGTTCCCCAATCGGCTGCGCCGCGGCGCTTGCAGTCTTGAATATCATTGCTCAACCGAGCTTCCTCGAGCGGTCCCAGCAGATCGGCGCGAACATCAAAGCACGGTTGGAGGCTTTCGCCGCTCGCGCGGAGCTGCTGCCCATTGCGAACATTCGCGGGCTGGGGCCTATGCTTGCTTTCGATCTCGTCAAGTCGCGTGGTTCCGTCGAGCCGGATGGCGCGGCGGCCAAGGTCGTTACCGCGCGAGCGCTACAACTCGGGCTGGTGATCCTCTCGTGCGGCTCCTTCGGCGAGACGGTGCGGATCCTGCTCCCACTGACACTCAGCGACGAGTCTCTGCAGAAGGCGATGCAGATCCTGGAGAAAGCGTTGGGTGCGAAGCAGGGCGGGTCATGAGCCGGGCCATCGAGTACCGGACCGCATTGCGCGAGCGCTCCTGCTTGGGGTTGGTCAACCCGCTGTTGTTGCAGGAGAGCGCGTTCATAGCGGGGAAGTGGGTGTCCGCGCAAGACAGACTCCAGGTCATCAACCCCGCAACCGGGCAGGTGTTGGGGAGTGTGCCGCGGTTGGGCGAGGAGCATGCAACGCAAGCTGTCTCAGCCGCGCACGCTGCGCTCCCAGCCTGGCGCGCGCTGGCTGCAAAAGAGCGGAGCAGGATACTGCGCCGGTGGTGCGAGCTCGTTATCGCCAATACTGAGGATCTGGCTCGCCTGATGACGGCTGAGCAGGGTAAGCCGCTCGCGGAAGCGCGCGCGGAAATCGCGTATGCGGCCGCATACATCGAGTGGTTCGCGGAAGAGGGAAAGCGTGTTTATGGGGATACTATTCCCGGTCCGCACCAGAGCCGACGGTTGGTCGTCCTCAAACAGCCGATCGGGGTGGTTGGCGCGATCACGCCCTGGAACTTTCCGGCAGCGATGATTACCCGCAAGGTCGCTCCGGCGTTGGCGGTTGGATGCACTGTTGTGTTGAAGCCGTCGGAGCTGACGCCGTTTTCGGCTCTGGCGCTCGCGCTCCTGGCCGCCGATGCGGGCGTGCCGGCGGGTGTCTTCAATGTCGTGACCGGCGATCCGGGGCCGATCGGCCGTGTGCTGACGGACGATGCGCGGGTCCGAAAATTCACTTTCACCGGTTCGACGCCGGTCGGGAAGATGCTGGCCGCTCGTTGCATGCAGACGGTGAAACGCGTCTCGCTCGAGCTCGGAGGTAACGCGCCGTTCATCGTCTTCGAAGACGCCGACATCGACAAAGCAGTCGAAGGTGCGCTGGCTTCGAAATTTCGTAATTCGGGACAGACCTGTGTTTGTGCAAATCGCTTTCTCGTGCATGAGGCGGTATTCGCGCCCTTTGCGTCCAAGCTGGCCCAACGGGCGCAGGAGCTCGTAGTCGGTAACGGGTTGGAGGGGGAGACCCACCAGGGACCGCTCATCAACAGCGCGGCGCTGGGGAAAGTTCAACAGCATATCGCAGACGCGTTGAGTCAGGGTGCCAAGCTGCTGACGGGTGGGGCCCGGTGCGGCTCCACCGGTAACTTCCATCAGCCTACCGTGATCACCGGACTGACTCCCGCAATGAGGCTGTTTCGGGAGGAGACGTTCGGGCCCGTAGCGGCGTTGGCCAGCTTCAGCACTGAGGCTGAGGCAGTGCGTCTTGCCAATGACTCGAGTGCGGGTTTGGCGGCGTATGTATACACACGGGATGCCAGCCGTGTGTGGCGGCTCGGGGAGGCGCTCGAGTACGGCATGGTGGCGCTCAACACGGGTGTCATTTCCAGCGAGGTGGCTCCGTTTGGTGGCGTGAAAGAGTCGGGGATGGGGCGCGAAGGCTCGCGCTACGGGCTGGATGACTATTTGGACATCAAGCTGCTGTGCGCGGAAGTTGAGCCGCAAGAGCGCACGCTTGAGGTTTAGCCTGTTGCTTCAGGGGTAGACGAGGCCCTGCCTGCAGGCCGCTTGAGAGATACGCGGCTCGAACCCGAATGGAGGCGCGTCGGTGGCAAAGAGACCGCACGCGGCCGCGCGCTCTCCAGGGCTGCAAACAATTGCAATGCGGCTGCCTCGACTTCCTTGCGCCACACCAGACGCCAGGGCCTGAGGATCGGCCCCGAAGCCAGACGTCTAGCCACCACTTCCCGGCGTTGCAGGTGCGGCTCGGCCAGCCATTCTGACAACACACCGATGCCGAGTCCTGCACGCGCGAAGTCAACTATAGCCTCCGTCAACGGGACCTCCTGGAAATGGAGCGCGCGCTCGCCGCGTTTGCCTAGAAATGTTGCTTGGGGAAACCACTGTGCGTCGCGGGTTGGGACATGCGCGGCGAATAGGGTTTCGTCCTGCAAGTCAGCACGGGTCAGTGACGCCCGTCCTGCAAGACGATGCGAGGCCGACATGATGAGCACAACCTCGTCGAAGAACAGGGGTTTTGCGCCGAGGTGCCGGCTGCGCGGCGTGGGTGCTTCGGTGATCAACGCTACGTCGAGCTCCCCTGCTTGCAGGGCGCCGAGGGGATCGGCCGTGTATTCGAGCGCTATCGAGAGATCTATCCCGGGAAGACGGGCCTTCAGCGCCTGAAGGACGCTCGGCATCCAGTGATAGGCGGTGTAGCACTCGCACACCAGCCGCAAAGGCTGTTGCGGAATCGCTTTGCCGCGTAGTTGCGCCTCGAGTACGTTCAGCTCCTGCAACAGATGGGGCGCGCTTGTCAGCAGTGTGCGCCCAGCTTGCGTCGGCTCCAAGCCACGCGGTGTGCGGTCGAACAGGGTCACATCGAGCCGTTGCTCGAGCTGCATTAATGCGCGGCTGACCGCCGGTTGTGTGAGATGCAGTGTCTTGCCGGCCGCAGCCGTGGTGCGCGCCATCGCCAGTGCAAGGACGAGGCGCAAGTCGCGGATTTCCAGACGCGAAGGTGCAGTGAGGGCAATGTCTTTCATGCATCGAGTGTATGACGGGAATGCGTTGGACGGATAGTCCCCTCGCCACCACACTGTGGCTCATGGAACTCCTCGAACATCGCTGCAGGTTATGAAGAGCTGGCATCTGAATGGGTCTGGCGTTGGCCTGGACGGCCTATCGCTTCGTCATCGAGACATCCCCAAGCCGGGACGCGGTGAGGTGCTGGTGCGTGTGCATGCCACCTCGCTGAATTACCGCGAGATCCTGATCTTGAAATACGGCCGCTATCCGCTTCCGGTGAAGCCGGATGCGGTGGCGTTGTGTGACGGCGCCGGTGAGGTCGCGGCGCTCGGCGAGGATACTCGCGGCGTGCGGGTCGGCGATCGTGTGATCGCGTCTATCTTTCCGCATTGGATGGACGGACCCTTCGCGGGAAGCAGTGCGCCACAGCTCGGAGGGTCGCTGGACGGGCTGCTCACCGAATATGCTGTGCTTCCAGAAGCAGCATTGGTTCCGATCCCCGAGCACCTGTCGTATGAGGAAGCGGCAACGTTGCCTTGTGCAGCTGTTACAGCCTGGAACGCGTTGCTCGGCAGTCCACGGTCATTACAGGCTGGCGACGACGTACTCACGCTCGGGTCAGGCGCCGTATCACTGTTCTCCCTGCAACTGGCCAAGGCCGCGGGCGCCCGCGTAATCGCTACGACTTCCAATAGTCAGAAGGCCGAGCAGCTGCGATCACTGGGCGCCGACGCCGTTATTGACTATCGCAGCACACCTGAATGGGGTGCCGAAGTGCGGCGGCTCACGGGCGGTGTGGGTGTACAACACGTCGTGGAGGTTGGGGGTGGCAGTGGCCTGTCGCAGTCTCTCGGGGCGGTTGCGACCGGCGGGACCGTGAGTCTGGTGGGTGCATTGGGGGGCGGTTCGTCCCTGATCGATGCGGGCGCAGTCTTCCTGTCGGGAGCTGTGTTGCGACCGGTGATCGCGGGGAGTCGCGCGCAGTTGGCCAGGGTGGTGCGTGCCGTATCGTTGCATCGGCTACGGCCGGTGATCGCCCGCGTGTTTGCTTTCGACGAGGCGCCGGCGGCATTGGCTTGGCATGCCTCGAGCCAGGTGGTCGGGAAGACTGTGATCAAAGTCGGTGCATGAAATAGTGTTGGAGGGATGTGGAATTGAGCTCGTATGTTGTGGTAGGTGCAGGGCCGGTTGGACGTGAGGTGGCGCGTCTTGCCGCGGAAGAAGGACACGAGGTTGTTCTCACGAGCCGCAGTGCAGGCTCCATGCAAGCAGGGGCGGTGCGCACAGTCGCGGCTGACGCGACCGACGCGGCACAGCTGGCCCGGATCAGCAAGGGCGCCGACGTGATCTTCATGTGTGCAATGGCCCCATATCACCGCTGGCCCACGGAGTTCTTCCCCATTCTGGACGGGACGGTGAAAGCTGCCGAGGCTGTGGGCGCGAAGCTCGTCGTGCTTGGAAATCTCTACGGCTACGGGGAAAACGCTGCAACACCCGTCTCTGCGGCGCTACCGCTGGATCCAACGACCAGAAAGGGTGCCGTCAGAACCATCATGTGGCAGCGGGCCGCTGCAGCGAGTGTTCCGGCCCTCGAGGTGCGCGCGAGCGATTTTTTGGGGCAAGGGGCGGTCACGTACTTTTCTTTGCTTGCGTTGCCGGCTCTTCTCGAGAAGGAGGCTGTGGTCTCATTTCCGGGAGATCCGGATGCGCCTCACGCGTGGTCCTTCACGAAGGACACCGCAAAGACGCTCGTTGCAGCGGCGCGCTATAGCGGGAAGTGGGGGCGTGCATTTCATGCTCCGGTGCAACATGTATCGATCCAAGAATTAATCAGGAAGTTTGCCGCGGGGCTCGAAATCAACATGCCCGCGATTCGGCAGATGACGCCGACTCAATTGTCGGGCAACGGGTTCGATGAAGCGCTCGAGATGCTTTATCTGTTTGAAAAGCCGTTCCGGGTCGATGCGGGGGATACTGAGCGACTGCTGGGGGTTGGCGCAAGCAGCATTGAAGCCATGGTTCAGGATACTTTGCGGGCGCCGGCTTGACGTCTTTTGCGGCG
>Ga0268266_10004310_pt1 | contig 13684 bp, 20 predicted proteins | sample KBSS13metaG_FD_190356 | JGI IMG/M metagenome (GOLD analysis project Ga0268266, IMG submission 190356) | Switchgrass rhizosphere microbial communities from Kellogg Biological Station, Michigan, USA - KBS S1-3 metaG (SPAdes) (version 2) | ecosystem: Host-associated > Plants > Roots > Rhizosphere...
CGAGTACACTAAGCCCTTCGTGAATCTAGCGCGGCTCGGGTTTAAGCCTTCTTATTTGCCGCCTTGGGGTAGTGTGCAATTTTGAACAGACTCGTCTTCACGCTCGTTTGTATTCTTTCGGTGAAGCCACAGCTGTCTCCTACAGGCGCGGGCTTCGCTCCGATACGCCCCTCTGACCAAGGGGCTTTTTTCTTCTTCCGCGAAGCCCCCGATTGTTTTCCTGCGCGATTGGTGATCCAATAACAGCACCCACACATCTTGCCGCGAGGCCCACTCTTGGTAACGACCTCCTGTGCGTAAACGTCCGCTAGGAGGCCGAGAATGGCCGGCCAAACCTCGCCAACTCTTCACCGATTCCCTTGGGAAAAACTGTATACAGCTACTGTGCTGGCTGACAATGCCCGACTACGCGAGCGAATAGAGGCAGTAAGAGGGGTGCTCTTGGTGCGGTTGCTTGACCTAACCGACAGCGTGGAGCATGAGGGCGAATTAAAAGCTGTAGAGGACGGATTGCGCACCTTGGCTGCCCTCAAACGGGAACGGCTAATTAATGGCTAGTGACAAGCGGTACGCTGCCGCTCGCTCCGTCTACTGCAACTCCCCCGCCTGCCAAGCCAGCGGCAACACCCTACGAGGAATCATCGTTCGATACGAGTGCGGGCCGACACACTTGCACTATGTTCGCTGTCCATATTGTGCAAGGGAGTTCGAGATCGAACTCAACGCGAAAAAAGTCTGGTTTGTTCAGCGGGATAGTTAGAGTGCCCAGAGGATTGAGGTGCGTCTTCCAAGGATGCGTTCAGCGCGTTGAGCTAGGCGGGCGCAGCGAGGTTCGTCAGTCTCACATGCCGGCGAATTCTGCGCGGGGCAGTGAATCGGTAAAAGCTCCCTGCGACAAGCGACGCGTCGTAGATTTGCCGCATTCGGCTGGTGCTGCATTCAAGGACAGTCAAATGGGAGTCGACCGAGCCGCCTCCCATTTCTCTGACTAGCGACTGGTGTTACGCTGCTTTGCCGGGAGCCTTGGCTTGGAGGGCCTTCTCGGTGCCGACATTGACTTTGATCTGCTTGGGCTTGGCTTCTGCCTTCTTGGCAAGGGTAATCTTCAGCACGCCTTTATCGTAGTGGGCGCTCACTTGCCCTGGATCCACAGAACTGGGAAGCGTGAACGAGCGCGTGAAGCTTCCGTACTGGCGCTCGACGCGACGGAAGTTCTCTTCTTTCTCTTCCTTCTCGATCTTGCGCTCGCCGTGGACGGTGAGGGTATTGTTGTCGATGCGGACATCAATGTCGTTTTCCTCGATGCCCGGGACTTCAAGCTTCAGAGTAATGGTGTGCTCATCTTCGTAGATGTCCACCGGCGGTGCGAAGCTGGTGGTTGTCAACGCCTCTTCCGGGCCTTCGGGGCTATACGACTCACGGAAAAGACGGTTCATCCGGTTCATGCGATCTTGCATGGTGGAAAACTCGCGGAAAGGCTCCCAACGGGTCAATAGGGTCATATCGTAAATTCCTCCTTCAGAGGGAAAAGCTAAGAGGAAAAACTTCAGATGGGCTGACTTAGTTCAGAGGACCTGAAAGAGTAAGAAGAGGAAGCTTGCTCAATTACGATGCTAGGCTTGTGCGCTGCCGCTGTCAATCTGCCGCATCTGTTCTCAATACGCTTCAGAGCCGGGATAGGAAATCAACCATGCGACCCTTGAGTACACTCTTCTCCTTTTGAATCTCCTCGTGCTTCGCGAACGACGATGACGGGGGAGCGTCGCGTGCCACTAGCAATGCCCATTCCTGGCGAAGAGCTAACGCCTCCCTCGCTGTACAGCTATCGATTGACTCCGAGTCTGCGACGGACTGACAGAGCACTGCTAAGCGGATGAGGTCCAAGGACTCCAAATCTCCGTTCGATGCCGTAACAGATTTTAACAAGGGCTCCACTTGCGGCCGGCGTGTTGAGGAACAAAACCCTGAAACGAAATCACGATGGGCGCAGATGGCCCGCGAAGGCAAAAGGGTAATGTATTTCCTTAGCGAAGGCCGCTACATTGCCAATGTGGTCAAGCCCCGCCGGGGGAGATTGGTCGCTTTCAGGAGATTTTTGGCCACCTAACCGCTGGCGCTGTTTTAGTGTCATTCGTCGCTGGTCAGCAAGACCGTTCCCGCTACATTGACGAAGGGCAGCAGCACGGATTGCTCTGCTCTGATCTTGGGCGACTTCACAAAGCTCGTCATCGGCATCTTCGGTCCCGCACTCGACATCGTCGTCGACAGGTACGTCCTGAAGCGCCAGAACATGATCGAGGTGACTATCTTTGCGAACGTGGACTGCGGCCTTCTGCTACCGCAAGCGTTCTCCGTTACGCCGGACGCACGCGACGTCTAGAGAAGGGAGGGCATGGATGGAAAAACTGGCTCTCGATTCGTGCGGAAAGCTCTTCTCGATGCGTCAAGCTGCGGACATTCTCGGCATTCGCTACCAGACGATTCGCCGGTGGACAACCGAAGGTCGCATCGACAGCATAAAGCTTGGAACGCGACGCTTGGTGGCCGAGAGCACACTAAAGAGACTTGTTGCCGAAGGGTGGCAGCAACGACGAGCGGTCTGATTGGACATGAGGTCGTCGTAATTCGACCGAGCGGTGCGATAGAGGCCCGGATTGACATCCGAGAGGTTGCGAATCTTGAGGCAGCGGACATTATGGATTTCGCGCCGGGGCCGAACGGCGAGATTTATATCGCGGCCAAGAAAATCGCGTGGCAAGAGCACGTCAAACATGAGAACGGGGCAACGTCCAACGGACTTTTGTACGATTCCGTTCTTTGGTTGCTCCGCTTCAGTAGCACCGGCCAGTTTCTGGCTAAAGCTCAAGTGAAAATCAATCTCAACAGGGTGCACATGGCAGTGTTCGCCTCAGGTTCGTGGTTGGCTGTCGGGTATCCTCAGGCGAGTTTCCGCGATGTGCTTCCCTTCTGGGCAATTATTGGGCAGGACGGAGAGTTAGTTCGTCCGGTTTCTCTGCCCGATACCGTCCCTTCCGAACCGTGGCGAAAGCGCGGCTATTCCACGACGCTCTTGCCGATATTGGGCGAGGACGGAAACGCCTACGTGATTGTGCCGACTGTCAACTTGTTCAAGTTTTTCACCAGCTCGCGGCTGGGCATGAGTCTGCAAGGAGATCTTGCAGCGGGTGGAGCATTCCATCTCTGGAAACACCCTTGCACGCTTGAGCTAGGTGAAGAGCGCGAGGCGGACTGCAGTGCACCGAATCGGCCTTCGGTCACTGCGTCGCCTTGTGCAATTGGTTCGGTGACCATCGTCCCCTGCCACGCTGATCCTACGCAAAGAAAAAAGCCCGCTCTTCAGAACGGATTTGCTCTATCTCCAACAGCACAAAGTATTCAAAGGCCAAAGTCCAAAGCCCGAAGCCAGAGCCTGAGTAATGAGGTTCGTGGATATGTGGCGCTTGACAACATTCTTATGTTTCTGTAATTATCGAAATATGGTAATACTGCGGACCGGAAAGAACGTCAATAATGTCGTCAAGTACGCCGACATGTTTTCAGCGATGGGAACCGAGGCAAGGCTACGGATCATGCAGTTGTTGCTTTCTGCTCATCCAGACGGTCTTGTTGTCGGCGAGATCCAGGAGGAGTTGGAAATTCCAAATTCGACTCTCTCTCACCATCTTGACAAGCTGAAGAACGAAGACCTCGTGCAGGTTTCGAGGGAAAGCACGTTTCTTCGCTATACCGTCAACATCGAAGCACTGCAGGAACTTCTCGGTTTCTTGTACGCCGAGTGCTGCACTCGAAACAAGGCGGTGAAGCCGCAAGAGATCATTCAATTCTGCAAATAGGAGATATTTTCATGGCTGGAGAAGACATTCGGAACCTGGTGAAAGAGAAGTACGGACAAGCGGCGCTTAGAGTCAACAACGGTGGCAGCTCTTGTTCCGGCGCTATGCCCGCAAGCGACCCTTGTTGCGATCCCATTACCGCAAATCTCTATGATTCCGCTCAAGCTGCACAAGTTCCAGAAGCGGCACTCTTGGCATCGCTCGGTTGCGGCAACCCCACTGCTCTGGCTGAACTCCACGCCGGCGAGATTGTGCTGGACCTTGGGTCGGGTGGCGGCATCGATGTTCTGCTATCTGCGCAACGTGTCGGCCCAACAGGCAAAGCTTACGGTCTCGACATGACAGATGAAATGCTGGCTCTCGCCAATCAAAACAAGCGTCAGCTTGGAGCAGAAAACGTGGAATTTCTCAAAGGCGAGATTGAGCATATTCCTCTACCGAACGACAGCGTTGATGTAGTCATCTCCAATTGTGTGATCAATCTGTCGGCCGACAAGGATCAGGTCCTGCGCGAGGTTTTTCGCGTTCTTAAGCCCGGTGGAAGATTCGCAGTTTCGGACGTTGTGACCCGAGGTAACATCGCCCCAGAAATCCGTCAGAGTGTTTTGCTTTGGGTGGGTTGTGTTGCCGGAGCGCTTCAAGAAACCGAATATCGTGACAAGCTGACATCGGCAGGATTTGAGCGGATCGAGATCGAACCAACCCGCGTATACCGCGTAGCCGACGCTCGTGAGTTTCTCGCTGCGGAAGGTGTCGACGTGGATGCAATAGCCCCACTGGTGGATGAAAAGTTCATGAGTGCGTTTGTACGCGCAACGAAACCAGTGAAAGCCGCGCCGCCATGCTGCGGACCCGGTTGTTGCAACTAATTCTCGACAAACCTCAAAGGGGAGCGCGTAGATGGCTTCTAAAGGCCCATACAACGTCTTGTTTCTATGTACAGGAAATTCAGCGCGTTCCATTATCGCGGAGGCCATTCTGAATAGAAAAGGGACGCCCCATTTCAGAGCCTATAGCGCGGGAAGCCAGCCGACCGGACAAGTACGTCCCGAAGCCCTGCGTGAATTGGAGGCCGCTCATCTCCCCACCGCGGGCGTAAGAAGTAAAAGCTGGGAGGAGTTTTCCGGTCCCGGTGCTCCTGAACTTCATTTCGTGTTTACGGTCTGCGACAACGCCGCAAAAGAAGTTTGCCCACTGTGGCCGGGTCCGCCCATGACTGCACATTGGGGTGTGCCCGACCCTGCTGCAGTCGAGGGCACGCCAGAACAGGTTACGCGAGCATTTCGCCACGCATTCACCACACTGGATCGGCGGATCAGCTTATTCTTGTGTCTACCCCTCGGAACCCTCGACAAGCTTGCATTGAAGCACGAAATCGACAAGATCGGCCAGCAATGACAAAGACCGCAAACCGTTTGAGCTTTCTTGATCGCTATCTGACCGCTTGGATATTCATCGCAATGGCGTTCGGAGTCGTACTCGGATGGCTTGTGCCTGGAGTCGTTCCGTTTCTGAACCGTTTGAGCATTGGGACAACATCGATTCCCATGGCTGCGGGGCTGATCCTGATGATGTATCCGCCGTTTACCAAGGTTCGTTTCGAGGAGCTGCACAGGGTCTTCCGAAACACACGGGTGCTAAGCCTGTCTCTGATCCAAAACTGGATCGTGGGACCAATATTAATGTTTGTACTCGCGGTCGTCTTCCTGCGCGGATACCCGGAATACATGGCCGGACTCATCATGATCGGCCTCGCACGTTGTATAGCGATGGTCATTGTTTGGAATGAGCTGGCTGCGGGCGACACGCAATATGCGGCGGGTCTTGTCGCTTTCAATTCTCTCTTTCAAGTCTTCTGCTACTCGCTATACGCCTGGGTCTTTATCACATACTTGCCTGCCAAGCTGGGGCTTCAAAGCGCTATCGTGAATGTCTCGATGACGGAAATCGCAAAAAGCGTTTTCATCTACTTGGGCATTCCATTTCTGGCAGGATTTCTGACGCGGGTGATGCTACTTCGCGCCAAGGGGCAGGGGTGGTACGACCGAAAATTTGTTCCTCGAATAAGTCCACTGACACTAATTGCCCTGCTGTTTACGATTGTGGTGATGTTTTCGTTGAAGGGTGAATATATTCTTCGCCTTCCTCTTGATGTTGTGCGGATTGCAGTGCCGTTGTTGATTTACTTCGTAGTCATGTTCCTCGTGTCTTTCTATATGGGTAAGAAGGTGGGCGCGGATTACTCCAAAACAACAACGCTCGCATTCACGGCTGCTTCCAACAACTTTGAACTGGCAATCGCTGTGGCGGTCTCAGTATTTGGCATCAATTCAGGCGCTGCATTCGCGGCCGTCATCGGTCCACTGGTGGAAGTTCCTGTGATGGTCGCACTGGTTAATGTGGCCCTCTACTTTCAACGACATTTCTTTCCTAACCCGCAACCGATACCTATCGAGCAGGTGTACTCTCCGACAGCGCAGTAAGGGGTCGGCGCAATTTCGTGGCTGCATTTCACACACCTCGTTACGAGGAGAGGCTTTCACTATGTTGAGGTCGATTTTGGACGCTTGGGCATGAACACCATCATTACATCATTTCGGGAAGCGTAGAATTTCCGCTATGAAGCGCGGAAAAGCAGTGCGCGACGCTACCGTAAACCGATTGACGGCAAGCCACTCGAGGAGATTCCGGTCCTCTCGTTTGTGATGGTTCAGAAAGCATCGGGGCGCTTTTATATTGCGATGCGTGGCCAATGAAGATGTGATCGGCGACCTGCAAAAGCAAAATGCATTAGACACGTTCCTCACAGACGTCGACGAACTCTATGCCGAATTCAAAATGCGCTTCGAGCAGTGGCGTTCCGGGCCATTACTCCCGGCGATTGCCCCCCTGGCTGTAGGCCGAACGGGGCTGTTCTTGCGGGCGGCCCCGTTCTTAGAATTTGCAAGCTTCGTCGGTATCGGCTCCGACGAATGCGGGGCGGGGCAAGTGAAACCCGGCCAGAGGCACAAGTCCCGCCTCGAGGATTGAAAGCACTTCGGGTAGCCGGTGTAATGGCGATTTTTCACCAACTGGCTGCCAGGCGATTCGTCATTCACCAATACAGGTCATGTCAATCAGTTGACGGCCTGTCTCACCCACGCTGCGCTCCCGATGATATTGGCAGTGCTGCTGTACGTGGCTTTGATCGTGTGTGTTCCCTTCGGCAACGCACTAGTCGTAATGCTGGCCTTTCCTCCCCAGCTCAGCAATGCTGTACCGAGTGTCGTAGTTCCGGTTGTGAATGTCACACTCCCCGTTGATCTTGTTGAGGGGCTGCTCACCAGCGCCGTGAAGGTAATCGGTTGGCCCGCAAGGGATGGGTTGACGGATGACATGATGGTCGTTCTGGAGGGGGCGGAGTTGACCGTGTGGATGGCTGCTTTCGACGTGCTCTTGATGCACTCAGAGTTGCCACTGTACGTTGCGGTAATAGAACGTGTACCGGGTGGCAAATTGCGAGTCATGAGCACACCTGCTCCGTCGATGAGCGTCACCTTGCCTAACCACTGCCCCTCGTTCTTAAATATCACCGTACCCGCAGGTGTGCCCGGACCGTCCGAACCGACCGTCGCCCTCAGTGTGACTGGCTCACCATAGGTCGATGTACTAGGGTTGGCGTCGAGATTCGTGGTGGTAATGTAACGAGTCAATAACACGCTGATTCCGCCGGTCTGGTGGCCTACGAGAAGGTCCTGTTTTGCGTCTCCGTTCAGATCTTCCACGGCGATCGACTGTACCGCATCACCGCCCGAGCGATAACGCCGCGCTGCGTTAAAGGTCCCGTCGCCGTTGCCAAGCAGTATTCCTACACCACCAGTTGAACAATCTCTCTGGTTGAAGCAGTAATTGCCCGCAACTACATCTGGCCTGCCGTCTCCGTTTACATCTCCAACTGCCATCGAATACGGCTGGTAGCCGCCTGAGTTGTGCCTCTCCGCAGCCTGAAAGGTCCCGTCGCCATTACCGAGGAGAACACCGACAACACCATGGTCACGCTTGTTGTCGCTGACGAATAAGTTGGCCACGATCAAGTCGAGCTTGCGGTCTCCGTTCACATCTTCCACTGCGATCGAAAACGCGGAATCACCCCCGGAGTCGTACGTCTGGGCCTGCTGGAATGTACCGTCACCGTTTCCCAGTAGGACACTTGCGCCACGGCACGGCTTTCCACAATAGTTAGACACGAGCAGATCAGGCTTACCATCTAGGTTGACATCTCCCAAGGCAATGGATGTTGCAGCATAATTACCCGATCGATAGATCTCGACTGGCTGAAATGTTCCATCGCCATTCCCTAAAATCACTCCCAAAACTCCGTTTTCACAGTTCTCGACGCTGGAACAGCTGTTCGCCACAAGGAAATCAAGGTTGCCGTCCCGGTTTACATCCTCCGTTGCGATCATGACAGCAAAATAGCCACCCGTGTCGTAGGTCTGCGCGGCTTGAAACGTCCCGTCGCCATTCCCCAACAGAACGGCTGCCAAGCCGCGATAATTCTCCCTGGTGACGGATAGGTTGGCCGCGAGCAAGTCCGGCAGACCGTCTCGATTAACGTCGCCAATCGCGATCGAATAGGCCTCTTCGCCACCAGAATCGTAGGTCCGAACTCGCTGGAAGGTCCCGTCGCCGTTACCTATCAACACCCCCACGCCTCCCCGGGTGCACTCGAAGTCGAGGCACTGAATGGCTGTAACTAGATCGGGCTTTCCGTCGTGGTTTACATCACCCACAGCAATGGAAGTTGAATCGTAGCCTCCTGGATAGTAGGTCTGAGGTGGCCGAAAGAATGCGTCACTCCCCAAGCTCGATTGCACAAGGAACAACAACAAGAGCATGCAGCCGAGAGTCTGAATCGTGTTCGTCCTCATAAGTTCCCCTCTCTAAAACCCGGTGGGTGGTGAAACGAGTTCATGTCCTGCGCTTCGAAGCCAATCTGTGAAAGCTGTTTCAGCGGGAATCAGTGTGACTGGAGGCTTTTATCTGCCCAGAAGAGATTGTCAACTCCTGTCGACGTGTCACGCGGTGACGAATGTCACCTGCCGACGTGTGACAGCACCGTTGTTTCGACGGTAGTGTCTAAGGTGCCGATAGGGGAAGGAATAATTCCAGGGACGGGAAGGCTTTTAGAGGCTGCACGCAACGACCCAGAAGTGCTCTGGGATCATCATTTGGGATTGTTGTTTTTAACAGGCGATTAAACCAACTACACAAGGCGCTCGCTGTGGATTGCTGCCAGCCGTTTATTGGGCGTTGACGCCGAAGGAACTCTTCGCACAATGGGAGGGTTTGCAATGGCGGTTGCAGTTCTCCGGTTTCGGAATGGCGAAGGCCGGGGAGCAGCCAACATAAAGCGGAAACGATTCTAAGCGCACGCAAATGTGCGTCGGGTCACGGGAGTGATTCGGGCGGTGCCTTCGGAGAGTCGATTCCAATCACTTCCGTCAATGGTCGTCCATCAAGGGTCACTGTGTATTGGGCCAATAGAAAAACCATCCTGTCTGTGCCCTCCCTGCCATGGATGCGAAGGTTATGCCCATCAGTGGTGTGAAGGATCATTACATCGCCAGTGAGACCGTCCACCCTGGCGATTTGGCGAAGGTTAAGCAACACTGAGCCTTTGTCGGACTCCAAATAGATAAACAGTTTCTCCATACTAGGCCGCCTTCTTCAGCAGAATTGGAAGGGGCGCAGACGACCGGCACTCATGCGGCGCGACTATATGCTCAATCGGCGCGACGCGCAAATGGCACGATGGTGGGCCTTAGATTTCATGTCCTACACTGTCAGGGAAAAACTGTTGGGAGGTTGAATTTGCTATTCAGTTGGGAACAGCAGACCCTTCGGATTGCTCGGGCCCAGTTGCTGTGCCTGAACGTCCACGATGTCGACGTTGTCCACGAACACGAACGTGTTCTTGTGTGACCGATGCTTCCTCCCATTGCTGATTGATGCGGTGGACTTCGCGTCACTCGGACGATGATGGTCACGCAAACAACGCGCTGCTTTACGTGCCGCTCTCTTGACCAGCAGCCGATATTGCCGCACAGTAAGCCCTTTCTTCCTGGTCAGCTTTAGGGTCTCCGCCATCTCCTGCCAGTCCGGCCTTCGTCCCTTACGCTTTCGAGTCGCCGCCAGGATCTTCGCAGCGGTCTTCTTCGATAACTTCTGCTGTGGCCTGCTCTTCACGACTTAAATCCTATTCCTATAAGCCCAACGTTACTAGTACTTATATGTAAGTATAGTGTGTAGCTTACACGGAATTAGGCCACCTGCGTTTGCCAGATTTTGACAAAACGGGGCAGGCTTAGGCAGGTAGCAAGTTCGACCGTTGGAGGGACTGTGAGGCTGAAATCGAAGAAGTTGAAGAAGGACGCCGACCTGGCGGAACTACTCGAACAAACCCCGAGGTGGGTGCGGAGTCACCGGAAGAACATTCCTCATTACAAACTTGTCGGATCGTACAGGTACGACTTTGAGTCGCCGGAATTCCTGGCGTGGCTGGAAGCGCATAAGGGTGGCGTCCAGTGAGTGGACCGGAGTTGGTGTGTACCAAACACGGCCGGCTGAAGTCGGACCTAGGAAAAGTTAGGACCTGCTCCTGATAAGCAAGGCCCTTGGGGGAAGGAAAAGCTCTGAACGAGTCCACTACAAACCCGCACTCGCAGAGGGGTAAACCCGCTCCGCCGTTCCATTCGGAGGCTGCCCAACGCGCAGTTCTTGGAAGCTGTCTGCTGACCAACGAGATGCTGCGGGGTCCTGCCGCGGTGCTTCGTGTAGATGATCTCGTCGGTGACGCCCACAGAAAAATATTCAAAATCATCCGCGAGCTCGGCGCAGACGGGGGGCCTTTTGATGTATTGCTCGTCGCCGATGAGTTGACTCGTCGGGACGGCGACGAAAGGTGGTTCGCTGTGGCCGGCGACCTTGTCGGTGGGGCCGTTCCTGACTTCGAAATCGTGCGGCGACATGTGGAGAATATCCAGCGGCTCGCAGGCTTGCGGCGGATCCATGCTCTTGGAGTGCAACTCCAGCATGACGTTGAAGTCGGCGGCAATTATGCGCAGTTACTTGAATACGTGGCGCAGTTCGTCTCGGACTCACCCAGGGCAGGAAGCGGCAAAATTCAGAAGTTCGACCAGATCCCCGACATCATGTCGATGGAAATCCCTGCCATTGAGTACCTCATTGATGGATTGATCACACGAGGGACGATTACGCTGTGGGCCGGCGCGGATGGAGTAGCCAAGACCTTCCTGATTCAGCGCCTCGCCGTCGAGGTCGCACGCGGAGGGAGTTTTCTCGGCCGCCGGTGCAGACCAACGCGAGTTCTTTATTGCGACTATGAGAATCCCGCTCATGCGGTGCGCGATCGCATCGACGCGATGACGGAAGATCCGATTCCGAACCTCCGTATCTGGGGAAACTGGCTCGACTCCCAACCGCCACAGATCGGCGATGAGTCTCTCTTGACGATAGCCCGTGAAGCGCAACCGCTAGTGATAGTTGATCCGTTCCGGTACGCGCATACGGCCGACGAGAACAGCAGCGGTGAAATGGCCGCCGTGATGCAACATCTCCGGCTTGTCGCGGCCGCGGGGGGATCGGTCATCATCGTCCATCACGTCAGCAAGGCCGAGGGGAGCGGGTACAGGGGATCAACCGCAATCCGCGGCGCTGTCGATCTGGCGATCGTGCAAGAGCAGGACGGCAACTCCGGATTACTGACACTATCGACGGCAAAGAACAGATTTGGGCCGCGGTTTACCCTAACCGTCCAGCCCGACTTTGACGCCGGAACTTTCAAGGTCGCGGATAGTCGCGAGTTCACAAGACTCACCACGGAAACGGACAGACTTGAGCAAATCATCCTGGAAAAACCAGGTCAGACAACCAACGAAATCTGCGGTTCCGCAGGCATTCAGAAAAAAAGGGCTTCGGAACTACTGAAGTCACAAAACGGTTTTCGCTGGACCTCGGAACCGGGTCCACATAACTCACTGCGGTATTACCCGGTTGGCTGGTTCCCAAAACTGAGAACCACTGCGGGAACCACAGAACCGCACGGGCAGAATAGTGGTGCGGTTCCCAAGTTCCCACCCCTAAAGGGGGGAACTGTGGAACCACCCACTGCCCCCGGAACCGGATGGACGGAGGAAGTCATTTGATTCCAGCCTCCGTGCTGATCAATGAAGTTCGCTCCCTGGGCGGGAGCATTGTGCTGTTAGTGGACAACGATGGTACAGCGCTCAGGCTGACTCTTCCGGCGTCTGCTCGATGGCTACGTCTTGAAATCGTTCGCCGCAAGGTGGAGATCGTCGCGGAACTTCGCCGGCGCTACCTGCGGGGAGTCATCTGAAGAACCCCGGCAACAACTCGCTGGAACGGAATTCGGATGGTAGTATTCCGCCGGCAAACTCTTCCGACGTGCCAACGGAGGAAACGCAACTCATGGCACGAAGGAGATATCAGCGCGGGCAACTATGTCTGCGTGGAACGAAAGAAAAAGTATGGGTCGCACGATGGCGCGAGGACGTGATACGGCCCGATGGCACCCTCCATCGAAAGCGAATCAGCGAGATCATTGGCTCTCAGTTGGAGTACAAGACTCGAAGGCTCGCGGAACGCGCACTGGCAGAGCGGCTCAGCGACGTCAACTCCATCACATACCGTCCCCGTCCCACTGCAACTTTTCGGGAGTTCGCCAAAAAGTGGCAGAAGGATGTTCTCACGCAAATGAAACCATCAACAGAGACTGCCGACCGCTCGAGGATCACGAAGCACCTGATTCCCGAGTGGGGCGACCTGTGCCTGAAAGACATCAATTCGCAGCGAGTTCAGGCCATGATCGCCCGGAAGCGTTTCGACTTGTCTCCGAAATCAATCCGCAATCTGATCGCTACTGTCAGGATGATGTGGACCCAGGCGCAAGCGTGGGGATACATCCAGCACGACGCTCTCTTCGGAATTGTGCTGCCGGATCGTGGGACTGGTGAACGAGCGATTCTTTTCGCTAGACGAAATGAAGCGACTGATCGAAGGGGCCACAGAGCCTTACAAGACATACTTCTGGATTCTTGCGGAGACGGGTGTACGTGCCGGCGAAGTAGGTGCACTTCCGGTGCGCAATCTCCTGCTCGACCAGGGGCTGATCAGGATCACGCAAAGCGTGTGGCACGGCAAGATTCAGACTGTGAAATCGCTCAAGGGCAACCGGATCTGCGAGATCAGTCCGCAACTGGCGGAACATCTTCGCTTGTTCCTGCGCACTTGGCGGCCGAATGGACTGGGCTTGCTGTTCGCCACGAAATGCGGGACGCCGTGGGATACCGACACAACAAGGAATCGCAAGCTGTACCCGATACTGGACAAGCTCCAGATACCGCGGTGTGGCTTCCACGCATTCCGTCACGGCAACGAGACCGTCATGGATCAGGAGAATGTACCGATGGCGGTCCGTCAATCCCGGCTCGGACACTCGGACATGCGCACGAACATGATGTACACGCATGTCGCTTCAGAAGATGGAAAGCAGTTCGCTGCGAAACTCGGACAGTTGCTGGTTCCAACCAACACGACTGCGGTCATGTCGGCGGGATCAGCATGAATTTTGGACCCAATTGGACCCAACTCGGGGGAGGGATGTCTGCAAGTTGTTGAGGGATTGGTTGCGGGGGGTGGATTTGAACCACCGACCTTTGGGTTATGAGCCCAACGAGCTACCAGACTGCTCCACCCCGCATTTCGATGATAACAACCGTTTTTCGGGGCGTCAAACTTGCGCCTTCTTC
>Ga0268266_10004311_pt1 | contig 13682 bp, 7 predicted proteins | sample KBSS13metaG_FD_190356 | JGI IMG/M metagenome (GOLD analysis project Ga0268266, IMG submission 190356) | Switchgrass rhizosphere microbial communities from Kellogg Biological Station, Michigan, USA - KBS S1-3 metaG (SPAdes) (version 2) | ecosystem: Host-associated > Plants > Roots > Rhizosphere >...
GCTTCACCGCGACGGACGATCAGCTCGTGTTCAGCGATGCGGCCTTCAACCTCGGCGCCGACGAGGGGCAGGGCGGCGCGAGTCCGCAGCAGCTGGCGGCGAGCGTGTTCTCATCCGCCACCAACGGTACCTTCGCCAATGCGCAGAACCGGTTCGCCTATAATACCGGCACCGGCGTTCTCTATTACAGCGCAGACGGCAAGAATGCGGACAAGGTTTCGGTGGCGGTGCTGAGCGGCCATCCCACTTTGAAGTCGCAGGATCTGTATTTCTTCGCCTGATTTCCTGGTTCGTATCAGTAATTTATGGCGTGGATCAGGAGTGTGTCACATTTAATTTTAAATAATATTTATCGATAGAGGATTTCCTTCGTTTTCTTCTTATTCGCAAGTGATGCGGCAGAATTGATCAAGTTGTTCAGCGCGATTGCACTTTTCCTTCGCGTCGGGCTGTTACATAGTCGACCCCGTCGTCGGTATTCCCTCACCCTATAAGAGGCGCGGCATTCGCCAACGTGCGTCCCCGCACGTCAGCGCCTTCCAGAAGAGACAGGCCAAGCGGATGTCCACTGTCAGCGGCACGATCATCAACCACGCCATCGCGCTCGGTACGCCTGGCTACTATTCACCGCTCACGATCAGCCCGGCCGGTTATGTCTCGAACGATGGCAGCCCAGCGATCATTGGCTACACCAACGGCGATTCGGTGTTGAACCAGGGAACTATCGTTTCCGGCCATGGCGGTATCGCGCTTTATGCCAGCGGCAGCGTCACCAACAGCGGCACGATAACGATCACCGGTGCCGCCCACGACGACGTCGGTGTGTACTTCGGCGGCGGCACGACCGGTTCGGTCAGCAATTCCGGAACGATTTCCGGCGGCTATGCCGGTGTCGCAATCTACAACGGCACCGTCACCAATACCGGCACGATCGCGGCCGCCAATACCCATGTCAGCGGCAATGGCTACGGTGACGCGGGCGTGCGCGTGATCGGTAGCGCTACCATTTCCAATACCGGTACCGGGCTGATCTCCGGCTATGTCGACGGCATTTATGCCGTCGGCGGCAGCACCCTCGTAGTCACGAACTCTGGCACGATCGAGGCAACCGCGGCTGCGACCCCGTTTGGCTCCTATGGCATCTTCGCCCTCGGCGGGCTGACAGTCACCAACACCGGGGTGATGCTCGCCCGCAAATATGTCATCGACGGTCACGGCAACAACAACACGGTCATCAATACCGGCACGATCGGCGGCGGTGTTGCGGGGGTCATATTCTTTGGCGGAGGTACCGTCACCAATAACGGCGGCACGATCACCGGTTATGAAGGCGTCGTCTTCAGCAATTTCGGGACCGTCACCAATTCAGGCACGATCGCGGGGACGTTCAACCTCAGCGGCATTATTCTGAACGGCGGCGGCTATGTGTCAAATGCCTCGGCCGGTCTCATCTCGGGTGTCTCCGCGGGGGTAACGGTCAGCGGCGCGGCCGGCACCATCGTCAATGCCGCGACGATTTCCGGTGCCACCGGCCTTGCCTTCGGCAATTTCGCCAACACCGTCATCGACAGCGGCACGATCGTGGGCACCGGCGGCACCGCCATCGCGTTCGGCGCCGGCGACGACCTGCTGCAGTTCCAGCCGGCCGACAGCATCAAGATCCAGGGCACTGTCGATGGAGGCGGTGGGGCCAACACGCTGGAATTCGCTTCAGCGGCGAGCACCGGCACGCTGACTGGCGTGGGCGCGAATTTCGTCAATTTCGGGACGATGGTGATCGATTCCGGTGCCAGCTGGGTATTCGCCGGGACCGACAGCTTCGCTCAGAATGTGTCGCTGGTGGACAAGGGCACGCTGACGATCGCCGGCACGGTCACCGCGAATATCTATGGCTCTCCCGGCGCCGCCCCGCTGACCGTGACCGCGACCGGCGACGTGTCGAACGGCGGAACCGGCGCGGCGATCTATTTCAACAGCGGATCGGTTACCAATCTCGGCACGATCAGCGCCACGGGCAGTGCGCCGGTGGATGCCGGCATCCGCTTCCGCGGTACCGGCAGGGTCGACAACCAGGGAACGATCAGCGGCCATTACGGCATTCTCGGCTATGGCGCCGTGACCGTCACCAACACGGGATCGATCGACGGCGGACGCGATGGCCTGTTCCTGCGCGGCGGCGGCAGCGTGAACAATTCGGGCGTCATTACCGGGACTGAAGCTATCGCCGGTCCGGCCCTCGCACTTGGCGTGACGATCAATAATTCCGGCACGATCGCGGGCTCGGTCGGCATCGGTCTGAGCGCCGGCAATACCATAGCCTCCACGATCATCGACAGCGGCAAGATCACCGGCAGCGGCGGCCCCGCAGTACAGTTCGATGCCGGCGACGACCTGATGAAGTTCCTGCCGTCGACCAGCATATTCATCCAGGGCCGAGTCGATGGCGGCGGCGGAACCAATACGCTGGAATTTGCCTCGGCCTCGGGCGTCGGCACGCTGACCGGCGGCGGCGTGTATTTCGCCTATTTTGCCAACGGCACGATCGATGCCGGGGCGCAGTGGGTGTTCGCTGGCCGAGACACCATCGGCGTGACGACCACTATTGTCGATTCGGGCACGCTGACCGTCACCGGCACGCTGACCAATGACGGTTCGATCAACGGGGTCACCTATGGGGCCTTGCGCATCGGGACGGGCGGCTATCTGCGCAATGATGCCACAGGCGTGATCACCCGGGGAACGGTCGGGGCCACCTTGTTCAACGCGGCAGTGCTGGGAGTCGGCTACGGGACGCTGGTCAATGACGGGACGATCAGAAACAGCAACGGCGACGTTGCCGTCTATCTGAAATCTGGCGGCACCGTCACCAATGGCGCAACCAATGCGACGGCGGCGCTGATCAGCGCCCGGGTCGGCGTTTATATTCACGGGACAGCCCGTGTCAGCAATTTCGGCACGATTTCCGGTTACACGGGCCTCGACCTCTATAACGGGGGAACAGTAACCAACGGCGCTTCCAACTCGACAGCCGCATTGGTGTCCGCCTCGCAGTACGGGGTGGTGCTCGACGATACCAGCACCTTCACCAATTTCGGCACCGTCATCGGCAGCACACAGTTCGGCGTGCGCTTGCAAAGCGGCGGATCGGTCGCGAATTACGGCCGTGTGTCCGGCAGGGAGGGGATTGTTGCCGAGAACGGCCACGCCACCATCACCAACAGCGGCACCATCGTCGGAACCGGCGGTGACGGCGTGCAGCTGGTCGCTGCCGGCACCGTCATCGACAGCGGGACGATCACCGGCAGCGGGACGGCGATCAGCTTCGGCGGGACCGGCAGCAACCTGCTTGTGCTGGAGCACGGCTATGACCTGAACGGCATTGTCGCCGGCTCGGCCAGTGCCACCAACACGGTGGAACTGCTGGGCACCAGCAGCGCGAACGCGGTCACCGCTATCTACAGCGACTTGTCGCTGACCAATTTCGGCACCGTCGCCTTCGCGCCGGGCGACGGCAATTACGCGACGCTGACCATCACCAACGATGCCGCCTTGCCGGGAACGCTCACCGGCTTCACGGGCATCCATGACACCATCGACCTGACGGCGCTGAGCGATGCCGGCAACAATGCCGTCACCAGCTTCAACAGCGCCACGGACCGGCTGACCGTCACTGCTGGCACCAACTCGGTCACCCTCCAGCTCGGCAGCGGCAGCTATAGCGGCATCCATTGGCGCGCGCAGAACGACGGCCATGGCGGCACCGAGGTGTTCGTGTCCGCGCTGCAGACCAGCTTCCTCGTCCACAACGAGACTGAGCTGAACGCGGCATTCGCGGCCATCAAGTCCGGCGGCGCTGAGTCGGCCGCCAATACCGACTACACCATCACCTTCGCCAACAGCTTCGCACTGAACACGGCGGTATCGTCGCTGACCTTGGCCAGCGGCGACACGCTGACCATCGATGGCGCCGGCTTCACGCTCGACGGCGGCGGCGTGGCGCATAATTTCCTGAATTATGCCGGGCCGCTGACGATCAAGAATCTGACGATCGTGAACGCGGTGGCTTCGGTTCCCACTGGCGCGGATTGGACGCTCACCGCCAGCAAGGTCGGCACCGGAGCGACGCTGATCAATGCGGGCACGCTGAGCAATTCCGGCACGGTGTTCGATTACGGCGCGCTGACCAATCATGCGCTGTTGAACGGCAGCGGCATCCTCGAGGTCCGCACGGGCGGGGCGTTGGCGAATGACGGCTCGATCACCGGTGTAGTCCTGGGGGTGGGCGGAGGTGCTCTCACCAACGGTGCCTCGGGACAGATCGGGAGCTTCGTCGATCTCACCTTTGGCGGCACCGTCACAAATTACGGCACAATCTCGACTGACCTGCATATCGACGGCACCGGGCAAGTCGCCAACCTGGGGACGGCTGCGGTGATCTCCGGCAGCGCCTATGGACTCTATCTGTCAAGCACCGCCGTGGGGATAATCACCAACGAGGGGACGATCCACGGCGGCAATGCCGGCATCTTCTCGCTCTACAACGACATGGTCGTCACCAACGAAAGCTCGGGCACGATCAGCGGCGCGCGGGGCATCGTCGGGAGCCTGCCATCGACCGTCACCAATGCTGGCAGCATCGTCGGCACCGGTGGCACGGCGGTCCAGTTCGCGGGCTACAATGACAGGCTGATCGTCGATCCGGGCGCGGTGTTCGTCGGCCGGGTGGATGGCGGCGGCGGCTCCAACACGCTGGAGCTGGCAGTGGGGGCCCATGCCGGCACGCTGACAGGGCTCTATACGCAATTCACCAACTTCGCCACGGAGACGGTCGATGCCGGGGCCTCCTGGGTGCTGGCCGGCAACAACACGATCGGTTCCGGTCAGACACTGACCAATGCCGGCATGCTGACCAATACCGGTTCGCTGCTGGTGGTGGGCACGCTCGTCGATCAGTCCACGCTGGAGAACAGCGGCAGCATCACGCCTTTTGCCGCGTCCAACCTTGTACGGCTCACGGCGGGGGCCACACTGATCAACGACGCCGGCGGCGTTATCAATGGCGGCACCGGCACGCCGGTCTACGGCGTGGCCGGCGGCACCGCCACGGTGGTCAATCTCGGCACCATCGAAGCGCCGTTCGATGCCGTTTCCGGCGTCTATCTCAAAGGCGGCGGCCGCATCACCAACGGTTCGAGCAGCGCGACGGACGCCCTGATCCTCGGCAGTGCGAACGGCATTCTCCTCGGCGCAGCCGGAACCGTCGCGAATGCCGGCACCGTCATGGGAACCGCCTACGGCATCGTCGTCGACGGTAACGGCTCGGTCACCAATTCCGCCGGCGGCGTGATCGTCGGTAATGTCAGCGTCAATGGCAACGGCACGGTAATCAACCAGGGCAGCATTTCAGGCCATGCCCTTGGCATTGCGGTCTACGGCACCGCGGCGGTGATCAACTCCGGGTACGTCTTTGGTACCACAGTGGCCATCGGTATTTTGTTGGGCTCGGTCACCAATTCCGCCGGCGGGGTGATTACCGGTGGAGAGGCCGGGGTTCTCGGACTCGGCATAGACACCGTCAGCAATTTCGGCACGATCCAGCCACTGGCCCCAGCCGGCTTGGGGGTAGATCTGTTTGGGGGCGGCACCGTCATCGACGGCGGCACCATCTCCGGCGGCACGGCCGTCAATTTTGGCGGCACCAGCGCCAACCTGCTGGTGCTGGAGCACGGCTATCATATCGGTGGCCAGATCGTCGGGTCGGGCAGCGCCACCAACACGCTGGAGCTGCTGGGCAACGGCGCCGCCAACTCCGTTACGGTCGACTATAACGGCCTGACCCTGACCAATTTCGGCACGGTCGCCTTCGCAGCCGGCGCGTCGAACTTCGCCACACTGAAGATCACCGACACCACGGCGCTGCCAGGCACGATCACCGGCTTCACCGGCGCGCATGACGTCATCGACCTGACGCAGCTCAGCGACGCCGGCAACGATGCCACCTACAGCTTCAATGCCTCCACCCACATGCTCACCGTCCATGGCGACAACGGCACGGTGCAGTTGCATCTCGGCAATGGCGCCTATAGCGGCGGCTTCGCGCTCACCAATGACGGCCATGGCGGCACGAAGATCACCGCGGGCGCTGCGCCGACGGTGACGTCGGTCACGGCCTCGGGCCCCGGCATTACCGGCGGCACCGGCGACCTCAAGGCCGGCAAGGTGGTGACCTTGACGGTGAAGCTCGACCAGGCGGTGACCGTCGATACCACCGGCGGCACGCCCACCCTGCAGCTCAGCGGCGGCGGCACCGCGACCTATGTCCGCGGCTCGGGCACCGGCACGCTGGTCTTCACCTATACGGTGGCGACTGGGCAGAACACCGCCGATCTGACGATGACCGGGTTCAATTTCAACGGCGGCACCATCCTGAACGGTGTGGGCGCGGCCGCCAATCTGACCGGCGCGGTGACCAACCCGGCGGGTGTGCTGCAGATCGACACCACGCCGCCGACGGTGACGCCGGTAACGGCAACCGCGCTGGAGGACAGCGCGGCGACCCCGATCGGCATCACCGTGTCGGAGGCGGGTCTGATTGTGAAGATCACCGGCCTGCCGGATGACGGCACCGTATTCCTCGCCGACCGCAAGACAAAGGTCACCATCGGCCAGAGCCTGACTGTGGCGCAGCTCGAAGGCCTCACCTTCCAGCCGACGCTCAACGAGCATGACCGCAGCTCGACCCTGACCTATACGCTGACCGACGCCGCTGGAAACACGACGACGGCCAGGGCGACGCTGAAGATCGATGTCGACAACGGTCTGGTCTATGTCACGCCGGGAACCTTGGCCGGCAAGACGTATGATGGCGGCGGCGATCACAAGCTGATCGTCCAGGGCAGTGGCGCGGCCGATCTCGCCGGCGTCAAGGGCTTTACCGAGATCGTGCTGACCGGCGCGCTGTCGGTATCGCTCGATAACAGCGCGTTCACCGGCGTGACGCCGCCGGTCCTGGTGGTGACGGCGCAGAGCGCCCGTTCCACGATCGACCTGACCGGGGTCACGGGCCCGGCTGACCGCGTGCTGGTCAATGTGGCGGCCGGGGCTGTCGGCACCGATACGATCACGGCCGGCGGCGGCAATGACGCGTTGCTGATCTCCGGCGCCGGCAGGGCTGGGCTCACCAAGGTGACGGGAATCGGCAATATCGATCTCAAGGGCGCCATCTCGATCGCGCTCGCAGACAGCAACTTCGCCGGCGTGCCGAGCGGACGCATCGCGGTCACCGCCAAGGCTGGCCATGTTGTGATCAATGATTCGGCGGTGAAGAAGGCGGCGGACGGGGTGGTCATCTCCGTCGATGCGCCGGATCTCGCCAGCGACACGATCACCGGTTCAACCTCGGGCAACGACGTGCTGCACGTGCTGGGCAGTGGCACCGTCGGCCTCGCTGGCGTGACCGGGGTCGGCAACATGTTTTTCTCCGCCAGTGAGACCATCCGCTTCGTCGATGCAAACTTCACCGGCGTCACCGGGGGCCGCATCTTCGCCACCCTGGGCGCTGGGGGCGTGACGCTCGACGGTTCGGCAATCGACAAGAGCGGCGACAGCCTGCTCGTCAGCGTCAAGGCGGCCAATCTCGCCGCCGATACGCTAAAGGGCGGGGCGGGCTCCGATGTGCTCCAGATCACCGGTCCCGGAACGACCTTGAATCTCAGCAAGGTCAGCGGCTTCGACTATGTCACGGTTGCCGCCGGCAGCAGCGGCAATGCGATGACGCTCGGCAACGGCAACTTTGCCGATACGTCAGGCCTGATCGTGGTGACCGATCTCGGCAGCGGCAACAGGATCAACGGCGCGGCGATCGGTGCGGGGGCCAACCGCAACCTGATCATCCATGGCGCCAGCGGCGATACGCTGACGGGCGGGGGCGGGACCAATTTCCTGGTTGCCGGGGCGGGTCTCGAAACCCTGATCGGCGGCACTGGCGATACCGGCTTCGCGCTGACTTCGGCGACCGGCAAGGCCACCATCCAGCGCTTCACCGCGACGGACGATCAGCTCGTGTTCAGCGATGCGGCCTTCAACCTCGGCGCCGACGAGGGGCAGGGCGGCGCGAGTCCGCAGCAGCTGGCGGCGAGCGTGTTCTCATCCGCCACCAACGGCACCTTCGCCAACGCGCAGAACCGGTTCGCCTACAATGCCGGCACCGGCGTGCTCTATTACAGCGCGGACGGTAAGAACGCCGATAAGGTCTCGGTTGCCGTGCTGAGCGGGCATCCGACGCTCAAATCGCAGGACCTCTATTTCCTTGCCTGACACATCGATGGATTCATGATCCCCTTTCTCGATCTGTCGGCGCAGGTCAAGGCCACACGCGCCGAGATCGACAGCGCCCTGGCCTCGGTGCTGGATGCCGGGCAATTCATTCTCGGCCGACAACTCGAGGCGTTCGAGAGTGAGTTCGCGGCCTTTTGCGGCACGCGCTTTGCCATCGGCGTGGCCAACGGGCTGGACGCGTTGCGGCTGATCCTGATGGCGTACGATATCGGTCCGGGGGATGAGGTGATCGTCCCCGCCCATACCTTCATCGCTACATGGCTCGCCGTGTCGGGCGTGGGCGCGGTGCCGGTCCCGGTCGATATCCGATCGGACTCCTGCAATCTCGATCCCGCGCGGCTGCCCGAGGCGGTTTCCGGCCGGACGCGCGCCATCATCGCCGTCCATCTCTATGGCCGGCCGGCCGAAATGGATGCGATCCGGGCCTTTACCGCCGATCGCGGCCTGCGCGTCATCGAGGATGCAGCCCAGGCGCACGGCGCCGAATATCGCGGCCGGCGGGCCGGCGCGCTGGGCGATGCCGCCGGCTTCAGCTTCTACCCGACGAAGAATCTGGGCGCCCTCGGCGACGGCGGCGCGGTCACGACCGACGATGCGGAGCTGGCAGCAAGGCTCCGCGCCCTGCGCAATTACGGCTCCACGGTCAAATATGTGCATGAGGTGGAGGGGCTGAACAGCCGCCTCGACGAGCTGCAGGCTGCCCTGCTGAGGGTCCGACTCAGACATCTGGATGAGGACAACCGGCAGCGCCGCGAACTGGCCCGCCGCTACGATGCCGGGCTCGCAGGCAGCAATGTCGTCCTGCCCGCGGCCGTCGGCGAGGATGTCGTGCCGTCCTGGCATCTTTATGTCGTCCGAACCCCAGACCGCGCGGCGCTGATCGGCCACCTCGAGGCGCACGGCATCCAGACCCAGATACACTACCCGATCCCGCCGCATCGGCAGCTTGCTTATGCCGGCCTCGCGATCGCGGATTCGTGCGCACCGGTCGCGACCGAAATCGCCGACCAGGTCCTGAGCCTGCCGTTCTGGCCGGGGATGAGCGATCACGATATAGACGCCGTCATCGCGGCGGTGCGGAGTTTCCAGGGGTGAAACCGGCTGAGAAAAACTTCGACGTTCCGGGCTATGCCGGCTTTCGCGAGCGGGCGACCGACCCCACGCTCACCCCCAACGAGAAATCCGGCTTTCCCGAGCAACTCAGGGCAGGGCAGAGTGGGGCGATATTCGCCGATATCGGCGCCAAGCTGCCGGCACTTGCCATGCCCGGCGCCCGAATCCTCGATATCGGCTGCGGCTGCAGCGACCTGACCCGGCATATCATCGATAGTTGCGGCCGCCTCGGCCAGTCCCTGACCGTCATCGACTCTGCGGAAGTGCTGCGGCAGCTGCCCGACCTGCCGTATGTTGCCAAGGTCGAAGGGCCGTTCCCATCCCGGCATCCCGGCCCGTTCGATGCCGTGCTCGCCTACAGCGTTGCGCAATATGTTTTTGCCGAGGGCAACCTGGTCCCCTTCGTCGACGCCGCGGCCGGGCTGCTTGGGCCGGGTGGCGGCTTCCTGATCGGCGACATCCCCAATTGGACGATGCGCAAGCGGTTCCTGAACAGCGCGGCCGGGGCGGCCCATCACCGGCAGCATTATCCCGGCCGGCCCATGCCCGACCTGTCAGCCGATGCGCCAGGCGGCGCGGAGATTGATGACGGAACGGTCATGGAAGTACTGGCACGCATGCGGCGCAGCGGTTTTCACGCCTTCATCCTGCCGCAGGCGGCGGGCCTGCCGATGGCCAATCGGCGCGAAGACATACTGATCGTGCGGCCGTGACCGTGGCGCGGCGGAAGCTGATCATCGTCGGCGACAGTTCGTTCGCGGAAGTCGCCTGCGAGATGTTCGATGCGGCCGGAGCCTATGAGGTGGTGGGCTTCGCCGTGCATCGGCAGTATCTGCGCCGCGAGACGCTCCTCGGCCGCTCGGTGCATGCGCTGGACGACATCGAGCACATCCATCCCGCGGCGGAGACCGAGGCCTTCGTCGCCCTGGCCTATCGGGAGCTCAACCGCGCCCGCACCCGACTCTGCGCCGAGATGAAGCGGCGCGGCTACCGGCTCGCCACCTATGTCAGCCCGCAGGCCTTCGTCTGGCGCAATGTCAGTATCGGCGAGAACTGCTTCATCTTCGAGAACAACGTCCTCCAGCCCTTCGTCACTGTCGGCAACAATGTGATCCTATGGTCGGGCAATCACATCGGCCATCACGCGGTTCTGGACGACAACATCTTCATCGCCTCACATGTCGTGATCTCGGGCCATGTCCATGTCGGCGCCAATTGCTTCCTGGGCGTCAATGCGACGGTGGCCGACACGGTCAGGATTGCCGCCGACAACTGGATCGGTCCGAATGCCCTGATCACCAAGGACACCGCGCCGCGGCAGGTCTTCCGCACGGCATCGACCGAGCCTTCGTCGGTCGATAGCTTCCGCTTCTTCAAGGTGCGGAACGATTAGCGGAATGCTGAGCGTAAGGCCGTATCGGCAGTCCGACCGCGCCGTCTGGGACGGATTCGTCAGGCGCAGCAAGAACGGGACGTTCCTGCTGCTGCGCGACTATGTCGAGTATCACGCGGACCGTTTCGACGACGCGTCAATCCTGGTGGTCCAGGGTGACGAGATCGTCGCGCTGCTGCCAGCCAACCGCCAGGGCGGCACAGTCGTCAGCCACGGCGGGCTGACCTATGGCGGCTTCGTGCTCGGCCTGTCGGCGACCGTCGGGCAGGTGCTCGATATATTCGAGGCCGCCGTCGGCTATCTCCACGGGCTGGGGGTAGCGGAATTGGTCTATAAGACTGTCCCGCACATCTATCACCGGGCGCCGGCGGATGAGGACAGATACGCGCTGTTCCGCCACGGCGCGGCGCTTTACCGGCGCGATGTCCTGTCGGTGGTCGACCTTGATGCCGGCATCGACAGCCAGGACCGCCGGCGCCGCGGCATGCGCCGGGCCGCCACTGCGGGCCTCAGCGTGATCCACGACGCCCCGTTGGAGGCATTCTGGCCGATCCTGGAGGACAATCTCCGGCGGCGGCACGAAACGCGGCCAGTACATACGCTGGCTGAGATGCAGCTTCTGCAGAGCCGCTTTCCCGAGAACATCACACTCCACATCGCGGCCGACGACCAGGCGCCGCATGCCGGCGCGGTGCTGTACCACGCCGGTCCGGTCGTGCATGCGCAATATATCGCCGCCAGCGACCGGGGCAGGGAGACGGGCGCGCTCGACCTGCTGTTCGCGACCTTGATCGAGCGGTTTCACGGGCAGGTGCGCTATTTCGATTTCGGCAGCTCGAACGAGGATGAGGGCCGCTATCTCAATCGGGGATTGGCCGATTTCAAGGAAGGCTTCGGCGCGCGCACGGTGTGCCACGATTTCTACCGCCTGCCGATCGCCGGAGCGCCGAAATGGGGGGCCGCGGCATGACCCGCTGGGTGAAAGGCGGGCTGATCCTGGCAACCGCCGACGACAGTCGCGCCTGCAGCCATGCGATGCTGCCCACGCCGCACCGGATGGGAGACCGGCTGGAAGTCTATTTCGCTGCCTGCGACGCCGACATGCGCGGCCGGATTTATGCCGTCGACCTTGTGGATGATGTTCCGGTTCCGAAGGTCACCGGCGCGACGCGCCTGGTGCTCGATCTCGGCGATCCGGGTGATTTCGACTGCGACGGGGTCAATCCGTGCCAGGTCGTCGCCCGGGGCGGGGAGGTATTCCTCTATTATATCGGGTGGCAGCGCGGACCGGCAGCGGTTCCGTATCGGCTTTTCGTTGGCCTTGCGGTCAGCCGCGACCAGGGGGCGGCCTATAGAAAGATATCGCGAAACCCGGTCCTGGCGCCGCTCTCCGGCGAGGACTGTTTCCGTACCGCTGCGCATATCTACCCGACACCATCCGGCTGGGCCGCGCTTTATATCGGCGGTGACGCGTTCATCGACGGCCAGGACGGCAAGCGGCTTCCGGTTTATTCCCTGCGGCGCACGACCTCCAAGGATGGGATCACATGGACCGAGCCCGGCGAGATTTTGCTGTCGCCCGACAGGGCGCGCGGCGAGATCGGCTTCGGCCGGCCGTGGCTCTGGCATGACGACCATGGCGGCGCGGTCCTGATGCTCTCGGTCCGCACGGAACAAGGTTATTCGCTTGTCGAGATTGGCTTCGATGACGAGAACCGGCTTAGGCGCCGGACTCTGATCGAGCCGGGCGCCGCCGGTTGGGATTCCGGGATGGTATGCTTTGCCGCCCCCTGTGCCGGACAGGGGCAGGAATTGCTGTTCTATAACGGCAACGGCTTCGGCCGAACCGGCTTCGGCATCGCGCGCCGGCCGCTCGTCACGCCTGCGCCCGGCACGACCGACCGGCTGATCGAGGCCCTGTCGGGCATTGCGAAGGCAGCATGATGACGGCCATAGACCACCTCGTCGAGCAACTCGCGCTCAACGGCGCCGCCATCCTGCCGGACGCGCTGCCGCGCTTGGCGGTCGAGCAATTGGCCGCGGAACTTGACGAGGTCTATCGGCGCCAATGCGACGAAGTCGGCGGCGAGGCGCTGCTCAGGGAGCTGGGCGATGCCGACATCGCCCGCTGCCCGCTCGCTTATCACGACGCTTTCCTGCAGCTTGCGCAGCATCCGGCGATCACCGGCGTCGCCAGGCGGCTGCTGGGCGAGCATGTCGTCCTGCTGATGCAGAACGGGATCGTCAATCGTCCCGGCGAGCCTCACGCCCAGACCCGTTGGCACCGCGACCTCAACCACCAATACTGGGTGTCGTCGGCGCCCTTCGCGCTCAGCGCGCTGGTATGCCTGGACGACTTCACGGCGGAGAATGGGGCGACCCTTTTCCTGCCCGGAAGCCATCTGGCCGCGCAGTTTCCGCCGGCGGATACGGTGGACCGGTCGGCGACGACGGTGACGGCGGCCGCCGGCTCGATCATCTTCATGAATGCGATGACGTTCCATCGCGCCGGTACGAATCGGTCGGCGGGCCTGCGGCGGGCGGTCAATCATGTGATCGGCGTGCCGATCCTGGCCCAGGCGATCGACCTGCCCGCGGCCCTGGCCCGCCGCCCGCCCGACGATCCTTGGCTTGCCGCTTATCTCGGCTATCGCTGGAACCCGGCGCCGGACGCGCGTGAATGGCGGCTGCGCAAGCGCCGCGAGAGAAAACCTTGTCACACCAGCGGCGCACACATTAGTAAATGACTGGCAGGAAAACGAAATATCTGGCCCGCACTTCCCCGGATACTCCCTATATCGGCGAGGAAATAATGAAGTATGACGCTGGTGCGGCCAAT
>Ga0268266_10004318_pt1 | contig 13672 bp, 13 predicted proteins | sample KBSS13metaG_FD_190356 | JGI IMG/M metagenome (GOLD analysis project Ga0268266, IMG submission 190356) | Switchgrass rhizosphere microbial communities from Kellogg Biological Station, Michigan, USA - KBS S1-3 metaG (SPAdes) (version 2) | ecosystem: Host-associated > Plants > Roots > Rhizosphere...
GCAGATAGCTAGTGGTGTTGCCCGCGGGGACCGTGGGGGTGATCGTGTCCGTGGGCCCCGCGGAATGCCACAGCGTTGAGTCCAAAGGCGTGGTGTTGGCGTACGGATCGTAGCCTTTCGGAACCACGAATCCACCGTACTTGGCGGCAAGCCAGTACTGGTTCCTGTCCCTGCCATACAGAGTCTGCGCTTCACGCACGTCCACCCAGTAGGTCGACGCTGTCTGGCTGCCCTGCAGTAGGGGACGCATGTCCTTGGTGTGGTTGTCGTACGCCAGACCCGCGATGAACGCGGAGCTGTCACGTCCACCGGGCATCGGCGTAGTGACGGTGATGCCCTCGAGGGCCGTAACTTTCGCGAGCGCCGTGACGACGTTGACCGACGTGTCGGCGCTGACCAGCGCGGGCTTCGAGGGCTCGTTACTGGTGAAGTTGCTGCCGGGCAGGTTCTTGTCGTACCAGGTGTTGACGTCGCCGATACCGAGGATCGCGTTGTTCTGGCACCAATACTGAATCGGGTCGTCCCAGGTGGTGATCACCGGGAAGCCATCCGCCAGGGCGTATTTCTCCGCGCTCGTCGCAGAACCCGGAAAGTTCGTGTACTCGGGGACGTTCCCCAGGTTTTTCAGATACCGGGTGGCCGCGTAGTACAGCTCGCTGACGGGGTCGTAGGTCTTGTGGGTTGGCGGCGAACCCTGCGGCATCTCGCCGAACTTGTTGAGGTAGTTGATGACACCACTGTCGGCGATCGTCTGCCCGACGGCGTTGGTGGTCGCGGTTGCATCAGCCGTGTCCGGATTCTGTACGAGGACACCGGTCGTGCTATCCCACTCGTTGGCTGCATTCGCAACCATGCCATGGGTCACGGTATCTCGCTTCAGCGGCCCGACGAATTTCTGTTTCGCGCGCAGAGCGCCGCCATCGCGGTTCGGAGCCACGCTCTTGTCATTCAGATAGCCGAACACGCTATAGCGGATTCGATCGGAATACTTCTGAATGAGTCCTTCAGGCTTGTAGTTGGACCCGTACTGTTTGCAGTTCGCCTCCACGCCGATCGACGGGTCGCACACTTTCACGCGCACGCTCATCTCGAAAATCTTGGCCCGGTTGTCGTTCGGGCTGGTCGTGCCAAGCGTCATGGTCGCCGGGTCGTACACCGTGATCGTATTCCCGTTCAGCGCGGAGTCCGTGCCTGTGCTGGTGAAGCGCAGCTTGTTGCCGAAGGTGCGGACCCGGATCGTGAGGCTGCTCCAGCCCGAGGGCGCGTACGAAGAGATGGTGGAGGACCCGGTGAGCGTCCTGTCAGGGAAGATGCTGGCGCCGGCGTTGCTGTCGGACCAGGCCTTCTCGAGCCAGGTTTCCGTGGTCGTGTCTTTGACGCGATAGCCACCGGTCAACGCCTTTCGGAAGGGGTCGATCGTCTGCGTCAGCGCCCAGTTCAGGAAGTTACCGCTCCACTGCTTGCTGGCACCGTCGCAAGTGCCCGGCACTGGCGCCGTCGGGGGTGTCGTCACTGCCGGGTGCATCGACGGCATGAGGCTCACCGGCTTGAAGTACCGGTTCGCCTCCACCGCGTCGTATATGTACGTGTAGCACTTGCCGGAATCAAAGTAACCGACGTAGATGCGAGAGTTGTTGAACGTGTTGTCCAGGGTGGCAATGCTGTCGACCGTGGGCCATTCCACCGAAGGAACGAACAGCAGGTTTCCGGGAATGTTTGTACTCACGGACAGCGGTGACTGCGACACGATCTGCGCGGATGCGACCCCGGCCGAAAGCGTCAGAAGCACGCCGATAGCGGAGCGTCGGATCCACGGGCAAGGCGAAAGCTGCGACATGACAGGATGTCCTCGTCTTGGTGTCGTGTTCATCAGAAGGAGCGCTTGACCGTGGTTTGCAGAACCACGATCGATCGGTCCCCGGCATCTGCGGGCTTGCTGCTGCGGGCGGTAACCCGGTAGTAAGCAACGTTGTCCGGCGGATAGGGGGTGCCGTAGTTATTGGCGTCGGCGTTGGCATCGAGGCCGAGATTGCTCGTGCCGGAGCCGGTGTTCATGAGCTCGATGGTGTATTGCGGCGTGCCGGGCGCGTTATCGTTGACGTCGTAAGCGCTAACGACGTCGACCCAGTTCGCGTCGGTGCCGGTGAAGGAGTTCGCGGGCACCTGCTTGCACGAGGCCACCGAGGGCGAGCAATCGACGCCGCTCAGATCTGCGATCTTCCAACTGCCGCTGATTGCGAGCTCGGCGGCTCGCAATGCGGACTCCGCACGCTGGAAAGCGAGCGAGCGATCGTACATGTTGGCGCTCATCCGCTCCTGCAGCAGCGTGCCGCGGCTGGCCGCAAGACCGAGTATCACTGCGATGACGAGAAGGATGAGCGATACGGCAAGAGCGACGCCACGCTGCGTGGAGCGGCGTTGATACTGCGTGCGGCGAATGGGGGAGCGGATCATGGAACTCGATTCCTCATCGTGACCATCCACGTGAAGGGGCGCTGCAGCCTTCCAGAATTTGCGGACGCATCCGTCGACACGCGCTGGTCGGCGCTGTCGATCGTGAGCTTGATGAGGGCTGCGTTGACCTTCGGCCAGTTGGCCGCGGTCACCGAGCTCGCATCGACGAAGCTATCGGTGCCATCGACGCGATACTTGATCTCCATGTTCGAGACACCCGCGACGACCTCTTCCGTGATGATGACTCCGCCGCTGTCGAGTCGCTTTCGATACAGAGAGCGGCCGCCGTCGGCCGCGCGGTTGTTGTTACCGATGTACCAGTCGACGACGCTCAGGTGCGAAATCTGGGAGTTCTTGGCGAACGGATAGATGTTGGCCGTCGAGCAGTCGGTGGGGTAACCGAGCCCGGAAGAACAGTTGCCCGGGGTTCCCGAGGAGGTGGCGTAAGTGACCCGGACGTTGGTGGCGTCGTAGCTCGACGCCTGAAAGATCGAGGCGTGGTCGAAGTCGCACACCATGAGCACATCGCCTGTCACCAGATCCGTGCTGGTGGCGTTGATCGTGAACTTTGCGCCGGGCACGTCGTGACTCTCGACCGAGAGCCCGTTGCCCACGATGCCTTGTATCTGAATAGAGTCTGTGCCGCTGATCCGATCCTCTGGACCGGTGCCGATCGATACCGCCGGGTCGACGTCGGTGCCGTCGAATCCCACGAGCCCGTTCCAGGTTTGCCACCAGAGCGGCGTGGCGGGTGGGGTGCCGGGGTCCAGCACGTTGGCGACGCGCCCGCTGTTATCGCAGCCGGTCGCGCCGGCTTGACGCAGGTCGCGCGCCACCAGCTCGAAGGCCGTTCGCGCACTCTCCTGCACCTGTGACATGGCGGCCGTCGTGTTGAAGGTGCGCTTGTTCGCCATCACCACGCTGACGACCGCACCGACGACCACCAGTCCCAGAACCATGGAGACCAGCAGCTCGACCAGCGTGAAACCTTTCGCCGGAGTCCGCCCGGCAATCTGTCGTCGTGCGCGGCCGCTCATAGTTGCGCCACCGTCGTGATCGAGAACGTATCGGCGCCCTGGGTCGCGCGCGAGTCATCCCATTGGACCGTGATCGTGCAGGACTTGCTGTTGCAGTCGATCGCTCCCGTCGCTGCTGACCCGAGCGCATCTTTGAGGCTGGTGCGCCACGAAGCGATTGCAAGGTCGCGGAAGGTGCTGCCCGTCGGAGTCGCATCGGCGAGGGCGATGTCATAGCCGTCGGTGGTCGCCTTCGTGCGATCGGCGCGCATGGCGTCGATGATCGAATGCGTCTGCATGACGGCGACGCCTCGCTGGGACGCACTCTCGTTATCCCGCAGGGTGCGGATCTGGAGGCCGGCCAGGCCCAGCAAGCCGATCGCCATGACGAGCACGGCAACCAGCACTTCGATCAGACCCACGCCGCGCTGCCGCCGGCAGCGACCGGAATGGAGACGGGGTTTCCGGTTCATGTGCATGTCGGTCCAGTCTGCGGCTTAGTGGAAATCCGGCTGCCACCACCGACAGTGATGCAGCGGAGGTTGTCTCGGCTCAATTTCGTCGTAGAGACCCTGATCGTTTTCAAGGTCACCAGTGCACCGCCGGTCCTGGCCAGCCCGTCCGAGCTGAACGTCATGGTGTCTGTGTCTAGATCGGACACCACGGCGATCGCGCTGTCGGTAGCCACCGTCCCGCGACGGAGCACCGTTCCGCCGGACGTCCTCACGATCCAGTTCGCCCAATCCCCCGCGCTGGTCGCACACGCGGTACTGGTCGCCAGGGGCGCCCTGCAGAACGTGATGGTCCCGTTGCGCTTGATTGCCTCGGAGCGCGCCACGTTCAGCGCCGAGACCAGGTCATTGACCTGCGCCGTCAGCTGACTGTTGACCGTGATGTTGCGGAAGGCCGGCACTGCAATGGCGAGCAGGATGGCGCTTATCCCAACGGCAGTCATGAGCTCCAGGAGTGTGAATCCTGCAGAGCGTTTGGAGATCATGTGCTTTCCCGCCCAGTTTCCATGCGGCCGGCATAGTAGGCGGGGGGTCTCGACGTTTCGACGCATTCCCGACGAGCGGCTCACAGGCTCCGGATCAGCGGCGTCTGGCGCGAGGTTATGTCGAGACGGGTTCAGTCGGCCGGGGAGGCCTCTCGTCCGGTATCCAGTCGAATCGACACCGGGCAGTGATCAGAGAGCCTCGCGTGCCGTGCATCGGCCGCGCGATAGGTCAGGCGGGCGAAGGAGCCTGGAATCATCGCGGCGGCCAGAGGCCGGGAGAGCACGATATTGTCGATGTAGGCCCGGTATCCCTGTCCCGGTACGCAGTTACGAAACACCTGGCCGCTCGCCGCATTCCTCAGGCCGGCCTGCGCTGGGTTCGCTGTGTCGATCTGGGCCCAGAAGCTTTGGTCCCGATCGCGCCTCGTCCGCTGGGCTTCTTCCGAGAGGAGGTCGCGATTGAAATCGCCCAGCACGATGAACCGTCGCCCCGACCGTCCCTGCGCCTCAATCCAGGCCTGCAGGATCGGCGCCTGACGGGCGAGGTCATGGCAGGCCCGGTCGGCTGCCGTGAGCGGCTCCGAGCTGCAACCCGACTTGAGATGCACGCTGAGCAGGCGGATTTCGCGTGATTCCCCGGGGAACAGCGTGAGCTCCTTGCCCCGGCGCAACCGGTCTCCGAGCGCGAGCGCGCGCGCATCGGGCCCGCAACGGAAGGCGATTCCCCGACGCACGGCAAATCCAGTGTTCTGCACATGCTTGCGATCGGTGAAACAGAACTCGTATCCGGGAAACACGAGACGCGCGGCGTCCGCGCCGTCTGTTTCCTGAAGGGCTACCACGTCCGCATCGAGCTCGCGGGCATAACGCGCGAGCACGGAGAAATCACGCGACGAACGCTCGAGGCGGGATGCGACGTCGCACGGCAGCCGGCGAAGCTCACCCCGCGCCGATGCGTCATCGGGGGCGCAATTCGCTTTCAGTGACTTGAAGGCCTTCGGGGACAGAAGCCACTCGAGGTTCCAGGTCGCGATCTTGATGACCTGCGTCTGCGAGGACGGGACGCTCGAGCCGTGTGCCGTCGCGCCAAATAGCGCGGCCAGTGCCAGAACCCATCCCTTTCGCTTCGACATAAGGTCCCTTCAAGTGTGACGCATCTCACGTTCGACTCCGGCCGAGTCGCGACGCACCGTGTTCACACGAGCGCGGTGCCGTTCGTCGGCACATCGCGCCGCTGGTCGAGTGAAACTCGCGAGGCCGGTTCGCTGAACTATAGTGCTTGTCATGCAGAAAGCTGCTCAAATCGCGCGCGCGAACGGCCGCGCGGCTGGCCTGACGCTCATCGAGCTCATGATCGCGATGGCGCTCGTGGCGGTGATCGTGGGACTTGCCGTGCCGAATGCGCGGGCGTTCATGAAGGATAGTCGGCTCGCGACCGCATCTAACGATCTGCTCCACTCGTTTCAGCTTGCACGCGCAGCCGCAATCACGACGCAGCAGAACGTGGCGGTGTGCGCGTCTGCTGATCCTTCCGCAGCGAATCCCACCTGCAGTTATGGCGCATTCAATGGCTGGATCGTTTTCGTAGACCGCAACTCGGACTGGCAGGTGCAGCCGTCTGAGCCGATCCTCGAACGCCACGCTGCGCTCGACTCCTCGATCACCGTCCGAACCGACAATGACGGCATAGAAAGCTACAACCAGACGGGTTTCGCGAGCCCGATGGGCGCGAAGTCACCGGTCAGGACGATCCTGATCTGCGACGAACGAGGCACAGCGCAGATCGGCAGCAACTCTCTCGCGAGGGCAGTTCGCATCGAGAACACCGGTCGTGCGCGCGTCACGCGTGACGTAGCCGAGATCACCAGTGCTCTGGCCGCGGTCGCCTCACCATGCCCATGAGAGCGATGCCGATGAATCGCCGGCACGCGCGTGGCGTCACGATCGTCGAGATGCTCGTCGCGTTCGTCGTGCTTTCGATCGGCATGCTCGGTCTGGCCGGCCTGTTCGCCGTCACGCTGCGATCGAGCGGCAATGCAATTCAGCGCGTGCTGGCGGTCGATCTCGCCAGCGATATCGCGGACCGCATCCGCTCCAACCGGCGAGCAGGCGAAGCGTATTCGGCAGATCCCGTGGCCGCCGACGACAAGTGCGTTGGCGAGTCTTCTGTCACCTGCAGTCCGGAGGAGATGGCGAAGAACGATGTCTGGCTGTGGCGGCAGCAGATCGCGCAGGCTTTTCCGGGCGGCACTGCCATTGGCACCGTCGGGTATTCCGGCGGTTCCTCCCGACTTGCTCCGTCCACATACACGATCCAGGTTTCGTGGAAGGACCGAGCGCGTAACAGCGGTGAGCTGTATGAGCCGCAGGAATATCGACTCGAAATCCAGGCTCCTGCCTACTGATCGGCGTATGAAACGGGAAGCCGGTGTCAGCCTGGTCGAACTGCTGGTGTCGCTCGCTATCGGCGGCGTGCTGATCTTCGGCGCAATGAAGGCGTACGTCGACAGTCGCCGCGCGTACGCCGTCGATGAAACGATAGTGCGCATGCAGGAGACGGCACGCTATGCGCTTAGCGTGATGGAGCCGGACCTGCGGATGGCGAACTACTGGGGTCTTCTAAAAGGGGCGGAGTCGATCGCCGGCCAGGCGAACCCAGGCGATGTTGAGTCTGTGCCAGGTGGCAATGCTGCAAAAACGTGCGGCAAGAACTTCGCGATGGATCTCGCGAGCAGCATCGAAGGAACGAATGATACCTATGCGGCCGCCTGCGAAGCGAAGAACGGCCATCCGATGCCGCATGCCGACACGATCACGATCCGGCGCGCGTCTACCGCGCGGAGCAATGCGAGCGCGCGAGCCGGGCCACTGCGGATCTGCTCGACGCGCACGACTGGCGTGCTGGTGGCGAGCCTCTCCGATTCGGCAACCTGTGCTGCGGCATCCGCGACTCCTTCCATCGCACAGATCAACGATCTGGTCGTCCACCTCTACTATGTCGGGCAGGATTCGGACCAACGCACCGGGGTGCCCTCGCTCAGGCGCAAGGTGCTGAACGCCAAACCGGATTTCGACGACGTCGAGATCGTTGCGAACGTCGAAGACATGCAGATCCAGTACGGCGTCGATACGAGCGGTGGCGTCGGACCCAGGAGCGGTGCAGCGACGCGCTATCTGGACGCAGGTCCAACATTGAGTGCATTGCTGAACAGCACCAGCAGCCCCGCCCAGATTGTCTCGGTGCGTCTCTGGCTGTTGATTCGCGCCGACACACCGGAGGTCGGCTTCACCGATACGCGCGTTTACGAGTACGGAAATCGAAGGGCCGCGCATGGCAAGACAGGGGACCTGGCGAGCGGCACTAGCCCCAACCTGCCGGCCTATCAGCCATCGCTCAGCACGGACGACCGTCTCACGAGTCCCAAGCGGTACCGGCGACTGCTGGTCTCGCGAACCTTTCAGGTGCGCAATGCGCTCGGGACTTGACCTCGCCCCGCGGGCGTTCCGGCGGCGGCAGGGCGGTGCCGCGCTAGTCGCAGGCCTCATTGTGCTCGTAGTCATCACGCTGCTTGCGGTCGCACGCATCAACTCGGCGAGCCTCGAGCTCACCATGGCCGGCAACACGCAATATCGGGAGCGCGCGTTCCAGGCCGCGGAGACAGGAATCGAACAGGCATTGGCCCGCGGCAAGTTCGTCATTCCTCAGCCTGCCGTGGAGGATCACGACAACGTGCTGATTTCCCCGTCAGCGGCTGAGGTGTTCAGCACGACGCTCACCGCCGATCTCGACGGACTGCCGCAGCCGGCAATCTGGGGCAACAGCTGGAACAGCTTCTCGACGTATCACTTCGCCATTCAGAGCACGGGCAAGTCCTCGCGTAATGCGCAGGCAGTTCATACGCAGGGTGTCGCAAGGCTCTCTCCGCTCACGCCTTCGGTGACCGGTAAAGGGCCGCTGAACTGAAGGCGCGATGAAAACCTCCCGCCTGCACTACTTCTCCTTGTTGCTCGCGCTGACGTTAGGGCGCGCCGCCAATGCGGACGATAGTGAGACATTCGCTGCCGCGAGCTGCACGACGTTTGCCACTGCCGCCGTCCCAGTCAACGCCTTCAATCGCACGCATACACTGGACGATCTCTACGTCGTTCTATTCAAGCCGGGTGCGAAGTTTCACTCCGACAGCGACGTGAAGAAATATCAGGTAAGGGGCGATGGCGTCGTCGATCACGAAGGCGTGGCAGACGCGCTGCGTTCGCAGCCAGCAGTCGTGGTGTATGGCGGCAAGCCCGACAGCAAGGACATCGATGACGCCGTGATGTACGTCGTTACGAACGACGGCTCATTGCATGCAATCGATGTGAAGAGCCGCGTCGAGCAGTGGTCGTACGTTCCGCAAGACTCGCCGAAGCACCACTCGGTCGGCGGTAGCATCCGGGTGCTCAAGTACGACACGAATGGCGACGGCATAGTCGACCCCGGCGACAACGATCGCGTGATCCTGTTCTTTGGGCAGGGGCGCGGCGGTGACCGTTACTTTGCCGTCGACGTCACGCATAAGAAGCCGCAGCTCTTGTGGTCTATCGGGCCCACGACAGCGGGTCTGGGGAATATCGGCCAGACGTGGTCGACTCCGACAATCGCTCACGTCAACATTTCACACGCTGCGCAAAATTCCCAGAAGCTGGTGTTGATCTTCGGAGGCGGATACGCGGACGCTCGAGGCAATGCGATATTCATGGTGGATGCAGTGAAGGGCACCGTGCTGTGGTCCGCCGGAAAATCCGATGCCGATCTCAACCTTGCGCGCATGGATCACGCCATCCCCAGTGACGTCACCGTCCTCGACCTGGATGGCGATGGTTACGCAGATCGGATGTACGTGGGAGACATGGCGGCGCAACTCTGGCGGTTCGACATCTTCAACGGAGAGCCGGCAGACGAGCTCGTTGCGGGAGGCGTGATCGCTTCACTGGGCACGCATGAGGATACAACCCGTCGTTTCTACAATGCGCCGGATGTCGCTGCCATTCGCAGAAAAGGCGCTCGCCCCTTTTTCAACATCGCGATCGGGTCGGGCTCCCGCGGGCAGCCACTCAACATTGACGTTCAGGATCGTTTCTACTCGATTCGCGACTACCAGCCGTTCGACCGGCTCAGCCAGAAGCAGTATGACGATGCCGGCCGCAAGATTCTGGAGGACAAGGACCTCCCGGATGTGAGTGCCAACATCGGTGCCAGCACGACGCCGGTCGCTACGAAGACCGTCGCAACGCAGGACCCGGGTTGGAAAGTGTTGCTCGACACGCCCACAGGAGCCTGGGTCGGCGAGAAGGTGCTGGCCTCCGCCACGACGGTGAGCGGTCAGATCCTGTTTCCGACGTTCACGCCTGCAAGATCCGTTTCGAACGACTGCGCAGCGGGCGTGGGCTCCAACCGGCTCTACACGCTCGACGTGTTCGATGGAAGCGGCCAGTACCAGAAGCTCTCGGAGAGAGGCATCGCTCCGCAGGTCACCGTTCTGTTTCCGGAGCAGGGTGGTAATTCGGCGCAAGCGCCCCACTATGCGCAAATGCTCTGCCTGTCGGGCGCCGAGGTGCTCGGCGCCTGCAGGACTTTCAACCCGCTCGTGAAGACGTATTGGAGCGAATCCGATGCGAAGTAAGTTTCAGCTCCAGATGCGCGGCGTGACGCTCGTCGAGTTGCTCACTGTGGTAGCGGTGCTCGCCATCCTCTCGACAATCGCTGTGAGCTCGTACCGCAGTCATGTCGTTCGAGCCAATCGCACGGACGCAACCGCGACGCTGCTGCGAATCCAGGTCGCGCAGGAAAAATACTTTCTGCAGAACAATGTGTATGCGGACGACGTGACCACGAAACTTGGCTTCGCGTCGGATACCACCCCGCAGGGCATGTACAAGGTCACACTGTCGGCGGCGAGCGGTTCGGACTTCGCGACGTCTTACGTCGCTACGGCCACGGCGCTAGCCACCCAGCGCAGCTCCGATTCTCAGTGTCAGATGCTCACGATCGACGACAAGGGGCAGAAGGGCTCGAGTCCGGGCAGTTCCAGCACCTGCTGGCGTTGACCCGCGCGGCGCGGTAGGTTGCGCTCCTGTGGCCCGGGCGATACAACTGCGGGAATTGACTCGCGGACGGAGGTCTCGATGATTTCGCTGCTGGTGATCCTCGCCCTGATCGTGATCGTCGTGCTGTATTTCGTGGGCGTTTATAACGGCCTCGTGACAGCCCGCAATGCGTTCAAGAACGCCTTCGCGCAGATCGATGTGCAGCTCACCCGCCGTTACGACCTGATCCCCAATCTGGTCGAGACGGTCAAGGGCTACATGAAGCACGAGCGGGAAACGCTCGAAGCCGTCATCCAGGCCCGCAATACCGCCGTGTCGGGATTGAAGGCGGCGGCCGCCAATCCGACGGACGCCAGCGCGGTTGCGCAGCTGCAGGGGGCGGAAACGCAGCTCGGTAGCGCGCTCGGGCGGCTGTTCGCACTCTCCGAGGCCTACCCGGACCTGAAGGCCAACCAGAACATGATGCAGCTCTCCGAAGAGCTCACCTCCACGGAGAACAAGGTCGCCTTCGCGCGCCAGGCCTACAACGACGCGGTGATGACCTATAACAACGCGCGGGAGACCTTCCCCAGCAGCATTGCCGCGAACATGTTCAATTTCGCCCCGGCGCAGATGCTCGAGCCGGCCAAGCCCGAAGCGCGCGAAGCGCCGAAGGTCAGCTTCACTTAGCGATGGACTTCTACTCACGCCAGGCCCAGGCGCGTCAGCAGACGCGCTGGCTGGTCGTGGCGTTCATCGTGGCGATGCTGCTCGTCGCCGTCGCGTTGGATCTCGTGCTGTTCGCGACGCTTTCGTTCTCGAATCCGGAGGCGCGCACGCTGTCGCCGGTGCAGTACGCCGTGGATCATCCGGGTGTCGCGCTCTTCTGCACGTTGCTCGTGCTTGCTGTCATCGGCATATCGAGTGTGTTCAAAGCGCTTCAGTTGCGCGAAGGCGGCGGTGTCGTGGCGCGGTCGCTCGGCGGCACGCGCATCGCGCGCGATACGACGGATTTCAAGCGCAAGCGGCTTCACAACGTGGTCGAGGAAATGGCGATCGCGTCGGGCGTGCCGATGCCCGAGGTGTACGTCCTCGAACAGGAGCGGGCCATCAATGCGTTCGCCGCCGGGCACACGCCGGCGAATGCGGCGGTGGCGGTCACGCAAGGCGCGCTCGATACGCTGAGTCGCGACGAGCTGCAGAGCGTCATCGCGCACGAGTTCAGCCACGTGCTGAATGGAGACATGCGGCTGAACATTCAGCTCATGGGGTGGCTGTTCGGCTTGCTGGTCGTGGCGCTCATCGGGCGCACGCTGCTGCGGTACGCGCCGCGCGGGCGGCGCGCCTCGGGCGGTGTGCTGGCCGCCGGTCTTGCGGTGATGGTTCTGGGATACGTGGGGATGTTTTTCGCGCGCCTGCTGCAAGCGGCCGTTGCACGCCAACGCGAGCGGCTGGCGGATGCGTCGAGCGTGCAGTTCACGCGCAATCCGGGTGGGCTGCGGGGGGCGCTCCTGAAAATTGCCGGGGAAGGCTCGATCCTCAGTGAGGCGGATGGCGAGCAGGCGGCACACATGTTCTTCGCGCCGGGTGTGGAGCGGCTACTGCGGACGCATCCGCCTATCGAAGAGCGCATTAGCGAGATCGATCCGACGTTCAATGCGAAGCAGCTGCCGGCGCTCGCGGCCGAGGCCCTGAAGCGCGTACCGGCGTTCAGCGCGGCGGAGATGGCGAGAACGAACCCGGCGGAGCTGGTGAGGGACCCTGCGAAGCTCGCGACGCTCGCGGCGGCGGTCGCTTCGGCGGATGCGCAGGCCGCGACTGCCGGAGCGGCGGCGGCGAATCCGGCCGCGGTGGGCGCCGGAGCGGCGGTGGCTGCGAACCCGGCCCCGGCCGCCCTGGGAGCCGGAGCGGTAGCGCCTGTACAGGCGGCCACTGTGGCCGCCAAAGTGGGCCAGGTCGAAACGCTGCACATCTCGCAGGCGCGCGAGCTGCGACTGGCGCTGCCGGAAACGCTGCGAGAGTTTGTCGAATCGACGGGCCGCGCACGCGCGCTCGTTCTCGCGCTGCTGCTGAGTCGGGACGATGCCGTGCGCGAGCGTCAGTTCGCTCTGCTTGGCAAGTCGATCAGCGACGAAGAGATGGCCGTCGTTCGTGCGACGCTGCCCGTCGCGGCGTCACTCGAGCCGATGTTGCGGCTGCCTGCGCTGCTGCAGATTTTCCCCGCGCTCCGCCGGCTGCCCATTGCCGATCGTCAGACGCTCGCCAGGCTCGCGGACAATCTCATCCGCGCGGATGCGCGCGTCGATGTGTTCGAGTTCTGCCTGGCGCACCTGCTCGCCACCCTGCTGCGAGACGAGCTCGAGGCACGCGCCCCGCACGGACGCGCAACACTCGATCAGGCGGAAGCCGACATCCAGGTGGTGTTCGCGACGCTCGCTCGGTTCGGCGCCACTGACGCGGACGAAGCTCGCATGGCCTATGAAGCTGGCATGCAGGTGGTGCTGCCGATGCGCAGACCGCCTTACGCCATCATTGAGGACTGGCCGCAGCGCTTGGCCGATTCGCTTCGCCGCCTGGAGAAGCTGCAGCTGTTCGCCAAGAAAGCCGTCATCGAAGGCCTGGCGAAGACGATCGCGCACGACGATGTGCTGAACGTGGCGGAAGCCGAGCTGTTGCGCACGGTGTGCGCGGCGCTTCACTGCCCGCTGCCGCCCTTGTTGCCGGGGCTGATCAGATAAGAGGCCCTCAATCGCCGGGCGGCTCGGATGCGCTCAATCGCCGCGCGGCTTGAAGCAGGCCTTCTTTAGCCGCGCGGCGATTGAGCGCTCTCAGCCGCCCGGCGATTGAGGGCTTCCGCTCTTCAGCTCAGAAACGACCGCATTTCCTTACCGAACCGCTCGATGTCGATGAGGAACGAATCGTGCCCCTCGATGCAATCGAGCGGCGCGAACCGCGTGGTCACGCCGGCGTTCTTGAAATCCTCCGCCAGCGAACGCTGCTCAGCGATCGCAAACAGCATGTCCGACTCCACGCCGATCACGAGCGCCTGCTCGACGCGCGAGCGCTTGAGCGCCTCGACATTCGTGCCGCCATGCTTCGCGAGATCGAACCGATCCATGCCGCGCGAGATGTACAGATA
>Ga0268266_10004319_pt1 | contig 13672 bp, 12 predicted proteins | sample KBSS13metaG_FD_190356 | JGI IMG/M metagenome (GOLD analysis project Ga0268266, IMG submission 190356) | Switchgrass rhizosphere microbial communities from Kellogg Biological Station, Michigan, USA - KBS S1-3 metaG (SPAdes) (version 2) | ecosystem: Host-associated > Plants > Roots > Rhizosphere...
TAGCTCAGTTGGTAGAGCAGCTGACTCTTAATCAGCGGGTCCCAGGTTCGAGCCCTGGTGCGCCCACCAAGCTTTTCAACGACCTACCCTCGCGTACCGTTTGAGACCACCGAACTAAAACGGTTTTTCAAACGGTGTTTTTAGCAGTCGGCCGGCGAGTCCACTCGCGGCATTGTGAACTACTCCACTAGTCTCGGTGGAGGCCAAGGCGACTCGAAGGGCGGCCGGCAGAAACGCTTCCTCGTTGTTTCTGGGTCAGAGCCGCCCGACATAGCCGGTATTTTCCACTTCTGTTCTATGTCATCGGCGACGCATTGGGCGGTTGCGTAGAGCTTCCATCGAAGTAGTGCTTGGTCGACGTGGATCCGCATGTTGTCCGGCCTATAGGCGGCCTCGCGGTCGTAGAGCAGGACGATCCTGCTTCGAAGCGCCGGGTGTGCTATAGGTAAGAGGACCCAATCGGACCCAGCATCGTCCTGGATCTCCCGGTCTCGAAGCCAGCTTGTATGTCGCGCGATCGGGGACGAGGTGATGTAGACGATATCGAATCGTTCGACAACGCGCCGCTGTCGGAATTCTTGAACCGGGCACGGGTCGATGAGATTGTCGCGGAGGCAACGTCTGCCCGGATTGAACAGCCCCAGTCCAGGAGCTTCTATTCGCTCGGTGCGCATTTCGTCGAGGTGCGGGTTGACGAGCAGTCGTTGACGACAAGTTCGAGCGGAACGCTCTCAAGCCGAAGACGTAACTTGAGTTCCTTCATTCGCGCCCGGGATGCGTTCAGCCGCGCGCCGAGTTGTGGCGCCTCTTGATGTCGACAAGTTCGCCGGTCTTGCTGTGTCGGGATGCGTGGCGTCCCTCGACGCCGCTCTCGTTACGCATGATCAGACGGTCGGTCTGGCGCTGCCCGGTGAACAACGCGGATAGAAACTGTCGCCAATCGAGGACCGCTAGTAGAATGCCCGCAACTCCGGCTTGCCGAGCGATGAGGGTGCGGCAGTTGCTATCGCTTCGACTTCGCGCGCGGGCTTCGCCGCGCGGATTTCGGCTCGCATCTTCGCCGCGGCATCGCGCGTCTGCGGTCGATACAGGATGGCGGAGATGCACTTGCGATAGGAATATTGAGGGGCGGTTGATAGTGCTTTGAGCTCGTCCGATCTGCTCCAGTCGTCGAGGAGATCTTCGATCGTGGTGCGCTTCCAAACCCGGCAACATTGGAATCTAGCCCGCCAGAATGTCAAGCGCTGTGGTTACCATAGGCCGTTCGTATTCGCTAAAGGCACGGGATCGAGGAAGTACTCGTCGACTCCCTTGTCGCCTTCGTGAAGGGGCGGCCGCGTTTGTCGAAAAGCGACCAGCGCGTTTTACCGGTCAATAGAGCGATGGCCCCCGCCTGCGCGACTTTCTGGTTAAAGGTCGCTGATCCAGGGTCTGTCCTGCTCACGCACCATGTGACTCAGAACATCCCAGAAGATCTCGAGGTCGCGCTTCGAGACTCCGGCGAGACTGCGATCGATATGGTCGAACTGCCGCTTCGTTAATCGTTGATCCAAATTGATGCCTTTTGCGGTGGGGAAGTGGCAGCGATGGCGACGATCTTGTTTGCTCGACCGCTGTTCGATCAGATCCATATCGACCAACTGGTTGATGGTGCGCGACAGGGCCTGGTTGGTGATGCGCAGGATCGACATCAATTCGCTGACGTTGATCCCGGGGCGCCGGACCACGAAATAGAGTGCCCGGTGATGTGGCCGACCGAGGCTGTATTGCTCAAGAACCTGGTTGGCGAGATCGGCCATCTCGATATGGACGTAGAAGACCAATTCGAGAGTTCGGCGCAGCGATCGCTTGTCGGCGGAAGCCGATCCTCGGGGTTCTCGCATTCCGGAGGGCTCGGGTGATCTATTGCTCATCGGTCGGTCTGCCGGGCGAATATGTCGGGGTGAAGCCATGGGATGCGCTCCGCAAACGCACCGGGCTCTTGTTCGAGATCACTCCCAATAAGCGAATTCCAGCGGTTGAACCACCCAAACAGAGCGACAATACCGACAATCTCGATCAGCTGATCCTCGTCGTAATGGATTTGGCCCTGTGCGAAGGTTGCGGCCGAATCTTGCGCCGGCATCCGCCCGCCCGAAGCTGCAAGTCGCAGGGCCGCTCGTTCGGCCGGTGTAAAGAGTGGCGAGCTCTCGTGCCCGGACAGCGCCGCGATCTTGGCCTCTGCCATGCCGGCATGGGCCGCTGCGTGCGCAGCATGCGCTGCGCTGTATCGGCAGCCGGCGGCCCTGCTTGCTTCCGCTGCGATCAGAAAGCGAAAATCCTCCGGAAGCCTTCCCGAGCCTCTGATAGACACGCCTACCATGGCAAGCACAGCCTCCAGCAGGCCCGGGCGCTTTGCCATGGTGAACAGCGCGTTTGGCCGGTAGCCGACGAAGTCGATCAGTGCCTGTAGATCCGGCGCATGACCGCCGGATTCGGCTGCAATCGGCGCTATGCGTGCCATCCACTTCCTCCAGATATAGAAACTATGTTGTTATATTGCGAATACGGTGATAATAATCGCGGCGACCGCCTGCACAAGAGCGGCATTAAAAAGCTGTCGGAGGAAACATCATGCGTACTCGTTCCATCAGTGTGGCTTTTCTGACATTGGCGATCGGCGTCGCTTTGATGTCGGCCGCGCCGGCGCAGACCGCCGACAAATTCCGCATTGCAGGCATTATTCCGCTCAGCGGCGCCTGGGGCATCATCGGCGAGAACATGCGCCGGGGCGCCACGATCGCCATCGAAGAGCGCGGCGGGCAAGTTCTCGGCAAGCCGGTCGAGGTGATCTGGGAAGATACTGAAACCTCGACCCAGGTCGCGGTGCAGAAGGCGACGCGTGCGCTCTCTCAAGGGGTTCATACGGTGTTCGGCGAAGTGTCCTCTGGCTCGACGCTGGCCATCATGAAACTTACCGATCAGCGCAAGGTGCCGCAGATCGTCACCCTATCCGCCGACGATCGCATCACCGGCGCCGACAATAGCCGGTACACCTTCCGAACTTCAAACACTGTCTCGATGGAAAACGCCATGATCGGCGAATTCGCCAAACGGCGGGCGGTGAAGAAAGTCTATGGGATCATCGCCGATTACCAGGTCGGTCGCGACATGTGGGCGGCGCTCCGCGCGGACCTCGCCAGCAAGGGAATTGATGTGGCCGGCGAGGAGTTCGCGCCGATAGGATCGAAGGATTATTCGATCATGTTGGACAAGGCCGTCAAATCCGGCGCCGACGGCCTCGCGTTGATCGTGGTTGGCGGCGACGTCGTGACCTCCCTCAAGCAGGGTGGCGAAATCAACCTGCCGCAAAAGATGACGGTGGTCGGGACCATGCTGATGGACGAGACGCTTGGCCAGGCCGTCGGCCCGGCTGGTGCACTCGGCGTCAACTCGACGCTGCGCTACCACTTCACTGAGGATACGCCGCGCAACAAGAAGTTCGTCGCCGCCTATCAGGCCAAGTACAAGGAACCGCCCAGCCAGTACGCCGGTGAGGCCTATGATGGTTTGAGCTGGTGGCTCGATACTGTCGAGAGCACGCAGAGCTGGGACAAGGAAAAGTGGGTCGACGCGTTCCGCAACAGCGTGCGGCAAGATTCCGTGGAAGGCGTCAAGCGCATGCGCGCCTGCGACAATCAGGCCGAACAGATCGGGTTGTTTGGCACCGCCGAGGCCGGTGGTGGCGAGGGCCTGGCCGTGGTGATGAAGGTCGCTGAGACCTTCCCGGCGCAAACACTGTTCAAACCCTGCACCTGACGGCCGTCATCAAGCGGCGCCCGGCCGAATGGCGGGCATACCATCCACGGACGGCCACGCATACGGGCGAAATGTCGACCATCATCATCGGCCTCAGCATTGCGATGCTCCTGTTCCTGCTGTCGGCGGGGTTGACGTTGATCTTTGGCATGTTGGGTATCATCAACTTCGCGCATGGCGCCCTCTACATGCTCGGCGCCTACCTTGCCTATCAGCTGTCGGCAAGCACCGGGAGCTTCTGGGTTGCGCTATGCGTCGCTCCGCTGCTGCTGGCGGTGACAGGGGCACTGATCGAGCGATCGATGCTGCGGCCGATCTATGATCGCCCTCACGAATTTCAGTTGCTCGCCACCTTCGGCCTGATCCTGGTGCTGGAGGAGTTCGTGCGGATCATGTGGGGGCTGCAATTGCGCAGCATTGCTCCGCCGCCGAGTCTGTCGGGCAGCGTCAATTTTTTCGACACCGACATCTCCAAATACCGCCTCTTCGTCGTACTGTTTGGAGCCGCAATGGTCGGATTGCTGTTCTTCGGCATCGAGCGCACCTCCCTGGGCCTGATCCTTCGCGCCAGCAGCAACAACGCGATCATGGCCGAAATGCTCGGCGTGAAGGTCAGCGCCGTACGCACCGGCATCTTCGCGCTGGGTGCCGCGCTGGCGGGCATCGGCGGTGCCGTCGCCGGTCCCATGCTGCCGATACAGCTTCAGATGGGATCCACGATCATTCTTGACTGCTTCATCGTGGTCATCATCGGCGGCCTCGGAAATATACGCGGCGCGGTCGCCGGCGCGCTCCTGATCGGCATGACGCGCGCTTATGGTCAGCAATACGCGGCCGAATGGATCGATATCGCGACTTACACGGTTCTGGTCGCGACATTGCTGTTGCGGCCGCAAGGGCTTTTTGGCGTCAGGCTGCGAACGGCATGAGGATGGGGCTGCATCCGGAGATGCCGGCGATCGGCGCGCTAATGCTGGGCTTTCTGGCCGTCGGCCTGTTTTCCCCCGACGAAGCCACGCTCTATCTCGCGGCGTTGATCATGATATGGTCGATCTTCGCGCTGGGCTTCGACCTCTCCTTTGGCCTGACCGGGATGCTTTCCTTTGGCCACGCGGCGTTCTTCGGCATCGGCGCCTATGCCGCATCCTGGGCGATGATGAGCGGCAAGTCGTCATTCGCGGCGGCTCTGGCTATTTCGGCGGGCGCGGGCGGCGGCGCAGCGCTGCTGTTCGGGCTCGTCAGCCGCCGGGTTTCCGGTCTGTATTTTTCCTTGCTCACCTTGATGCTTTCCGAGTTGATCGCCATCGTGATCACCACCCGTTTGCGCGGCCTGTCGGGCGGGGTCGACGGTCTGGCCGGCGTGCCGAGGCCGCAATTGGCAGACATCGATTTCATCAACACGGCGAATTTCTACTGGATGATTTTCGCGGGCTTCGGCATCACGCTGCTGTTTTGCGGTGTCCTGAAACACTCGCCGCTCGGGCAGGCGCTACAGGCCGTCAGGCAGAATCCGGTCCGGGCGGAGCAGATCGGGTTCGACATCGCCGCTTTGCGGCTGACCGCGCTCGGCCTGTCCGGGGGGATTTCCGGCGTTGCCGGGGCCTTTCTGGCGTCGCTGATGATGTATGTCAGCCCGCAACTGCTGAGCTGGAAGGTCTCCGGCGATGTGGTGATCATGACCTTGCTGGGCGGCAGCGGGACCGTGGCCGGGCCGGTGATCGGGGTGATGCTGGTCGAGTTGCTGCGCGAAGGCCTCTCGGCATTGACGCCATATTGGTATGGCGTCCTCGGCGTGATCTTCATCCTGTGCACCATATTCTTACCGCAGGGCATCGCGGGATTGGGGGCGAGGCTATGGCGTCGCCGTTAGATTTCATCGGAACGGAAACGGCTCTAGTCGATTCCGCCAGACCGGCGTTGTCCTGTCGAGGCGTCGGCGTGCAATTTGGCGCGTTTCGCGCCTTGCACGACGTGTGTCTTGATCTGGGCGTGGGAATGACGCTCGCCCTCATAGGGCCCAACGGCGCCGGAAAGACGACGCTGATCAACGCAATCAGCGGCCGGGTCCCGCTGGAGGGCGGCCGGATCCATCTTGCCGGCAGGGAGATCACGAAAGTTTCCGTTCACAAGAGAGCTGCAGCAGGTCTCGGCCGCAGCTTTCAGATCATCAACATATTCGGCAACATGACGGTTTTGGAGAACCTTCGTCTGGCGGCTCAGCCGCGCGCTTTCCGGCTTCAGCCGTTCTGGCGTTCGATCTCTGCCTGGCCGGCTCTGGAAGTCCGGGCTCGCGAGATTGCGGTCTTTGTCGGCCTTGAAAATGAACTGAATTTGCCTGTCGGGGCGTTGAGCCACGGCAAGCAGCGGGCGGTCGAGCTCGGCCTCGCATTGATGCCGGATCCGGCAGTCCTACTGCTTGACGAGCCGCTCGCCGGCGTCGGCCATTCCGAGATCGAGGCTACGATGGAATTGCTGCAACGTGTCCGCAAAGGCCGCAGTATTCTCCTCGTCGAACACAACATGGATGCTGTCGCGCAAATTGCCGATGAGATCGTCGTCCTGGTCGGCGGCGAGGTGCTCATGCGCGACAAGCCCGACGCGATCTGGCGTAATCCGGAAGTTCGGCGTCTTTATCTCGGCACCGGGAGAAAGCCCGATGCTTGAGTTGCGCGGGGTCGATATATTCTACGGCAAGGCACAGGCTGTGCACGATGCCAGCCTCACCGTGGCGCCGGGCGAAATCGTCGCCTTGATCGGCCGCAACGGTGCCGGCAAGTCCACCCTTCTTCGCGCCTTGGCCGGCGCGCACCATCTGGCTCGCGGCGAACGCCGGCTCGATGGTTCGGACATCACCGGCTTGCCGCTGTATTTGAGCAGCCGCCGCGGTATCGCTCTGGTTCCCGAAGACCGGCAGATTTTCAGCAATTTGACGGCGGAGGAGAATTTGCATCTCGTCGAAAGCCTGCATCCGCAGGGCTACTGGAGCCGGGACAGAGTCTACAGGCTGTTCCCGCGCCTCCAGGAGCGGCGTCGCGCCAACGGGACGTCGTTGTCGGGGGGCGAGCAGCAGATGCTGGCCGTCGCGCGTGCGCTGCTGACCAATCCGCGCTATCTCCTGCTTGACGAGCCGACGGAGGGATTGGCCCCGGTGATCGTGGACACCATCATCAGCGCGGTCGGCGAGATCAATGCTCAGGGCACGGCGGTGGTCATCGTCGAGCAGAATGCCAATGTGCCGCGCGTTTTGGCGCGGCGATTTCATCTGATCGATAGCGGACGATTGATCTGGGCCGGCGGGGTCGAGGGGCTCGATCAAGCCGAGGAACGCATCGTGATTGGCCATTAGATTGCGACACGATCCGAAAAATGGGGCTATCGGCTTTCAGAGAGGACATGCCTTCGGGTTTGACCGGGGCGGATCATGCTCGACCAAAGATAAAGACAGAGTGAGACCGCTTCTCGAACAAAAGCAATCTCGCTTCGAAGCGATCGCCAGGATGGGAGTTTGACGATGATCGGCCAGTCAATTGATCCGCGCGATTGGATATTGCCTCGCTTTCTGGCCGAGCAGGGCCGGCTGCGGCCGACGGCGCCCTGGGTCAGCATGGTCGACGGCAATAGTCTCACCTTCGGCGAAGCTGCTGCCGATGTTCGTCGCGTCGCAGGCTACCTATCCGCCCTCGGCATCAAACCCGGCGACAAGGTCGGCATCTTTCTGCCGAACAGCATCGATTTCGTGCGTGCCTGGCTCGGCATAGGCACGCTCGGCGCCGTTGCGGTGATGTTGAATACGGAATTGCGAGGCGCATTCCTTCGGCACCAACTCCGTAACTGCGGCGCCGATCTGGTGATCGTCCATGCCTCGCTGCTGGAGGCCGTGGGGGAGGTGGCCGGCGAGGTCGAAACGCTCCGGCGGGTTGCCGTGCCCGGCGGCATTTCCGCCTTGAATCTGGCAGGGATCGATCTGCTCGACTGGGACGGATGGTGCGCTGCATCGCCGTACGACGGGCCGTTGCCGCGCGCCGAGGACGTGGCTTGCATCATGTACACGTCCGGCACCAGCGGCCCCTCGAAGGGGGTGTTGATGCCCCATGCGCATTGCGCGTTATACGGGGTGGGACAGATCAAAGCGGTGCAACTGACCAGCGAAGACCGTTTCTATATCCCGTTGCCGCTGTTCCATGCCAACGGACTGCTGATGCAGCTGGGCGCCAGTCTCCAGATGGGAATTGCTGCCGTGGTCCGGCAACGGTTCAGCGCGTCGGAATGGCTGAATGATATCCGGCGGCATGATTGTACGGTCACGAATACGCTGGGAGCGCTGGCGGCCTTCGTGCTGGCGCAGCCGAAACGCGCGGATGACAAGCAGCATCGCTTGAGGGTGGCTTGCAATGCACCCAATCTGCCGGCGCATGAAGCCGAATTTCGCGACCGCTTTGGCATTCGCGACGTCATCTCCGGCTTTGGCATGACCGAGGTGAACATACCAGTGTGGGGGCGGATCGGGCATTCCAGGCCAGGCGCAGCCGGCTGGGTTCACGATGAGCATTTCGAGATCGTCATCGCCGATCCGGAAACAGACCGGCCCCTTCCGCCTGGCGAACTCGGGGAAATCCTGGTGCGGCCGAAGATCCCGTTTGGCTTCATGGTGGGTTACCACGATATGCCCGATCGCACCGTGGAAGCCTGGCGGAATCTCTGGTTTCATACCGGCGATGCCGGCACCAAAGATGCGGATGGCCTGATCACCTTCGTCGATCGTACGAAGGACTGTATCAGGCGTCGGGGCGAGAATATCGCCGCCACCGAAGTTGAGGCGGCAATCGGCCAAATGCCCGGCGTCGAAGAGGTGGCGGCCTATCCAGTCCCATCCAGCATTCCGGGTGGTGAAGACGAACTCATGCTGGCGATCGTTCCGGCGAGCGGATTTGCGCTGACGACGGACGAGGTCATTCGGCACTCCGACAAGGTGTTGCCGCGTTTCGCCGCTCCCCGCTATGTCGAGTTTGTGCAGGAACTGCCCAAGACCGCGACAGGCAAGGTGCAGAGAGCCGTATTGCGCAAGAGGGGCGTTGGGTTCGCCTGGGATCGCGAGGCGCCAGCCGCAGGATCGGGTGCCGCCTGACGGATGGCCAAGGTGGCTTCGGCGGTCTTCACGGCCCGCCGTAGGCGCACCAGCCGCCATCCACCGGCAAGGTGACGCCGGTGATGAAGGACGCGGCGCCCGAAGCCAGAAACGCCACGGCGTTGGCGATTTCGTCGGGTCGTCCCAGACGCCCGACCGGGGTGCGTTTCTCGATCAGCTTGCGGTCGACCCGGCCGTCGGCGAACATTTCCAGTGCCATCGGGGCGTCGATGTAGCCGGGCGCGATGCAGTTGACACGGATACCCTTCCTCGCCCATTCGGTGGCCATGGTCTGCGTCAGATGAACAATTGCTGCCTTTGATACGCCGTAGCCATTGGAACCGGGAATACCGACGATCCCTGCAACCGAAGCGATGTTGACGATTGCGCCGGGAGCCTTGCGCGCCAATAGATGGCGACCGATGGCACGGCTGACCAGAAATGTCCCGCGCAGATTGACGTCCATCACGCGCTGCCAATCGGTCAGCTTTTGATCGACCGTTCGCATGATCGGTTCGGCGATGCCGGCGCCATTGACGAGGATGTCGATGGTGCCGGCTTGCGTGATGGCGTGTGCGACCAGGGTCTCGACACCGTCTTCAGTGCCGATATCGCCGGCGACGGCGACGGTATCCTTTGCAAGGCCGCGTGCGGCTGCTTCGAGACGCGATGAGTCCCGATCGCAAGCCACGATTCGGGCGCCGCCTTGGGCCAGACGCTCCGCAATTGCAAGGCCGATACCACCCGCGGCTCCCGTCACCAGCGCGGTGAGCCCATCGAACTCGGATTTGGCTGTCGTCATGAGATGGCCTTTTGAGAAGCCGCGCGACTTGATCGCTCGCGGAATGCCTGAACGCGCTCGCGGTGATCGGCACTGATGTTGGTCAGGGCCTCATAGGCCAGGCCAGTGTCCATCATGCAGTGCGCCAACTGCTTCAGGGCGATATTGGCGGTGACTTTGGTCCAGCGAATCGCCTTTGTTGCGCCGCTGGCCAGCCGGTCGGCGAACGCATCGACTTCGGCGTCGAGCCGGTCGGGGGGCACCGATCGATTGATCAATCCGATTTCGCTGGCACGACCGGCAGCGATCCGGTCGCCGGTGAAAAGGAATTCCTTGGCACGCGCAAATCCAATCAACTGCGGCCAGATCACCGCGCCTCCATCGCCCGCGACCATCCCGATCGAGACATGGGGATCGGCGAAGACAGCGGTATCGGCAGCAAAGCCGATGTCGCAGAGCAGCGCCAGCGTCGCGCCGAGTCCGACCGCCGCGCCATTGACCTTTGCAATCGTCGGCTTCTCGCAATCAAGCAGTGAGAACACGATCTGCTTTGCTTCCGCCACGGTCGATTCGAAATTCTCGGGATGGTCGATCGCATCTTGCATCCAGTCGACATCGCCGCCGGCGCAGAACGCGCGTCCGGCCCCCGTCAGCACCACAATGTCGGTTTCCGCATCGTCGTTGGCATCGCGGAAGACGCGCGCGAGCTCGGTATGCATGAGCGCATCAACGGCGTTGAGCGTCGCCGGCCGGTTCATGATCAGGTAGAGAATGCGACCACGGCGCTCTATTTTGATGGTCCGATAATCTGCCTGGTTCATCGTAAGTTCTCCCTTCAGGTTATTCGCTTGCCAGTTTGCGCAATTCGGATTTCAGCACTTTGCCCATCGGGCCGCGGGGCAGGTAGTCGGTAAAAGTGATGCGGCGCGGAATTTTGTAGTCCGCGAGCTTGTCGAGGCAGAATGTCCGCAACTCCTCTATTCCCGCCGAGTGCCCGGGTCGAAGCACGATGAAGGCCTGGATGTCTTCGCCGAGCCTGGGATGCGGTACCGCAATCACCGCGGCTTCCTGGACTGCGGGATGACGGAAGAAGGTTTCTTCGACCTCGAGCGAGCCGATATTGTGCCCGCCCCGTATGATCATGTCCTTCTTGCGATCGAGGTGATAGAGGAAGCCGTCCGCATCGAGGTATCCGATATCGCCGGTCAGGAGCCAGCCGTCCCGGATGGTTGCCTGGGTCAGCGCCGGCTCATCGAAATATTCCCGCATCACGCTCGGGCTGCGGATCGAGATCTCTCCGGCCGTGCCCGGGTCGACGCAGACGCCGGCGTCGTCGACGATGCGAACTTCGGTCAGGGGCCACGGCAGCCCGACCGAGCCAAGCCTGGACATTGAATGCTCGCCCTTCAGGACGGTGCCTGCCGGCCCGCTTTCGGTCATCCCGTAGGTCTGGCGCAGTTCGACATGCGGGAAGGTCTCGGCGAGGCGCCTGATCACCTCCACCGGCATCGACGCGCCGCCATAGTCGAACAGCTTCACATGAGAGAGGTCGTGCCGGGCGGGATCATAGGCATCCAGCAGAAAAATATAGAACGACGGTGCCCCGATATATTTGATCGTCCTTTCGCGCTCGATGCGGCTGATGACAGCGGGCAGGTCGCAGGCGGGATCGAGCACCGCATGCGCGCCCGCCCACCAGCTCGGCAGCAACAGGCAGTGCAGGCTTGCGGTTGTGAAGAACGGAAAGAAGCTCTGGTAGACGTCGTTCTCGCCAAGGCTCATGGCTTCCGAGAAGCCATAAGCAGAGACCATGCTTCGACTATGCGTCATGACGGCGCCCTTGGGATGGGCCGTCGTGCCTGACGTGAACAATATTTCCGACATGGCGTCGGGCGAGACCGTCGGCCAGACCGCCTGCGCGATCTGCGCGGACTCGAAGACATGATGCCAATCCATCGGCGTCGAACCGGCGTCGCCGCCGACCGTGATCACCCGCTCGATGCCCTGTATCCGCGGCCTAAGGCTGTCGAGCAGTGGCCAGAGTTCCCGCATCGCGACAATCGTCGAGCAACGCGCCTTGTTGATCACGTAGACGATTTCGCCGGCGGCAAACCTTGTATTCACCGGCACCACGACCGCACCGATACGGTGCAGAGCGAGCATGGTCACGCAGGCTTCCATGCCGACGTCGTTGTTCAGCATCAGACCGACATGGTCGCCGCATGCGATCCCGAGAGCCTGCAGTCCGGTGGCGAGCTTGCTCGCTCGCCATGCCAATTGCCCGTAGCTCAGGCGCTGTTCGCCACCGATGGCGGATAGCGCGGTGAGCGCCAGCGCGTTCGGTCGCCGCGCCGCCTGCACCTCGACGAGATCAAAGATCGTCCTGCGCGCCAATGCGTCAGGCAACGCCGATCCGCTCATGGTTCGATCCTCCCTGGAGCTCTTGTTTTTCGCGGTCTCGAATGACAGTCACCGTCGCCCGAGCAGATCCTCGAGCGCCGCGATCGTAAATCCGACTTCCGACTCATCAGTCATTTTTGTTGACCTGTCCAGCGGATTTTCCTAAGGATCGTTCAAGCGAGCGGGCCAACCGGTCGCATGACGAGGGAGAAAACCAGATGCGTTGCTGGAATTTCGCCGTGGCCTTCGCCGCGGTGCTGATTGCGACGGCGAGCCATTCGGAAGAGCCAAAGAAACCTCTCAGAATTGGCGTCCTGACCGACATGACCGGCATTCTGTCGTCGGCGCTGGGGCCCGGCTCGGTCGACGGCGCGCACATAGCCATCGAGGATTTTGGGGGGACGATGTTCGGGCAGCCGATTGAGCTCCTGACCGGCGACCACCAAAACAAGCCGGATATCGGCTCGGGTATTGCCCGCCGATGGTTCGACGAGGCCGGCGTCGACGTCATCGTCGATATCGGTAACTCGGCGGTCGCGCTCGCCGTGCGCGAACTGGTTCAGAGCAAGGGCAAGATCGCGCTCTATGCCGGTGCCTCCAGCGCCGACCTGACGGGCAAGGCCTGTTCGCCGAATACGGCGCAATGGAGCCACGATACGTTTCTTTTTGCCAACGCGTTGCCTGCCGAATTGATGCGGCAGGGTAAAAAGACCTGGTTCCTGATCGTTCAGGACTGGGCGTTCGGTCACGCGCTCGAGCGCGACATCACCAAGGTCGTGACCGAGGGCGGCGGCAAGGTTCTTGGCAGCGTCAAGCATCCGCCCGGGACCCTCGATTTTGCCTCGATGCTGCTCCAGGCGCAGACGTCGGGAGCCGAAATCGTGGCGTTCCTCAGCGCCGGCCAGGACCTTTCAACCATGATCAAGCAAGCCGACGAGTTCGGCTTGAAGACGAAACAGCAATTGGTCGCGCCCGCCTTCCTGCTGTCCGATGCCCACGGCCTCGGCCCGGAATTGGCGCAAGGCATCATGTTCGCAACGGTTTGGTACTGGAACCTGAACCCCGAGGCCCGCATCTGGTCCGAGCGCTTCTTCAAGCGGAACAAGTTCATGCCCGCGGAGGCCCATGCCGGCACCTTCAGCGCGGTCAGTCACTATCTGAAGGCCGTGAAAGCAACCGGCGCCACGGAGCCGCTCAAGGTCATGGTCAAGATGCGTGAAATGCCGGTCAATGATTTCTACAGCCAGGCCATCAAGCTGCGCGAGGACGGCCGGTTGATGCGGAAGGCCTATATCGCACAAATGAAAACACCGGAGCAATCGCGCGAGCCCTGGGATTACTACAACATTCTGTCCGAGATCCCGCCGGAGCGGGCGTTCCGTCCGGCAAGTGAGCGAGCTTGTCCCCTGCTGCCATAGCAAATGCGTCGCATTCGGCGGCTTGCCCGGTCGTCGAATGTGCTAATTTGCCGAAGTGGAGCGCGGCAACAAGCTGCGGGCTGGTGATGGATCGACTGGATGGCAAAGAACAAAGACGTTAGTCCCGAGGCGAGCGCCGCCGCGACGGCG
>Ga0268266_10004321_pt1 | contig 13666 bp, 15 predicted proteins | sample KBSS13metaG_FD_190356 | JGI IMG/M metagenome (GOLD analysis project Ga0268266, IMG submission 190356) | Switchgrass rhizosphere microbial communities from Kellogg Biological Station, Michigan, USA - KBS S1-3 metaG (SPAdes) (version 2) | ecosystem: Host-associated > Plants > Roots > Rhizosphere...
CCTTCACCATCTGCGCGCCCATGTTCTCGAACTTGTCCTTCAGCTCGATTTCCTTCGCGACCGACACACCATCCTTCGTGATGGTGGGGGCGCCGAAGCTCTTCTCGAGCACCGCGTTGCGGCCTTTGGGACCCAGGGTTGCCTTGACGGCATTGGCGAGGACGTTCACGCCTTTGAACATGCGCTGGCGCGCGTCGTCGCTGAATCGGACTTCTTTAGCTGCCATTGTCGTAATCCTTTGATTTACTTGGATTCAATCACGGCCATGACATCTTCCTCTCGCATCACAACCAAGTCTTCCCCGTCCACTTTCACTTCAGTGCCGGAGTACTTGCCGAAGAGGATCTTGTCGCCGATCTTGACGTCGAGAGGACGGACCTGGCCGTCTTCGAGAATCTTGCCTTTGCCGACCGCCACCACCTTTCCCTCAACCGGCTTTTCGGCCGCGGAATCGGGAATCACGATACCGCCCGGGGAAGTGCGCTCACTTTCCAGACGTTTCACGATGACGCGGTCATGAAGAGGACGTATCTTCATGGAAGTCGCTCCTTAGAAGCTATTGATTAATAAACAAAATTAGATACCCGGGAGCTTGTTAGCACTCTCCCCGGGTGGCTGCTAATGATAGTGAGTGAATGTTTAAATACAAGCGCGCCGGGAAGTTTTTTCGCCCTGTGAGGTCAAACCGGTGGCGGACCGTACGGCCACCTACCAGAATCCATGCATATGAACACGCTTGCCATGAACACCGCCCATCGCGGCGGCCTGCTCACCAGCCTCTGGGCCGCCGCGCTGCTGACCGCACTCTCGGCCACCGTGCCGGCCCGTGCCGACGTGGACCTCCCTTCGAATTCCAATTCGAAACCGGCGACGACCGGTATCGCCGCCGCGCTCGGCCAGAAGAAATCGGCCGAGCCCGATTTTTTGCCGCCCGACCAGGCTTTCCGCTTCAGCGCCCTGCCCGACGGGCCGGAATCCATCCGCCTGATCTGGGGAGTGACGGACGGGTACTACCTCTACAGAGCCCGCATCAAGGCCTCGAGTGACAATGCCCAGGTGAAGCTGGGTGACCTCGCCCTCCCGACGGGCGAGACCAAGATGGATGAGTACTTCGGCAAGCAGGAGGTCTATCACCATGACGTGGTGGGCTCGATCTCCGTTGCCCGATCGAGCTCCGGCGACCTGACCGTTCCCCTGAAGATCACCTACCAGGGCTGCGCGACTGCCGGCCTCTGCTACCCACCCATTACTAAGGTGGTGAACGTTGTCCTCCCCTCACCCGGCGCAGGCGCCCCCCATGCGGGCGGCGCCGACGGTGTCGGCGCGGGTGGCCTGACCGCAGACGCCGGTTCGGCAGCGACTCTCGGCAGCCCGGGCACCTCAGCCTCAGCCGGTGTCAACGCCAGCACTGGCGCCTTCGTTTCCGAGCAGGACCAGTTGGCCGTCCTGATCCGCGACGGCAACCTGGCCGTCGTACTCGCGACGTTCTTCGGCATCGGCCTCCTGCTCTCCCTCACCCCCTGCGTGCTGCCCATGATCCCGATACTCTCGGGAATCATTGTCGGTCAGGGTGACAAGGTGACACCGGCGCGCGGCTTCTCTCTTGCTTTCACGTACGCGCAAGGAATGGCGCTCACCTACGCTGCTGCCGGCGCAATCTTTGTACTCGTCTTCAAACAGGCTCCACAGGCATTCTTTCAACAGCCCTGGATCATCATGCTGTTTGTCGGCCTCTTCGTGGCGCTGGCGCTTGCCATGTTTGGCGTCTACACGCTGCAGATGCCGAGTGCACTGCAAACTCGCCTGACCAGCGCCAGCAACCAACAGAAGTCCGGGACCTATGTCGGTTGCTTCGTCATGGGTGCCCTGTCTGCGCTGGTGGTAACCGCTTGTGTGGCTCCTGCGCTGATCGCCGCGCTATCCGTGATCAGCCAAACCGGTCAAATTGCCCGCGGGGCGTCCGCTCTTTACTTCACGGGCCTGGGTATGGGCGTTCCGCTCCTGCTCGTCGGCGCATCGGCCGGATCGCTGCTGCCCCGGGTGGGTCCGTGGATGGACACTGTGAAGTCGCTGTTCGGAGTGTTGTTTATCGCCCTGGCCATCTACTTCCTGCAGCCGCTGATTGCTCCGGCCGTGGGCATGTTGTTGTGGTCCGCGCTGGCCGTGATAGGCGGTTTCTGGATCTTCGCCCTGAAAGCCCGCGACGGAGGTCCCGCCCCGGCCGCTGTCCGAGCCCCCGGACTGCTGGCGCTCGTGTACGGAATCATTCTCCTCATCGGAGTGGCTGCCGGCAGCACCGATCCGCTGCAACCGCTGGGCACCCTTCGCGCCAGCAACGGCGCGAGCGGCGCGGTAGCCACGAAAGAGCCGGCCCTCGCGTTTGAGACGATCAAATCGCTGGACGATCTGAACAAGCGCGTGGCTGCGGCCTCTGCGGCCGGCAGACCCGTCATGCTGGACTTCTATGCAGACTGGTGCACGTCCTGCAAAGAGATGGAGCGCTATACGTTCAGCGACAAATCCGTACGAGCCGCCCTTTCCAACGCAGTGCTGCTGCATGCAGACGTGACCGCCAATGACCCGGTCGACCAGGAGCTGATGCACCATTTCAACATCCTGGGCCCACCGACCATTGCCTTCTATGGACCGGACGGCGGCGAACGCCAGAACTTCCGCGTCGTCGGCTACATGAAAGCGCCCGATTTCGCGTCGCTGGTGACTCGCGCGATCCGACCCAACCTGAGCGCCTCGATCCCCGGATCAACGTGAGAGACGGACTTCGGCTCCCGATCGCAATAGCGGTCATCTGTGTCGGCGGTGCGGCCGGCTTCCTCGCCGCACACCTCGGACGTGCCGCGCGCACACAGATGGTTGTCGATACGTCGCCAACTCCGCCGCCGCCAGAGGTCACCGAACCGGCCTCGACGGCACCGCACCCCATTCCAGCCGACCTGCCCAACATTACGCTGGCAGATCCCAGCGGAATCAAACACGCACTGTCTGAATGGAAGGGCCGCCCCCTTCTGATCAACTTCTGGGCGACCTGGTGCGCCCCCTGCCGCCGGGAAATCCCCCTGCTGAAGACGATCCGCCATGAGCGCGCCAAAGACGGGATCGAAATCGTCGGAATTGCCGTCGACTTCCGCGATGCGGTGCAGAAGTACGCACGAGAGATGAGCATCGATTATCCTGTACTGGTTGGCGAACAGGACGGGCTCGAAGCCATTGCTGCGTTCGGCATGGATACCGTCTTCCCGTTTACGGTTTTTGCCGATGCTCGCGGCCGGATCGTGACGCTCAAAGTAGGCGAGCTGCATGCGGATGAGGCCCGTTTCATCCTCGATCGGGTCAAGGGGATCGATACGGGACACATCGACCTGGCAGCCGCCAAGAGGGAAATAGCGGACGGCATCGCCGCCCTGGCGGCTGAGCGCGCCAAGCATGAAGAAGCGGAAGAGACTAAAGCCTCGCCCGTGAGCTAGCCGGCTCGTTGGACGAAAATCGCTTCCTGAAGTACCCCATTCGCCGCGAATTGGGTTACATTCGCGCCCGTTTCTTCGTCGCTGCAGCGATTCAATGGCGCGAGTGCTTCTTCTCAACGGACCGAATCTCAACTTGCTGGGCAGTCGCGAGCCCGGCGTCTACGGAGCGGACACGCTCGAATCCATTGAAAAGCGCGCCGCGGAGCTGGCGCGCGAGGCCGGCCACGAGCTGGTGGCCTTCCAGAGCAATTCCGAAGCCGAGCTGATCGGCCGCATTCATGGAGCGGCCGCCGACGGGATTCAGTTTTTGATTTTCAACCCGGGCGCGTTCACCCACACCAGCATTGCCCTGCGCGATGCGCTGCTCGGAGTGCGCCTGCCGTTCCTGGAGATACACCTTTCGAACACCAAGGCCCGTGAAGCCTTCCGTCACCACTCTTACTTTTCAGACATTGCGGTCGGTGTGATCACCGGCCTGGGTGCCTTCGGCTATGAGCTCGCTGTGCGAGCCGCCGTGCGGCGACTCGAAAATCCATAATCGCCAATTGGAGCGCCCCCCTTCATGGATATCCGAAAGATCAAGAAACTGATCGAGCTGCTGGAGGAATCCGGCATTGCTGAGATCGAAATCAAGGAGGGCGAGGAAGCGCTGCGCATCAGCCGCATGCCCACCGGCGGCCTTGCCGCTGCCCAGCTCGCCCCCATGGCCCTGCCTGCGGCCGCTATACCGGCAGCGCCGATTCAAGCCGCGGCCGCGCAGGTCGCCCCGGCTCCTGTGGCCGCCAAGGCGAAGCCCAACGAGCACGTGATCACAGCCCCGATGGTGGGAACGTTCTACGGCGCGCCCTCGCCGGGCGCCAAGCCGTTCATCGAAATCGGGGATGAAATCAAGGTCGGCACGGTCCTGTGCATCATCGAGGCCATGAAGATGATGAACCAGATCGAATCCGACAAGGCCGGACGGGTGACCTCGATCATGGCGCGCAACGGCGACCCGGTCGAGTTCGGTCAACCCCTGTTCGTAGTCGAATAGCGTGGCCATGCTGGAGAAGATCGTCATCGCCAACCGCGGCGAGATCGCTCTGCGGATTCTGCGGGCGTGCCGCGAGTTGGGCATCAAAACAGTCGCGGTGCATTCCACGGCCGATTACAGCCTCAAGCATGTGTTGCTTGCGGACGAGTCGGTGTGTATCGGACCCCCGCCCTCGGCCGGCAGCTATCTCAACATGCCGGCGATCATCAGCGCCGCGGAAGTCACGGACTCCGTCGCCATTCACCCTGGTTACGGCTTCCTTTCCGAGAACGCTGATTTTGCCGAGCGGGTCGAGAATAGCGGCTTCGTGTTCATCGGGCCCAAGGCCGACACCATTCGCACCATGGGCGACAAGGTTTCCGCCATCAAGGTGATGAAGTCACACGGCGTGCCTTGCGTGCCGGGCTCCGACGGGCCGTTGGGTGAAGATCCCGACGAGAATCTGCGGATCGCGCGCGACATCGGCTACCCCGTCATCATCAAGGCATCCGGTGGTGGCGGCGGCCGCGGAATGCGCGTCGTACACAGCGAAGCCTCCCTGCTGAATGCCATTGGCATCACGAAGGCGGAAGCTCGCGCGGCCTTCGGCAATGACCAGGTCTACATGGAGAAATTCCTGGAGCGCCCGCGTCACATCGAGTTCCAGGTGCTCGCCGACAGCCATGGCAACGTCATCCATCTCGGTGAGCGCGACTGCTCGATGCAGCGCCGTCATCAGAAGGTGATTGAGGAGGCGCCCGCGCCCGGAATCACTGCGCGTCAGCGCCGGATCATGGGCGATCGCTGCGTCGAGGCCTGTAAGGCCGTGGGCTATCGCAGCGCCGGCACCCTGGAGTTTCTCTTCGAGGATGGTGAGTTCTATTTCATCGAAATGAACACGCGCATCCAGGTGGAGCATCCGGTGACCGAGCTGATCTCGGGTGTGGATCTCGTGAAGGCACAGATCCTGATTGCGGCGGGGGAGCGCCTGCCGTATGTGCAGAGCGATATCCAGATCCGCGGTCACGCCATCGAGTGCCGTATCAACGCCGAAGATGCCAAGACCTTCATGCCCTCACCGGGCCCCGTGCGCCTGTGGCATGCACCGGGTGGCCCGGGCATCCGCGTCGACAGTCACATCTACTCCGGATACAACGTCCCGCCCAACTACGATTCGCTCATCGGCAAGATCATTGCCTACGGTGAGAGCCGCGAGGCCGCGATTGCGCGCATGAAGAATGCGCTCGCTGAAATGGTCATCGAGGGAATCAAGACCAACGTGCCGCTGCACCAGGAAATCTTCAATCACGCGGCGTTTCAGAAGGGCGGAACGGACATTCACTATCTGGAGCGGCGGTTGGGACTGCGCTAGAGGGCTGCGGTGGCCGGCTTCTGGCAGTTGTCGTTCGAGCTGGGCGCCCGGGATCCGGACAGCGCCGAAGAAAGTTGCTTCGAGCTCGGGGCAACTTCAGTTACGTATGTCGATGCGTACGACGATCCCGTACTGGAGCCGCTACCGGGTGAGTTCCGGCTGTGGCCCACAACCCGCCTGCGCGTGTTGTTTCCCGATGAAACCGATGTTCCGGCGGTTACGCAGGCACTGACCGAAACGCTCGGCATCCCGGCTGGCGGCCTGACGACCGAGCACATCGAAGACCGCATATGGGAGCGCGAGTGGCTACGCGACTTCCACGCACGGCGCTTTGGGCAACGCTTATGGGTTTGCCCCCACCACGAACAGGTGACGGAACCGGGGGCGGTGGTCGTGCGAATGGACCCCGGACTGGCGTTTGGAACAGGAACTCACCCCACGACCGCCCTTTGCCTGGAATGGCTCGATGGTCACATCGGGGGCGGTGAGCAGCTCATTGATTTCGGCTGCGGCTCGGGCGTGCTGGGGATTGCCGCCGTGAAGTTGGGAGCGGCCGCGGCTCATTGTTTCGATATCGATCCGCAGGCCCTGACGGCGACCCGTGAAAATGCCGAGGCTAACGGCCTGCAGACGCAGGTCCGTATCTACGAGGCCGCGCCGGAGTTACCCAAAGGCGTGGACGTCCTCGTAGCAAATATCCTGTCGGGGCCGCTGCGCGAGCTGGCACCGACTTTCGGGTCGCTGGTGCGCGAAGGCGGCGCGATCGTGCTAGCGGGCCTGCTGGAAAACCAGGTTACCGACGTGACAGACGCTTACACCCCGTGGTTTGATATACATCCCTTCGAGGTACGGGAGGGTTGGTCCGGTCTGGCGGGGAAGCGTAAATCTGATGTGCCGCGCAGCTAGCGGCGCCGGGCGCCGATAACACACATGTTCACAGTCTGTCCGAAGTGCGCACTGACACTCGTCGTGACCGCCGCGGATTTGCGCGTCGCGCAAGGCTATGTGCGTTGCGGGCGCTGCTCAAACGTGTTCAACGCCCTCTCACGGCTCTCCGAGGATCGTCAGGCTGGTGCCTCCGTTGCACCTCAGCCAGCGCCGGAACCGCCGCCGGCGCCGAAGCCCGCGGCCGCACCGCCACCTCCACCGCAGCGGACCGACACCACCTCACGCTCCAAGGCGCTTCAGACTCCACCGCCGGCCCCTGAGCCGATGCGGTATGGCGATGACACCGAGATCCCCGAAGAGGATCTCGAGTTCAACCCTGACGCAACTGACATCACCAAGGTCTTCGTCGAGCAGCCCCCCAGCCCGAAGTTCACCGCGGCCACGGGCACATTCACGGCGATCCGCATGGAGGCCGAGGATGCCGCCCGGATCGAGGAAGAGTTGGCCCGCACTGACGAGCGCGCGGCTGCGGAGCACGAACCCGAGAATTTCGATCCCGTCGATACCCAGGTGGATGTGGAGATCGACCCCGACCTCCTCGCCACCATGGCGCACCTGACCGACAACCGCCAGGAGCGCCTGATTCCAACACCGGAGGCCGAATTTCCGCCGCCTCCGCCCAAACCAACCAACTCAACATCGGCCACCGGCACGATGCAGGCGCTCGTCGCCCCGAAGCCGGCCGCGCCTGCGTCCAAACCTCTGTTGTTGCAACCGCCCGTGGAGCAGCCGCCGCAGGCGCCGCCGCCCATGCGACTGGCCGAGCGCGCCAAGGCGCGCGCCGAGGCCGCGAAGACCGGTGCCGACCCGACCAAAGCCAAGGCGGACAACAAGCAGCGCACCACCGATCCGAAACCGGAAGCGCCCAGGCCCGCCGCCGCTTTCAGTCCCGATGACGTGCGCGGCACTCCAGCGGATACCGCCGCAGCCCTGCGTGATGTGCTGGCCCCCCGCAAGCGCTCCTACGCGGCCGAGTCGCTGTCCGGTGAGCAACCAACATCGTTCTTCGCGGGCATGTGGACGGCCGGCAGCGCAATTCTGCTGTTGATGCTGCTGATCCAGATCGTGCATCACTACCGGCACGATCTCGCCGCCAACGCCACCTTCAACGGCCCCCTGACATCCATCTACGCCGTGCTGGGAATTCCGATCGTGCCGCGTTGGGATCTGGCGGCTTACGAAGTCCGTCAGCTGGGGGCCTCCAGCGAAGCGGGCTCTCCGGGTCAGATAACAGTCCGCGCCAGTGTCAAGAACAATGCACGCCAGGCACAGCCCCTGCCCCTGTTGCGCGTGACGCTGCAGGACCGTTTTGGAAATCGTATTGCCTCGCGGGATGTCGCGCCGAAGTCCTATCTGCCCAAGGCGATACCCGGTAGCTCGCTTTTATCGGCGGGCCAGCGTATTGATGCGGAAATGGCCTTCGTGGACCCGGGCTCCAACGCCGTGGGCTTCGAGATTGATGCCTGCCTGCCCGCCCCGGGAGGCGGAATCGCCTGCTCGAACGACCTCTCGCGCTGATTTTAGACTGACTCCTCATGCAGATAGGACCGTACGTTCTACCCTCGACTGTTGTTCTCGCGCCCATGGCGGGCGTGACCGACAGGCCGTTTCGGATTCTGTGCCGCAAGCTCGGAGCGGGACTCGCCGCCTCGGAAATGCTGACCTCCGACACGAAGCTGTGGAACACGTCCAAATCGCGGTTGCGCATGAGTCACGAAGGGGAACCTGAACCGCGTGTAGTACAGCTCGCCGGCTCCGACAGTCAGGCACTTGCCGAAGCCGCGCGCATCAACGTGGACCTCGGCGCGCAGATCATCGACCTGAACATGGGGTGTCCGGCGAAAAAAGTCTGCGGCAAGCTTTGCGGCTCCGCACTGCTGCAGAACGAGTCCCTCGTGGCCGACATTCTCGCGGCCGTTGTCAGTGCGGTGAGCGTACCGGTCACGCTGAAGATCCGCACCGGATGGGATCGTAACAATCGTAATGGTGTGCGCATCGCGCAGCTCGCCCAGGACAACGGCATCCGGGCGCTCGCCGTTCACGGCCGCACACGTGCGGATTTTTATGCAGGCGAGGCCGAGTACGAGACCATCCGGAACATCAAATCCGCGGTGCGCATTCCGATCTTCGCGAATGGTGATATCAAAACACCGCAAAAGGCGCGCGAGGTGCTTGATTTCACCGGCGCCGACGGAGTAATGCTGGGCCGCGCGAGTCATGGCGCGCCATGGATCTTTCGATCTGTCAACACGTATCTGCACTCAGGAATTACCGCTCCGGCGCTCTCGCGCGAAGAGGTGCGTGATATTATTCTCGCGCATCTCAGCTCTCTGTACGCCTTCTACGGCGAGGACCTCGGAGTGCGGATCGCGCGCAAACATCTCGGCTGGTATTGCGAACAGTTGCTGACAGATCCGGCGGACACCCGCCGCACGCTGATGGCGGCTGAATCGACTTCGGACCAGTTTGCGCTCGTGCACGACCGCCTGGAGGACTGGGTTGCAGACTCGCTGGTAGCGGCGTGAAGTGACGACGTTTTTGGGGACCATACATGACAGCAAAAAAGAAGAGTCGAGGCCGGGGGGATTCCAGCGTTCGCTTGAGCACCAGAGAATTGCCTTTGCGTAATCACGCCGAGCGGGCCCTGAGCGACTACTTCACCAGCCTGAATGGCCACAAGCCTGCTCATCTGTACGATCTCGTGCTGCGCGAGGTGGAGGAGCCGTTGTTTCGCCTGGTGCTCGACTATGCGGAAGGCAATCAGAGCGAAGCAGCCAACCTCCTCGGAATCAACCGCGGTACCTTGCGCAAGAAGCTGAAGGAGCTGGGGCTGTCGCAGAGCGCGTAGCGCCGCGACACCCTTTCAGCGATGTTGTTGCCCGTCCGCCGCGCACTGCTGTCGGTATCCGATAAAACCGGTCTCGTCGAGCTTGCGCGCGCGCTGTCCGAACGCAACATCGAGATCCTGTCTACGGGCGGCACGGCGAAGCTGCTGGCCGCCAACGGGCTCGCCGTACGCGAAGTCTCCAGCTACACCGGATTCCCGGAAATCATGGATGGGCGTGTAAAAACGCTGCATCCCAAGATTCACGGCGGACTGCTGGGCCGGCGCGGCATCGATGAAGCCGTCATGGCGAGCCACGACATTCACCCGATTGATCTGCTCGTGGTGAATCTATATCCGTTCGCCGAAACCATTGCCCGGCCGGACTGCACTTACCCGGACGCCGTGGAAAATATCGACATCGGCGGCCCCGCCATGTTGCGTGCAGCGGCGAAGAATCACGAATCAGTCGCGGTCGCCGTCGATCCGGCCGACTACGCGACGCTGTTGCACGAGTTGAAGGCGCACGATGGGCGCACCACGCTGGCCTTCAGATCGCGGCTTGCGGCCAAGGTATTTGCGCACACGGCCCGCTACGACACGATGGTGGCGAGCTATCTCGGCGCAGTTCACCAGGTGCCGGCCGAGCGCTTCCCCACGACGCTGCCGCTGGTTTTCGATAAGGCACAGGATTTGCGATACGGTGAGAACCCGCATCAGCAGGCGGCGTTCTACCGGGATCCAACACCGCGCGGCGCGAGTGTCTCGACAGCGAAGATGCTCCAAGGCAAGGAGCTCTCATTCAACAACATCGCGGATTGCGACACCGCGGTCGAGTGCGTGCGCCAGTTCGAAAGCACGGCGTGCGTGATCGTGAAGCACTCCAATCCGTGCGGAGTCGCGGTTGCCGCTACGCCGCTCGAGGCGTACGACCGCGCGTATCGCACTGATCCTACTTCCGCCTTCGGCGGAATCATTGCGTTCAACCGCGAGCTCGATGCAACGACGGCCTCGGCCATTGTCGACCGCCAGTTCGTCGAAGTGCTGGCCGCGCCTGCGGTCTCCACCGAAGCCGCCAAGGTCCTGGCGGGTAAGCCGAACGTGCGCGTGTTGGTTCTCGGGGATCTGAAGCAGGTGCCGCCCGGCGAGCTCGAGTATCGCAGCGTGACCGGGGGCCTGCTCGTGCAGACCCGCGACACCGGCATGGTGTCCGATTCCGAGCTGACCGTCGTCACGCGCCGCAAACCAACTCCGGCCGAGCTCGCGGATCTAATGTTTGCCTGGCGCGTGTGCAAGTTCGTGAAATCAAATGCCATCGTGTTTGCTCACGAACGAATGACCATCGGCGTGGGCGCCGGCCAGATGAGCCGCGTCTACTCCACCCGGGTTGCCGCAATGAAAGCAGCCGACGAGCAGTTGGAAGTCTCCGGCTCCGTCATGGCATCCGATGCATTCTTCCCCTTCCGCGACGGCCTGGACGTGGCGGCAGAATACGGAATCCGCGCGGTGATCCAGCCGGGCGGCTCGAAGAAGGACTCTGAAGTCATTGCCGCTGCCGACGAGCATGGCATTGCCATGGTCTTCACCGGCATGCGCCACTTCCGACATTGATGAGAGTTCTGATCATCGGCTCCGGCGGACGCGAGCATGCGTTGGCCTGGAAATGCGCCTCCTCGCCTCGCGTGACTGAAGTCCTCGTGGCTCCCGGCAATGCCGGCACCGCGCACGAGCCCAAGGTTCGAAATGTCAAAGTCGCTGCCGACGACGTCGCCGGACTCGTCGCGCTCGCGCGCTCCGAACATGTTGACCTGACGATCGTCGGCCCCGAGGCCCCACTCGTGATCGGCGTCGTCGATGCCTTTGAAAAGGCCGGCCTCAATTGCTTCGGCCCGCGGCAGGCTCCCGCGCAGCTGGAGGGCTCAAAAGCCTTCACCAAGGAATTCCTGCGTCGGCACCGCATTCCAACCGCCAGCTACGCGACCTTCACCCGCGAGACTTTCGACCGCGACTACGTCCGTCGCCAGCGGACTCCCATCGTCGTCAAAGCCAGCGGCCTCGCTGCCGGAAAAGGCGTTGTGATCGTCGATACCGCCGAAGCAGCCATTGCTACGGCGGAAGGCATGTTTGGGGGACAGTTTGGCGACGCAGGCCAGACCGTTGTCATTGAAGAATTTCTGCCGGGCGAGGAAGCGAGCTTCATCGTCATGGCCGATGGCCAGCACATCCTTCCCTTTGCGACGTCCCAGGATCACAAGCGCCTGCTGGATGGCGATCAAGGACCCAACACCGGCGGCATGGGCGCGTACTCGCCGGCCCCGGTCGTCACTGATGCAATGCACACACGCATCATGAAAGAAGTGATGGAGCCGGCCATCCGGGGATTGGCGGCTGACGGAATGCCCTACACGGGGTTTCTGTACGCAGGAATCATGATCGCCCCGGACGGCACACCCAACGTACTCGAATTCAACTGCCGGTTGGGCGACCCGGAAACACAGCCCATCCTGATGCGATTGCAATCGGATCTGACCGAGCTGTGTGAAGCCGCCCTCGCCGGCCGCTTGAACACGGTCACTGCCGCTTGGGACTCGAGGGCCGCACTGGGTGTTGTGATGGCCGCCGCAGGTTATCCCGATGATGTCCGCAAAGGCGATGCCATCGCGGGTCTCGATCGCGCTGCCGCACTGCCCGGCAAAGTGTTTCACGCCGGCACCCGCGAAGACTCGGGACGCGCACTGACGAATGGAGGGCGCGTCCTGTGCGCCGTCGGATTGGGGTCGAGTGTGAAAGCCGCCCAATCTGAGGCATACGGGTTGGTCAACTCGATATCCTGGGCGGGCGTCCAATTCCGCCACGATATAGGTTACAGAGCCATCGCCCGTGAACGGAGCTGATTGGGACTATGCCACCCCGCATGTCGTGACACTGGAGGTAGTTGCGTCCGACATCGACGCCTACAACCACGTTAATAACTCTGTTTACCTGTCTTGGTTTGATAAAGCCGCGTGGTCACACTCCACCGCGCTCGGCATTCCCTTGGAGGAATGCACGCGAATCCGCCGGGGAATGGCCGCCCATCGGGCCGAAATCGATTATCAAAAGGCCGCCGTCCTCGGCGACCAAGTAGCCGTTGCCACGTGGATTGTCAGCACTGACAACCGGCTGAGGGTCGAGAGGCGTTTTCAGGTACGACGCACGGCCAACGCAGAAACGTTGGCTCGCGCTCGCACTGACTATGTCTGCATCAATCTGGATTCCGGACGCGCCTGCCGCATGCCGGAATCCTTCTCGAAAGCCTACGTACCTACAGTCGGGTCCGACCACCGCGGAACAGATTGACGATGGCGAGGAGGATGATGGCTCCGAGCAAGGAGACCCCCAATCCCGCCAGGCTCAGGTCGCCCTGATTGATCGTCGCCGCACCGACGAGCGGGCTGATCAGCCAGCCGCCGATCAAGGCACCCACGATGCCTACCACAATGTTAAGCAGAAGCCCTTCCTGCGTACGCATGATCACGCTGGCCAGCCAGCCAATGATGGCGCCCATAATCAGCCAGATCAGAATATTCATTGCACGCCTCTAGTGCTGACGGCGGATGCCGTGCGTGAACAATTCGTAAGGGTGGCGAAAGGTTCCCTGAGCACAAGTTACAAGGCCGGAAAACCCAGTTTTTCCAGCCGTGTAGGACAACCCCCAAACCCCCTCGTAGGACTCCCGGGTAACTTTTCGCCAGCCGCCCAGCCACGGCCCTTGGCACGGCCGTTGCATCTTTCCTGGTAACAACCCCAGGGGATAAACAATGACCACCGCCGACCGCGCTTCGATCTGGATCGAAACCCAATATTGCGCCTCAGTGGCGGCCGCTCTTCAGGCGCGCGCGGAGTATTTCGAGCTGTTGGAAGATGCGATGACATCGCCCGCCAGGTTGGTCAGGGCGTACGGTGCCTGGCGCAAACACGTCACCCAGACCGAAGTGTTGGGCGGGTTGGTTGGCACCGCCTAGACTGACGGCTAGAAGCTGACTTTG
>Ga0268266_10004322_pt1 | contig 13666 bp, 16 predicted proteins | sample KBSS13metaG_FD_190356 | JGI IMG/M metagenome (GOLD analysis project Ga0268266, IMG submission 190356) | Switchgrass rhizosphere microbial communities from Kellogg Biological Station, Michigan, USA - KBS S1-3 metaG (SPAdes) (version 2) | ecosystem: Host-associated > Plants > Roots > Rhizosphere...
GCGGATCGAAAGCGCCGTGCCCAGGCCATAAACGACCATTGCGAGGCCTACCAGCGCAAACAGGGTCCATGCTGGCGCGCCCGCCGCGGCCAGCCACCAGCCGCCGCCGGCGACGATCAGCAGCCGCGCGGTACCGGCCATGACCGGACCGCCGACCTTCGCGGCCCCCTGCGACGAGAAATAGAGGCAGGCGCCCAACCCGAAAAAGGCGAACATCGGGCCTGCCAACATCAGGTAGGAAGACGCCGCGGCAGTGACGCCGGGATCGCTGGTGAAAAGCGAAACCCAGAGGAACGGCATCGCCGCAACGATAAGTCCGATGGTGCCGACGGTGATGGCGGCCGCTGCGCCCGCGGTCCACGCCACCTGCCGCGCGCGCGTCACCAGTCCCGCGCCCATTGCCATGCCGACCATCGGCACCGAGGCAACGCCGAACGCAAACGCGATCGGCGTCAGCAGAAATTCCAGCCGCGAGCCCATGCCATAGCCGGCCAACGTTTCGGTGCCGTAGCCGGCCAGGATCTTGGTGAAGATCAGCACCGTCAGCACGGTTTGCAGCGGCGACAGGCAGGACACCGCACCCACCTTGAGAATGTCGAAGAACATCGCTCGCTGGAATCTAAAACCCTTGAAGTTCAGTGTCAGCCGGCTGTTGCCGCTGACGAGGTACCACGCCAGAAATATCGCGCCGAGCGTGAACGCGGTGAGCTGGCCCGCGGCGACGCCGCCCATGCCGAATTTCGGCAGGCCGAACAGCCCGAGACCCAGCGCGCCGCCGACCGCGATCTGGACAAACGCGGTGCCAATCAGCGTTATCGATGGAATCCGCATGTCGCCGGTACCGCGCACCACCGAGGCCAGGGTGTTGACCAGCCAGATCGCCATCGCGCCGGAGAACAGCACGTGCGAGTATTGCATGGCCTGTTCGAGCACGCCGCCGCGTCCGCCGAGCAGCGTGTAGAACGCGCGGCCGAAGGTTAGCATGACAGCGGTGAAAAAGATTCCGGCGCAGGCGCCGATCATCGCGGCATGCAGCGCCAGCGTCGCGGCGCGGTCGCGATCGCCGGCGCCGATCGCACGGCTGATCGCGGAGGAAACGCCGCCGCCCATCGCCCCCGCCGACATCATCTGCGTCAGCATCACGAAGGGAAACACCAGCGCGATGCCGGCGAGCGGCTCGGTGCCGAGCCGGCCGATATAGGAGGTCTCGGCCACCGCAACCAGCGTGGTGCCCACCATGGCGATCGCATTGGGCAGCGCGAGCTTCAGCAGCGTCGGCAGGATCGGCGAGACGAGCAGGCCGTTGATCGGCGTGGATGGAACCGCGGCGGGGCGCATGTCGAGCGGGGCGTCAATGGTCATACGTCGCAGGTCATCCAAATTGAATAAATTATGCCTGACATATTATCCGGCGGGCCGGATGTAAGCTACCCGCGCACCGCGCAGGGGTCACCATGGCAGGCCGCATAGGTCGATTATTCCATCGCGCGGCTTGCGGGTAAAATCGAACACATATGGCGCCATTGCTTCGAAGCGAATTCTTCCGCCGGGCTGCTCGGCATAGACCTCGCCCTGGAACGGATGCCAGCCGCGCGCCTGGTAGAACGCTTCATTGTGCGGCTCCCAGAACAGCATCGCAAAGCGCACCGCTTCGTGATCGCGCAGGGTCCGGATCGCGGCGTTCAGCGCCAGCGTGGCGTAGCCGCGCCCCCGGCAGTCCGGGCGCGTCGAAACGCCGCCGATGCCGCCGATCTCGACCTTGCGCCCGTCCCACGTGGCGGTGCGGAAATAGATACCGACATGGCAGGCAACACCTGATTGGGGCGCGTCCTCCGGTGCGTCAATCAGTACCCTCAGATCGGCGTGGGCCCATTTGATATGCCCCCAGGGCAATTTTTCGATCGCCTCGCGCGGCCATACCGCCTGCATCAGCGGCTCAGCCTGTGGCCATGATGCGTTCCCGTTCAGGACGTCGATCTCGATGCTCATGTCGCTCCTCGTCGCGGGTGCCCGTCCGTCATACGCTGGACGCGCAGGGGCGTTACGCAGGACGGCTTCTGTTTTGCCAAATTGCGGTGTTTAACCGCAATGGAACCTTCTATAAGGGTTCCCGTTAGACTTCGTCTCCCATCAGTTCGGACATCACCCATGACCTTCACGCTGCCCAATCTTCCCTATTCCCACGACGCCCTTGCGCCCCACATGTCCAAGGAAACGCTGGAATATCACCACGACAAGCATCACCAAGCTTACGTGACCAACGGAAACAACGCGATCAAGGGGACCGAATTCGAAGGCAAGTCCCTGGAAGAGATCGTGAAGGGGTCGTTCGGCAAGAACCCGGCCGTGTTCAACAATGCCGGCCAGCACTACAACCACCTGCATTTCTGGAACTGGATGAAGCCGAACGGCGGCGGCAGCAAGCTGCCCGGCCGTTTGGAAAAGAAGATCACCGAAGATCTCGGCGGTCTCGACAAGTTCAAGGCCGATTTCGCCGCCGCCGGCGTCGGCCAGTTCGGCTCCGGCTGGTGCTGGCTGTCGGTCAAGAACGGCAAGCTCGAAATCTCCAAGACCGCAAATGGCGAGAGCCCGCTGGTCCATGGCGCAACGCCTATTCTCGGCTGCGACGTCTGGGAGCACTCCTACTACATCGACTATCGCAATCGCCGTCCCGACTATCTGAAGGCGTTCTGCGACAGCCTGATCAACTGGGACTATGTCGACGAGTTGTACGGCAAGGCCGGCGTCTGACATTCAGTCGTCGTCGCAGCGAAGCGCTTCCCATCCTCCCCTGGAGGGGGAGGATCGGTTCGCATGAAATGCGAACCGAGGTGGGGTGACGGTCCATCCACGTCCGACAGTGTTCGTGTTGAGAGACTGTCACCCCGCCCCGGCTCACATTGCGCTGCGCTCCATATGAGCCGACCCGCCCCCTCAAGGGGCGGGTGAAGCGCAGCAAGCGGCTCGCCAAGTCAGTCGCCGATCGGGGAAATTGCTGCGATGAGCTATTTGCTGGTCTTTGTCGGTGGCGGGCTTGGCGCAAGTCTGCGCCATTTCATCAACGTCACCTGCGCCCGCTGCATGGGCACCGGATTTCCCTGGGGCACCTTCATCATCAACATCACGGGCTCGACCGTGATGGGGCTGATCGCGGGCTATCTCGCCTTCAAGGGCGAGGCGTCGCAGCCCTGGCGGCTGTTTCTGATGACCGGCATCCTCGGCGGCTACACCACCTTTTCGGCGTACTCGCTCGACGCGGCGCTGCTCTACGAGCGCGGCGAACTTGGCCTTGCGGCGCTTTACGTCATAGGCTCGGTCGTGCTCTCGATTGCCGGGCTGTTTGCCGGCCTTGCGCTGGTCCGCCAGTTCACGTGAGCGGTTGGCCCGTAACTTACCGGGCCACGTGACGTCCTCGCATGGGCATGCCTGAGATCCGCATGGGTATCGTGCGAGCTTCCGTTTGCGTCGCCACCATGGCGGGACTAAGCAGGGTAGAACCGCATCACCCGCAAAACCCATCGCCCTTGTCAGAGCATCCGATAAAAGACCCGGCGCCTGCCGATGACGCCGAGCCGAAGCCGCGGCGCGCCCGCAAGCCGGTCGGCTGGTCGATGATCGTGATCGGCGCGCTGGTAGTGGTTTGCGCAGGCCTGGTCTGGCGGCGCGACGGCATCGACGGCGTGCTCAAGATCCTCACCCATGATCTCTGGCTGTTCGGAGAAATCATGCCGCGCGTGCTGGCCGGCTGCCTGCTCGGCGGCTTCATCGCGGAAATTCTGCCGCACGACAAGGTCTCCCGATCGCTGGGGCCGAAGTCCGGGCTGAAGGGATTGCTGATCGGCACGGCGTTCGGCGCGATCCTGCCCGGCGGTCCCTTCACCGCCTATCCGGTGGCGGCGGCGCTGCTCACCGTCGGCGCCGATTTCGGCGCCACCATCGCCATGGTGGTGAGCTGGACGCTGATCGGCTACGGCCGCGCGGTAGCCTGGGAATTGCCGATCCTCGGCGTCGACTTCACGCTGTGGCGGATCGTGATCTCGCTGCCGATCCCGGTGCTGGCCGGCGCGCTCGGCCGCTTCGTCTTCGTGCGGATCTACCCGAAGGGCGAGCCCTCGTGAACATCTCCGCGCTGATCATCGACGTCACCCTGTGGGGCTCGGTCTTGATCCTTGGCTTCATGGCCTGGCAGCGCGGCCGCGTCGTGCTGGTGTCGTCGGTGCGCGAAGGCAGCATGGATTTCATCAACATCGTGCCGCGCATTGCGCTCGGCGTGATCGGCTCCGGCTACATCGCCGCCGTGATCCCGCCGGAAGTCATCACCGGCTGGCTCGGGCCTGACAGCGGCTGGTTCGGCGTCCTGACCGCCGTCATCGCGGGTGCGGCAACTCCCGGCGGTCCGGTGGTCGGCTTCTCGATCGGCGCGGTCGCGTTGAAAGTCGGCGGAGGCCCGCCGCAGGTGATCGCCTATGTCGTGGCCTGGGCGCTGTTCGCCTTCCAGCGCATGATCCTGTGGGAAATTCCGTTCATGCCGGCCCGGTTCGTCTGGTTTCGCGCGGCGGTCTCGGTGCCGTTTCCATTTCTGGCGGCGGCGATCGCGATGGCGATCGGGCGGCCTTGAGTTTGCCGCGCAGGAAATGTATCTGGAATTCCGCAGTTTGGTGCCGTCGTACTTTCGCAGAAAGACTCGCAGCCCGGAACCTTGGCCACACCCTCATCGTTATGAATGCATGAAAGCCATCACCGCCGCATTCGTTGCCGTGTTCATCCTGTGGGTCGTTGATGTCAATCTCAACGGCTCGCGCTACACCGACGCGGTCACGCGAATGATCCGTGCGGCGGTCTCGTCGATCGGCGTTCGAAACTGATGCTGCCTTGGTCGGCAGTCATCTTGACTGCCGGGCGCAATGACTGCCGGCACGCGCGACACCGCGGCTTGCCTTCGACGAACATTTTCTTTCCAAGAAATCCTGACTGCAGCTTAGCCGGCGCGGGCGACCGGCTTCTTGATCGGCGAGTCGCGGCCAAGATTGACTTCGTCCGGCGCGGGTGATCGCCGATGTCGTGGCCTGAACCTGTGCTCCAGTGCGCTGTGGCGAACTTGCCGCACTAACGAATTCCAAACCGTAGTTGTACGGGAACAACAGTTTTCCCGGCCGAAGCACCTTATAGAACGCACATTAGCGCATGGGGTTGATTCACGATAAGGGGCTGCCATGAGAAAATTTTTAAGTTGTATTGCCTTGAGCGTCTTCCTTCCGGCTTCGGCGATGGCCGCCGATTTGGCGGTACGAATGCCCGTCAAGGCGCCGCCAATTGCGGCAACGGTTTTTAGCTGGAGCGGCTTCTACGTCGGCGGCCACGTGGGTTACGCGTGGGGCCGATCGAGGACCGACGTTGGCCTGCCTGACGCCCTGGATTGCGGCGGCGGTCTGAGCTGCGAAAGCATTGCCCACGACGTGAATGGCGCCTTCGGCGGCGGCTTCATCGGTTACAACTGGCAGGTCAATTCCTTCGTCTTCGGTCTCGAAGCGGAAGGCGGTTATATCGGCGCCAAGCATACGGTGTTCTCGGCGATTGCAACGGATCACCGGTTCGAGACCAGCTACGGCGGCTATGGTGCTTTCACGGGTCGACTCGGCGTGGCCGTCGATCGCGCGTTGTTCTACGCCAAGGGCGGCTTGGCCGTCGCCAGCATCAAGAATGAAGCGTTGGATGATTTCCCGACGCCCGATCCCGAGCATATCGGCCGCAGCAATTCGACGCGCTTGGGCTGGGCGGCCGGCGGTGGTGTCGAATATGCCCTCACCAACAACTGGACCATCCGCGGCGAATATCTCTACATGCAGTTCGAGAACAAGACGGTATTCGATCTCGGCGATGGCAGCGGTGGCGTTCCGCCTGCGACGCAGCCGAGCCCCTATACATTCCACGATCATCTACACACGGCGCGTCTGGGACTGGCCTACAAGTTCTGAGCGATGTGAATACGATTGCGCGGCGGCGCGGTGCGTTGTTTGAAATGAAGACCCCGGGCGTGAGCCCGGGGTTTTTATTTGGTGCAGCAGTGCGGTGCTTGCGGCTAGCGATCCTCCGTTGGATTGCGGCGCGGGCCTAGAGAGCGGCACCAAGGCGAAGGCGCTGCGGTATGGCTTGATCCAACGTAACGTCAATGAAGCCGATACTTGCTTCAGCTTCGCGGCGGGCTGCCGAAGTCCGCCCGTCGCCAGCGGCTATGCTCATGCCCCAACCGGACGGCCGGAGAGCTTGATATATGTCAAGGGCCGCTCCACCAGCCGAAGCACGTTTTAGCGTGGGGACCTACCCAATGGAGGACTGCATGAAAACGAGCTTGAGAATGGTGGCAGTTGCCGCATCGACGTTCGCATGTGCGGCATTGCTTTCGCCTGGCTGGTCCGAGCAAGGCGGCGTATCGCTGTCGGTCGGTAAAGCCGAGGCACAACAGCGGGTCTATATCACACGTGGCTATGCCGTGAACGCGGCCTATGTCGAGCCGGGCTCCTGGTACGCCGTAAGGGCCTACTACTACGGTGGCCCCTGGAGCGGTCTTGGGTACAGCTACACGGGCTGGGCTGACTACGCAGCGCGCAATGGCATTGGCTGCACGCCCGGTACCGCGATCAAGGGCGGGGACAGCATAATGTACAATTGCCAGTAGAATTGTTTTATCGAAACGCGGGGTCAGGTCGCTGTTTTGGCGGCCTGGCCCAACACGTTTGTTTCCGTCGCGAATGCTCTGGTGACAGCGTTTACGTCTGCTGCGAGGGTAACCCGCGGTACCCAGCCCCTTCTCGGTGACAACCCCGCTATCGCAATGTCTCGAAACCTCTATCCTTCAATGGGATAACGCCCACGCATGGCATCCCCGGATCACTTATCGGCGGTCCCGAATGCCCTAGGATATCAACCCGTGGACTCCTGTAATGTTACATTATAACGTTCCCTCATGCCTCACGACCATTCCCACGACTCCGGCCATCACCACGGCCATGCCCATTCCCACGGCCCGGCGACACCGCATCCGGCGCAGGCCGCGCCGTGGTCGATCCTGCGGATGACTGTAACCGCGCGCCTCGCCGCGGCGCTCGCCGTCAGCGCCGGCCTGTGGGCCGTCGTCCTGGTGGCGATGAGGTGAGCATGGCCGCGCAGATCAAATTCCGCGACGTCACGCTGGGCTACGACCGCCATCCGGCGGTGCATCACCTCAATGGCGAGGTCGCGCAGGGGGCGCTGCTGGCGGTGGTCGGGCCGAACGGCGCCGGCAAGTCGACGCTGTTTCGCGGGCTCGCCGGCATCCTGAAGCCGCTCGCAGGCTCGATCGATCTCGGCGGCCTCGATATCCGCGACATCGCCTATCTGCCGCAAAGCGTCGACATCGACCGGACCTTTCCGATCTCGGTGTTCGACCTGGTCGGCACCGGCCTGTGGCGCACGACCGGCTTTTTCGGCGGCATGGGCAAGCCGGCGCGGGACAAGATCACGCAGGCGCTTGCCGCCGTCGGCCTCAACGGGTTTGAAAACCGCTCGATCGGCACGCTGTCCGGCGGCCAGATGCAGCGCATGCTGTTTGCGCGCGCGCTGCTGCAGGATGCACGCCTGATCGTGCTGGACGAGCCGTTCAACGCCATCGACGCCAAAACCTCGGCGGACCTGCTGGCGCTGGTGCGGCGCTGGCACGGCGAGGGGCGCACGGTGCTGGCGGCGCTGCACGACATGGATCTGGTGCGCAGCCATTTCCCGGAGACGCTGCTGCTGGCGCGCGGGCCGGTGGCGTGGGGCGCTACCGCGCAAGTGTTGACCGTCGAAAACCTCGCCGAGGCGCGACGGATGTGCGAGGCGTTCGACGACACGGCGGCCGCCTGCGCCGTGGACGTCAGGCCGCCGCGAGCCGCCTGATGTTTTATGACGCGCTGATCGCGCCCTTCACCGAATTCGAGTTCATGCGCCGTGCGCTCGCCGCCGTGATCGCGCTTGCGCTGGGCGCAGCACCCATCGGCGTCTTCCTGATGCTGCGCCGGATGAGCCTGGTCGGCGACGCCATGGCGCACGCGATCCTGCCAGGAGCCGCGATCGGCTTCCTCGTGTCCGGGCTCAACCTGTTCGCGATGACGACGGGCGGCCTGATCGCGGGCTTTACGGTCGCGCTGCTTGCAGGCCTTGTCGCGCGCCATACGGAATTGAAGGAGGACGCCTCGCTTGCGACCTTCTATCTGGTGTCGCTGGCGCTCGGCGTCACCATCGTTTCCGTCAAGGGCACCAATATCGACCTGCTGCACGTGCTGTTCGGCAACATCCTGGCGATGGATGACCAGACCCTGCTGGTCATCGCCTTCAACGCCACCATTACGCTTCTGGTGATGGCGGTGATCTACCGGCCGCTGGTGATCGAATGCGTCGATCCAGTGTTCCTGCGCACCGTCAGCCACGCCGGCGCGCCCGCGCATCTGGCGTTCCTGGCGCTGGTCGTGATCAACCTCGTCAACGGCTTTCACGCGCTCGGCACGCTGCTTGGCGTCGGCCTGATGATCCTGCCAGCCGGCATCGCGCGGTTCTGGTCGCGCGACATCACCGGTATGATCTGCATCGCGGTCGCCAGCGCCATTGTTTCGGGTTACGCCGGGCTGGTGCTGTCGTTCCAGACCAAGATTCCCTCGGGACCCGCGATCATCCTGGTCGCGGCGGGGATCTACGTGGCGTCACTGTTGTTCGGCCCCGTCAGCGGCCTGGTGCGGCAGATGTTTCCCGGCCGTCATCTCGAGGCGTAGCCATGATCCGGCTCTGGCTCGTCGCTCTCGCCATGTTGGCGGCCGTTGGCCCGGTCCGTGCCGCGGATCGCCTCAACGTCGTCGCCAGCTTCTCGATCCTCGGCGATTTCGTCCGCAATGTCGGCGGCGATCGCGTCGATGTCACCACGCTGGTCGGCCCCGACAGCGATGCGCATGTCTATGCGCCAACGCCTTCGGATGCAAAAAAAGTGGCGGACGCGAAGCTCGTCTTCGTCAATGGTCTCGGTTTCGAGGGCTGGCTGCCGCGGCTGGTGAAGTCCGCCGGCGGCAAGGCTTCGGTCGTGACCGCGACAACGGGTATCGCGCCGCTCAAGCGCGGCTCGCAAGCCGATCCGCACGCCTGGCAATCGGTCGCAAACGCAAAAATCTATGTCGCCAATATCCGCGATGCGCTGGCGGCAGCAGCGCCTGCCGACGCTGAAGCCTTCAAGTCCAGGGCGCAAGCCTATCTGGCTGATCTCGACGCGCTGGAGCGCGAGGTGCGCGAGGCGATCGCGAAAATTCCGGAAGGCCGCCGCAAGGTAATTTCAACCCACAATGCCTTCGGTTATTTCGCCGCCGCCTATGGCGTCGAATTCATCGCGCCGCTGGGTGTCTCGACCGAATCCGAGGCCAGTGCCCGCGATATCGCGGGGATCATCACCCAGGTCAGGGCCGCCAAGATACCGGCGGTCTTCCTGGAAAATATCACCGACCCCCGCCTGATGGGCCGGATCTCGGCCGAGACCGGCGCCAGGGTCGGCGGAACGCTCTATTCGGACAGCCTGACCGGCGAAAAGGGCGATTCTCCCACTTACATTGCAATGGTCAGGCACAATATAAAGGCCCTGACCAGCGCGCTGAGCCCATAGGGCAGGGGCCTCCCTGCTTGCCGGCGCGGCCATACAGCATGATCCGGAAAAGTGGGTACCGGTTTTCCGATAAGATCATGCTCAGCTAAGGTGATGCCGGAGTTACTATGTCTGATCTTTCGTCCCAGAAAATTCCAGTGACCGTGCTGACGGGCTATCTCGGTGCCGGCAAGACCACGCTGCTCAACCGGATCCTGTCGGAAAATCACGGCAAGAAATACGCCGTCATCGTCAACGAATTCGGCGAGATCGGCATCGACAATGACCTGATCATCGGCGCCGACGAAGAAGTGTTCGAGATGAACAATGGCTGCGTCTGCTGCACCGTGCGCGGCGACCTCGTGCGCATCCTGGACGGGTTGATGAAGCGCAAGGGCAAGTTCGACGCCATCATCGTCGAGACGACGGGACTGGCCGATCCCGCCCCGGTGGCGCAGACCTTTTTCGTCGATGAGGACGTGCAGAAGAACGCGCGCCTCGACGCGGTCGTGACCGTGGCTGACGCCAAATGGCTGAGCGACCGCCTCAAGGATGCGCCGGAAGCCAAGAACCAGATCGCGTTTGCCGACGTGATCGTGCTTAACAAGACCGACCTGGTCTCGAAGGCCGAACTGGCCGAAGTCGAGGCGCGGATCCGTGGCATTAACCCTTACGCAAAACTGCACCGCACCGAGCGCTGCAAGGTCGCGCTATCTGACGTGCTGGAGCGCGGCGCGTTCGATCTGGATCGCATCCTGGAGATCGAGCCGGAATTCCTCGACGCCGGCGACGGGCACGATCATCACCATGACCACGATCATCACGGCCATGGCCATCACCACGATCATAGCCACAGCCATGGCGGCTTGAAGCACTACCATGACGAGGACATGCAATCGCTGTCGCTGCGTTCGGACAAGCCGCTGGATCCGACAAAGTTCATGCCGTGGCTGCAGAACCTCGTCGCTACCGAAGGCCAGAAGATTTTGCGCTCAAAGGGCATCCTCGCTTTTACCGACGACGACGACCGCTACGTGTTCCAGGGCGTGCACATGATGCTGGAGGGCGATCATCAGCGGAAGTGGAAAGACGACGAGGCGCGCGAAAGCCGCGTCGTCTTCATCGGCCGCGAATTGCCGGAGCAGATGATCCGCGACGGTTTTGAGAGCTGTATTACCACGTGATGAAAGAGTTCGATCCGGGCGACGCGCCCTCCATCGCTTCCCTCACCGACCAGGTGCGGAAGCTCGCAGTCGGCATGCCGGTCACCTCGATTCATTTCCTCGGTGACACCGCGGTGTTTATTGGCACCGAGGAAACCGCGGCGATGGTCGGTGAAGGCGATGAAATCTCCACCGTCGCCGTCCACGGCGGCGCCATCCTCTGCGCCGTGTCTGACGGTAAGCGAATCGTCACCGGCGGCGACGATGGCAAGGTCGTCGCGCTCGACGCCAAGGGCGAGGTTACGGTGCTCGCGACCGACGCAAAGCGGCGTTGGATCGACAATGTCGCGCTGCATCCCGAGGGCGCGGTGGCGTGGTCGGCCGGCAAGACCGCGTTCGTCCGTAGCGGCAAGGGCGATGAGAAAAGCTTCGATGCGCCCTCGACCGTCGGCGGCTTGGCCTTCGCGCCGAAAGGCTTGCGCGTGGCAGTTGCCCATTACAATGGCGTGACGCTGTGGTTTCCCAACATGGCTGCGAAGCCGGAGTATCTCGAATGGGCCGGTTCGCACCTTGCCGTCACCTTCAGCCCCGACAACAAATTTTTGGTCACCGGCATGCACGAGCCGGCGCTGCACGGCTGGCGGCTTGCGGACAATCGCCACATGCGGATGAGCGGCTATCCCGGCCGCGTCCGCTCGATGTCGTGGTCGGTGGGCGGCAAGGGGCTCGCCACCTCCGGCGCCGACACCGTGATCATCTGGCCGTTCACCAGCAAGGACGGTCCGATGGGCAAGGAGCCGGCGATGCTGGCGCCGCTGCAGGCGCGCGTCTCCACGGTCGCCTGTCACCCGAAGCAGGACATCATGGCCGCGGGCTATAGCGATGGCACCATACTGATCGTTCGGCTCGAGGACGGCGCGGAAATTCTGGTGCGCCGCAACGGCGGCGAGCCGGTCTCGGCGCTGGCCTGGAACGCCAAGGGCACGCTGCTGGCCTTCGGTACCGAGGACGGCGACGCCGGGATGCTGGCATTCTAGGCGGTTAGGACGGGGCTTGGGCCCCGCGGAACCTTGCGCCCCGCCGGCCGTTAAAGCCCACGAACAACTTTGTGGGTGAACGACATGCCTGCCGATGACCGCCAACGCGAATACCGACGGGAAATGCTGCTCGCATCCATGCTGATTGCGGCCGGGCTGGCCGTCTCAGCGGCCGCGATTACCGTCCTCACCACAAGCGAGCCCACCCAAATCGCGCAGGCGACGCCGCCGACGCAATCGACGCCTGGCGCTGAAACGAAGCCGTCCGCGCCCTCCGAACCGGCCACGACCGGCCAAAGGCCCTCGGACATTCCGCCGCAACCGGCTCGACCCGATCCCGACGCGCAGAAGGCGGGTGCTCAACCCGCGCTGCCGCCGGCGCCGGCGGAGAAGGTTGCGCCGCCGATCCGCGAGAAATAACCCCACTTCCACGGCGCCGATTGTGCAATCGCAAAATTGGTGGGCCAGCAAAACCTGCGCCGTGCGATCTGACGCGCGAATGTGCAGCTATCAATTTGTATGAGGAGGCGTCAGCGGCGCCTCCGAACGCCTTGTGTTGATCCCCAACAAGCGGTTAGGCTTGCTGCAATAACGGCCGGCAGCTCAAAAAACAGCCGGCAGCTCGGGGAGTGACGCATGCGTGAGCTGACGCCTGAAACGATCACGGACGCCGTGCTCGACCAGATGGCGACAACGCCGGATCCGCGCCTGAAGGCGATCATGGCGTCGGCGGTCAAGCACCTCCATGCCTTCGCCCGCGAGGTCAATCTGACGCCGGCGGAATGGATCAAGGGCATTGAATTCATGACCGCCGCCGGCAAGATGTGCTCGCCGGAGCGGCAGGAATTCATCCTGTTGTCCGACACGCTCGGCCTCTCGGCGCTGGTCAACGGCCTGCACGACGCCACCGCCCTGGAAGACGCCACCCACACCAGCCTGCTCGGCCCGTTCTACCGCGAGGCCACGCCGACGCTCGCCGCCGGCAGTTCGATCGCCAAAAATCCAACGCCGGGCAGCGAATGCGTGCTTTACGGCCGCGTCACCGATGCCACCGGCAAGCCGGTCGCCAACGCCACCGTCTCGATCTGGCAAACCGGCGCCGACGGTCTCTACGACATACAGTCCAGCGCGACATCGGTCGATTATCGCGGCGTGTTCGCAACCGATGCTGATGGACTCTATGTGCTGCGCACCGTCAAGCCGCTCGGTTATTCGATTCCCATGGACGGGCCGGTCGGCGCCATGGTGAAGGCGCAGGCGCGGCACGGCATGCGGCCGGCGCATATTCATTTCCTCGTCGGCGCAACCGGCTATCGCGAACTCGTCACCGCGCTCTATCTGCGCGACGATCCCCATCTCGCCGATGACGTCGTGTTCGGCTCGTCCGGCGATCTAGCCGTCGAAGTGGTCGCCAACGATCCGGACTGCCCGATCAAGGGCATGCCGAGCATCCGCTTCGACATGCGGGTTTCGCGCGAGAGCGAGGCCGACAAGACCAGCGGGCGCGTCGGCGCCGATCCGTCGGCGATCATGAAACAATCGGCCAAGAATCAACCCACGCCGGTGGGGGCCAAATAGTCTCGGTCTGACACCAGACAATCGCAGCGACCGGGCGGAGATCCGGCGGAGCCGCAATCACTGACAACAACGACAAATGAGGGGGAGACAATGAAACGCAGGACATTTCTCGGTGGCGCGATGGCCGTCGCGGTGGTCGGGCAGGGCTCGCGCGTGCTGGCGCAGCAGCCGCCGATCAAGATCGGCATGTCGATGCCGCAGACCGGCGGGCTTGCGGGCGGCGGCAAGGCTTCGCTGCTCGGAATCGAAATCTG
>Ga0268266_10004324_pt1 | contig 13662 bp, 10 predicted proteins | sample KBSS13metaG_FD_190356 | JGI IMG/M metagenome (GOLD analysis project Ga0268266, IMG submission 190356) | Switchgrass rhizosphere microbial communities from Kellogg Biological Station, Michigan, USA - KBS S1-3 metaG (SPAdes) (version 2) | ecosystem: Host-associated > Plants > Roots > Rhizosphere...
CACCGAGCCAGCGACGCCGAGCGCGGAGCGATCGTGACGAGGTTGCAGAGCGAATCTGGATTCGACGGCGGGAAGAACCGCCGCGCCGCCGAAACATTCACAACCCCACGCGGCGAGCGATTCGCCAAATCACGAACGCAGGTCTCATGGCTACGGCGTACTATGACGAGCCGCGCGGCCGATTTCTAGCGCAGTTTTCGGAGAAAACTGCGAGGCTTTGAGGACTTGAGGGGTTGAGGCTTTGAGGGAGAAGACTGGCGCGATACTAGCCCGAAGCGCGAGCGAGGGTTCTTTCTAACGCGTCGCATCAACAAGAAACGAAGAACCCTCGCTGGCGCTTCGGGCTGGACGCGCTGAGCGTGCCCAGTGCACGCATTAGCGCCTAGCGTGCTCCTCGCCACCCGCGCGATGCTCTTCGTTCATCCCCGTCTTCGTGGTGTCGTCGTGCCGTAGTGGTAATTCACGTATCTGACTAGAAAAACCACAACGACACGAAGGCACAACGAACCCGCGGCTAGCGTCTTGCGGCTCACAGCACGCGGGAGCGCGTATTGTTAGTCTTCACGCTTTGCGTGAAGAAAGTATTGGGAAGAATCTGCCATGAGGTCAACGACCTAGCGCGCGTCGGCCCTCACCCCGGCCCTCTCCCACCGGGAGAGGGTGGAAGCTGTGGCGTTTGTTCGAGCGACAGGCTTTCGTCTTTGAGCGCCACGCCACTGATGCGGCGCTGGAGCGATTCGCCTACCAGGTAGTGGAGTTTGAGCGCGGCCGTTTCGGGCGGCAGGCCCTGGGGGCGGATATTCGAGATGCAATTTCGCTCGGCGTCGGTTCGGCCGAGGCGCGGATCATAAACGAAGTAGGCGCTCAGGCTATCAGGCGAGCCGAGGCCGGGTCTTTCTCCCAACAAGATCACTGCGACCCGGGCTCGCAGCAGTTCGCCGATTTCGTCTTCGATCGCGACGCGGCCAAACGAAACGACACTGGCCGGCGCCAGCCGCCAACCGCTGGCCGCGATCAGCGGCAGCCAGGCCGCCAGCAGTGGAATAACCTGCCGCTCGGCAGCTAGCGCTGAGAGCCCGTCGGAGACGACAATCGCCAGATCTGGAGCTTTTGGATCGGCCGCTACCTTGCCAGAAACCGACGTCAGCAGTTGGTCTCGGCTGGCAGCGCTGAGTTTACGCCCCAGGTCGGGACGTTTAAGAAATTCGGCGCGAGTGTTGGCGACACTTGTTAAGCAAACCGTCGGCAATTCCAGCGCCGCGATCTGTTGCGCCAGTTGCGCTGCGTTGAATTCGGCCTGCACGGCGTCGCGGGCTCGCGCGTGGGCGAGGCGGAAGTCGAGACATTCGCCAGTCGGAATGCTGCCACCGGCGCGACCGATCGCGATCCGCGCCGGCGTCAGTTCGCGCAGCCGCTGCCAGGCGTCAGGGATCGCGAGATGCTTATTGGGTTCTGACATTGTTTCTTGCGTCTTCGTGCAACGAGCCCCTTTTAGCTCAGTCTCGCCTGCGCGGCTTGCAACAGACCGTGCCGCGCGGTTAGCGGCAGCAGCCGATTCTGTTCGTCCATCACGCCGGTCCGGTTGAGCCACGCTTCGAACTCTGGCGCGGGCCGCAGGCCGAGCACCTGCCGCAGGTAGTGGCTGTCGTGGAATGACGTCGATTGATAGTTGAGCATCACGTCGTCGGCGCCAGGGACGCCCATCACGTAGTTGCAGCCGGCTACGCCGAGTAGCGTGAGTAGCGTGTCCATGTCGTCCTGATCGGCCTCGGCGTGATTGGTGTAGCAGACGTCGCAGCCCATCGGCACGCCGAGCAACTTGCCGCAGAAATGATCTTCGAGGCCGGCGCGGATGATCTGGCGACCGTCGAAGAGATACTCTGGCCCGATAAAGCCGACGACGGTGTTGACCAGCAGCGGCTCGAACGCGCGGGCCACGGCGTAGGCGCGGGCTTCGAGCGTTTGTTGATCGACGCCATGATGCGCGCCGGCCGAAAGACAGGCGCCTTGGCCCGTCTCGAAGTACATGACGTTTTGGCCGACCGTGCCGCGCTTCAGATTGCGGGCGGCGTGATTCGCCTCGGCCAACAGCGCCAGGTTGACGCCGAAACTTTTGTTCGCGGCTTCCGTGCCGGCGATCGATTGAAAGACCAGATCGACCGGTGCGCCGCGTTCGATGGCGGATAGTTGATTCGTCACGTGCGCCAGCACGCACGACTGCGTGGGGATTCCGTGCGTTTGGATCACATCGTCGATCAGCTTCAGCAGCTCGATCGTGATCGGCATGTTGTCACTGGCCGGGTTGACGCCGATGACCGCGTCGCCGCAGCCGTAGCAAAGTCCGTCCAGGATCGAGGCCGCGACGCCGCGCAGATCGTCCGTCGGGTGATTGGGCTGTAAGCGAACGCCCAGGCGACCGGGCAGGCCGATCGTGTTGCGAAAGCGCGTCACTACGCGGCGTTTGCTGGCAACGAGGATCAGATCCTGGTTGCGCATCAGCTTACTGACGGCCGCCACCATCTCGGGCGTCAGGCCGGGCGTGAGGGCTGCGAGCGTTTCCTGCTGCACGTCATAGGAGAGGAGCCAATCGCGAAACTGGCCGACGCTGAGATCGGCGACCGGCGCAAACGCGGCCGCGTCGTGACCATCGAAGATCAGCCGCGTGACTTCGTCGGTCTCGTACGGAATCAGTTGTTCGGTCAGGAAAGTTGCGAGCGGCAGGTCTGCCAGCAACATTTGCGCGGCGACGCGCTCCTCGGCGCTCTCGGCCGCCACGCCGGCCAGCTCATCGCCACTGCGGCGCGGACTGGCCTTGGCCAAAAGCTGCTTCAGATCGGCAAAGCTGTAATGCTTGGGACCGAGTGTGAGGTTGTACGCCACGGTGTCGCCCGCAGGTTGTGGGGTACGCGCACTGTGCGTACCACGATTTTGCGCCCGTTATCACTTCTTGATACGCACGGGGTGCGTACCCTACGCTCGTAATCCGTGTTCTGCCATGAGCCGATCGGTTGCCTGATAAGCTTCGGTGACCCACTCGACGATTCGCTCTGGCTCCGGCGAGTATTCGAGCTCGATCGAGATCGTCCCGTCGATGCCGAGGTCTTTGATTTCTTTCAGGTAGGGGCCGAACTCCACCACGCCGCGCCCCGGCGGCAGATCACCATGCACGCGGCCGTCGCAGTCTGAAATGTGGACGTGACCGGCTCGGCCTTTTAGCCTGCGCAATTCTTCCGGGCGGACCTTCGAAAGGGCGAGGTGCGAGACGTCGATGTTGGCTTGCACCTCGGGCAGGCCGACGTCGTCGAGGAACTGCACCATGGTGTCGATATCGCGGACGAGCGACAGCGGAAACGGCTCCAGCTCAATGACAATCTTCAGGCCCAGTTCGCGGGCGTGCGAACCCAGCGACTTGAGCGCCTCGACGGCCCAGCCCCATTGTTCGGCCGGCGGAATCACCTCGCGGTTCCAGATGTATTCGCCGATCACGAGCAGGACGTTCTCCGCGCGGTAGTCGTACGCCAGATCGAGAAACGCGCGGGCGCGCTGCAAATGAAACGCCCGCACGCTGGGGTTGAGATCAATCAGCCCAACGGCCACGCAGGGGAGCGAAATGATCGGCAGCCCGAGCGATTGGCAGGCGTCGATCACCAACCGCCGCTCGCGCGGGTCGAGATCCAGCGGATCCGTAAAGATATCAACGGCGTCGAAGCCGATCTCGCGCGTTTTGCGCAAGCCAAACTCGGTGGGCTGGCCGCTCTGCACCCACGCCGAGTTGATCAGTCCAAGCTTCATTGCCGACGTCGTACAATGTGGCTGGCACGCACGGAGTGCGTACCCTACGAAACGCAAATACCTATATCGAGCGCTGGGCGCCATGAGCGGCATGCTCACGCGAGCGTGAGCATGGCACGGCCCTCGCAGTAAAAATCTCTACCGGGCGCCGGCACTGGCCATGGGTTGCTCGCCGGGATGATAGACCCGTTTGCACCCGGCAACCACGTCCTCCCAATAGAACAGGTTGTCTTTCATCTTCCGCTCAGACATCAGTTCCGCCTGGTCGAAGAAGTGAGGACTCTTCGGATCGCCGCTCTGGCCGTAGGTGACCAGCGATTTACTTGTCACCTTGTCGCCGAACTCCACGGCGCACAAGTAACTGGTCCCCACGACGGCGTAGTGCTTGTTCATGTTCTTGAGCAGTGGCACTTTGATAGACGGCGTGAAGTACATCGTGAAGACCACGCCCGGAGGGCCAGGCAGTCCGGCGCTCGGCAGGCTGGGCTTGGCGTCGTCGTACGGAATCTTGATGAAGTCGGCCACGTCGGCGTGTCGTTGTAGGCGATTCACGTCACCGTACGGAACCTTCCAATTGCCGAAGGTCGTCTCCAACTTCTTGGCCGCGGCCAGCAATGCCTTGAACTGCTCGGCCGGGTTCGATACGAACTGTTGCTTGAGCGTTTCGGCCGGGTAGCCAAAACCGTATAGCTCTTCGTACCAGGCGATGCAAAGCGTGGTCGGCGTCGAGTTGATATTGCCCTTACAGTCCCACTCAAGCAGATGGTTCAGGTAAGGCTCTACCTTCGAAGCCAAATCGGCGTCGACGTCGCGCAACTTAACCAGCTCACCCTTGTAGCGCGGCAACTCGTTCAACGCCCAATAGATCGTCGTGTCAAAGGCCAACTCTTGCAGCTTGTCGAACGTCAGGTCCTTCGTCTCGCGCAAGATCTGACGCGATACTTTCGCGCGGCGCTTGTCGTCGTAACGATCTTCGACCATGTACGTGGGGTAATCGCCGATGGCTGGGTTGCCGTCATCAGTCGTCGTGTAAGGCGTCGAGTTGCAGTTCTGCACGTAGCCGCTCTTGGGATTCAGCACCTGCGGCAGGTCAGAAATCGGATGAATGCCGGTCCATTCCGTGCGTTTGTCCGAGCCATCTACCGGATTGCTCCAATCGAAGTTCGGATCACGCTTCGGGATGATGCCGTTGTAGAGATAGAAGATATTGCCGTGCACGTCAGCGTAGGCCGTGTTGAACAGCGGCAGATCCTGCATCGACATCGACTCTTTGAACTCGGCGAAGTTCTTGGCCCGCACTGATTTCAGACTCTGGCGCGAGAGCAGGGCGTCGTAGAGCTTGGCGACCATGCCGGAGACATATTCCTTGTCGTTGATCTTGCGCAGGATCGGCCCGTGGTGCGTCTTGCGAAACGTGCAGTCGACCGTGTCGAATTCGGTGGCGCTGCGGCGAACCTTGATCGAGTCCGTCCACTGAACCGCTTTGCGATAGCCGCCGTCGTAACGATAGTTAAGCGGCTCGGCCGGATCATCGAATGTTTCGCGCCACGAGCTGCCGTTGCCGGGCTCATTGGTCGTGAAGGCCCAACCGCAATACTCGTTGTGGCCGAGCGCCGGCATGGGCGTGGCGAAGAACGAGGCGCCGGTGAAGTTCCAGCCTTCGCCGCTGCGCAGGTGGGCTTCGTAGAATTGGCCGAAGCCGTAGTAGGGCTGATGCGGGTTGATCAGCAGCATCGCCTTGCCACTCTTCGTGCGGCTGCCACCGATGGCCCATTCGTTGCTGCCAGTGGCGGCCTTGACTTCTTCGTTGATCTTCGATTCGCCGTAGCTGGTGGGCGTGGGCCCGCCGCCGACGTGCATGTGGCCGCCGCACAGTTCGAGAATGGCGCCACGAGCAAAGGCCAGCACCATCCAACCTTCGAACTCCTTGAACATCCGCGGCTTGACCTTCGGATGGGTTGCCAGGTAATGGTTCATGCCGCCGACGAACGCCGTGCCCATCTTCTGGGTCTGCGGGTCGAGCTTGGCGAAGTCTTCCTTCGAGCGCTGCGGAATCTCAAACGCGCGATTGCGCATGTCTTTGTCGACGAATTGCTTGCCGTACATTTCCGCGTAGCGGCCCAGCCCCATGGCGAATGAATCTTCTAACTGCCAGAAGTAATCTTCCGCCTGGCAATAGCCAAAGCCGAAGAGAACGGCTTCGTCGGTCTCGCCGTCAATGTGCGGCATGCCGTACTTGTCGCGATAGATCGTCACTTGTTGGGCCAGTTGGCGATACTGGTCGGCCGAGGACTCGGCCGCGGTGACGACGGATTGACTCGAAGGCGCGAAGGCCAACAGCAGCGCGAAGGTGGTGGCGACCTGGAAACGCAAGTGACGATAGCTGGACGACATCAGCAACTTCTCCGCAAAAGCCATGAGTGCAAAATGTGAATTAAGGGTGAGCCGCGGACCGGTCGCCACAACCGAACCTGGGGGCCATTCGAACAAGAGGCGATCGCGCCCATTACCGCACAGGGCCAAGCGCGCGACAAGGCTTGATGGTAGTCTACTTTCGAGGCCTTGGCGACTGCCAGCCTGGACCTTCCGACAGCTTTTTGGCAAGCCGGCTGGTAGGATTACCGCATGGCAGTACCCAACCAACCGGGGCGCAGGTTTCACTTCAGCCTGCGATCGCTGCTGGCGCTGGTGGTAGTGGTTGCCATTCCGCTGGCATGGGTGGCGAAGGAACGTCGGCAGAGTGGGTACGAACGTGGTGTTGCCGCGAGATTTCGAGTCGAAACCGGAGGCTCCACAATCACTCCTTCGAGGGCGGCGGCGCTTTTACCGTCGTTGGCTTTCCTGCCGGACGGCGGTGGATTGATTGCCCGCCGTGTGGTCGGCGCGCCTTGGTCAGCGAACGCAATCGAACGGTTCGCTTAGTCAAATACGATTTCCGCAGGGCGTCAATAATCCGCACATCCAGCAGCCCTTCTTTGCCGGATGGTTCCGGATTCTTATTTTGCCGAATGCAATCCGAGAAGTAGACGATCTCAGCCGCGATCTGATCGCGATGCTTAAACGTCTTGGTTTTGACCTTTTCTTTTTGCGTCAGTGTTTGCTCGATGTCTCCCTGCCAGGTGAAAGCGGGCGACAGCTTCAAGACTCCCGCCGAGCCGATCACCTGGTATTCGGACATCTTCGTTTCGCCAAAGCCGCACAGAAACGTCGCCAGGCGATCCTTCGGGAAGCGTAACGTGGCGGCGACTGCCTCCGGAACTTCCTTGAAGCGACGGTCTTTGCTGCGCACCGCGAACGCGGATACCTCTTCCGGCTCAGCCCGGAAAATATAGCGAGCCGCGTTGAGGCAATAGATGCCGATGTCTTCCAACGGGCCGCCGCCGAGCGACAGGTCGACGCGAACATTGTCCGGCTCCACTTGCATGGTATGCACCGCCGTGAAAAGGCGAGGCTCGCCTATCTTGCCCGAGTAGGCCGCCTCGATCGCCGACAGGTTGCCTTCCTCGAAGTGGAGTCGATACGCGGTCATCAACCGCACTTTGTGTTTTTGACATGTATTCACGATTGCCTTAGCGTCCTCGACAGAATACGCCAATGGCTTTTCGCAGAGGACATGCACGCCCGCACGCGCTGCCGGCTCCGCGTAGGTCCGATGTTCCGAATTCGGCACAACGATATAGACGGCGTCGACCTTGCCACTGTGCATCAACTCGTCGTAATCGCTGTAGCTATACGCGGGGGCTTTGTACTTGCGACTGAGCTTGGCCGCTTTTTCGATGTCGCCCGTAACGAGCGCCACCAGTTGCGCTTTGTCACTTGCGTTGGCGAAGGCGGGTAGGATGGCGGCTTGCGCGAAGTTGCCGAGGCCGACCACGGCAAAGCGGACTGGCTCTTGGCTGCGGCCCAGATGCAACAAATTCGTTAGGAGGTTCATATCAATACCTTCCGGACTGCGCAAAGATTTTATTGATTCGACCTGGTGCGGCGCCAACACTGGCAGGGCATAACTCAAGCATTCATCCGATCCCCGAATTGCTCGCAGCCTTGCGCCGGGCCGGTTCGTCCGGCCGCAGGCTGCAAGCAACCGTGGAGTCAACGCTGTCAGCGGTCACGTGTCGTTACGGCGATTGGGGTCGCGGATTATTCGGAAGCGCTGGCGCGTCTGGAGCAATCGGCGCCGCGCCCGGGTTTCCGGCGTTGGGTATCGCTGGAGCCTGATTCGGGTCAGTTCGCTCGTTCGGCTGCTGCGGTGGCAATTGAGGCCTTGGGTCGCCTTGGCGTGGCTGCGCGTCATTCGGTAGAGCCGCCGGAGCTCGCCCCTGAACGGCGCCATTCGGCGAGTTCACGGCATTCGGGTCCATTGGAACCTGTGGCGGCGCGCCGAATTGTTGGTAGTCGCCGTAATTGCCGCGGTAGCCGGTCTGGTAGCGAGAGTCTGCTCCCCTATTCGGGTACGCCATCCACTGATTCCCGTTGTGGACCATCCATGACGTTTGCGGCGTGTAGTACCACCAGCGGTTGCCGTTATAGACGTAGCGCCAGGAATCTGGACTGGCCCCATAACCGATTGGCGCGAGTGGGGACACCGGGGCGCCCGCGCCTGTGTAGGTCGCGGCGTTATATGGGGCCCAAGCGTTGTTGTTGTAGTACATCCAATTGTTCTGTGGCGTGTAGTACCACCACTGGTTGCCCTGGTTTACGTAGCGCCAGCGGTCGCCCGGGGTCACTCCGCGCGCGGCCTCTCTGGCTTCGATGCGCGCGCCAACGCCTGGTGCGCCGGCCACGGCGGCCGCGCCTGCGGCTGCGCGTCGCGCAGGACCTCGGATTTGTGCCGAGGCGTCACTTGTCAACACAGCAACTCCGACGATTCCGAGAGCTGCCGCCATTGCGAATGGGCGCGTCATAACGTTCTCCTTCAACCAAGAAATTCGATGCGACAGGGAACCCGACATTCCCCTGATCATGCGCCGCTTGTGCATACTCTGTGCCAATACCGCGCCATCTGTTGCCCCCTGATCCGCACGCTCGCGGGCTAGCGCTACGCCGGGGCCAGGAATTTTTCGCCGCGTCACATAAGTGAACGCTGTCGCAATGATTGTGCGAACGCAGGGCGTGAAAATGCGATCGTATTGGCGCCCTGGATTCGACGTGGCCATACCACAATTTTGGACGTTGGGGTAGAATCGCCCCAAACTCCAAAAACACCCTAAGTGGGCACAATACCCCAATCCAGAATCATCCAGATGGCGCGATGGCGTCGTGGACTGTGGAGGGATGCACGATGCAAACGAAGAAGCTAGGTCGTAGTTTGAACGACCCACAACTCAACGCCCAAATTCATCCGCTCAGGTTTCTCGACAACCACACGAATCTTATCTACCTGGGCATTGATTTGCTGACGACCAGCCTGGTCGTTGGCGGGACGGCGGCGTTGATTCACTATCGGGCCGAATGGGGGATCTCGTGGTTCTTGCTGGTTCCGATCGTCATCGTGTCGATCTTCTTGATCGGCGCTTGCCAGCACCGGTTCGCAGGCATTGGGCACGAAGCGTCGCATTACACGTTCTTGAAGAACCGCGTGCTGAATGAATTGCTGTCTGACTTGCTCTGCATGTTTCCGCTGCTGACGACGACGGAGATCTATCGTCAAATGCATTTGGCGCATCACGAGCACACCAACGATTGGGAACGCGACCCCGAGATCTTGAATGTCGCCAAGTCCCGCGGCATGGACGATTTTCCGATGAGCGCTCGGCAATTCTTCAAACGCTTCGGATTGGCCCTGTTCTGGCCGCCAACGTTGATTCGCTACAACTGGGACATGCTCTACGTCGCCTCGTTCGGCAACGCCACGCATACCTATCGAATTTCTGCAGCCGAGCCGCGCTATGCTGGCAAGTCGTTCTTGAATTGCCGGCCTGCGACGTTTTTGGGAATGGCTTATCTGGCGCTGATGGCCACGGTGATTGGGCTGATCGGTTTTTTTGGAACCGCCTGGCAATTGGCGCTTGCGCCCGTGGCCCTGCTGGCTGCGGCCGGGCTAGTCGCCTGGAAATTACCCAGTGCGTGGTTTCTGCAATCGAGGATCCGGCCGGTCTATTCGACAAAGCTCAGTGGCGTGTTGCGGCTAGGCTACTTCACGTTTCTGCAAACCGCGATCTCCGCCGTTCAACTGACGACGGGCCAGGACATTGCCATCTTCTTCTGGCTGTTGTGGATTCTGCCGATGGCAACCACGTTCCCGTACCTGATGCTGATCCGCGACCTGGTGCAGCACGCCAACGCCGATGATGGCAAGCTGACCAATAGCCGTGTGGTCTTTTGCAATCCGATCATTCGCTGGGCGATGTTCGTCTACGGGCAGGACGCGCACTTGACTCATCATCTGTATCCGGCCGTTCCGCATTACAACTTGCCGGCGCTCCATCGACTGTTGAAAGCGCAAAACGCGGAGTACGCGGCGCACGTCGTCGAATGCCATGGCCTGATCGTGAAGCGACGCCCGGACGCGCCGACCGGAATCGAGGTCCTACAACTTCCGACCTGCGAACCAGCCGATGAAGCGGTGGAATTTGCATCGAGCTGAACCGATAGCAGCCGCCGGCTGCAACGGGACGAGAACGCCTGCTAACATGGCGTCAGTACCGATGTGACCTGAAGTCCATCATGATGACAGCCGTGGCGGCTCGTTTGGCGAGAGAGCGAATTCTCAATGACGCCCCAACATTCACCGCGCGAAATTGCCTTCTGGCTCGACGCCGCGATGTTGAGTCTGGCCAATTACGACGGAGCCATTCGCGACGGCGACGAGACCGTGATTCACGCGCAGCCAAGGTGCTCATCTCGGTTTCATGTGAATATAAGTCGGAGTGGCACGACTCGCGGGCCGCGGACACATTTGCCCAGATCGATGGTCGGCTGCGGGCGCTGGCAGGCAATCCAGACGGGCTGCGCCAAGCGTTCCGCGTCGCGCCGAATAGCCACCTTTGGAACACCGGGGAATACGCCAAACTCCTGGCCAGGAACGGGTCTGCACCGCAGAGGTAGGGGCTGACCTGACCGGTTGTCGACAAATCGCAGGCAATTTTTATGCAAGTCGCATTGACCCTACTGCCGATGAGGCTGAAGATACTGTAGGTAGATTATGCAGACCTTACTGACCATCCTGACGGCCCTCTCGCTGGCCACCCACGCCATGGCTGGGTGTTGCTGGCATCATGCGCGCAGTTGCGCGTGCGACGGCCTTCCCGTGGTCGAGTCGGCAGAAGCGGAAACCTGCTGCCAGCATTGCCATCAGCCGGGGCACAATCGCGCAGCGTCTGAACACAGCGGCGCAACGCTGGTCAGCGACCAGGATCACTGCGATTCGCTCGCAGGCGTTTGCCACGGTCCCCACACGTGCGACACCAACGAGTGCTGCACGGACGAATGCGGCGCCGATCGAGATTCGACGCCGCCCTCTCCCTGCGATTGCAAGGTCGAGTGTCACGGCACGTGCGCCTATCTGCCGCCCGAAAAGTCGTCTGTCGATGACGCCGCTGACGTGCAGGCGTTCGCGCAGCCAGTGATCGCGGTCGTCGATCATTCCTCGACCGATTTGCTGAGCGCGAATTGGGAGTGGCTGGCCGACCCGGTCGATTCTGCGCAGCCGCTGCGCATTCATGTATTGCATCAAGTCTTTCTGATTTGATTCGCCCGGCCCTTGGCTGATCCTCTGAGGATTGGCCTGCCCGTCGATCGCGCCTGCGCGCGTCGATGGCGATCTTTGCAGAGTCCGTGCGTCAGAACATTTTTACGTTCGTTTTCTCGCGCTTTTGTGCGAAGCGCAAGGGGTACGATGATGTCCAGGTCGTCTGTTCCACACATCACGATGCCACAGACTGCGGTCACGCCATCCGCGACTGCGTCCGACGTTGCGCCGCAGCGCGACACGGCGCCGCCGTCGGCAGCAGCGTCGACCGCGCCGCAAGCGCCGGCTTTCTCGCCAGCCACGGCCAGCGGCGGAGGGCGGCTTCGCAATCTGATTCCCACGGCGCTGATTGTCTGCGGCTTGGCCGCGCTCGGCTTTTGGGGGCACAGCTCAGACTGGACGCTACCCAAGCTCACCACGCTGCTCGGCGGAACGCCGGCGACAGAAGCCGAGTGGTGCAAAGCGCACAACGTGGCCGAGGCCGAGTGCATCGAATGCAATTCAACACTCCTGCCGCCGGAGAAGGATTTTGGCTGGTGCAAGATCCACGGCGTTGCGCAATGCCCATTCGAGCATCCCGAAGTCGCGCAGCTCAAGACAACGCCTGTGGTTTCGCCGGCCGACGCCGAACGCGCCGTGAAGGCGCTCGCCCTGCGGCCGCGGACCGAAAACAACAGTCGCTGCAAGAATCATCTGAAGCGGATTCAGTTCGCGTCGGCCGAGGCCCTGGAGAAGGCCGGCGTTGATATCGCAGTAGTCGCCCAGCGCCCGATGATCGAGGCGGTCGTCGCGCCGGGCGAAGTGACGTACGATCAAACTCGCACGGCGCACCTGGCCAGCCGCGTCACCGGCACCGTGGCCAGCGTGCTGAAGCAAGTCGGCGATCGCGTCCAGGCCGGCGATTTGTTGGCGCTGATCGACTCGGCCGAAGTCGGGCAGGGGAAGAGCGAGCTGCTGCAAGCCATTTCGCAATATCGCCTGAAGAAGACGAACGTCGAACGGCTGACGCCGCTGTTCGAGAACGGCTCAGTCCCGGAGCGCAATCTGCGCGAGGCCGACTCGGCGCTGCAGCAGGCTGAGATTCAAATGCTCAGCGCTCAGCAGCACCTGGTGAACCTGGGGCTGGACGTCGACGTGACCTTGCTCGACGGCCTGGACGCGACGGAACTTAGCCGCACGGTCAGCCTGTTGGGCGTTCCGGCCGATGTGTTGCCCAACGCCCAGCGAAAAGTTCCCACGTCGAACTTGTTTCCGCTACGGTCACCGCTCGATGGCGTGGTGATCGCGCGGCACGTTGTGGCGGGTGAAGTTGTGAACACGACCACCACGCTGTTCGGCGTCGCCGACCTGCGCCAGATGTGGCTGACGCTCGACGTTCGCCAGGATGACGCCAAGTATCTTTCGCTCGGGCAGAAGGTTCTGTTCCGTTCGAGCGACGCCGAAGAGGCCGAGATCACCGGCGCGCTGGCCTGGATCAGCACCGAGGCGGACGATCAAACTCGCACCGTGAAGGTTCGCGTCAATCTGCCGAACGACGACGGCCGGCTGCGGGCCAACACGTTTGGCGTCGGACGGGTCGTGCTGCGCGACGAACCCCGCGCCGTAGTCGTCCCCAGCGAAGCAGTCCATCGAGATGGTTGCTGCGACGTCGTGTTTGTTCGGGACAAAGATTTTTTGAAGGAAGACTCGCCAAAGTTTTTCCACATTCGCAAGGTGCGGTTGGGAGTTAGGGATGGGGACACGACAGAGATCATCGCCGGCCTGTTGCCAGGCGAAGTCATCGCCAGCCGCAACAGCGTGGTGCTCGAGGCCCAATTGCTCAAGAGCAATCTCGGCGCCGGCTGCGGCTGCTGCGCGCCAGTGAAGGAATAGCAAGAAAGGCTTTGAGGACTTGAGGGGTTGAGGACTTGAGGTGAATACCGGAGAGCCTCTGCTTCCCTCAAAGCCTCAACTCCTCAACCCCTCAAAGCCTACTCTTCAATGCGGAGCATTGATGTGCTGAACTGGATCATCGACTTTTCGCTCAGGCATCGCTTCTTTGTGATCGTTGGCGTTTTGGCGCTGGCGGCCGTGGGGGGCGTGTCGCTGCGATTTCTGGATATCGACGCCTTCCCGGACACAACGCCCGTGCAGGTGCAGATCAACACCGTCGCGCAGGCGCTCGGGCCAGAGGAAGTCGA
>Ga0268266_10004325_pt1 | contig 13659 bp, 9 predicted proteins | sample KBSS13metaG_FD_190356 | JGI IMG/M metagenome (GOLD analysis project Ga0268266, IMG submission 190356) | Switchgrass rhizosphere microbial communities from Kellogg Biological Station, Michigan, USA - KBS S1-3 metaG (SPAdes) (version 2) | ecosystem: Host-associated > Plants > Roots > Rhizosphere >...
CAGGAGTTTAAAACCGCGCTGCGATTAGAACCTAAAACACCGCTTGGACACTATCATTTGGGATTCGCATACCAAAGCATGGGGCGCAACGGGGAGGCAATTGCCGAGTACGAAAAGGAATTAAGCGCATCGGGAGAACATCCAGAGCTTTTGTATCAGCTAGGACGTTGCAGGCTCGAGGCCGGAGATTGGGGCGTTGCAGTCACTCATCTGCAGCGTGCCGTTGAATTAAATCCGCAAAACAGCGACGCATTCTATGATCTGGGCAAAGCATTGCTCTTGGGAGGTCGCGCGCAGGACGCCTCCGCTGCATTGAACAAAGCCATCGCTTTGAAACCAGCGGACCCTAGCCCGCACTACCAACTTGCGCGAGCGCTGGATAAGCTGGGAGACAAAGATGGAGCCAAGCGGGAGCGCGAATTGTTTGCAGAACTGAAAAAATCTCAGCCGGCCAAGGCCGGAATGGCCACTAGCCGCGACCGATGATCAATCGACGTCTCGTTGCTCACACTGCTCGGGTTTCCATTGCCTTGGCGCTGCTCGTCACTGCGATTCTTGCCCAACAGAAGCCGGCTACCAGCAAGAGTTCTCGGTCGCCGGCTGAGGGGCCATCGGGCAACCCTGCACAATTCGTTGATGTAACTCGCAGCGCGGGCCTCGACTTTCACCTAACTTGCGGTGGGAGTGAAAAGCTATACATCCTGGAAACGCTTTGCGGCGGGGTCGCGGTCTTCGATTATGACAATGACGGATGGATGGATGTTTACTTCGTAAACGGTTCGACGCTGCAAGACTTGCCCGCCAAGAAATGTCACGCGGGCAAACTCTTCCGCAACAATCACGACGGCAGCTTCACTGATGTAACGGCGAAAGCCGGTCTCGCCCATTGTGCCTGGGGATTTGGCGCCGCTGTTGGCGATTATGACAACGATGGATGGGACGATCTATACATCACAGATTTTGGCGGAGCTGTTCTTTATCGCAACAATCGTGACGGCACATTCTCGGACGTAACACCCAAGGCTGGCGTCGGCAATGAAGGACGTTGGGGAACGAGTGCAGCATTCGGCGATTATGATGGCGACGGCAACCTCGATTTGTACGTCGCGAACTATGTCGACCTGGACCTGAATAATCTGCCCGAATTCGGCAAAGGACCATTCTGTCAGTACCGCGGCATTCCCGTTAATTGTGGACCCCGAGGGTTGCAAGGGGCACGAGACCGTCTCTACCACAACAACGGGGATGGCACATTCAGCGACGTAACTGAAAAACTCAACATTGATGACGGCCGCTACTACGGGCTAGGGGTGTTATGGCTCGATTACGACAAGGATGGCTGCCTGGATCTTTACGTGTCCGATGATTCTTCACCCAGCATGCTCTACCACAACAAGTGTAAGGGCGGTTTCGCCGAAGTTGGGGCTGAGGCGGGTGTCGCATACAGCGCCGACGGTCGTGAGCAAGCCGGAATGGGAATCGACGCAGCCGACTACGATCATGACGGCTGGGCCGACATCATCAAGACAAATTTTTCGGACGATACCAACAACCTCTACCACAACGATCACAACGGTGAATTTACGGATCTAGCGGGACCGGCAAATTTCGGGCCTCTCAGCGTACCGTTTCTGGGATTCGGGGCGAAGTATTTCGACTTTGACAACGACGGGTGGAAGGACATCTTCATTGCTAATGGGCACGTGGACCCCCAAGTCGATGGACACTCGTTCGGCGTGACCTATGCCGAGCGTCCATTTCTCTTTCATAACCTGGGCGGTGGAAAATTCGCCGAGGTGGGTCCGTCGAGTGGTCCCGCGTTTACGAAGCGCTACGTGGGCCGTGGAGCAGCGGTCGCCGATTTCTTGAATGACGGACAACAGTATGTGCTGATGACCGTACTGGACGGCACACCGGTGCTGTTACGCCCTCCGACGAATCCGACCCATCATTGGCTGCGGATCAAAACGAAAGGGACGAAATCGAATCACGACGGCTATGGTGCCCGCGTCGAACTGACGGCCGGCGGGACCACCTATGTCGACGAAGTGCGATCAGGAAGCAGTTTTGTATCGGCGAGCGATCCGCGGTTACACTTCGGGCTAGACAACGCAACCCGAGTAGACGGGATTGTCGTTCGATGGCCGTCGGGAACTATCGACAGAGTGCGTCATGAGGACGCCGATCAGGAACTCGTAATCGAAGAAGGCAAGGGGGTGACAGAACGGCGGCCGGACAACTCCAAAAAAGTCGCAAATACAGATCGCGGGCAGTGAAAACATTGGACTTGTTGGCTTCGTTTCGTAATTTTGTCGCTCCAATGGCTCCCGACTTTGTATCGTATGACGACGTACTAGCAAAATTCTAAAATTGGAATAGGTTTTGTCAAGCGCGATGTCGCGTCAACAGTCGAGCTGATACCCGAAGGGAACATAGCAGCGGCACTCGAGTCCAGGAGGGGCCTGCTTCTCTTGACAACTCTGTGACCCTTCATGAACGGGCGGTGACTACGACTTATCACCGCCTTCCCAAGCTCACGTTCAGAGGTGGGGGCACGGACTCTCCTTTGCGTCGGCGTTGTAGACGTTCGAGCTGGTCCATCGCACGGTAGAGTTGGCGCTCTAGGTGCGCCTCGTACCGGAGCAGCTTTTCTGTGGCGTCGGCAGATGGCAGGGCGAGGCTACGAGCCTCGACATCTGTTTCCAAACGTGCATTTGTACCCGCGTGCTCCTTGAGAATTTCTAGCAACTCAAGCTCTTTGTCGATCAACCACATCACGATGTCCTTGTTAAATCCAAGGTTGTCGTTCGTCCCCCCATCGGGAGAGGCATTTTGTTCTTGCCCATCGTCGGCAGCCGTACCAAGCCACGTACTCAACAAAAGCGGATAGTTGCTTAGGCCAACAGTGGACGATATAGCGCGGTGAACGCCTTTCGATATCCGGCCGGTTTCGCTGAGCTCGCGTTTTGCTCTCGACCAAAACTGGCACAAGACAGTCACCCCGAATTCATCCTTCTTTAGATCAGTTTGCAACTTCTGAATTGCCAACCGCCGTTCTCTAGAAGACAGGTTCTTGTCCGCCTCATTGATTGAATTGTAGAGGTCCCCTGAACGAAGCAGATCCAACGAATACATGATGAGGCTCAATCTGTCGCTCCTGCTGAGGTGCACATCAACGTCGAAGGTGTCGAGCCTTCTTCGAATCTCACCATTCTCGGCTCTAACTACTCTCGCCAGTCTCCACCAGCAAATGGCGACCCTCTCTACAAGCAATTCTTCTATTGTTCCGATGGGTTGGAGATTAGTCCAAAGTTGCCTAAGCAAAACGTGAAAGTCTTTAGCATTTTCCTCGCCGTCGCCAGCTGTTATTACGACCTCCCGCGCGAGCAACCCATGCTTGATCGCATTGCGCGATGATGCTGTTTTGCCTTTGTCCGTAGTCGGACCGGTCGAGCGCAGGGCGTTTCGACGATTCGCCTCGATTTTCTTTTCGGAGGTTGATTTCTTTGGTCTGGGCGTATCGGACTTTGCAGACTCCATTGTCGTTCTCACGGTGTTCACGAATCGTTCCTGTAGGGATTGCAGATGATCAAGCTACCCACGGAACGAAAGCATCATCGAGCGTGCCCGCGGCCATTCACTGAAGTTCATGTATTTGCAGTATCCTTAGTCTACTTCCCCTTTAACAATCCAATCGAGCTTCTTTCCGAATCTGGTCGCCATACCAAGAAGCATTTCAAGTGTCGGGGCAACTTTTCCACTCTCGACTTTTGAGAGCTGACCTTGACTGACGCCGAGTTGGGATGCAAGTACTTCCTGTTGCAACGCGCCTCGTAAACCTCGAATCCTTAGACCAATTGCCTTTAGATCGGGTTTGGCCTGCGGTCGGACATTTTCCTTGCGTTTCGTATGTATTCCTATTAGAATATTCCATATAGAATATTCATCGAGCAACGAGGCTATGACTTGCTCTTTTCTCATTTCTAGCGTGGCTTCAGGGCAGTTGGCAATTGATGACTTGGGTCCCAAACATTGGCGCACACCATTTCAGGAGGGACGGTGAACGATGAAGAGGGTCACGGCTCAATTCAACAGGAAGATTGCCAGGCAGTGGTGGGGCCAAATTTCACCCATCGCATTACGCGGTCTAAACGAACTAACCAACGAACATCTGCTCTCGATCGCTTCTGGCGATCTACTTCTCCTCGCCGGACGATGGTACGTAACACACCAAGGGCTGTTAAGACTTGCCCACCGGAGTCGGTGTGCGGGCATCCACGTGCGGCCGATGCCGATCCTTTCTGATCCTTCTGCTCACCGGTGGGTATTCGAGGCCACTGTCTACAGATCCCGAGCCTGTAGAGGATTTGTCGGACACGGCGACGCCGACCCGTCTAACGTCTCTCCGCTAGTGCACGGCGCTGAGATGCGGATAGCCGAGACGCGTGCTGTCAACAGGGCTTTGCGCAAAGCGTACGGTGTTGGCTTGTGTTCAGTCGAAGAACTTAGTTCCAGTACCCAACTCAACCAGCCGTACCAGGAGTCTACGAGACTCCCGCCCCAGCCGTCCTGCGGCAATGGGCCGGGCGGGCGAACGGTCCGCGACCAACTCTGCCAGGTGATCCGCCAACATCAGCTCGACCCGAATCTCGTAAAGGCTTACGCCGTCGATTTCTGCGGCGTCAAAACCCTCAAAGACGCTACCCGGGGACAAGTTGAAACCTTCGTCCGAGAGCTTTCCGGATGGGCTGAGAAAGACCGCAATGCCCTGCTCTGTCAACTCAACGGCTACCTTGGCAACAAGGAAGGTGTCGCGTGAAACGGCAGATCTCTGGAATCGGTGCCTCTGCACAGTCTGGATGCGATGTGCCTGACGGTGTGTACCTTGTCCGCGTGGATCGGGCCCAGTACCGCTGGCACGCTCAGAAGCCGTTCTATTTTCTCCGACTCTCTATTCTCGAACCGTGCGAACTTGCGGGCCGAACGATTTCCGGTCGCCTCTACTGCACCGCCAAGGCCATGTGGAAGCTTGGATGGTTCCTCCGCGATTTCGTCTACGATCCGTACCTATTCAGCCGAGACGAGGTCGATGAGAAAGCTCTGGCAGGACTGCGCGGCGTAGTTAAGGTTAGCCACACAACGGTGAACGGAACCTCCCTGACCAACCTGGATGGCTTCGCGCCAGCGAGCCAATGGGAGGAGCTCTCCACGAGCGCTGCCCCAAGGTCTGGCTCCGAGGTGGCATGAACTATAGCTATACACAAATCAGTCAGTACCTCACATGCCCACGCCGTTACCGCCACCGCTACCTTGACGGCTGGAAAGAGAAAGATATACGAGCTGCGATGCTATTCGGTCGAGCGTTCGAACAAGCCCTAGCCGCCTTCTTCCGTCGCGAAGACCCCGCGACTACCTTGTTTTGCGAATGGTCTGCCTGTCGCGAACTCGGACTTCAGTATTCACGTGACGACACCTGGGACCGAATGTTCCAGCAGGGTGTCCAGCTGCTCGAACGGTTTGTGCAAGACGACCGCATTCGCATTCTTCGACCCCGTCGCAACCAACAAGTCAAACTCTTCAGGAAGCTCTCGGACACCAATGACTTCGTGGCCTACGTCGACGCCATCGGACAGTTGGATGGGAAGCGTTGTCTGTTGGAATGGAAGACAACTTCCAGCCGCTACCCTCAGCAGCCCGACGGGCTGCTCGCCCTCGACCCGCAGCTCGTCTGCTACTCCTGGATTACGGGAATCGCTGACGTAGCCCAGGTCGCCTTCGTTCGAAAACGGCTGGTCGAGATCCAGTACCTCAAGACCACAATCTCGGACGAGCGACGGAGCGAATTCGGGCAATTGGTCGAGAACGCGATCCGCCAGATCGAAGCGGGATATTTTCTCCCGCATAGTGGAATTCGTTTTCCTCAAAATCCTTGCACAACTTGTCCATATGTGGGCCTCTGTCTCGGGAAGAATGAACTCGTCCAGAGCACGCTGCTGCGAACTCGGGGAGACGATCTTGGTTGGCTTGACGAGCTTGCATACTAGAAATCCACCTGCGGGTAGAAAGATGAACCGGAAGCGCGCCCTGTTCGTACTGAGCCAGATCGACGAGATTCTGGCATGGGACCAACGGACCGAAACCGAGCGTGACACACGTTTTATTGAGCTAGGGACGTATCTTTGCGAGGTGCGGGCGGGACAATACTGGCGCGTGGAGAAGTTAGGCTCGTTTGATGATTTCCTGACCCGACGGTTCCCGGAGTCGAGGCGAAAGGCGTATTACCTGATGTCGATACACGAAAATCTGCCACCAGCGACGAGGAAAGAACTGAAAAGCGTCGGATGGACCAAGGGATTGGAACTCGCGAAGTTGGCGCGAGCGGAGGGTCAGAGGTTCGATTGTGCAACCTGGATGCACAAGGCGCGGGAGATGCCAAAGGAAGAGTTCCGGCGCGAAGTGGAGAAGGAACTGACTGGTCGCGAGACCGAGCCTCACGAGATCATCTACTTCAAGCTTTACAAGAGTCAGATCCCAGTCGTCGAACAGGCTCTGGAGACAGCCGCCCTGATGCTGGGTTCCGACAAGTCCCGCGGTTATTGCCTGGAGATGATTTGTGCCGATTTCCTCGCTGGAGCCAATCTCGACGGCGGGAATCCCGAGGCGCTCCTGCAGTCAATTTTGCAGTTCTTCAAGTTTTTGCCGATCCAGCAGAGGCAGGTGTTCCTTGAATGTCACCTCCCTGAGAAAGCATCGTGAATCGCTCCGTTCCGAAACAGACTCGTGTGCGGCTCGACCTGGAACCATACGAGAAACTGCGCCAGCGTGTGTTGCAACGCGATTGTTGGACCTGCCAAGTTTGTGGTTCGAAGATCAATCTTCAAGTTCATCACACGCGTTTCCGGAGTCGTCAGGGAAACGATAGTGAGCAAAACCTGATTACGCTGTGCGCAAATTGTCATGACGAGATACATCGATCACAAGGCATGAGCGACAATTGGGCCAAATGAATGGGACACGAGCCCGCGAAGCTAATAAAATCTTCATGCAATCTTCCAAAACTTGGAGGCACGGGCAGCTAGTGTCTCCGGTTCCTCATATAAACATACTAGTCGCAGACACCTAACATATTGAAATGAAACAACAATTCATTTGGCCCAGCAAGTGCGCGTGATGTTAACGAATGTTGTTCCATCTGTTGGGGCATTGTCCGGGGATCTCCCAGACTCATGTGAACCGGACGAAGGCGTAGGCGAATCAGCAACATAGCTTGACAAGGGTGGGTGTGAAGCAGAAAATGCTGCGCACTTACGATCATGTGATGTCTGTCACTTCATGGGGTGACAGCGAAGTTGCTGTAGTGAAAACCAAATTTCCGTGCACAAGAAAAATCCCACATGCTTCAGGGGGTAGGTGAATGAAGAGACTGCAGTTCTGCCTCGTGCTGTTATGCACGCTGACGCTGGCTCTGGGCGCATTTGCGCAAGTCCAGAACGGCACGTTTACCGGTGAAGTAACCGATCCTTCCGGCGCGGCAATTCCCAACGCCAAAGTGACGGTGACCAACACCGGAACCAACCTCACCCAAGCGTTGACCACCAACCAGACGGGGCTGTTCACAGCTAAAGAACTGCCGGTTGGAACCTACAAGATTACGGTCGAGGCGCAAGGATTTAAAACAACGCAAAACACAAACCTCACGGTGAACGCGGGTACCATTCAACACGTCGACTTCAAGCTGCAGCTTGGCCAAGCGCGAGAGGTGGTGGAGGTGTCAGGCGAATCGACCCAAGTGAACGTGGAAGATTCGAAGCTCGCCTCAACCGTTACTTCGACTCAGGTCGAAAGTCTGCCGCTGAATGGCCGCAACATTTACGACCTAGTGCAATTGGCGCCCGGTGCCGTCAATGTCCGTGGCGTTATGTCGGAAAACGGCGCCAACACAGTTGTTAACGGACTGCGCGAGAACTTTAATGGCTTCCTCATCAACGGGTCTTCGAACAAGGGACTCAGCGGCGGCGTTGTTACGCAGCCCATCGAAGACACGGTCCAGGAATTCCAGCAGTTGACGCTGAATATGTCGGCGCAGTATGGCAACAGCGCCGGCTCAGTCACGAACCTAGTAACCAAGTCTGGGACGAACGAATACCACGGCAGCGGCTGGTGGTTTAACCGCAATGACTGGTTTGATGCAAACACGTTCTTCGGCAACCAAAGTGGAACTCCTCGTCAGGCGTTACGCTTCAATCAGTGGGGCGGAACTTTCGGCGGACCGATCGTGAAGGATAAGCTGTTCTTCTTCTTGTCCTACCAGCAGAGCCATTTCCGCGAGTCTGCACCGCCAACCGTGGTGAACGTCGAGTCACCCGAGTGGCGCCAAGCTGTGATTGACGCGTTGCCGAACTCCACTGCAGCCCTGCTGTATGGGGATTTCGCGCCCACAGTTCTCGGCACTCCGGTCGCCACAGACGCCCAACCGTTCACTTCTTTGGATGCTTACACAGGAGGGAACTATTCAAACTGGCTCTGCGCAGACGGTCAAAATGCGCTCTTTTCGTCTCGAATTGCTTCTGTGATCGGTGTAACTGCACAGGATCAAACCGCGATGACCGCATCCGGTTGCGGAAACATTCCAGCAATTCAAGCGGGAACACTAGCCTCACGGTCAGCCGTCAACATCGTAAACAGCACGATTGCGATCAATGGCTCGCAAAACCAGAACAACACCGGAAGCGGCAATCTGTTCAATGGCTGGGAACTGGGGGGCAAAATTGACTACAGCCCGAGCCAGAAGGACCGCATTTCTTTCTCCATGAACTGGAACCGTATTCCGGACAGCTTCGGCTTTCCGAATACGACGAGCAACAGCAACGGTCGCGGACCAGGGTTCCTGAATCCGACACTCGCCAAATCTCCCAATGGTCAGCTGAGCTGGGTGCATACGTTTAGCCCGACCATTCTGAATGAAGCGCGGGCTGGATATGCGCTAAACATAACGGGCGATGTCAGCACTGCATTGCCCGGCGTGCCTGATATCCGTTTTGATGATGGCTCGATGGGCTTCGGTTCCTACGCTGGATACCCCCAGGTGTTCCACGAAAACATCTACTCGTATTCAGACATGGTTTCGATTTCGCACGGGAAACACAACATGAAGGTTGGCGTGGATTTCCGGCGCAACATCGAGAACAGCGAATTCAACGTGGCGCGTCCGTCGTACTACTTTACCGATTACCTCTACTTTGCGGCAGATGCGCCTTACACGCAAACGGCTGGAGTGGATCCGGGAATCATTGACGGCCAGGGTGCTCGCTTAGCCAGCAACTTCCGGCACTGGCGGAACCTTGAAATGGGAGCATACTTCCAAGACAACTGGAAGGTAACACGCAACCTGACCCTGAATCTGGGATTGCGGTACGATCTCTATCAACGTCACCACGAGTTGAACGATCTGGTAACGACCTTCATCAAGGGCCCGGGAAGCAACTTCGTCGACGACATCTCAACCGGTGCTGGTCAAATCAAAGATGCCAATACTCCGGCTGGTTTGCCCGGTTGTGATACCCCTGAGGCCATTGCGCAAGCCCAAATAGCTGGCGTCTGCGGGCCCGGCGGTTTCACGACGGCGACCTCGCTGGGTAAGGGCGACCACAACAACTTCGGACCTAGCGTCGGTTTCGCGTGGGATGTCTTCGGCGATGCGAAAACCGCCCTTCGCGGCGGATTCGGCGTTGCGTATGAAGGAACGCTTTACAACCCGCTTTCGAATTCCCGCTGGAACCTGCCGTACTACTCCTTCAATGCCGCCAGCAATTTCCTTGGTGGCGATGTCAACACCGTCATTTACGGTCCGTACACATGTACCGGGTTGCCTGGAGGTTGCGCACCGGATACGACGGCCACGCCTTCCTTTACGGGCCCCGCAACCAATCCTAACCAAGGAACGGGGGCTCAGGCAGTCGGGAACCTGACCGGTTGGGACAAAAACAACCCAAATCTCGCTACACTCACTGGAATCGTGTTCCCAGAGGGTATTCGAGATCCGTATGTCTACAACTTTTACCTTGGCGTTCAGCGGGAGATCATGCCCAAGTTGATTGTTGAGGCGAACTATGTCGGGACGGCTGGTCACAAGCTGTTCCGCGCTCAAAACGTGAACCGCGTCGCGGGAGAACGGTTGCCCGAGGGAACCTGCACCACTGATAACTTCGGTCGTCGGCTGTGCAGCCAGGTTGATTCCGAGTTTAATCCGGCGGGTCGGCTCAACCCGAACTTCGGAACCCTTCGCGTCTGGCAGAACGTTGTAAACTCCAACTACAGCGCTTTACAGCTCTCCGTGAAGAAGCAAATGAGCCGAGGAATGACGTTCAATATGAACTACACTTGGGGCCACGCAATTGATGGTGGCTCCACTTGGCACAGCGGCGCCACCAGTGCGAACGGTGCAGGAGCTGGCGAGGGGTACACCACAGATGTGATGTTGCCTCAAATCGACCGCAGCAATGCCATCTTTGATGTACGGCAACGCCTGGTCGCGAACTACGTCTGGGAGCTCCCATGGATGAAAGAGCAGCACGGGTTCATCGGGCACCTGCTGGGCGGCTGGCAGTACAACGGGATCATTTCCTGGCAGACCGGCGCTCACTGGGAGCCTTGGACACAGAGCAACGGTGGGGATCCGGTTGGCTCGCTGGGAATTCTGACGGGGGATCCAAATAACCCATTCGTGGCTGGCTGTACGCAAGCTCAGATTGACAGCGGTGCTTGCGTTAACATCGGCGGCGACTTCAACCTTGACGGCGTTCGCAATGATCGGCCTAATGTAGCCGCCAACAACTTCGATCCGGGCCACGACGGGTGGGCGAATGGATGGGGCAGCGCGTTTCGATATCCCATCCCCGGCGACCCGACGAGCCAGAGCAGCGCGAATGGTTTCTTCTCGGCTCCCTGTCTTGGTTGTGTAGGGAACATGGGACGGAACACGTTCGTTGGGCCGAGCTTTGTTTCCTGGGAAACCTCTCTGTTCAAGAACATGAAGATCACAGAGAAGGTCAATCTGCAGTTCCGTGCGGAAGCTTTCAACGTGCTTAACCACACGAACTTCCAGTTGCCAGGAGCGGGCGGAGCGACGAACTATCGCACCAACTCGGGATCGTTTGGCCAAGCCGGGGGCACCTTCAACCCGCGTAACCTTCAGTTTGGGTTGAAGATCCGGTTCTAGCCTAGGCCGTCCTTCCACGGGGTCTGTTCCCGCAAGGGTGCAGACCCCTCACTTGTTTTGGTGGGCGACATGCTAACGCGAGTGGCTTTTTCCCTACTCCAAATTGTTTCTCTAGCCATCGTTTGCAACGCAATATCTCCGTATGTCGCCGCGCAGGCCCCGGGTGCTACAGTGATGGGTCAGGTTCGAATTACCCCGGGAAACCAAATTTCGAAACCCATTCTTGTCACTCTAAAAGGACGCGGGAGTTTGGTCGGGCAGTCCTACACCGACGACGAAGGGCGCTTCTACTTCAACGGCCTACCGGGCAATATTTATCACCTCGAGATTAACGAAGAAGGATTCATGCCGGTGAATGAGACGATTGTCAGCGATCCGGACACCGCTCCGACGCGCATGATCAATATTTATCTCGTGCCACGTGAGCAGAGCAAGAGTCGCGAAGTGAACCTCGCTGGAGAAAGCGCCTATCTGACCAATGAAGCTGAATACGGTAAGCTGTACCCGAAAGATGCAGTGAAGGCATTCAAAACCGGAAAGAAGGCGGATCAGAAAGGAAAAGTCGACGAGGCCATTGAAAATTATGAAAAGGCGGTCTCGCTAGCTCCCACTTTTTATATGGCTCGGAACAACTTGGGAACGCTCTATCTGAGTAAATCGCAATATCCTGCTGCGCAGGAGCAGTTCGAAAAAGTAATCAATCTCAACCCCAATGACGCGAGCGCCTACTTCAATCTAGGCAATTTGTATCTCTTGGAGAAACGGTACGACAATGCACTTGTGATGGTCGAACGGGGGCTGAGCAAGCGACCGTCCTCGCCATTTGGCAATTTTCTGCGCGGCTCACTGTTGGCGCAAGCTGGGAATACTCTTGAAGCAGAGAAATCCCTTCGCCGCTCCTTGGAACTTGACCCGGCGATGGCACAAACGCACTTGGCACTTGTAAATCTGTTTCTCCAGGCGAACCGAGGTTCTGATGCAATTGTCGAGCTGCGAACTTTTCTAAAGCAATTCCCGGACCACCAGTTTGCGCCAAAAGCACGAGAAGTTTTGAAGCGCCTGGAGACACCGACGGCGCCGCTGAATTAGGTTGTCCATCTATTGAGTTTGTCCCGGCACGAGTCGACAGAGCTTGCTGTCGAGTCCGCACGTTTGATCGTATTCCTTCTTCGCTTGAGACAGCCGCCCCTGGCGCTGATAGGCGAAGCCAAGGTTTAGGTGCGCTTCCGCGTAGTTCGGATCGAGCTTGAGCGCGCTCTGATATGTGCTTACGGCTTTCGACAAGCGGTCCGTCCGACTGTAAGAAATTCCCAGGAAATTGAAGAGTGGTGCTTCATTCAGCCCAAGTTCGGCGGCCTTACCTAAGTGCTCGGCTGCCTGCGCGTAGTTTTTCTGCTCGAACTGGAGCATTCCCAAATCGCGCCGGACAGGGGCGAAATTGGGCTGAATCTCAATCGCTTTTTCGTAAGCCTTCACCGCGGCTGCTTTGTCTGTCTGCGATTCAAGGTGTCCGAGTTCGTACCATACTCGATAGTTCTGGGAATTGAATTTCAGGGCCTTATCGAGCCACTGTCGAGCTTCCAGCGAATTGCCCATGTTGATCAGAGCGCGTGCGAGCCCAGCCATGGCTTGATCGAAATTCGGGTTTAGTTCAAGACACCGTTTGAGCTCGGCAGCCGCCTCTTCCCAATTCTTGCGGCGAAGGGCTGTCTCCCCCAACAGAAACGGAACTATGTACATGTTGGGATCTTTCTCGCGGACTGTCGCGAGCACGGCTTTTGCTTTATTGTCGTCTCCTAGCTGAAAAGCATCGGTCGCCTTCAGAATTGCATTGAACTCCCACAGCCGATCTTTCGGATCGGGTAAGCCCGCGGCGAGGGCCTCCGCGGAGACTGGCGAATGATATGCCATGTAACCGAGGGCACGCAGTTTCTCCTCTGCATCCGGGCTTAGTTTTGCATCTTGCGTCGCCGTTGCCTTCGCAAACGGATTTGTATTCAGTCTTTGTTGCAGTTTTTCTTTCAGAACCGCGACGGTCGCGGCCTGCTGCCCAACAAGATTGGTTTTCTCATCCGGGTCAGCAATAACGTCATACAGTTCCGGATGCGGGGCCTCGATGTAGTGATAGCGACTCGTTTCCAGCGAATGCAATGGATTCCATCCAAAGGAACTGAACGGATAGAACGTTTCCGAGTAGCCGGAATCCTCGGCCGCCTTCTTATCGAATAGGCTCGGTACCTGAAACTGTTTCTCGATGTCGTCTCTGATCCCGGCCAATCCCAGCAGAGTCGGAGCCACGGCAACTGTTTCTACTGCTGTTTTAACCCGACCAGCGCGAATGCCGCGCCCGGCGGGCGGTTTCACGATCAGGGGAATATGAACCGTCGAGTTGTAGATAAAAAACCCGTGTTCCTGTTCTCCGTGCTCGCCAAGAGATTCGC
>Ga0268266_10004326_pt1 | contig 13656 bp, 10 predicted proteins | sample KBSS13metaG_FD_190356 | JGI IMG/M metagenome (GOLD analysis project Ga0268266, IMG submission 190356) | Switchgrass rhizosphere microbial communities from Kellogg Biological Station, Michigan, USA - KBS S1-3 metaG (SPAdes) (version 2) | ecosystem: Host-associated > Plants > Roots > Rhizosphere...
CCTCCTCATCGATACCAACAAGATGCGCAATGCCACGATTGCGAGCATCTGGCGGGATGGGATCGGTGATTTTCTCAAAACGCACAGCGCGCACGTGGCTGTACCGAACGCCGTCTATCTGATCCGGTCTCCGGTCGACACGTTACGCAGCTATTTTCATTTCCGCAGGCAACTGGGGTCGCCTGATCCGGTGACCGATTTCCTGCGCGGTGAGGAGGGAGTGCGCGCCTGGATCAAGCACGTACGCTCCTGGCTGCTCGACAATCGCTCCCCGACCCAGTCCCTGTTTGTGCTCGATTACGATGAGCTGTTTGCCGATCCCAAGCCGCAACTGGCGGCCCTCGGTGCGCAGCTGGGCATTCAGTTTTCCGACGAGTCACTGAATTTCGCCCTGGAAGTCACCAGCCTCGATCGCATGCGGCAGGCGGAGGCGTCGTTCCGGGCTCGAAACCCCGTGAATGCCCGCCTCAATCTCAATTTCGTACGGCCCGGCGCCAAGCGTCAGGTCGAAGAGCTCACTGCGGAACACATTTCGATGATCGAAGCGGACGCGGGGCCCGTCTATAGGCAGGTCAAGCAGAGTCTCGCCGCTGCGGCAAGCTAGGCGATGTCGCCCCTTTATCGGGCTTTCCGATAAAGGTGAGCATGAACGCATACTTCCCCTCGGTCCGTCTGGGCGCCGCGGAAAACGCAGTCGAGACCGCCCGGTCCTCGAATCAGCGCGCGTACCGAATGACGTCAATCGACATCGTGCGCGGTCTGGTGATCGTCATCATGGCTCTCGATCACGTGCGCGACTTCACGATGATCGCCTCAGTGCAGGATCCCACGATGGATCCCTCGGTCAGCCCTCTCCTTTTTTTCACGCGCTGGATCACGCACTTTTGTGCTCCGACGTTTGTGCTCCTCGCGGGTGTCAGTGCCGGCCTGATGGCGCGGCGTAAGAGCCCGGCGGAACTTGCGCGCTTTCTGGTACTGCGCGGGCTCTGGCTGATTCTGATCGAAGTGCTCGTCATCTCGACTGCATTTTCGTTCTCGCCACTGGGAGTCCCCGATCTCGGCGGCCGCACACTGGTGGCGCTGCAGGTCATCTGGGTTATCGGCGCCAGCATGGTGTTGTTGGGAGGGATGCAGTATCTCGGGCCCCTGGCGTGTCTCGCCGTCGGCGGCGCGATCGTCTGCGGCCACAATCTGTTGGACGCAATCTGGCCGGCGGCGAGCCAGACAGGCACCACCGGTCCGTGGTGGGTCGTACTGCACGCGCGGCAGGTCTATGAAGCGGGGCCGTTCTGGATCTATTTTTCGTATCCGCTGCTGCCCTGGACCGGCATCATGTTGGTCGGCTATGCGGCGGCGGCCCTGTTTCAGGCACCCGCCGAGCTGCGGGACCGGCGCTTGATCCGCATCGGCATCGCCCTGGTCTGCGGTTTTGTGCTGATTCGGAGCCTCAACGTCTACGGCGACCCTCATCCATGGCACTCCTCCGTCATGTCATTCCTGGCCACGACGAAGTACCCACCCAGCCTTCTGTATACCCTGATGACACTGGGCCCGGCTGCGATCGTCTGTGGATTTGCCGACCGGCTGCCCGGGCCGATCCGGAATGTCCTGTTGGTGTACGGCCGCGCACCGCTGGCGTTCTACATCGCCCATTTCTATCTGATTCACTCGCTGAGCGTGCTGCTGGGTGTGGCCGAGGGGTTCCAACCGGATCAAATGCTCACTCACTACCGGTTTTTCCCCCGAGGCTATGGTGTCAGCCTCGGGGGTGTCTACCTGATCTGGATAGCGGTTGTCGCCCTGCTCTATCCGCTGTGTCGCTACGTCACAGCCGTGAAGGCGCGGCGCAAAGACTGGTGGCTCAGTTTTCTGTGAGCGTCATTTCACGGTCAGATTGACGGTCGCCGACGCGCTGGGCACGAAGTTCTGCGAGCCGGCGAAGCTGGCTGTGATCGGATAACTGCCTGCCTTGGCGAATGACGTCGTGAGCCACGTTTGTTTAGTACGGGCATCCAACGTCCCCGTGCCTAGAACCGTGCTACCCGACTTGAAAGTGACAGTCCCCGCGATGGTTCCGGATACCGGAACCACAGTGGCAGTCAGCTTGACTGGTTGACCGTGAATGGCCGGATTCGCGGCGACTGAAACTGTGGTGCGGGTCGTCGCGGCGTTGACTGTCTGTTTGAACACCGGTGAGGTGCTCGAGGCCAACGTTGCATTCGCCGGGAAAACCGCTGTTACGTTGTGGACTCCACCGGTCCAGGTCGAGGGCTCCCAGCTCGACGTGCCGATGGCGGTCATTCTGGCGGTACCCAGCAGCATGCCTGTGTCGTACCACGAGACACTGCCGGTGGTGGGCACAGGTCCGGAGTCCGGAGACACCTTCGCCACCAGATGAATCTGTTGCCCGTAGGTTGACGGATTGATGTTTGAGGTAATCGTGATGTGGGTGGGGATCAACGGCTTGGCGAGATAGTATTTTTTGGCATCGGAGTTGGGATCTGCAGCGACCACTATGAACTCGCCGCTATCGTTGAGAGCGTAGCTGTCCGATGCGACCCAGTTCGTCGGGAGTTGGCTGGCAAGCAGCGGATGCAGGTCGATGATCTCGTCGTGGATCCACATCACGGCGTGACTGTCGCTAAAGCCGGACTTGTACTGCGAATACCCTACAATCGCGCCATTGGCGCTCATCGAGCGGGCGCGGCTTTCAAATAGAAAGCCAGCGGGAGCGCCGGGCAGCGCACCGAGGTTTGTATAGACGCCGGATTCCCATCGCATGGCCTGGTAGACGTCTCCGACTGAGATGTCCGAGGCAATTCCTGTGTCCTTGGCGCCGATCACCACTTCCGCGTCCGTGATCTGGGACACCGTTGCAGCCACGTCATTGAAGCGACTGTCTATCACGCCATTGGCGTAGATCGCGGCATCCTTCCCGTGGCCGAAGGGTGGAGTAACGAAGGCGACAATGTACTTGCCGTTCGGCGAGATCGGTCCGCCGAAGTACCCGCACGGCCCACCGCAGTTGTCGATTGACCCATAGGGTAGGGTCATTGGCTGGGCGCCAGGGGTGGTCCACCGCGCCGCGGTTTCGGAATCGCCGTCGAGAATGCCGATACTGCCGGAAATCGAGCCTGTAGCACTGAGACCGGAAACGCGCGCGCTGCCGGGGACGGCGGTCGGATGGTGGCTCGGGTCCCAATAGACCCCTGGGAAGGTGGTCGCGCTGCCTTGCTGTGCCGATGCGAGTACACCACCTGCCGAGTTGAGCGCAACCGCGATGTAATCCAGGGTCGACTTGCTTTGATCGGCCGGCAGCCGCGGCAAGACGACCGGAGTCTTGCCACCGATCCACTCGACGACCTCATAGCGGGTACCGATTTTGACGCTGCCCAATACATTTCCGGCCGCATCCAGGTCGGTCAGAACAACATCCGAGCCACCTGCCGGCAATGGGAGTGTGACCAGGCTGACCTGCGGCGGCGGCGTTTGCGCGATGCTCGTGGCGCAGGCCAGCAGGGTAACGACGGAAATCGAACGACTGACGATCCTTGTGTCCATGTGAGCCCCGGGAGTTGAAGTTTGTATAGGGACTGCGAGAGTCGCGGCAACTATAGCGTCGAGCGCACGAGCAATTCAACATGTTTGTTTGTATGCCGGAGCGTGACGCAAGTCACACAGTCGCGGGGAACCGGTTTCGCGGTGGGACGTTATGCGGCACGCAATTAGATGCATCTGTATATTTTAACGGTCAGGCCAGTGACCAAGCCTGAGGCCGTGGTAAGCTGATCAGGTCGGAAAAGGCAGATCCGGTTTGGTCAGCCCGGGTCCTTCCTGCAAGGGAAGCTCTGTCCCATGCCCCGCGCATGCGACCCCACGACGAACAATCAATGCCGCCAATGGCGTGCAGGGTTCGTCCGTGTGGTTGTCAATTCGATGAACCGCTCCGGTCGCACCCATCCAGGAGCCGTTCATGAAAACGCTACATCCGATTTCCCACGATGTTGTAATTGCCGGAGCTGGTCCGGTCGGGCTGTTCCTCGCCTGTGAGCTGCGGCTCGCGGGTATCTCGGTGTTGGTACTGGAGCAGGCCGAAAACCCGGCCTCGCCGCTGAAGCGCCTGCCGTTCGGAATGCGCGGCCTCTCCTCGCCGACCCTCGAGGCGTTTGATCGCCGCGGTATTCTCAGCGCTCTCGAGTTGGCGCAGCGCGCGAACGACGCGGCGCGCGGTGCAAGCGTCGCGGAGGCACATTCATCGGCTCATTCGCTTGGCCCGGAAGGGCACTTCGCGGGAATCGACTTTCATTTCGACAACATCGACACGTCGAAATGGGCGTTTCGCCTGCCAAGCCCGGCGGGGCTCAGCATGGCGGTCGAAATGGCAACCCTCGAGTCGGTTCTGGCTGCCCGCGCTGTTGCGACAGGAGTTGAAATCCGGCGCGGGCTCGCTGTCGAGAGGATTGACGCTTCGGATGACGACGTGGCGGTTCGAGTTGGCTCCGAGACCTTCCGCGGAGGCTGGCTTGTCGGCTGTGACGGCGGCCGTAGCGTTATTCGCACGGCGGGTGGCTTCGAGTTTCTCGGAACGGATCCCGAATTCACCGGCTATTCTCTCGAGGTCGAGTTGTCTGATGCTCGACTGCTGGAGCCAGGACAACACTACACGCCTACCGGAATGTACGCATACGATATGCCTGGCAGAATCGCGATGGTCGACTTCGATGGCGGTGTGTTTCACCGCACTCAGCCGATCACGCTGGAGCACGTCCAATCCGTATTACGCCGCGTGTCAGGCACAGACGCAACACTGACTTCCCTGCGGCTGGCCACCACCTGGACGGATCGCGCCTACCAGGCGACGGCCTACCGCAGAGGCCGAGTGCTTCTAGCCGGCGACGCCGCACACATCCACTCCCCGCTCGGCGGCCAAGGACTCAATCTCGGGATCGCAGATGCGATGAACCTGGGTTGGAAGTTGGCGGCGACCATCCGGGGCACTGCGCCTGCCGGCCTGCTCGACAGCTACTTCAACGAGCGCCATCCGGCCGGCGCGGAGGTCCTCGAGAGATCACGCGCTCAGGTCGCTCTCATGAGACCCAACCCCGGCACGCGCGCCCTCGAGACCATCATCCGCGATCTCATCGGGACCCGCGATGGAGCTACCTATTTCGCGGAGCGCATATGGGGCGTGAATCTCCGCTACGACTTGCCTGGCTATAGCCATCCGCTCGTGGGCCGCAGCGCCCCTGATTTCGAGCTGCTTGATGGAACGCGGTTGGGCGAACGCCTGCGTCCGGGTAAAGGCCTGCTCATGGATTTCTACGGGCAATCAACCCTCAAATCCGTCTGCTCTCGCTGGTCGCATCGCATTGAATATGTCGGAATCGATGCCCGGAATCGATTGCAACTCAGCGCTCTTCTCATCCGCCCCGATGGCTTCGTCGCGTGGGCGTGCAATGACAACTCAGCGGAGGGTGCAGCAGACGCCGCAGCTCGATGGTTCGGAGAACCACTAATCTGAACGCGAAGTACCGCGTCGTCGAACTACGCGCGATTCGGACGCTGCGCATTTTTTTCTTATGAATCATGCGCTTAACAACTTGCAGACGGTGCGATAGTATCGAGCGCAATGCTGACAGTATGGACGTCCGCCCATGGCAATACCCGCTTTGAAGACTGATCGGGAGAATCCCTTGGAAGAACGTGTTGCGAGACTCGAAAACAACGTTGAACACATCCAGAGGGACGTGTCCGACATGAAGGTCGACATCAGACGTCTCGGCGATAAGATCGATGCAGTCGATCAGAAGCTCGTTGCCAAAATCGACGCGGTCGATCACAAGCTCATTGCCAAAATCGACGCGGTCGATCAGAGACTCACTGCCAAGATCGATACTGTCGATGCAAAACTGAGTGCCAAAATCGATGATGTCGATGCGAAACTAAGTGCCAAGATCGACGGTGTCGACGCGAAACTGGGGGCCAAGATCGACGGAGTCGACGCGAAGCTGAGTGCCAAAATCGACGGTGTCGATCAGCGGCTCACGGGCAAGGTCGACAGCCTGAAGGACGTGGTAACCGCGTTGGCGATCAACATGGAAAAGCAATTCGGCGCGTTGCGCACGGCCCGGGCTTTGGATCGCGTATGGTGGTTGATCATGTCGGGAGGGATCTTCGGCATCATGGCGCGAGCCTTCAAATGGATTTGATGCACGCCATTGACTAGTCGCGGATTGATTCTCTGCTGCCTTTGGTTTGTGGCGCTCGGCCTCGCGCTGGATACAGCGTGCGCGAACGAACTGAGTCCAACGAGTGGGAGTCTTTCCACGCTGGAGACCTCCATCACCGTCGAAGCCCGCGATGACGAGCCGCGGCTCAGCCGACTTGCGCTCACAGGCGAAGTCCCCTGGTACAACCGCACGACCGCTGCACTCCCCGACCGGGTCGAAGTCCGTAACGAGATGCAACCCCTGCACTGGCAGCTGGACCGCGCCGCCAGCCGGTTTGGGCCGACGCAGATCCAGTTGGTGTACCGCAACGACGCGCCCCGCTTGAAGTTGGTTTGGTCGTGGACCGCCCGCGCGCGGCGGGGTCCGATCGAGCACGAGGTCACAATCGAAAACCTCAGCGCCGACACAATCTGGCTGACGGTACAACCGGGTTTTCAATTTGACTGGGCTGTCGAGCCGAGTGCTCCCCTGAAGCGCTTCTGGGTGGAAAAAGGCGCCGACACGCCCTCCGCACAGGGCACGCATCTCGATCCATTGCACGACGGCGATACCTGGCAGGGCTTCTCCAGCACCTACGCACGGCCGAGACCAAACCAACCACGTGAAATGATTCCGTATGTGCTGGTGGAAGAATCGGCCGGCGCTCGGCGGGGTTGGTACCTCGGCATTGAATTCAGCGGCCGCACCCGTATAGCACTCGGTCGTGAAAAAGGTTCGCTCCGCGGTAATGCCGGTATCAATCCCGAGCCAGGCCCCGTGCGAACGCGCTTGCTCCCGGGCGCTACCTTCGCTGCTCCAACCATTTTTCTTGGAACCTTCAAGGGAGGTCCAGACGCCGCTGGGAATGGGCTGCGCCGTTGGGTCCGTGAAGTTCTCAACAATCCAAATACATTGCGCGATCCGTCCTACCCTTCAATTGTCGTCAACAGCTGGGGCAGCGGCATGGCGATCAGCGACGCCCTCGCACGCCGAATGATCGTGGACTCCGCAGAGCTCGGAGTGGAAATGTTCCACCTGGACGCCGGCTGGTTTCGCGATGTGGGCGATTGGCACGCGCACCCGGACAAATTTCCCCAGGGCATCGCCAGCGTGGCGGACTTCGCTCATCAACACGGTTTGAAATTCGGGCTTTGGGCCGACTGGGCGCAGGCGGGCACTTCGACGCAACCGGGCGCGCTCAACATCAACGACCCCGCCACGAGGGATTGGCTCATCACAGACCCACCGAGTGGCTGGCAGCACCGGGAGCCCTTCAAAGGCATCACGATCGATATTGGCCTACCTGCCGCCCGCGAGTGGGTCACCACCGAGCTCGAACGCCTGATCACCGAATACCACCTCGACATGTTGGAACATGACGGTTATCTGGTCGCGCAAGGCAGTTCCCGCACAGATCACCCCGCAGCGCCTCCGGATGCCGCCAATACACACGTTTACGAGGATTCCGGGTATCTCTGGGCTGACGGCTCCAATGCCACGGATGTGAGTTATCACGCCACCCGCGCCTACTACCAGATCTACGACGGGATTCGCGCGCGGCATCCACAACTGTTACTCGAAATATGCAACGACGGTGGCCGCATGGTTGACTTCGGCAGCGCCGCCCACGGAGATTATTTTTCCATTACAGACACCTACGACCCGTTGTCCAACCGGCGCGCCTTTTTCGACGCGAGCTACGTGTTACCGCCCGCGATGCTCGAGAGCTACGTGGAAGATTGGCCGGCCTCGAACATGGCCGGTTTCCGCTATCAGTTGCGTAGCGGAATGCTCGGCTGGTTTTCACTGATGCTCGATCCGAGTCGTTGGAACGCGCAGCAACGGGCTGAGGCGCGAACTCAAATCGCACTCTACAAGTCCGCTTTGCGGCCACTGATCCGCACGGCAGACCTCTATCATGTCTCGAGCCGCCCGGATGGGGTCCACTGGGACGGCATCGAATATTACTCAGCGCCCGGCGGACGGGGAGTGCTGTACGCGTTCCGAGGCTCCGCACGGGATGAGCCTACCCATCGATTCCGACTGCAGGGTCTCGTGCCAGAAGCTCGCTACGCGCTGACGTTTCAAGATCAGAAATCGAGTGCCGTGATGACCGGCCGGGAGTTGATGTCGCGAGGAGTGGCAGTACAGTTGGAGCCACTGTCCTCGGAGCTGATCTTCTTCGCAACCCAAAGCCCTAAGCGGCCGCTTTCTCCGCGTCAATGAGCTTGCCCAGGACGCGCCGGAAATGGGCCAAGGGTGCGTCGGCCAGAATCCCCAACGGCTGAAAGCCCGGATCCTCGTCCAGCGTCAACTGTTGCCGCTCAATGATCGCCTTGTCCTCCATGAACCCCTCAATCAGGCTGTTGAGCAGCGAATGGGAGATCGAGCTGTCCTCGCCCTCGAAGTTGTTGAGATAGGACCAGAAGAAATGGGTGGTCCGCTCGGTCTCCGGCGTCATGAACTGACAGTTGCGGTATTCCCTGGCGCCCGTGACGTTTCCATTCTGCGCACCCTGCCCCGCGGGAGCGAACAGGGTTTCCATCGTGAATATGCCGGGCACCAACATGGTGGCGATGTTGCGACGATCGAGCCGCGTTGTTTTGTCCTGAATGACTTTACGGTGAAACGGCGGCGCATCGCTGTTGAGATGCCAGCGTTCGACGCGAAACCCACGCTCCTGCCGTTCAATCGCCGTTGGCTTGGACACAAATGCGTACTCTTCGGAGCCGCCGAGCGTGCGCGTGTGCACGAACGCTAGATGTGAGAAGTCACTGAGGTTATCGACAATCAACAGATAGTTGGCATCGTAGTGCAGGTACGCCGGAATCCCCTTCCACTGCGGGTCCTGCAGATACGGCAAATCGACAATCAGGTCCGGGTCGGCCGCCGCCGCCGATCCCATCCAGACCCAGACGAAGGGGCCCCGTTCAATCACCGGGTAATGCGGTACCCGCAACTTCGGTGGAATCATGTCCTGGCCGGGGATCTGCACACACTTCCCCGAGCCGCCGAACTTGATGCCGTGATACATGCAGCGCACCGCATCGCCCTCCAGCCGCCCCTGCGAGAGCAGCGCGCCGCGGTGCGGGCAGCGGTCATTCAGTGCAAACACCTGACCACTTTCGCCGCGGAACATCAGGACATGCTCACCGAGCAGGCGCCGGCTCAACAGCCGGCCGTCAATCAGCTCGTTCTTCAGAGCTGCCACATACCAGCAATTTTTCAGGAACATGCGGCTACTATACGCCGATCCGACAGGAGTGTTCGCAATGGGCCCACTCGATATTTCCGACCCGGAATTCCGTAATCTGGCGGCCAGGGTGGCGTCGCTCGCTGCGGATTATCTGCAGCAGTTGCCGGAGGTTCGGGCGTTCCCATCGGTATCGGGGCCGCAGGTCCAGCAAGCGTTCGCGGCGGATCTTCCGGAGCAAGGCCTGCATGCGGAGGCACTGGACGCACTGCCTGACGTGTTGCGGCTGTCGCGTGCCCCGAGTGCACGCTTCTTCGGCTACGTGTTGGGATCGGGAGAGCCGGTTGCGGCGCTCGGGGATCTGCTCGCCAGTGTGTTGAATCAGAATGTCACCGCGTGGCGCTCAGCCCCGGCTGCAGTGACGATCGAGCTTCAGGTATTGCAGTGGATGGCACAGGCGTTGGGCTGCGAGGGACTGAGCGGCAGTCTGTGTGGCGGCGGGTCCGCTGCCAACCTGATGGCCCTGGCCATGGCACGCGAAGCAAAGCTGCCGGCCAATGATTCCGGGGCGCAACCCGGGATTTTCTACGCCTCGACGGAAATACACATGTCGATTCCCAAGGCCATTGCGCTTCTGGGCCTGGGTCGCCGCAACCTCCGTCTCATTCCGGTGGATGAGCAGTGTCGTATGAATGTGCCGTTGCTGGAGGCGGCGATTGCGGAGGACCGTGCCGCGGGTCGGGCGCAGATCGGCGTCATTGCCTGTGCCGGTACCGTGAGTACGGGGGCCATCGACCCGCTCGAGGACATCGCCGCCCTTTGTAGCAAACACGGATTGTGGCTACACGTGGACGGCGCATATGGCGCCGCCGCCGCATTGGCCGCCCCGGAGAAATTCCGAGGTTTGAGGTCAGCCGACTCCATCTCGCTGGATCTGCACAAGTGGTTGTATCAGCCCGTCGATTGTGGAATGTTGTTGTTTGCGGACCCGAACCACGCGCGGGCGGCCTTCTCTCAGACAGGCGAATACGCTCGGGTCCTCGCGACAGACCCCCTCGAGAGCACTGCGTTTTTCGAGGAATCCCTGGAGCTGTCGCGACGCTTCCGAGCGCTCAAGATCTGGTTGTCGTTGCGCTATCACGGACTGCGAGCGTTCCGCGCGGCTATTCGCGATGACCTGGAGCATGCACAGCTGCTGGCTGCCAGCATTCGCAATACGCCTGAGCTCGAGCTGCTCGCCCCGGTGGAGTTGAGTGCGGTGTGCTTTCGGTACCGCAGGGGCCCCGCACCCCGCAGGGGCACGGGGCTCGATGAGCTGAATGCTGCAATCCTGCGCCGCGTGATCGAAAACGGGCGGGTGTACTTCTCCAATGCCGTGGTACGCGGACAGTTCGCTTTGCGCGCCTGCTTCGTCAACCACAGAACGCGAGCGGAAGACGTCGCGCTGATCGTTCCTGAAGTGTTGCGGGCGGCACGGGAGATCGTCTCAGCGGCTTAACTTCGGATTACACGTATTCTCCGGGCGCGTAATCTGCGCCACAGTGAGCCAGTTCCACCGGAGGGCCCCGCCATGACCGAAGCAACCATCCAACTGTTTGACGCGCAACTGGCTGCGCGGCATTCACCCGAACGACCCGATGGCAACTGCACTCATCCGGGTGTGGAGATCGCCTGGCGCGAGAAGCGAATTCGGGACGCCGCCTATTTCCGCTCGCTGCGTCGACCGCCCTGCCCCGGAAAGGAGCTGGAGGACTGGCTCGCCGCCGAGCAGGAAATCGACGCCGAGTGAGTGAATTGACGCCAGCGGAGATGTCCGCCCCCTACCCCGCAGATTGGGAGCGAACGGCCACGACCCGCGATGGGGTGTTATTTCGTATCCGTCCCATTCGCTCCGACGATGAGCACCGTGAGCAGCAATTCATCCGCCGGCTGAGCCCGCAGTCCCGCTACCGGCGCATGATGAATGCCGTGAAGGAATTGCCGCCCGCCTTGCTGCACCAGTTGGTGCATGTTGACTATCTTCACGACATGGCATTTGTTGCGTTGACCGGCACACCTCCCAACGAGGAGATCATCGGTGTTGCTCGATATGGGCAAGACCGTGGAGGACCCGACAGCGAATTTGCCGTGGTCGTTGCCGATGACTGGCAGACACGCGGCGTGGGTGCAACACTCATGGGCTTGTTGTGTGAGTACGCTCACTCACACGGCGTGCACAGGCTCCACGGTGAGATCCTGGCCGACAATGCGAAGATGATCGATCTCGCGCATTGGCTCGGCATGCAGACGAACCGGTGTCCCGGGGACCCGCACATCGTGCAGGCCTCCTGCAAAGTCTGACCCGTCAGCTCAGGCGGCGCTCATATCGGGTAGCGAGCTGAGCACTCACAGAAATTGGACAGCGGTAGGCGTCGGGTTTCAATACAATGAAATCGCAGTCCAGCGCATCCATGAGCTTCGACGTGAGTGTTCCAACCTGCGCGGTGTAGCCCGGACGATGTGTCAGCGCTCCGAGGAAGATCGCATCATAGTCTCGATGTGCCGTAAAACTGGGCAGGATCACTTCGGGAGTCCCCGCCAGCACATGCAAGTGTGCGGCAGGGTCAGCCACCTGTTTTGTCAATCCCTGGAATGCGGAGGCTCCTTTGACGCGATCGGAATCCGGCTCCGCATAGAGGATGTCGAGATCTCCACCGAAGGCCTGTGCGGTGCTGAGGACAGCCTGCGCCAGTCCCGCGCTTTCCGCTGCCGACACATCGACAGCCGCGGCAAATCGGGGTTTCTCCTGCCACGACCGTCCCCGAGTCAACATGAGAGCGGCAGGACAGGTCCGCATCAATTGCCAGTCGGTTGTGCCGAACTCAGCCGTGCGCTGTCCGATGGCGCGTGCCACATTCTTGATGACGAGGTCAGGATCATCCCGCAACACTTTGCGAACGACGCTTTCATAGAGCGGGCTTTCGCAGGCGCTGTCGACCGTAATCATCACGTCAGGCGCATTCACCAACTCCTTCAAGGACTCGAGATAGCGCCGGGACTGGATCAGGCAGGATTTGCGCGCCTCCTGGACTCCCGCCGGGACATAGGCGTGGGACAGCATGAATGCCCGCTCGGCATCGCACATGAACAGCTCGACGCGAGCACCCGACTGACGTGCCAGAGCCACGCCTTTGCCGACAGCATCCGCGGCAGTGGAACTGAGATCGACAACGACGAGAATTGAGTTGATCGGCTGCATGACCGCGCGCTCCAGTGATCCTTTTCGCAGTCACACTGACACGCATTCATCGACGGCTCAATCCGCACAAACCCCTATGGGTCGCCCGCTAGAGATCAATCACCAGATCGCTTGCCGGCTGCGAACAGCAGATCAGGATATTGCCCGCGGCGGGCGGCTCGAGGGGGGATGGTCCGTATACAACGCGCCCGTTCACCAATCCACTCTCGCAATTGTGGCAAACGCCAGCGCGGCATGACCAACGCACCGGAACGTCGCACGCCTCCGCCAACTCGAGGATGCTCGCGTAGGCGGCCGGATCCCAATGTGCGGTCAGGCCACTACGAGCGAACGTGACTGCCAGGCCCGTAGCAGGTTCCTTTGGCGGTAGATGTGGCTCTCGCTTCGGCGTGCCCGAGATCCCGGGGGTCAGCGTTTCACCCCCATTGAATAACTCCAGGTGAACTCGTGCCGGCGCAACGCCCAGCTGAGTCAGCAAGTCCTGCATCTGTGTCATGAAGACATTGGGGCCGCAGAGATACACATCCGCATCCCGTGGCACCTCGACCTCAGTCAGCCTGCCGAGCGATATCCGGCCCTCGAATTCGAAATCCCGACCGAGCACATCTACGCCACGAGGCCGGCTGAAACAGACGTAACTGCGGGCATGGGGAAGGGATTGCAGCAGGCAGCGCACTTCGGCTGCGAACGGATGGTGCTCACCATCTCGCGCGGAATGCAGCCACAGGACCGGCCTGTTGGAACGCGCCGACGCCAACGCATGCAACATTGCCAGAACCGGGGTGATGCCGATGCCGGCACTCAGCAGCAGCAGAGGTCGATCATTGTCTTCGAGAATGAAGCCGCCGCGCGGGGCACTGACATACAGGACATCGCCCACCCGTATCTGCTCGCTCAGGAAAGTACCTGCCCGCCCGTGGGGTTCTATTTTGACACTGATCCGGTAGTGCTCCGTCGAGACAACGCCGGAGAGCGAATAGCTGCGATAGGTCGTACGTCCGCCGGCCGGCGACTCG
>Ga0268266_10004327_pt1 | contig 13656 bp, 9 predicted proteins | sample KBSS13metaG_FD_190356 | JGI IMG/M metagenome (GOLD analysis project Ga0268266, IMG submission 190356) | Switchgrass rhizosphere microbial communities from Kellogg Biological Station, Michigan, USA - KBS S1-3 metaG (SPAdes) (version 2) | ecosystem: Host-associated > Plants > Roots > Rhizosphere >...
GCGGCCGGCGCGGCGGATCCGATCCGCTACAGGATCGGCATCGAGCTCGGCGAGGTGATCGTCGAGGGCGAGGACATCTACGGTGATGGCGTGAACATGGCGGCGCGGCTGGAGGCGCTGGCAAGCCCGGGTGGCATCGCGCTGTCGCGTACCGTCCGGGATCAAGCCGCGGGGAAGGTGCCGTACGAATTCGACGACCTCGGCGAGCGTACCGTCAAGAACATCGATCGCCCGGTCCAGGTATTCGCGGTGCGCGCAGTTTCGCGCCCCACGCCTGCCGTGAAGGCGGATCGGCTCGCGATCTGCGTGCTCCCGTTCGCCAACATGAGCGGCGATCCCGAGCAGGAGTACTTCAGCGACGGCATCACCGAAGACATCATCACCGACCTGAGCAAGGTTTCCTCCCTCGCGGTCATTTCGCGCAACACCGCCTTCACGTTCAAAGGCCGCGGCGTCGACGTGTCGCAGATTGCGCGCCAGCTCAACGTCTCCCACGTGCTCGAAGGCAGTGTCCGCAAGGCGGGCAATCGTGTGCGCATCACCGCCCAGCTGATCGAGGGTGCGACGGACAGCCACGTGTGGGCCGAGCGCTACGACCGCGACTTGAAGGACATCTTCGCGCTGCAGGACGAGATTTCGGAGGCGATCGTCAAGGCGCTTCAGCTCAAGCTGCTTCCGTCGGAGAAAAAGGCGATCGAGCAGCGCTCGACGACCAATCCCGAGGCGTACAAGCTGTACCTGATGGCGCGCCAATACAATGCCACCGGCACCGGACGGCATCGCGACATCATCGTGCGGTTGTGCAAGCGTGCCGTCGAAATCGATTCCACGTACGCACACGCGTGGGCCTTGCTCGCGCTATGCCAGGCCAATAAGCGCCTGGTGGACGCCGCGGCCGGCGACACCGGGTGGGATGCCGCCGAACGCGCGCTGGCCCTGCAGCCGGATTTGGCGGAAGCCCATGCCGCGAAGGGCCGCATCCTCGGCGACCAGGGACGCTACGAGGAAGCGATGGTCGAGCATCGCGCTGCGCTCCGGCTCAACCCGGACAGCTATGAGGTCAATGCGCCTGCGGCGCGCTGCTACATCGGAATGCGTCGCAACGTCGAGGCCATTGCGTGCCTGGAAAAAGCGGCAGCCGCCATGGAAAGCGATTTCTGGGCGCTTGGAATGGCGATTCAGTGCTACGAGGCCGAAGGCGATGTCGAGGGCATGCGATCGGCGGCGCGCCGCGAGCTCGAGCGGGTCGAGAAGATCATCGTCGCCGAGCCCGACCACGGGCTCGCCATTGGATGGGGCGTTAGCGCGCTCGTCGCGCTGCAAGAGTCCGACCGCGCGCGCGAATGGACCGAGCGCGCCATGCTGCTCGAGCCGGACAACATCAATCTGCTCTACAACCTCGGTTGCAACATGGTGTCGCTGCGCGAGTTCGGCAAGGCGATCGAGCTTCTGAGGCCGGTATTCTCCCGCGCATTGCGGCAAAACATGATCTGGTTCGAGAACGACACGACGCTCGATCCCATCAGGAGCGACACGCGATTCAAGGCGCTGGTCGAGGAAGCGGAGATGCGACTCGCGTCATCCGCCTGAATGCCCGTCATGAAACAAGGCGGCGCTGCCAAGGTCGTGTTGATGCTCAGCCCGGCAATGTGCACTCGACTCGTCGGCGCGCCGAGCCATGGAGCTCCGGAGGTCTCTGCTTGGAACCGCAGCGTTGGCCATGTGGTGGGACATGGCTCGAGAGATGAGGTCCGCGTTCGAGGATTGGCATTCGCATGAGCACTTTCCCGAACGGCTGGCAATTCCCGGCTTCCTCCGCAGCTCGCGTTGGTGCAGCGCGAGCGGCGATGAAGGAATCTTCGTCCTGTACGAGTTGGAGGATTACAAGGTTCTGTCGTCACCTCCATATCTTGCCCGACTGAACAGTCCTACCCCGTGGTCGACAAGGATGATGCCTCACCACAGGAATATGGTGAGGGGTCAGTCCCACGTTCTCGAGACGCGCGGCGGTGCCGTGGCGAGTTATGCGTTGACGGTGTGACTCTCCCCGACGCCTGGGCGCGACGCCGATCTGCGGGACTGGCTGCGATCGCTCATCGTCTCGCTCTTTGCTCGTCCGGGATTGGAGAGTGCTCACGAATTTTGTGCTGCACGGCTTGTTATTGACAACCGGGGTCGGCCAGCGCAGAGTTACTTTAAGACGTTGTCATATTTCTCTCCCGGCCAGACCGATCGTCCCGGCCAACGAGAGCGGATTTCTGGGCCCCTCCCAACGGGGGCGCCAAAGCCTTCGCTTTCGACCCGCTTTCGACCGGCTGGACCCGGCAGCGTGCATCACGTTCCAAGAGGAGCAGCCATCATGCAAAAACACGTCAAGGCCGTTCAGCCCATCGCCGCCAATGCCGATGCGATGTGGACCATGGATCCGCAATTGATGGAGACCGTCACCAGGAGCTATGCGGAATGGTTCGACCGCGCCAGCAGGATGCGAGACGAATCGATGCGTTTCGCGCAGGAGCAATTCAAGAATGAGCTCGACGCGGTCGTGCAATTGTCCCAATGCACAAATCCGACCGAAGCGTTTGCCGTGCAGGCGGAATTTGCCAACAAATTGGCGGCCGACTTCTTCGCGGAAGGACAGAAATTTGTCGAGTTCATGGGCGAAATAGCCACGGCCATATCATCTACGCCCAAGCCCGGCGCACGTCACTGACAAAAATCGAGGTTGCCGCGTCGGCCGCCTGACCAGCGATCGACGCGACGCGAATTGCCCTGAAGTCGCTCGATTCGAAGCACCTCGTGCGGGGCAGCGCGTACATCTTCCGCGGCACTTGTTACGCCGCGCGGGTTCCTCGCCGCCGTGCAACGTGACTTTCGCTCGGTGCCCTCGGAGCGGAGTGCTTCGTAGCGGGTGCCTCGGACCCTAGGCGCTTCGTACCTACCGCGCCGGCTTCAGAAAGAGGAACTCCCATGAACCCTTCGCCCGGTCTCACCAGCTTGCTTGTCATCGCCGTGCTGGCACCGGTCTCGGTTCACGCAGATGACGTCATGCTATCCGACGTCGGGCTGACCGCTCGCGCCACCTTCAGTTCGCAACGCGTGACACCGGAAAAGAGTGATTTCGATACCGAGACTGCACCACCCGACCAGCTGTTGCACGCAGCGCAAGCCCTCGTCGTCGAAGGGCTCCCCTTCCCCAATCAGCCCAACAGCCAGAATGCGGGATTCGCGTCCTCTGCGGCGACGGTGGGCGGTGTCTTTGGCGTGGGGGTGAATGGATTCCATTTTGAAAATTCCCTTCCCCCGAACCGCTATTTTGCGTCCGGAAGATGGATGGAGACCCTGACCAACAACTCCACAGTCACCCAGGTGTCGAGCGCGACTATCTCCGTCCCGGCTCCGACCATACGATTCTTCGGCGTCGGCAATTCCTTCCCCATGGGCGCGAACCCGGACCTGGATGCCACGGCAAGTGTCGACATCAGGCTCACGTCCAGGCTCACCCGGACAGATAGCAGTGTGGTGGAGACCGTCCTCTTCGACTACGGGATGCAGACTCTGCGGGCGCCCATCGTCGGGGTGCTCCTTGCCGACCCGACCGACGATGCCCTAGGGAATCTTTCGCGCTTTGACGAGCCCGACGGCTCGTTCGGGTTTCGCTTATTGCCGGTACTCAGGAATTTCTCGTATGGCGCGGTTCGACCCGGCGAGAGTCTGGAGTTCGGTTACGACTTTTTCGCGACGGCAAGCACGGGTTTCGGCGAGACAGGCGTCTTTGCGGCAATCGGCGATCCCTTCGACTTGACCACCGGTGGCCGATTCGACTTTCAGGTGAGCGCCATCATTGAACCCGGGACCGTCCCTGAACCCGGCACGCTCATCTTGTTGGCATTGGGGGTCGCCATGCTTGGCGCAATCCGGCGGCAAGGCTTCTGTCGGGCGGTGCCCCTGTATCAACTCGGCGGAGCGTCGACGTCGGGCGCCTCCGACACCCATGAGTCGAGAAGCGTATAGGCCACCGCGAGGAGCACCGGTCCGACAAACAACCCCAGCAGACCGAACGCAAACAGGCCGCCGATGACTCCGGCGAAAATCAGGAGCAACGGCAAATCCGCCCCCTTCTTGATCAGGATTGGACGCAGGATGTTGTCGAGGCTCCCCACGACGATCGTCCATACAAGAAGGGCAATGAACCAGCCGGTGTTGCCCATCCACCACAGCCAGGCAAGCCCACCCAGGAGCACAGGCACCGCGCCGATTTGCGCGAGCGCGAGCATGAACATCAATGCGGTCAGCATCGACGCGAAGGGCACGCCCGCGAGCGCAAGGCCGATCCCCCCGAGAACGGATTGTACGAACGCAGTCACCACAACGCCGAGCGCGACCCCACGAATTGCCTGACCGGCGAGCAGCACGACGTGGTCGCCGCGCTCGCCCGCGAGGCGCCAGCCGAAACGGCGCAACCAACGAGCGGCCTTCTCGCCCGTCATGTAAAGAATTGCCGAGATGACGACCGTGAGCAGGAATTGCAGGGAGACAAGGCCGAAGTTCCCGACTTCGGCGACGAACCAGCTGGTTACGCGGCTCGCATAGGGCCGGACCGTCTCCGCAAGCTCTTCCGGGCCTTTGGCCGCATATTCACTCCAGACTTCTGCCGTCTTCTCGCCGATGACCGGAATCTTCTCGACGAACGCGGGTGGACTCGGAAGCTTCACGTCGGAGAACCGATTTGCCCATTCGACAATCTCGCCTGCGTTGGCGACGATTGTTCCGATCGCCGCGGAAAGCGGGATCACGAAGACCAGCAGCAGCGCCACCGTCATGACCGTAGCAGCCAGCCAGCGCTTGCCCCACAGCCGAGCCTGAAGCGTGCGCAGCACCGGCCAGGTGGTCACGGCAATCATCGTCGCCCATATCGTCGCCGCGAGAAAAGGCCGCACGATCCAGAGCGAAGCGGCGATTAGCCCGCCGATGACGAGAACCGCCAGAACGGTACGGGTGAGGTCGCGTCGGAGGTCCTGTTCCATGGGCGTCCCAGGAAATTCCCGGATGTTACGCGCTCGGCTCGACTCGCGGGCTACCTTATGATCCTCAGTGGCAAAAGTGGAAAGGCTCCTGCACGCCGCTTCAAATACGCTTGCGCGAAATCGGACGGACGCTTCGTGCTCAGATTAAAACGGCATGCAGGCGCGCAAGTCTGGAAATGCACGCGCCGGGCGATGGAATCTAAATCCGCTCTTCCTGCACCACGCACCAATCTGGGGAATTGCTGCATGTTCGATACGCCGATAGTGAATCGGACACCACTCCCCAGGTAGTCATCGCAATGTGCGACGCGTCGGGAACGGCAGCATCGCGAACATCAGGTCGCGCGCGTCCAGGCTGGCCTGTCGAGTGCCCCGAGAGCATCGAGCACGCAGCTTTCGCGGCGTATACTTTTCGGATGAGTGCATCTCTCGGGTCGCTATGCCTGCGTTAGATCCCACTCATCTCGACGACCAACCGGGCCGTCGCTCCATCGCTCCTGCATCGGAATGTGACTTCCCTTCGTCGGCACGCGCGCGCGTGTCGAGGAGGTGGCCGGCGCGCGGTCCGAGGCGCTTCATCCCTTGATTCCCCGCCGCCGCGAAGACTCGCACCCATGCTAGAGACAGCCGCCATTGTTCCCGAGGAACAACGTCTCTTCCTCTCGAGCTTGTCGCCAGGTCTGGCGCAGAAGCGACTGGCTCTCGCTGTCGTGCTCGGAATACTGGCTGTCTTTGTCTTGATTAGCGTTGGTCTGGTTTCGGGTGCGCAGGCGAGGCGGATCGACGCCTTTCTGCCGGCTTACCTGAGTGCGATGTTCGTATGCGATTCGATCACCGCCGTTCTCCTCTTCGCCCAGTTCTCCATTCTCCGCACGCGTGCGATCCTCGTTATCGCAAGTGCCTATCTCTTCACGGCGCTTATCCTGATCCCCTATGTCCTGACCTTTCCAGGTGTGTTCGTGCCCACGGCATTATTTGGCGGGCTGCAGAGTTCCGGATGGATCTACGTTGTTTGGCATTGTGGTTTTCCGCTGTTCGTCATTGGCTACGCCCTTTCAAAAGGTGGGAGCGCCGGCAGTCGTTTTTCGAAGGGCACGTCGCGTGCGCCGATCGCTCAGAGCGTCGGCCTGACGGCAGCCCTCGTTGCGCTGGTGGCATTTGTTTGCGTGTTCGGCGACGCAGTCCTGCCGTCGATCATGCTCGATTCCGCCCGTTTCAGCCCGCATTGGCCCTATCTCGTCGGGGCGCCAATCGCTTTGGCAAGCATCGCGGCCCTCATCGTGCTGTGGATCCGGCGGCGCTCGATGCTCGATCTTTGGTTGATGGTCGTGATGTTCCTGTATTTGGTCGAGGTGCCGCTAAGCTACTACCCTGCTCCCAGCCGCTTCAGCCCCGGTTGGTATTCCGTGCGAATCTTCGGATTCTTGTCGAGCAGTCTCGTCCTGGTTGTCTTGTTGTACGAGATTGAAACGCTCTATGCGAGGCTGCTCGGCGCGGTCCTCGCGCAGCGGCGCGAGCGCGAGGCGCGCCTGATGACCGGGGACGCGGTGGCGGCCTCGATCGCTCATGAGGTCAAACAGCCGTTGACCGCAATGGTTACGAGTGCCGATGCCGGCTTTCGTTTTCTTGATCGCGCGACGCCCAATCTCGATAGGGCAAAGCAAGCGTTCAAGCTCATCGCTGCCGATGGCCATCGCGCGGGTGAGGTCGTAGAAAACATTCGCGCGAACTTCAAGAATGATGTCCGGACAAGAGCTCCGCTCGACGTCAACGAGATCATCCGGGAAGCGCTTGTCCTTGAACGTGGCGATCTGGAGAAGCACAGGATATTGGTCCATGTCGAGCCGAATGAGCGGCTGCCGGAAGTGCGGGGAAATCGAGTCCAGCTGCAGCAGGTGCTGCTCAACTTGATCACCAACGCCATTGACGCGATGGCGGTCAAGGATGATCCAAGAGTCCTAAGGGTGAAATCCGATGCGTACGAGGAGGACGGAGTAGTCGTATCGGTTGCGGACACTGGCACAGGCGTCAGCGCGCAAGACATCGATCGGCTGTTCAATCCGCTCTTCACGACCAAATCCGATGGCATGGGCATGGGACTGTCGATCTGCCGCGCGATCATCGAAGCTCACGATGGCCGTTTGTGGTTTTCCCCGAACACGCCGAGGGGCGCCGTATTTCAATTTACCTTGCGTGTCGATAATTTCGGATCCTTCGCCGCTTGATGCCAAGACGATCCGACAATGCGGTTCTTTCTTGGTCGCGCCCGCAAGTGATTTATCGCTACCTCGAGCCTTTTAGGCATTCGCACTAGCTCGACACTGCCTCGCTGATCCCGGGTTCATTGGCCGCAGGCCGGGCGATGGCCGCGCTCGCATCCTCGACCGCCTGGACGTCGCTGCGGTGGTAGCACGCGCCTGCCCACGCCGTTTACCCAGCGGCTCGTACCAAGGTGTGCGGCAACACCATCGTCCAATAGACCCGGCGATACGCGTCTGGTGTGATTCCATCCGCGCATCGTGCATCGATCGAATCGAAGCGCATGCGCGAAAGGACTCTCAAGGATCCGTCCATGACGCTCGCGAACTTGAAGCATCCGTCGGAGCCCATCGAGATTGTCCTGACGATGAGTCGAACGATCGAGGCAGCCGGTGTATGTCGCCGCCTCGGCATGGCGTCATTGCCGGTTCGGTGGCCATGCTTTTCGCTGGTTATCGCGTTCGTCTCGCCGCACCACGCCCAGACCGTGACAACCTCTGAAGGAAACGCCATGAGCCAAGCCATTGCTACAGAACGCAGCAACCCGGCAGCCGGCAAGAATGCAATTCGGCCGTTTCGCATAAGTTTTTCGGACTCGGAACTTGCCGAACTGCGCAGGCGAATAAACGCAACCAGGTGGCCAGCGCGGGAGCCGGTCGCGGATGCGTCGCAAGGCGTGCAGCTCGGGACCATTCAGAAGCTCGCGCGCTATTGGGCCACCGAGCACGACTGGCGCAAGTGCGAGGCGAAGCTGAACGCCCTCCCCCACTTCATCACCGACATCGATGGGCTCGACATCCATTTCATTCACGTTCGCTCGAGGCACGAGAACGCGTTGCCGCTCATCGTCACGCACGGCTGGCCCGGCTCGGTCATCGAGCAGTTGAAGATCGTCGATCCGCTCATCAATCCCACCGCCCATGGCGGAAGCGCATCGGATGCCTTCCATGTCGTGATTCCGTCGATGCCGGGCTATGGCTTCTCGGGCAAGCCGACCACGACGGGTTGGGGACCCGAACGCATTGCGCGGGCATGGGCTGCACTGATGGAGCGCCTGGGATATCGACGATATGCCGCACAAGGCGGCGATTGGGGTGCGCTCATCGTCGACATGATGGGTGTGCAGGCACCGCCAGGACTGCTTGGCATCCACACCAACATGGCCGGTGCGATTCCGCCCGAGATTGATGCGGCGGCCTTTGCCGGCGCGGCGCCGCCTTCCGGCCTCGACGAAGAGGAGACAGAGTCCTTCAACCACGTCGCCTTCTTCTACAAGCATGGTCTCGGCTATGCCCTGGAAATGGGGAATCGGCCGCAGACGCTTTATGGAATCGAGGATTCTCCGATCGGCTTGGCTTCGTGGATTCTCGATCATGATATCTGGAGCTACCGGCTCATCGCTCGCGTATTCGACGGCGCGGCCGAAGGCCTGACGCGAGACGATATTCTCGACAACATCACCCTCTACTGGCTCACCAACACAGCGGTCTCGTCGGCTCGCCTTTACCGGGAAAACAAGCTCGCGTTCTTCGCTCCGAAGGGGGTCGCGATCCCGGTCGCGGTAAGCGTTTTTCCGGACGAGATCTGCCCGATTTCGCGCAGGTGGGCCGAAAAGGCCTATCCCAAGCTGGCCTACTACAAGCGCCATCCGAAGGGCGCGCACTTTGCCGCGTGGGAGCAGCCGCAGGCGATCGTGGAAGATCTTCGCGCAGGTCTCAAGTCGCTGCGGTAGTCAAGTTCGTTCAAGGGTCGTACGGTGGATGGCGCGCAGGCGCGCGTCGTCCGCCGCCACCCGAATTTCAAACGGAGAGAACACAATGAACCAGCTTGCGCTTCCTGAAGACACCGGTATTGCCCCCGGTCCCTTCACCCAGAGCACGGTCGTCCCCATCGATCACGAGCCCCCGCCCCGGCTGATCGCGGATCCGCCGCTTGCTGGTTCGTTGTCCCAGGGCGTCGTGTTCATTCCGTACCGGGTGGAAAACCTGCGCATCCTGCCGGTGGCAGGGCCTGAGGCGCGCAACGTGTCGCCCCGCGTCGGCCATCTGCACATCACGGTCGACGACCTGCCGTGGCTGTGGGCCGATTTCGGACAGAGCAATACCATCGTCCTGGCGGGCATGCCGCGCGGCCAGCACAAGGTCCTGATCGAGGCGGTGGATACCGAAGGAAACGTCCTTGCCGCACAAACGGTGACGTTCCATTCGCCGGGCAAGCAGCCTCGCCCATGACGCTTTAGATCAGCGAACGGTCGATTCGCGGCGATGGGCCAGCGCGAAAACACCGACCCATCTCCGAAGTCGAGCCTTACGGATTCAGTACGTTGCTCGCTTGCGCCGCCGCGATCAGCGCGTTGCGATCGGCTGGAAGCAGATAGCCTTGCGCCATCGCGTTGTCAGCGGCTGCGGTAACTGCCGCAACGTAGCCGGCGTGGTCACCGTATCGCTCCGTCAGCGACAAGCGCGGATCGCCTGTGGCCACGCGCTCGGCCAGCGTCACGGCAAAGGGAATCATGCCGCCTATGTAATTGCAGACCTGACCCTTGTGAATTCCCGTCGACGTGATGTTCCATCCAAGGTACGTGCCCAGCGGAGCATCGCGCAACACGGTCGGGACCCCGCCCACCTCGTTTCCATCCGCGTCGACACGCGGCACCTTGAGCGCGATCACGTTGCGGATCGGCGGCGGCTGGTTCGCCGGAACGCCGGTGATATCGATGGGATCGAACTGCGGCCCCCAGTCGTAGTCGAGAGTCTGGTTGACGAAGTTCTCCGGCAAGAAGATCGAGTCGGGAACACCGGGAACGCCGGAGGGGAATCCCATCGCGGCCTTGGTCGCATCGACGAGATTTCCACTGGCGACCGTGGGCCAGCGGCTTGGCGGCGGCGATGTGCCCTTCATGACCCAGTTGCGCATCGCAACGCGGAGCGCATTGACAAGCTCGGTTTCGGGCACGGGATTGGCGCGGAAGGTGCCCGTTCCCCAGTTGTTGCCGGGGCAACCGACCGGGTTATTGGGAATATTCTGATTGAAGCCGCCGGTACCACCGCCGTGGGTCGTGCTCGGCACGTAATAACGACGCACGTTGCGCGGGACCGGAATATCGACGTTGCCGGTCGAGCCGGTCCACTCCATGGCCAGGCGCAGCGCGAAGATTTCCGACCCGCCGGAGTGCTCCATGATCTTCGGGCAGGTGCCATTGAGGTTGCAACGATGCAGGACGCTGGACGCGGGATAGTTGCGGACCGGATCAGGCCAGTCGGACCACCATTGCGGCCCCTCGCCACTCAGCTGATAAAGCTCCGGCACGCCGTCGGTTTGACCCCAGCGCGTGTTCGAGGCGATACGGCGCCCCGCGATGATCGGCCACGCGCCTTCGTGCACGATACGGTTGGCTTCGTCCTGATTGAAGCCTTGATGGATGAACTGGCGCGTGTAGTTTCCGGATTGCGAGACGCCGCGGATCACTTCCCAGCGCACCATGCCCGCAACCGGATTGGGCGTGCCGAAGTCGTCGGCCGCCGCGTAGCGGAAGAATGATCCGACATCGCGGAAGGCGGCCATGCCGACACCAAGCAGGTACGCGCCCTTCGCCGGGTAGACCACTTGATAGAGCAGCGTCGGGTCGAAGCCGTTCCTGAGGCAAATATGCACGGGCAGGTTGCCCGGCAGCGCGGCCGTGTCGATGTTGTCCGGCGTGCCCGGGAACGGAGTCGTCGCGTCGCAATGCGAGAACGCCCAATCGGCGGACGGAATCGTCGGGCCATCCGTTACGACGCCCGTGTACGTTTCATGCGTGTGCGTGGTGAGCGTCGCCTGCGTGGTGTCGAGCGTCGCAGGCAGATACGGTATCGGATTGCTCATCACGTTGAGCGGTTGCGAATTGGGCCCGCTGCGGTTGACGATGCGCCCCAGCACGTTGCCCGTAACGAGCGTGCCGTCGGGATTCTTCGCCATCGGCACCGCGACCCAATGGTTGGTTCCGGTGGCGTGGTTGGCGGGAATCGCAGTGGCGCCCGCGTTGTCGGCCTGCCATGCACTCGCAAGTCCGATGTCGCCCAGATTGCGCTCGGCCGCAACGATCGTAATCGCACCGGCACGGTTCGGTACGTCGTGCCACATGAAACCGCTGGCGTTGTTCAAATCCACGGGTTTCGTGACGACGAACGTCGCTTCATAGCGAACCTTCCCGTCCGCATCCCTGCCGAGTTGCACATCGGTGATGATCTGATTGTGCACATCGTTCGGATCGAGTTCGCCGAATGCTCGCCCCCGCAGCTGCTCGTAGGGAACGGCCTGGCCGGACAGCGCAGCGGTCGAATCGATGACGATCCGGGTGACTCTGGCCTCGGCGGGCGCTATCCCGGCGATCAGGACCGCGACCGCGAGTGTCCCGACCGGGTAGGCTTGGCGAAATAACTCACGTACGTCTGGCAACATTGAAATCCTCCTGCATACGAGTTGGATTGTTCGGGGTGCGAGCAGCTTCGGCGACGAAGGGTCGTAGCGTCCGGCGGCATTCTCATTGCTGCCTTGATCGAAACGCTCATCCCGGGATGAGGCTAATGCGAGGCCTCGACACCCGAATGCCCCCTTCTTCCAGAGCGTGCACCTGTCGTGTACAAACAGTCAACCCTATGACGGCGGCGGGGCCGGGCAGGCACAGGCCTTTGGGTGCTAATCCCCCGACTTGATGTTGTTGTCCTTGATCACCTTTGCCCAGCGCGGGATCTCCTTCCGCACGAAGGCGTCGAGGTCCGCGGGTGGGCCGGCGAGCACCTCCATTCCCTGGGCCGAAAGTTTCTCGACCACGGCAGGCGACTTTGCCGCCTTGGCCAGCTCCTCGTACACGCGCTTCGCAAGCGCCGGAGGCATGTTGGCCGGGCCGAACACACCCCACCAGGTGTAGGCCTCGAAGCCCGGTGCGCCCTGGCTCGCGATGGTCTCGACGTTCGGAAGCTTCGGATCGGGCTTGGCGGAAGTCACCGCGAGGGCTCGCAGTTGGCCCGATGACACAAACGGGTTGACGAGGAACACCGAACCGATCGCGAGAGGCACTTGATTGCCGATCGCGTCGTTCATCAACGGTCCGCCGCCGCGATAGGGGATATGGACAAACGTTACCCCCAGCTGATTCGAAAGTTGGGTCATCGCGAGGTGACCGAGGCTGCCGGCACCGATCGTTCCGTAAGACACGCCTTGCGGATTGGCCTTGGCGGCGGCGACGACATCGCGGAATGATTTGAACGGCTGGCTGGCCGGGGTCACCAGCGCCATCGCCCCCGTGCCGACCAGCATGAGCGGCGTCAAGTCGCGCAGCGTATCGAATGTCAGGCCGGGAATCAGCGACGGATTCACCGCATGCGTATCGAAGACGACGCCGATCGTGTAGCCGTCGGGCTCGGCCTTCGCCAGGATCGCCGTGCCGATTGAACCCGACGCGCCGCCGCGGTTGTCCACAATGAACTGTTGACCGGTCTGCGCCGAGAGCTGCTGCGCGAGGATGCGCGCGACCTGGTCGACCGAGCCCCCCGGAGGGAACACCGCAATCACCTTCACGGGCTTCGTGGGCCAGTTCTGCGCCAATGCGCTCGGAGCGACACCATAGCCAAGTGCCATTCCAAGCACGGTCAGCGCTACGCCAATCAGTTTCATGGGCTTCCTCATGAACGTTGCGAAGGGGCCTCGCTTCTCATTCCGGCTGCACGCCCAAGGCGACGAGAAATCGGGACACCATATTGTAGGCCGCGATGACACCCACGATTTCGACGACGTGGCGGTCGTTCGCGAGTGCGTGACGAACGGATGCCATCGTTGCGGCACTCACGTCCACGCTTCGCGTCATCTCCACCACGAGCGCGATCACCGCCTGCTCCGCGGAATCGAACGCCGTCGCATCGAATTCCGGCGTCCCTATGCGGTGAAGCATCTCGAGCTCGCGCGTCGACCCTCCGGAGCGGAGATACACGGGACCATGATGGTGGAATTCATAATCGGCGCGGTTCAAAACGGCGACAGCGCAAATCGCAAGCTCTCGCAGCTTCTGCGACACGTCGAGCTCGGAGCGCACCGCTCCCAGAAAACCGTTCCATCCTGCGGCGAGCGGCGGGCTGTGCAGGAGCATTCGGTCGAGGTTCAGCAGCCTCCCTCCGCGGCGGGCGCGAATGGCGGTCACGACCGCGCGCGGCTCCTCGATGTCGCTCGGGACATACGGGATGACCTTCATCGCTTTGGCTCCTCTTTTGCGTCGATGGTTACGTCGTGGGAATCCTCCTGCAGTGCCGAAAGATCCGCCCTTTGATGCAGCCGTGATGCGGCCGGAAATCTCGACTCAGCGCCCTTGACGTGAGCCGGTATTTCGAAGGCGTTG
>Ga0268266_10004328_pt1 | contig 13656 bp, 12 predicted proteins | sample KBSS13metaG_FD_190356 | JGI IMG/M metagenome (GOLD analysis project Ga0268266, IMG submission 190356) | Switchgrass rhizosphere microbial communities from Kellogg Biological Station, Michigan, USA - KBS S1-3 metaG (SPAdes) (version 2) | ecosystem: Host-associated > Plants > Roots > Rhizosphere...
CCGCACGAAGCTGGCGACATATGCCGGCCGTGAGGACGACGCGAGAAAGGCGGCCTCGGAGGCCCTGCAGAGCGGCAAGCGCACAGGAGCAGTTCGGTTGACGGACAGGGTGGTTGCGGCGCTCGGCTTCCTCGACCTCTCGCTCGGCCGTTACGAGGAGGCCCTTGCAACGCTGGGGCCGTTGCTCACGAAGTTCGACCCGGCATCGACGCCCACCGAGCTTCCCAACGCCGCTTTCCTGGTCGACGCCATCGAGGCGCTGGTCCAAGTCGGCCGCGGGGCCGACGCGCAACCACTGATCGAAGCCCTCGAGCGCAACGGGAAGCGGCACGACCGGGCGTGGATGCTGGCCGCGGCCGCTCGCGGCAGAAGCATGCTGCTGGCCGCCGGCAGTGACCTCGATGCGGCGAGCGCCGCAGCCGCGGCCGCGATGACGCAACACGACCGGCTGCCGATGCCGTTCGAGCGCGGCCGAACGTTGTTGCTGCTTGGTCAATTACAGCGGCGGCAACGCAGGAAGGAAGCCGCCTCGGCGAGCCTGAACGAGGCCCTCAACATCTTTGAGCGGCTGCACATCCCGCTGTGGGCCGACCGTGCCCGCGCCGAGCTTGCCCGCGCGAACGTGGGCCCCAGGCAGAGCGGGCAGCTCACCCCGTCCGAACGACGGGTCGCCGAACTCGCCGCGTCGGGAATGAAGAACCGCGATGTCGCGACTGCCCTGTTCATCAGCCCCAAGACCGTCGAGGCGAACCTGGCGAGGATCTACCGCAAGCTGGGCATCAAGTCGCGTGCCGAACTCGGCCGGCACATGGGCAAGTCCTGAGCGTCGGGGAGAAGTAGGGAAACACCCTATTTCTCAATGCCCTTGGGCGAATTACCGTCGACCCCGGCCCGCGTTGGAACTCAGTCAGCAGGAGGAACGGTGACGGTAATCCTGGACCCGGCGACTCGGAGCCCGGCAACCCTGGTGACCACCGCGACAAGCCAACCCGCGTTGCGCACCGGCTTCGCGTTGCTCGGCCTGATCTCGCTGCTGGACCTGCCCAAGGCCGATCGTGCGGATCGGGTCGTCGCGCTCGGCGGTGCAGCAGCCGCGGGCTGGTTCCTGGTGCGGGGCAGCAGGCGCCGCTAGCCTCCAGTTGATGGCGCCAGGCCCGCGGCCCGGTGCGCAATGCGGCCACTTCTTGCGGTTTCAAACGATATCGTCGCTCTTCGGGGAGGCGACATGACATCGGCTATTCAACCGCGACCGCGACCAAACAGCGACGCCGAACTCGGGTTCACCCGGCGCAAGGCCGTGCGTTGGTTCAGCCCGCCCACGCTGGCGCGAGCGGCCGCCAAGGTCGTGCTGTCCGCGGCCTTCGGTGACTATCTCGACAAGCGGGAAATGGAAAGCACGCTGAAGGCCGGCGTGTTGACGGCGGGCTCCGGTTCGGACGACGTGTGGATCGACTTCATCGCCGACACCGCAGACGGATTCAATCAAACGTATTCCGTTGCGTGGTGCGCCTCGCAGTCAGAAATTGCGCCGATCGGACTCGACCGTGAGTTGCCCCGCGCACAGCTCGTCGTCTTCGGCGGCGACGAGGTGTATCCGTATGCCACCCCCAAGGAATACGAAGACAGGTTCAGCGGGCCATACCTGGCCGCTTTGCCGTGGACAGAGCCCGACGAGTCACGCCCTCACGAGAAGCATCCGCGCATGCTGGCCATCCCGGGCAATCACGACTGGTACGACGGCCTCACGGGGTTCATGCGACTGTTCGCGCAGGCCAACTGGATCGGCGGCCGTGAGCTCGAGCAGACCCGGAGCTACTTCGCCGTCGACCTGCCCGGCCCATTTTGGCTGTGGGGCATTGATATTCAGAGCGACAACTACGTGGATGCGGCGCAGATCGAGTACTTCAACGCCGCTGCAAAGCTGATGGCCGCGGGGGATGCGCTGATCCTGTGCACGGCCAAACCGAGCTGGACCGAGGTCGGCAATTCAAAGGATGCCTACCGCAACCTCGCGTTCGTCGAACGGACGATGGTGCCGCCGGACGCCACGACCGTTCTCATGCTGTCCGGCGACAAACACCACTACGCACGCTATGAAGCGGCCGAAAACGTTGGCCAAAAAGGCCCGCGAATGAGGGTCACCGCCGGCGGCGGCGGCGCATTCCTGTCGACCACGCAGAAGCTCGATGACGTCTTGAGGGTGCCGAGGCCGAGCGCCGACAACGATCCGGCGACCGAGGATACGGAACGATTCAAACTCAAGAGCTGCTACCCCACCGCCACGCAGTCGCGCCGGCTCAACGGTCACATCTTCCTACTGGGACTGCGCAATCCGTCGTTCATGGTCATCCCCGCGATGTTGTACATCCTGCTGTTCTTTGCCACCGTCTCCAGACTCGCAAGCCAGGACAACGGCGGCGAGATACGTGTCGATCCCCAACCGTGGAAGTTTCACGACATTCTGGCAAGCCAGGTGGGCCTGGCGCCGCTCGCCCTGATCCTCGGTGTCGCGGCCCTGTTGTCCGCCTTCTGTATCGTTCCCAAACGCGTGCCCGTATGGCCGTCGCGTTTATTGAGGGGCTTCGCCGGACTGGCTCAGACCGCATGTCATGTCGTGGCACAGGCAGCGATCACGTGGTTATGCGTTCAGTATTTCTCGCCGCTGACGAGTTGGCGCCTGCTGCTGTGCATGGTGCTGGTCGGGTTGGTCGGCAGCGTTGTCGGCTCGCTTATCTTCGCGACGTTCCTGTTCCTGTGGTTCACCCTCTTCGGTTGGAACAGCACAGAAGCCTTCTCGTCGTTCCGCTACTCGGGGTACAAGAACTTTCTGCGCATCCATGTGACGACGGCTGCCATCACCGTCTATCCGATCGGGATCGACAAGGTGTGCAAGAGGTGGGAGTACGACGCCGGCAACACCTCACCCGAGGCGTCCTGGCTGAAGCCGTCGAGCGGCATCATCGAAACACGGCTCATCGAACCGGAATTCACGATTCTGGCGTCGCGGTCTCCGGCGACCGAACAGGCCACAGCCGAATCCCAAGCGGTGCAGTGAGGCTGTGCAACACCAGGCTGACCGTGACTGTGACCACGACCGCCTGTGTGATCATCGCGGTCTGCTGGATCTCGCCTCGTTGGACCATCAATAAACCGAGCACCAGGGTGCCGATCCCGCGCGGCCCGAACCATCCGATGAACAGCCTGCTGCGGCCGGGGAGGTCGGTGCCGAGCAGCGCAACGGACACCGCGATCATTCGCACCACGAACAGGGCGCCGACGGCGAAAACCACCACCCGCCAATCGGCGTCGCGCCATCCAACGAACACCGCGTAGCTGCCGAACATCGCGAACACCATCAGCTCCAGCAGTTGTCCGGCAGCGTCAGTCACTTGTGACGGCAACTGCGCGTCTGCCCGGTGGGCCATCATCGAGTACGCAAGACCACCGGCGAAGGCCGCGACGAATCCGCTGCCGTGCAACCGTTCTCCCACCTCGAAGCACACCAACGCCAGTGCGAGAGTGGCCAACTGGGCCCACACGTCGCTCATCCAACCGTGCTTTCGCGACCTCATGATCACCAGGCCACCGACCACCCCGATGCCGAGGCCGACGGCGATCGACACCACCTCGGTGCGCACGGCAAACCAGCCCCACCGCCCCGGATCCGGGTCGTTCTGCTCGGACGCCAACGCGACGGCGGCCAGCATCGCCGCGAGCGCCAGGCCGTCGTAGCAGCCGCTCTCAACAGACAACGCGTGACGGACGCGCTCGGGGATGCGAGGGTTGTCGAGCAGCGCGTCGATCAGCGCCACTTCCGTCGGCGCGACGATGGCCGCCAGACACACCGCCTCCCACAACGGCATCACCGGCATCACCCACAGCGCGAGGGCGGTGCCGAGGACCATGGTCAGCGGGAAGCCGAACACCAGTAACCGGAACGTCACGTGGCCGCGACGCACCACCGACGGCAGGTCGAGCATCGCGGCCTGGTTGAACAGGATGACGGTCAGCGCCAACTGGGCCAGGACGGTGAAGCTGGCAGTGTCGGCGCCGCCCTCGATGACGCCGAACCCGAACGGGCCCAACGCCATTCCGAACGCGACAAAGATCAGCGCAGGAGCGATGTACCACCGCTTGACGAGGCCCGAGACGACCGCGTAGCAGAGCACCAGGATGGTGAGCACGAACGCTGTGTCGGTGCGCACCCTGTCCCCTACTCAGGCGCCGTTGTTCGCGCCGCCGGAGTTCGCACCCTCGATGTCAGTGATCGGAAAGTTCGGCATCGGTTTGGGCGACGGCGTATTCGGCAGCGTCGGGATCTCGGCCGGCGGAATGTCGGTCAAGTCGTTGACCGGCGGGCCGTTCTCCCTGCTGCCGTAGCTGCTCCCGGGCTCACGCGGGCCGACGAGCTGACTGACGGTCACCAGGTGGTAGCCGTTGCGCTTCAGGACGGGAATGAACTGGTAGACCAAATCGACTGTGCTGGAGTAGGTGTCGTGGAACAACACCACCGAGCCGGGCTTGATCTGGGTCATCAGCATGTAGCGTGTCGCGCCGGTGTTGGAGTCGTTCGCCCAGTCGAAAGGGATGACGTCCCAGTTGATGTCGGCCATTCCCTGCTGCTTGGCCGCGGCAAGGACGTTGTCGTTGATCAGCCCGCCCGCGGTTCGAAGAAGGTTCGGCTTTTGACCCGTCGCCGCTTGGATGGCGTCGTTGGCCTTCGAGATCTGGCTCGGGATGTCCTCGGGCGGGATCGTCGTCATGTTGGGGTGCTCCCAGGTGTGGTTGCCCACCTCCATGCCGGCGTCGGCGACGCGTTTGGCGCCCGCGGGGTTGGCCGCGACCTTGTTGCCGATCAGGAAGAACGTCGAACGCGCGTCGTTGTCCTTGAGGATCTGCAGCAGCCGGTCGGTGTACGGGCTCGGCCCGTCGTCGAACGTCAGCGCAACGCACTTCTCTTTCGAACAGTCGACGTCCTCGGCGCTGGCCTTGCGGACGTGGCCGGTCAGCCCACCGATGATCAGCACTGCGGCGGCCGCGAGCACACCAATGGCGGTCCTGGCGTAGCGCCAGGCCTGGCTGTCGGGTCGCTTCGGCACGCCGCGAGTTTACCGACTGGTGATTTCGGCGTGCTCAGTCACGCTCAGCGTTACAACTCACGCCGAAATCACTCGCGTCAGGGCAGGGCGCCGGGGCTGATCTCCTCGAGCATCTCGGTGACCAGCGCCGCGATCGGTGACCGCTCGCTGCGCAGCAGCGTGATGTGTGCGAACAGCGGGTGCCCCTTGAGCTTCTCGATCACCGCGGCCACACCGTCGTGGCGGCCGACCCGAAGATTGTCGCGCTGCGCGACATCGTGGGTGAGCACCACACGGGATCCGGCGCCGAGCCGCGACAGTACGGTCAACAACACGTTGCGCTCCAGCGACTGCGCCTCGTCGACGATGACGAACGAGTCGTGCAGCGAGCGGCCGCGGATGTGCGTCAGCGGCAGCACCTCGAGCATGCCGCGCGACAGCACCTCCTCCAGCACCGCGGGGCTCGCCAGACCTTCGAGTGTGTCGAAGACGGCCTGCGCCCACGGGCCCATCTTTTCGCTCTCGCTGCCGGGCAGATAGCCGAGATCCTGCCCGCCGACTGCATACAGCGGCCGGAACACGACGACCTTGCGCTGGGTGCGACGTTCCAGCACCGCCTCCAGTCCCGCGCACAACGCGAGCGCAGACTTACCGGTGCCCGCCTTGCCGCCGAGCGAAACGATGCCGATCGACTCGTCGAGCAACAGATCCAGTGCCACTCGTTGTTCGGCGGAGCGCCCACGCAACCCGAACACCTCGCGGTCGCCGCGCACCAGCTGCACCCGCTTCTCCGGGTTGACCCGGCCCAGCGCATGCGAGCTGCCGCCCAGCAGCCGAACTCCCGTGTGGCACGGCAGATTACGCGCTGCTTCGAGATCGATCTCGCCATCTGCGTACAGCTTGTCGATGTCGTCGGCCGACAACTCGATTTCGTCCATCCCCGTCCAGCCGGACGTGATGACGTCCTGCGCGTGGTACTCGTCGGCGGCCAGGCCGACGGCGCCGGCCTTCACGCGTAGCGGAATGTCCTTGCTGACCAACGTGACTCGCTTGCCCTCCGCAGCGAGGTTGGCTGCGACCGTGAGAATCCGCGCGTCATTGCTCTCGTTGCGGAAGCCGGCGGGCAGCACATTCGGATCGCTGTGGTTGAGCTCGACGTGCAGCGTCCCGCCTTGCGTCCCAACGGGAATCGGCTGATCCAGCCGTCCATGCTCCAGCCGCAGATCGTCGAACATCCGCAGTGCCTGCCGGGCGAACCAGCCAAGCTCATGGTGATGCCGCTTGGCTTCCAGTTCGCTGATGACCACCAACGGGACCACCACTTCATGTTCGGCAAACCTCGTTGCGGCCCAGGGATCGGACAGCAGCACGGAGGTGTCGAGCACGTAGGTCCGGACGGTAGTTTTGGTCACGTAGCGCTCCTCGAGGCGAGGGAGTTCATGCGACCCCGCACGAACACATCGGCGGACGCTGCGGTACCAGGACCGGGGCCGGTCCTCTCGTGATAACGATCGGTACCGCCCGGATAGCAGAGCATGTCGCTAGCCATCGAGAAACGACGCTACTCCGGCTTCTCGCTTCGCGCCGTGCAGGCGCGCCGTATCCGATGTGGCCGACAGAGCGGCGAGTTGGCTAACTCGTCAGGCGTACTGCTTGAGCGACGGCTCGTCGGCCACGCCCCACGCGGTGATGCGGTCGGCGATCACCTGCCGCAGCTGCTCGGGTCCGAAGATGCCGGCATCGGCCACGTTGGAAACCTTGTCCTGGTATGCGTCGATGTCCCCGCCGACCACATCGAGTTCGGCCGCGCGGCGGGCGATCGCCTCGATGGTCTCGTCGCGGCGGTAACCGAGGCAGTGCGCGACGAGGTTCCCGAAGAACTCCTCGTGGCGTTCCTCGTCGCGGGCGATGCGGCCAACAAGACCCTTCAGCACCGGCTCGGTGATCTGGGCTTCGAGATTGCGGCAGAACACGGCATGCTCGCGCTCGAAGAACGCCATGTGCACCAGACGCTCGATCTGGCTGTACGTGTCGGCGCGGTAGCCCTTCATCACGTGCTCGACGCGGACGTCCTCATTGGCGGCGGGGTCGATTTCGCGGGTGACGACGAGGTAGTTGCGCAGCGCGATGGCGTGCAGGTGCTCCTCGGCGGTCCAGCGGCCGATCCAGCGACCCCACTTCTCCTCGAGGATGAAGCTGAACACGAACTCGCGGTGATAGCCGGCGAGGTTGTCCTTGGTGATCAGCAGGATCTCGAGGGCATCGGTGACAGTCTTGGGCAGCGTGACCTGCGACGGGTCCCAGTCGCGGCCGCCGAGGAAGGCGAAGTTCTCGCCCTGCTCGAACGGCACGTAGTCGTGGGCGTACCAGAGGTCCTCGGAGTCGATGTGGCGCCGCAGTTCGTTCTGCACGACCGGCTCGAGCTCGAGAATCAGCGCATTAGGTACAGGTTTCTGTGCCATGCGGTTACAGTAACCCAATTCTGTGGGAATCGTAAAATTCCCGGCGGCGTGGCGCGGTTACAGCGTCAGGCCCGGGTACAGCGGGTTGGCGGCCAGCAGTTCCGCAGCGCCCGCGTGCACGCGTTCGGCGGTACCGTCGGCCAGCTTGTACTTGGCCTTAGAGGTGCCCTCTGGCTGCGTGTTGGACAGCACCTCGACCATCAGCTCGGCGACGCGGTCGAAGTCGTCGGGGCCGAAGCCGCGAGTGGTCAGCGCAGGCGTGCCCAACCGGATGCCGCTCGTGTACCACGCGCCGTTCGGGTCGGCGGGGATCGAGTTGCGGTTGGTGACGACGCCGGAGTCCAGCAGCGCCGATTCGGCCTGGCGGCCGGTGAGCCCGAACGACGTCACGTCCAGCAGCACGATGTGGTTGTCGGTGCCGCCGGTGACCAGGCGCGCGCCGCGCTTGAGGAAGCCGTCGGCGAGCGCCTTGGCGTTGTCGGCCACCCGCTGCGCGTAAGCCTGGAACGAAGGCTGGCGGGCCTCGGCCAGCGCGACGGCCTTGGCCGCCATCACGTGAGAAAGCGGTCCGCCCAACACCATTGGGCAACCCTTGTCGACGGCATCGGAGTATTCGGCGGTGGCCAGCACCAGCCCGCCACGCGGGCCGCGAAGCGACTTGTGCGTCGTGGTGGTGGTGACGTGGGCGTGCGGCACCGGGTCCTCGTCACCGGTGAACACCTTGCCCGCGACGAGGCCCGCGAAGTGCGCCATGTCGACCATCAGGGTCGCGCCCACCTCGTCGGCGATCTCGCGGAGCTTGGCGAAGTTGACCCGTCGCGGGTAGGCCGAATATCCGCCGACCAGGATCAGCGGCTTGAACTCGCGGGCTGCCTTGGCGAGCGCGTCGTAGTCGAGCAGCTCGGTGTTCGGGTCGGTGCCATAGCTGCGCTGGTGGAACATCTTGCCCGAAATGTTGGGCCGGAAGCCGTGGGTGAGGTGCCCACCCGCGTCCAGCGACATGCCCATCAGCCGCTGGTTGCCCAGCTTGGCGCGCAACTCCTGCCACTCCGCTTCGGAGAGGTCGTTGACGTTCTTGACGCCTTTGTCGGCCAGACCAGGTGCCTCGACGCGGGTGGCCAGGATCGCCCAGTACGCAACGAGGTTGGCGTCGATGCCCGAGTGTGGCTGCACATAGGCGTAGGGCGAGCCGAACAGCTCCCTGGCGTGCTCGGCGGCCACGGTCTCGACGGTGTCGACGTTCTGGCAGCCGGCGTAGAACCGGTGCCCGATGGTGCCTTCTGCGTACTTGTCGGACAGCCAACTGCCCATGGTCAGCAACGCCGCCGGCGACGCGTAGTTCTCGGAGGCGATCAGCTTCAGCGAATCACGTTGGTCGGCAAGCTCTTTGCGCGTGGCCGCCGCGATGCGCGGCTCGACGGACTCGATGATCTGCAGAATCGAGCGGTAGGCGGCGCTTGCGGTGTCGGCGTACTCGGCGCCAGGAGCAGCGGTGGTGGTGGTCGCGGTCGAGTCTGCGGTCATGCGGTTCAGCCTACTTTCCGCAGCGCCGACGGAATCAGCGGCTCGTCCAGCAGTCGGCCGAAGCGTTCAGTGAGGCCGACGCCGTCGGGCCTGGCCTCCAGCCAGCCGCGCAGCAACCGGTAGCCCTCGACATACGTGCTGGTGTAGGCGCGCCACAGCGGCGAGGACAGGAACCGCAGCATCTGCCGGGCGCGGTCGTCGTTGACCAGCAGCCAGCGCTTGAGGAAGGCCACCACGTCGTCCACGTCTCGGTGTTCGTCGTGCAGCATCAGCGCGGCGTCCTGGCGCACGTCGGCCAGCGCGGCGGAGGCCTCGGAGACCGCCTCAGCGCGTTCGCCGTCGAACCGCAGCCCGAGATCGGCGTAGATGTCGCGAGCCCAGCCACCCCAATCCGGCCCGATCGCGGCGTACAGCGCCAGGTCCGCCAGCCCCTCGGCCATCAGACACTGCGGCGTGTTCACTAGGAAGATCGTCTGCTCGGTCTGACCCTTGCCCTCGACCAGGCCTGCCTCCTTGCGGCAGTGCTCGGTGTGGTGGCCGGGATAGGACTCGTGCGCGACCAGCCGCGGCAGGTTCGACATCTGCTGCTTGAGGTCGGCGTTGACCGCGACGGTGGAGCGGTAGTCGCCGAGGTAGTAGTTGAACCCCGACCACGGCTTGTCGGTGACCACCTCGTAGGTGATGGTTTCGGTGTCGGGCAACGGATATTCGGCGCGCACCCGGTCGCGCAGCGCGCTGGAGAACGCGTGGATGGCTTCCTCGAGCCGGTCGGGCGGGATCTCCTCTGCCGCGCGATAGTTCTGCATGCGCTCGGCGAGCGATCCGCTGCCGGGCAGCGCTTCCTCGAGCTTGCGGTGGGCCTGCTCGTAGCGCGCGGGATCGCCCTTGGTGATGTGCACGTCGAAGTAGGCCTCCACCTCGTCGACGAAGCCGACGTCTTGGCCCGCGAACTTCTTCCCGGCGCATGCCAGCGCCCGCAGATGCGCCGCGACGTACTCCGCACGGTCCGGTTCGAGCTCGTCGGGGATCTCGGCGAGCAGCCGATCTGCCTGGACGGCCAGGTCAGCGGGATCGGGAGCGGGCTCGTTCTGCACCTGCTGACGCAGGACGGGGTCTCCGGTGAAGGAGTCGACGTAGCCGTCCTCGATTCGGTCGAAACGCAATCCGAGCAGTAGATACTCGCGGACTAGGGTGCCGGGCTCCATGGCGACCACGCTAACTGCAAGACTGACCCCATGCCGCGGCTGAGCGAGCCGAGCCCCTACGTGGAGTTCGACCGGAGTCAATGGCGCGCGCTGCGCATGTCGACGCCGATGAAGCTGACCGAAGACGACGTGCTGCAGCTGCGGGGCCTCGGTGAGAAGCTCGACCTGCTGGAGGTCGAAGAGGTGTACCTGCCGCTGGCCCGGTTGATCCACCTTCAGGTCGCAGCACGCCAGCGGCTGTTCGCCGCGACCGCCGAGTTCCTCGGTGAGCCGCAGCAGAACCCGGACCGCCCGGTGCCGTTCGTCATCGGCGTGGCGGGCAGCGTGGCCGTCGGCAAGTCGACCACCGCCCGTGTGCTGCAAGCACTTCTGGCCCGATTCGAGCACCACTCCCAGGTCGACCTGGTCACCACCGACGGGTTCCTTTACCCCAATGCAGAACTGACCCGTCGAAACCTGATGCACCGCAAGGGTTTTCCAGAGAGCTACGACCGGCGTGCGCTGATGCGGTTCGTGACGGCGGTGAAGTCAGGCGCCGACAAGGTCTGCGCGCCGGTTTACTCGCATCTGCTCTACGACATCGTCCCCGGCGAAAAGCAGATCATCAAACATCCCGACATCCTGATTCTCGAGGGCCTCAACGTATTACAGACCGGCCCGGCGCTGATGGTGTCGGACCTGTTCGACTTCTCGGTGTACGTCGACGCCCGCATCGAGGACATCGAGCACTGGTACATCAACCGATTCCTCGGGCTGCGCTCGACAGCGTTCGCCGATCCCGCGTCGCACTTTCACCACTACGCGACTCTGACCGATGAGGCCGCGGTGTTCGCCGCCCGCGACATCTGGCATTCGATCAACCGGCCCAACCTGATTGAGAACATCCTGCCGACGCGCCCCCGCGCGACGCTGGTGTTGCGCAAGGACGCCGATCACGCGATCAACCGGCTGCGGCTTCGCAAACTCTGAGAAGGGCCAGGCCCGCTCGGCGGTACCGAACGGGCCTGAGCGGCAACGGATTACTTGGCGCGGCGCCAGCCCTGATACTGCAACTCCGCGAACAGCAACGTATAGACGCCGGATGCGAGTGTCAACACCACGCCGGTGGTGGTCAACGGCATGACGAATACAGTGACGATGGCGGCGACCGTATAGAGCAGGTTGGCGATGACAACCGCCATCCCCGCGCGGCGCACCGACGGCAGCGCGGCCAGCCCGAAGACGACGACGCCGTAGGCGACGAAGAACGCGCTCATCGAGTACTCGAACGCGGGCGTGGTGCCCGATATCTTGGCGAGCCAACCGGCGATCGGCAGGCCGACCAGACCGGCGAGGCCGGTGATCACCGCGTCGGCGCGCATGGCGAGGCGCAGAAATCCATCGCGGGTACCGGTGCGATCAATTGTGATGGCGGACATGGTTTTCCTTTCTGGGTGGGTGATTCGACCGTTCCGGAGCCGACGCCGCAACCTCTTACGACGGCGGCTCCGGACCAGTCATGTGGGAGTCACGCGAGACGGCGCACTCCGAGGTACTGGGCATAGGCGAAGGCGAGGGTGGCGACGGTGAATGCGACCGTCGCGACGACACCGAGTTCGGTCAGCGGCAGCCACCCGGCGATCAACACCACGGTGACGAGGATCGCGAACACGATGTTTCCGGCCAGCACGCTGACGCCGACGCGGCGGACATCGGACAGGCCGGCCGCCATGTAGAGCGCTGCGCCGTAGCTGACCAATGCGGTGCCGCCGATGAACTCCGACGTCGACGTGAGACCGGACAGTCGTGACAGCGGATCGGCCGCCATCGCGACGAGAAGCCCGAGACCGGCGCACAGGGTGGCGTCGGCGCGAAGGGCGAAACGCAGTAACGAGTCGGTACTTTCCCGGACCGGGCGGGTGTTGATTGCGGTCATGCCTGTAGAGATTGCTCAGAACTCACTGCCAGATCGACGCGGGACGCTGCCAGCTACTGCCAACAGCAGGTCAGAGGTCTTGCGCGGCGACCAGGTTTCCGCGCAGATCCGCGGCGATCAGCCGGGCCGCGGCGTTCTGCCAGTTGTGCAGCGACCGCTGCGGTACCTCGGTGACGAACCACTGCCAGGCCTGCCGGGCGACGGGGTCCAATCCCGACGCGGTGGCGTTCTGCGCGTAGGCGCGCACGCCGACGACGTACGGGAAGTACAGCGAGTTGTAGTGGCGCCACTGCTCGGTGGTGCCGAAGTCGCCGCCGTCGCGCGGCTTGAGCCGTGCGATGTGGTCGGCCAGGAGCGCCTTGAGTTCGTTGGCCCGCTCGAGCGGCGCATCGGGCGCGCCGCGGGCGGCCAGTCGCTCGTCGATGATCGGCAGTGCGGTCAGCGGGCTGGCGACGAGCTTGGACAGGTCGCCGTAGTGCCCAAGCGCGCGACGGGTGAGGCGGACGAAGGTGTCGTCATCGACACCGTCGAGCGGGTTGGCCGACCGTAGCGGCAACGCAGCTTCGGTGCGTCGCAACGCCGCGCGGTCGGCCCGCAGGTCGGGCGAGCGGGAGAAGGCGACGCGGTCGAGCAACCCGGCCAGCGGATCGGCGAGCACGTTGATCGCGATCGCGATGCCGAGGCTGGTGAACAGCAGCACCGTCAACGCTGTCTGTTGCCCGGCCACCGCAAGGCCGATCAACAGCTGCCCGCCGAACAGCAGCGCCACCACAGCTGTCGCGGCGAACGACCGCAACATGTCGGCCCGCAGCGCCTGACCCTCGTCGAACGCGTCCCACATCGCGACGGCCAAGCCGAGCACCCCGACGTCGAACCCGGTGGACGCCAAGGCAATCCAGCTCGGGACCAAACCCAGCGGGATGACGACGATCGCATTGGCCAGCGCGAAGAACAGCGTGCCGATGATGACCAAGCCCGTGACGCGCCCCGGCGAGCGCTGCAGCACCGCCACGATCATCGCGCCCAGCGTGGACAACGAGATCGCCGCGAACATCACCCAGTGACCGAACCGCACCGGGCCGTCGACGTTGCCCGCCATCACGGCGCCGAATAGGGCGACCGCACCAACACCGGCCACGAGCGTGATCTCGCCTGCCCGGCTGCGCCAACTATCGGATGGCCGACACAGTTCGAGCAGGACGGCGAACCATGCGATGCCAGGCACTGCGACCAGATAGATCTCGACGCGGCTCAGTGCGTCCGTGCCGCTGGTCACCCGCACCGCGTCGAGGGCGACCACCGCCGCGAAACTGGTCAGGCCGATCGCGGCCAGAACCAGCACCGGCTTGCGTGGATCGCGGGCCAGCAGATACAGGCCCAACCACCAGCTGAGCGAGAAGACCACCGCTGACAGCGCAGCCATGGCTCAAGTGTGGCAGCGATGAGCGCTCGCGCGAAGAGCAGATGGCCCA
>Ga0268266_10004337_pt1 | contig 13631 bp, 12 predicted proteins | sample KBSS13metaG_FD_190356 | JGI IMG/M metagenome (GOLD analysis project Ga0268266, IMG submission 190356) | Switchgrass rhizosphere microbial communities from Kellogg Biological Station, Michigan, USA - KBS S1-3 metaG (SPAdes) (version 2) | ecosystem: Host-associated > Plants > Roots > Rhizosphere...
CCAGCCATCTTCTCGCGCTCCACCACGGATCGAGACTCAACTTCCGCCAGACTTTGGCCGACTCCAGATCGTCGACATCCAATATCCGCGACACGCCCGCAGCCGCCACCGCGCGCCGGGCCGCGGCCGACAGGTTCCGCGCCATGAAAATGCGCTCCAGGTGCACGAAGTCAAATCGCTCACTGGCCAGCAGCGCATCGACTTCGGCTGCGAGGGCTGCGTCGTGGAATTCGCGAACAATTCGGGGCAGCGGCCGCATTGCCTGCAGCATTGCGCCCCATTTGCCGGCCGGCCGGGACTTGCCCGTGAGCGCGCAGCAGTGCACTGATTCAACGATATCTCCAAGATACGGCGTCATCTGCGCTTCAGCGGTGGTTTGCGCGAAACACACGAGTGTCACCGGCCCGAGCCGGGAATAGCTCTCCAGCAGGTGCAACACCCTGATCTTGGATCCGACGTCGGGCGGCCATGGAACCTGCGGCGCAATGAAAAGAGTTCTCACGACGGCTTCCCGTCAGCCGCAGTACACGATGCCACCGAGCCGACCAGCACGAAGTGCCGCAACACTGCACGCGCGGCGCCCGGATCGCGCGCGTCAGTGCTCAGAACCGTCACAGACGCGTCCTTGCGCCCCTGAAGAAGTCCGTGGAGCTGTATGAGCTTGGCCTGCCAGGGCCGCACGACATGCGTTCCGGCAACGCAGTACCAATGCCACACCAATCTCTGAGCGCCGGTCTGCGGATTCGAAAGCCACGTTTCAACTACTTCGGAGGAATGCGCGCCCGCCACGGGAACTCGCTTGTAGTAGGTCCCAACGTACCCGCCGCGCGGTTCCCACGGAGCGGTGTAGACAGCATTCGTCTGATTGATCGCTTGAGATCGATGGCCCTGGGGTACGTACCATGCCCAGTAGGCGGAGACATCTCCTTCGGCTGCGTGATAGCGGACCTGCACCTGCTCTGAAGACCCTACAAACCTGGGCTGCCAACTGTAATCCGCGACCAACGGACCCGACCACGGCGCCTGCACGGGAATGGCGGTGAGTCTCGCTGCTCGGTCCGTTCGCGGGCTCGCAGCCCACAGGACCGTCGCAGGGCCCGCCAGCAGCAACAGCGTTGCAATCGCAGCCAACGCAGCCAAAGATCGGGTTGAATACTCCACGTTGCCGACCGCCACAGACGCTCTGCCCGCGGGCAACGGCCGCTCCAGCCTCTGCAACCAAAGACTCGCCCGGAACGCACCTATCAACAGCGTCCCGAAAATTCCCCATCCCACCATGAAATGCTGCCACTCGGTGAGCGGACCCGCGTGAACCAGGACGTATACACGGATCCAGTTTCCAACAATCGCCACCGTGGCAAACCCGATCAACACCCATGCCCGTAAGGAAAAGGCGCGAAAACCAAGGTAGGCGTACAGCGCCCCGCAGGTCACTGCTGCCTGGAAATATTGCACACCGCTGCATTGAGCGAGCACCAGGACGGCGCCATCAGGCGTGTAGATCGACGTCTCATCGACGAACGCGGGTGTGCCCGAGAGTTCGAGCGCGAGCGCGAGCGCGTGCACCGTCATGGCTTGCAGCACGTGGTTGAAGTAGCCCCAGATCGGCAGGGCTAGCATGGCGAATGCCAGGGGACCCGCCGCGACCCGCAGGACAGCGTACCCGAGCAGCGTCCAGGTCAGTGCAGCCAGACCGGCAACAAACAATGCGTACTGCGCGATTCGTACGTCGAGCAGGTATGCCAGCCAAGTAGCAATCCCTACAGGGACCACGAGCCACAATCCGCGCCAGTCTGGGGTAACCGCAGCATCCCGCAGCCGGCCACGGGCCCGCCACAGGAGCCACACACTCATGCCGAGGATTGCAAATCCGTACTCGAGACCGCCAAACGCCCACAGCCTCAGCCACGCGTACAGTGCCTCACCGTTCGCGGCCACCAACACGGCAAAGGCAAGGAGGAAAACCATGCCGGCGGCGGTTCGGGTGCTCGCGGCTGCCAAGCTGCGTCCTCCAACAGTTAGTTTCGAGGCTTCGTTTTTGCGCTCACCGTCTCGGCATATCCATAGTACGCCGTCGGTGCTGCACTCGTATTTTGATTCAACACCAACGCGACCGAGCGGCCCTCGAGGTAGCTGAGCGCGTCCAGCACTGTTTGTTGATTGGTATGCGCCGCGCGCACTACCAACACGACCTGCCCGGAGACGGCAGCAAGCGCCCGGGCTTCCGTGGTCAGCAGCAGCGGCGGCGAGTCGAGCAGCACCATGCGCCGCGCGTCGCCCTGAGCAAGCCGAGTTATCACGGCGCGCATGCGCTCGCTCGCCAAGAGTTCCGTTGCTTGTTCGCTGTGCTTTCCTGAGGGCAGCAACGACAAGCCCGGAACGTCGGTGCGCAGAATCATGGATTCGACGTCGAGGTGTTCATTTTGCAGCAGGTCGAGCAACCCCGGGCTTTCGGCGGCGCCCAACAGCTTGCTGATATGGGGTTTCGGGCTGTCTGCGTCCACCAGCAGCACGCTGATGTCCTTCTCCCGGGCCATGCTGAATCCCAGGTTGATGGCCGTAAAGGTTTTGCCTTCGCCCGGCAGAGCGCTGGCCATCATGATGACGTGCGCGTTGCTCAGTGTCGTTGTGCCTCGGCCGGTGGCATTTGCGATCAGCGGTCTCTTGATCTGACGATATTGCTCACTGATCTCGCGGTCCTGGTGAGGCGGCGGCAGCAGACCCGCGGCGCGCAGCCCATCCTGATTGATGACAATGCGCCGCGCGGTGCTGAATGCAGCCTGATGGGTCTGGCCCGACTGCGGGACGCGTTGCGCGTCTACTGGCGATAGCGCGCCAAAAACAGCCTCCGAAGCGTTCGCGCCGATCGAGTCCGAACGCGGCCCTTCACGGATCTTCGCCAGGGCTTTCTCGATGATGCTCATAGTTCAGCCGACCCAGTGTTGCAGCAGGCGGGTAGCATGCGCTTGTGTCAGTAACAGGACGCCGGCTACCATGATCAGGAGGCTCGCCGCCCATGTGTAGACAAACGCACGGCCGCGCTGGCGCGCCTTGTGCTTGTCCACCCAAGTCAAGCTGACGACCCCGAGCACCGGCAGACCCGTGATCTCGTTGAGCTGCTGGGCGCTGCTGAAGACGGGTTTCAACCGGTGCAGCACGCCGGCAAGCCCCGCGCCGGCCGCCAATGCCGCAACCAACACCGCGAGAATCAGCAGCGGGCGCTTCGGAGCCGTGGGCTCGAGGGGCGCGCGCGGAGGGTCGATGACCTCGAAGCGCACGATCCCCGTCTCCTCGGCCTGTTGCGACAGCCGGCCTTGTTCCAGCCTCTGCACCAGGGCTTGATATCGAGTGCGGGTGACCTCGTAGTCGCGATTCAGGCGAGCAGACTCAGCTTCCACTTCGGGCGCCGTGTCGACCAACTGTTTGAGATTCGCGATCCGGCGCTGGCTCTCATTGACCTGGCCGCGCAGAGCGGCAATCTCCACATCCGTCTGGTTGAGTTGCACCTGGACGTTCTGGAACACAGGATTCGAGCCAAGCCCCATGCGCGCGGCAGCGCCCACGTCACCCTGGCGGACGGCGTCGATATCAGCCTGCTGTCGTTCCTTCAATTCGCGCAACGTGTCTCCCAGGGCGATCACATCCGGATGCTTCTCGGTGAATTTGAGGAGCAACTCATCGCGTCGGGACTGCGTTTCTCGGATCCGCGCGGCGATATCGTTATCCCCCGCCAGCGCCCCGAGCTTGGGTGTTGCGTCAGTCGTCGCGCCTCCACTGGCAAGCAGCGGCTCGCCGCGCGTTTGACGCAGCAGTTCCTCGCGCCGTCGTTGTGCAATGGTGAGATCACCTTGCGCCTTCCTGAGCGCTTCCATCTCATCTTGCAGGCGCGAAAAGTAGTCCCTCTGCGATCCAGGAAGCAGACCGACGTTTTTCTTCTTGAACGCCGCCAAGCGCTCTTCGGCCGCCGCGAGTCTGTGCTCGTCCTGCGAAATCTGCTCCTGAAGGAATTGCTGTGCTTGCTCCGAGCCTTCGCGTTTCCCGCCCAGAGTATCTTCCACGAAGTGGTTGAGAATGCGATCGACCACTCGCAAGCTGCGCTCTCGGTTGGTATCCGCATACGAAATCACATACAACCCGCCGCCTCGCGGGTTTATCTGGATGCGCTCCCGGAGTTGCGAGATGACGTTTTGCCGTTCTGTTGGCGTGGCGCCTGCAATCTGCAGACCTTCCTTGCGCGCCACTTCCTCCAATCGCGGGCCGCCGAGAAGCCCCTCGCGCACACGCTCAATCTGCGAGTCGATATCCGTGGTCATTGCCAACCCTTCGGTTGCGCGGCTGAGGGCAGTGCGTGCATCCACGAACACACGCGCAGAGGCTTCGTAGCGATCAGGGAGCCACAGCACTGCGATCCAGCCTACCAGGCTCAGGCACCAGGCCAACAGCAGGGCCGCCCAGCGGAAGCGCCACGCGCCACGCGCCATGTCCAGCGATCGCTCGAGGAGTGCCTGCAACTGGTTCCGAGGGCTGTCTGGTAACACAGTCATATCAAAGCCGCGATTGCGGCACGACCAGCACATCGCCGGGGCGCACCGGAAGGTTTTGACTGACATCCCCTTTGTTGAGGAGATTATCGAGCTTCACGCGGATCTTGCGAGTCGTGCCTCCCTCGGAGCGCACGATGCTCGAACGGTTGCCGGCGGCAAACTCACTCAGTCCGTCCACCGCGAGAATGACGTCGAGTACTCTCATGCCCTCCCGATAGGGCAGAGCCTGGGGCTTTTTCACTTGCCCAACAACCTTGACCTGGCTGAGTGTGCTCACGGCAACGGTGATGATGATGTTGACCTTTGGGGAGCGAACGTACTCCGCGAGCACCACTTCCATATCCCGCGCCAGCTGCGAAGGCGTCTTGCCGACCGCCGTCATGTTCTCGACGAGCGGCGTCGAGATCTTGCCATCGGGGCGCACGGGGACCGTGACGGACAAGTCCGGACTGCGCCAGACAAACACCTGCAGCGTATCGCCGGGGCCAACGAGGTACTGGTCCGCCACCGCGCCGCGTGCTCCGGCGCCGTCGGGCGCAGGCTTCGTGCTATCGCAACCTGACAAACACGCAAACACGAGCGCAACCAGCGAAAGCATCGCCCCGCGAAATCTTCCTGGTGCGCTCATGTCGGTCCCCTTCGTCAGCATGGCACAAATTACGCTCAGCGGCGCTCGACCGCTGCCACCGAGGCGCGTCGCCGCGCCTCGGTGTAGTGAGCAACAATCAGCGGGTTGCCGCCGGCGGCTGCGGTTTTGAGCAGGGATAACGCCTCTGCGATTTGCCCTTCCTGGAGAAGAATCCAGCCATACGTGTCCGTGATGAGGCTGTTGGATGGAGCAAGTGCGTGAGCCTGGCGTGCGGTCGCGAGCGCCCGCGCGTCGCCGGTGCTTTGATACAACCACGCCAGGTTGTTGAGGGCCACGGCGTTCCGGGGCGCGCGGCCGACAATCCATTCATATTCCGCGATCGCCTTCGAGGGCTCCGCAGCCTCGTACGCTTCGGCCAGCGCCAGGCGAACCAGCACATCGTCGGGCTCGCGCGCAAGCCAGCTGCGCAGCGGTTTCGCCGCATCAGCGATGCCGGCCAGGTGGCGGGCAGTATAGGACCGCAGGGTCGTCACGGAGCTCGGCTGCAATCGGCCGGCCTCTGCGTACGATGTAGCCGCCGCCGCATATTGCCGGGCCGCCATCTGGACATCGCCCTCCAGTATCAGAATCCGGGCGACCCGCGGATGTTTATGTTTGAGCTCGAGCACACGTGCCAGCGCCGCATCAGGCCGGCCCGCGCCCAGCTCCAACATCGCGGCGAATGCAACCGCGGGGAGCCAATCCGGATGGATGGCAAGCGCCCTCCCGAGCGACTCGCGGGCTGCAGCCGGCTGCTGCAGGGCCAGCTGAGCTTGCGCAACATTGGACCAATACGCGGCATTGTCAGGATCCAGGTCGGCTGCGGCACGCAGCTGCGCCAGCGCCTGTTCATAATGGGCGCCTTCCAGGTACAGCAAGCCTGCGAGATTCAACACGTCCGCGCGGCCAGGTGTCGCGGCGATGACCTGGGAGATGACCTGATCGGCCTCGCGGGATTTTCTCTCCTGCAAGTAAAGGCGCGCCAGCGCCAGGCGCGACGCACCGTGGGTGCGTTTCAGGAGCTCAATTGCTTCTGCTTCCTGGTCGTTGCTGAGATAGGCTGCAGCGAGGCTCAACTTCAAATCATCGTTGTCAGGATGAGTGAAGACGCTTTGCTCGAGGAAGGCGACACCGGCTGGGCCAGTGCCTAACTGTGATTGCGCGCGATGCATGAGCAACCGCAGTGGCGTGTCCGAGGGGTCCGCCTCCATGGCTGGCAGCAGTACCCGCAGCGCCGCTTCCGGGCGCTCTTGCCGCAGCCACACTTGCGCAAGAAGCTTTCGGGCTTCGCCGTTTGCCGGCGTCGACTGCACCACTTTCGCAAGCTCCGCTGCCGCCTGTTCCATGTTGCCCTCAACCAACAGGCAGCTGCCGAGCAGAAAGCGCGCCGGCAGGAAGTCCGGCGCGGTGCTCAGTAGCTGCTGCAGCTCGGAAGCGGCCCCGGCGTGGTCACCACGCGCAACCGCCACACGGGCTGCAGCGAAACGTGCCCTCGTGCTGTCGGGCGCCAGCTGCGCCAATTGCGTCTGAGCCAACATTGCTTCTGCAACCTCGCCGCGCGCGATTTGCGTTTCGACGAGCGTAACGAGCAGGCTCTCGTGCTGGGCGAGAGTCAGCCGACCCGCCGCGAGCTGCAGGGCCTTGCGCAGGGCCCCGTCCGCCTGGGCGAACTGACCCCGGCGCGCGAGCACGCTACCGCGCAAAAGCCAGCCGAGAGCGAAATCCGGCTTCTGTTCGAGCGGCGCCTCGAGTTGCGCCAGCGCGGATTCGAGTTGCCCCTGCGCCGCATAGGCCTGCGCTACGCCGGCGTTGGCCTCCAGCGAATTCCGATCGGCAAACAGCGCCACCTGGTAGGCGGCCAGAGCATCCGCGCTGCGCTCCAATCCAAGCAGAGCGTGGCCGCGATAGATCGAGCGCTTCGGCTCCGGTATCGGCAGCCCACCGCGGTCGATGTGGTCCAGCAGCGACTGATACCGTCCCAACGCCAGGTCAACACGTGCACTGAGGTCCGCAGCTACGGCCGAGGGCGTACCGAGCTCGAGGGCGCTCCCCAACTCGTCAGAAGCCCCCGCGGCATCGCCGAGCTGGAAGGCGACTTCCGCCAGGAGAAAATGGCCATGCGCATCTTCAGGCTGATCTTGCAGAGCCTTCTGGAGCCCCACCCGCGCGCCGGCATAGTCGGCGGCAGCCATTTGCCGCTCGGCGCGCGCAATCCGAGTGTTGGGATCAACGAACCGGTCGCAGCCGCCGGCTGCGAAGAGCGCCCACCCAGCGCCAACCGCAGCAACCGGCACCTTTACAGTTACGGGAATCGGCATCGCCACAGTCCCCGCTGCTTGCATTCTCGTTCCCCACGGCCCGTGCTCGACGCGACGAACCGGCGCGCCACCGAAGTTAGAAACTTGAAATTGTCAGTGGCAGCGCTACGCGCAGAACAGCGTACCCCTCTTGCGGTCACTGTGCACTCCCATCGAGCGTCGTTCAGTGCCCTATCGCAGCCTGGTGTTATTTGTTAGAATCGCGTCGCGCGATGGCGACGAAGCTGATCGTTGCAACTCGCGAAAGGCACGGAATTTGCGTCTTCATCGGGCAAACAAGCGAGGCCTGCCATGAAATCGCTCCCGAAGTCTGCCATCCTGGGCCTGCTCCTCCTGTTGGCGGCCCCTGCCACCGAAGCAGTCTCCATAGCATCGACCGATGCAACCAACTTCAATCCAAACGCATACGTTTCGCAGTGGCAAGCGGGCCTCAACCCAGGTGCAGATGCGGTTGCCGACTTGCCACTGAAATCCGGGCTGTTGAATATTCCGGGAGTTGACTCCCCGGTGTCGGTAACGACGCCCGAGGACGATGCCGGATTGCAAAGTTCGGGCATCGTGTCGCTATTGAACGAGGTCGACCGCGACAAGCTGGACAAACCCAAGCACAAGCCCAAGCCGCCCACGACCGTGCCCGAGCCCGGTGCGCTCAGCTTGATCGGGTTGGGTTTGTTGGCGCTGGCGTTGATGACTGGCCGCACGCGCAGACTGCGCTGACACGCAGCAAACGATTCGCTGCGTCCGCTCAGCAAAGCGAGCAGGACAGATGCAACGATTACGCGACCGCCTCGCGGCGACGCTCCGTAGGGGTTCGCTTTTCCTGGTGCCAGTCGGGTTTGTGGTGGGATGCGTCAGCGGACTTCCGCCATCGACCCCGAGTACCGTCACTGCGCAACCTTCGACCGGTACGGCAACACTCTCATGGACCAGGCCGACGACCAACACAAACGGCAGTCCACTTCTGAACCTCGCCGGATATCGGATCAGTTACGGCTCGAGTCCCGCGGCGTTAGAACAATCGATCACGGTCCCAGACCCTGCGGCGACGAGCTACACGCTCCAGGGGTTGCCATCGGGCACCTGGTATTTCGCGATCGCGGCCGTTACGACCGCCGGAAGATCGAGCATATTATCCGCCATCGTCAGCAAAACGATTCCTTAGGCGCACGCCCAGGACCGCGCACGGACGCAATTCGTGCGGCGTTCTAGCCCAAGTCGGCTGAATTCGCGTGTTAGTCGCCGACGCGATGTAACCCGTCGCGTTGGGTTGCTGGTTATCACCCTCGTTCCGGCTGGCGAAGTACACGCGCAAGAAGCGCCGTTAGTTCTACAAGGCACCGGTCCCAGCCGCATTTCACCTCAGCACGGATACTTCGATCTGGTGGCCGGCGTTGCGTATACAGACAACGCCCTGCTGGTGCCGAGCGGCGCAACGAGCACCGGTATTGGAACGGTTGGAGTTGACGCTGACTATCAGCGCCGCGGCCCGAATCTCGACCTGCAAGCACGCGGCAACGTCGCGTGGCAGGAATATCTGGATAACGCCTTCCCCGGAAGCGTCTTCGGCAGATTCGATGGAACCGCTACGTGGGGTCACTCCATGGATCTGTTTCAATGGACGGTTCGCGAGACGTTAGATGAAGGCATCGCCAATCCTCTAGCCGCGCCAACGCCGAATGAGATCGAGACTATCAACTACTTCACCACGGGCCCAACCCTGAATTTCAACTTCAACGCAGATGAGCGCCTGAGCCTCTACGGTTCGTACTCCAGGACGTCCTTTCAGAAGTCTCCCTTTGACTACCGCACCTACGACTGGGGTAGCGTCTTTGCGCACAGGCTGGCGGCTTTTTCCACCCTGTCCCTGCAGATCAATGTGGCGCAGACGAAGTTCGATCGGCCGGACCTGGGGTCCGACTACACGGACCGCAGTGCACAAGTCTTCTACACAGCGACCGTCGCACGCACCCGGGTGCTGGCGAGCGCTGGGTACACCATCGAGAATTATGGGGGTCCGTCGAGCGGCGGGCGGGTGTTGGACGTCGAGTTGAGTCGGCGAATCTCCCCCTCTTCCTCCGTCTACATGCGTGCGCATGACGGGTTTACGACGATCGGAGGGCTCATACGCTCCGGGTTTGGTACGTCGGTCAGTACCGAGACAAACATCGGCGCAGTCCCGAGGACGGCGAGCCCTGCTCCACTGGAACACCGTCTGGCCACCTTGGGCTGGACCTTCAACGGCCACCGTACGTCGTTGTCGTTGGTCGGAAGTTTCGCGCGTCAAATATATTTGCAGCACACCTCCTTCGACAGCACCGTCAAGACAGTTACAGGCACCGCGCAGCGGCGGCTGCGGCCGACCGTGTTGCTGCGTCTCCAGGCCTATCGAACCGATACTCGCTACGGCAGTCTTGACGCGACTGTAAGCAATACAGTCTTCAACGTCTCGTTATTGAAGCAATTTAGAAAAGTGGGGATGTCAGTTTTCGCGCAGCGGACCCAGCAGAGTTCCGCATTCTCCGCTACCGCCGCTTCGTTAGGTCTCCTGACTCGTTCGTATGATGAAAACCGTATCGGGCTCAACGTTAGCTACGATCTGCTCGGTCAACGATCCGCTGGAACGGCGCTGGAGCTGCCGAACGGTCCTATCGGACCTACCGACGTAGGACCGCGCCGTTGAGGCGCGCCAACGCGCACAGAGTTATACCCGGTCCAAGTTGGCAACATGAGCCTACCGCAATCTTTGACCAGACAGTCGACCGGCTCTTCGAGCCTATGACGGACCGAAATTTTGTTCTAGAATTCTGCTCCGCGCTACGGGAGGGGGCAATGGACGACAACAACAGGGTCCCAGCCGTCAGAACCAGACGCTCGATGAGTGTCGCGTGTCGGGATAGACGTATTCCAGTCATCAACAACGGAATCGGCGGCATGAGGCCCAGCCGTCAAATCAACACGACCGACGCCCTCGCTCGACCGTTCGGTTGGGACGCCCGCGAGGTGTGGCGAACGAGAATCAAGCGACCTACGTCCCTCAAATTTTCGTGACCTGAGTTGCCTGGCGATTGAACCGGGCAATTCCAGTCTCGTCTTCCACCAATTACGAGGTTACACCCCATGGTCGGGTTCAGTCTGCGTAATTGCCGTATCGGTGTGGTGGGTCTGGGATATGTAGGACTTCCGCTCGCCGTGGAGTTTGGCAAGCACTTCGATACGGTTGGGTTTGATGTGAAACCCGGCCGCGTCGCAGAGCTCAAAGCCGGACGTGACAGCACTCTCGAGGTGTCACGAAAGGAACTCGTCGGCATAGCGCGCCTGTCCTTTACCACTGAGCTCGCGGATTTGCGCCGGTGCAAGGTCTACGTAGTGACTGTCCCGACGCCTATCGACGAATACAAGCGACCCGACCTGACACCTCTCGTGCGCGCGAGTGAGAGCGTCGGCAAAGTAATCAAGAAAGGTGACGTGGTGATCTATGAGTCGACTGTGTACCCCGGCTGCACGGAAGAGGTATGCGTGCCGATTCTCGAGCGGGTGTCGGGTCTCAAATTCAACACCGATTTCTTTGCCGGATATAGTCCTGAAAGAATCAACCCCGGCGATCAGGAGCATCGGCTGCCTACAATAAAGAAGGTGACTTCGGGCTCCAACCCGAACGCCGCAAGGTTCGTCGATGCCCTCTATCGCACGATCATCACGGCCGGAACCCACATGGCATCGAGCATCAAGGTAGCCGAAGCAGCCAAGGTGATTGAGAATACACAGCGCGACGTCAACATCGCGCTGATCAATGAGCTCGCGCTCATCTTCAACCGTCTGGGAATCGACACCGAGGAAGTCCTGAACGCCGCGGGGTCGAAATGGAACTTTCTGCCGTTCAGACCGGGGTTGGTCGGAGGACACTGCATTGGCGTCGACCCGTACTACCTCACCCACAAGGCGCAGGAGATCGGCTATCACCCTGAGATGATCCTCGCGGGCAGGCGCCTTAACGACAACATGTCTATCTACGTCACGGGCGAGATCATAAAGCTGATGACCCGCGAGCGCATTCACATCAACGGCTCACGCACCCTGGTCCTCGGACTCACGTTCAAGGAAAACTGCCCCGATATCCGCAATTCCAAGGTCCTGGATGTCATCCGCGAGCTACAAAAGTATGGGGCCGCCGTGGATGGGTACGACCCCTGGGCAGACCCCGTGGAATGCAAACGCGAGTACGGATTTCGCCCCCAGACGTCGCTTCAGCGCCACCACTATGACGTCGCGATAGTTGCCGTCGCGCATCGGGAGTTTCGGGAACTCGGAGCCGCTGGCGTACGCGGGTTGTGCCGTAAACATCACGTAATCTACGACATCAAGCATTTGTTCAAGGCTGATGAAGTCGATGGACGGCTGTGATGCCGCAATCAGCTTCCCAGGGCGTCGTGCTCACTCAGCAGACGCCTCAGGCTCGTCGCGGCGCGGTGTGCCGTGTGGCCGTCCCAGTGTTGAGGGCGTCGACCCTTCGGCCAGCGCCCGGACATCGCCTCCTCGGCCGCTGATAAGATCTCGTTCGGCTTCAACAGACGATTGGTCCCCTCCGTGACCGTGATCGGCCGTTCAGTGTTGTCCCGGAGCGTGGCGCATGGAATGCCCAGGTAAGTGGTCTCTTCCTGAATGCCCCCCGAATCCGTGATCGCGATGGTGCAGTTGAGCACGAGACTCATGAACTCGATATAGCCCAGCGGTTCGATGGCGCGGACGCGCGCGTGATCAAAGATCCGAGCCTCCAGACCGAAGTCCCTCAGGCGCTTACGCGTGCGCGGATGTATCGCGAACACGACCGGCATCTTCACTGCCAGCTCGGCGAGCCCATTCACCAGCGCAGCCAGCTTTTCAGGCCGATCGACGTTCGAGGGACGATGCAGGGTGACGACGGCGTACGGTTGATCGCAGACACCGAGTTCCTGCCTGGTGGGGGCGCGTTCGATCTTCTCCCGCAACAGTTCGAACGAATCGATCATGATGTTGCCTATGCACTCGATCTTTTCCGCGGACACACCCTCAGCGAGGAGATTCCCGTCCGCGTCAGGTGATGGCGTCCACAACAGATCCGCTATCGCATCAGTGACGAGTCGATTTATTTCCTCCGGCATCGACCGATCCCGGCTGCGCAATCCCGCTTCGAGATGCACGACCGGGATACACAACTTCGCGCCTACCATCGCGCACGCGGCGGTCGCATTGACGTCCCCAACAACGACTATGGCGTCCGGCCGATCGCGCAGGCATACAGCCTCGTAGGCAATCATGGTGCGCCCGGTCTGTTGCGCGTGCGTGCCACTACCAACCTCCAGGTGGTAACTCGGCACGGGCAGCCGCAAGTCTCGAAAGAATGCGTCCGACATGTTCGCATCGTAGTGCTGCCCGGTATGCACGATATGGGGATGACACCACGGCTCACGTGACAGCGCGTGATACAAGGGGGCCACTTTCATGAAGTTCGGACGTGCCGCCGCGATCAGATGAATCGTTTTTTGTATCATCGTAGCGTGACCCTCAGCCCGCGGGTTTGAGTGATCCCAAGCCCTCGCTTGCGATCCTGCCGAACCGGAACCGCAAGCCTTTCCGGTCGTTGATTCTTTGAATCAGTTTCGGAGAGTCAAATGCAACCTCGGAGGGCGTCGCGCATGGGCTCGACGCGCGCCAGTGACAATTATGACCCCTTAGGTGCCGTCAAGGGCACTTTCACGTCCGTAATCCTGGGCATTGTGATCTGGCCGTTGCTCATTTTCGTCATCGCGCGGACAGTCTTCTGAGGCAGCGCCCGGCTCCGGCGCGTGAATGGCAATGCTCGTGCCTCCGCTCATTTTCAGCGCCCGCCCCGCCCTAACATAACAACCTCCATCGTCTGCACGAGGATGGACAGGTCGAACAACAAGCAGCTGTTCTTGATGTAGTAAAGATCGTACTGGAGCTTTTCCAGCGCGTCCTGCTCGGAGGCGCCGTACGGAAAACATATCTGCGCCCAACCCGTGATCCCGGGCTTCACACAATGGCGTTCGCCATAGTAGGGAATCCGCTCTGTAAGCTCAGCAACGAACTGCGGCCGCTCCGGACGCGGCCCGACAAAGCTCATATCCCCACGCAGCACATTTA
>Ga0268266_10004338_pt1 | contig 13628 bp, 9 predicted proteins | sample KBSS13metaG_FD_190356 | JGI IMG/M metagenome (GOLD analysis project Ga0268266, IMG submission 190356) | Switchgrass rhizosphere microbial communities from Kellogg Biological Station, Michigan, USA - KBS S1-3 metaG (SPAdes) (version 2) | ecosystem: Host-associated > Plants > Roots > Rhizosphere >...
ACGGGACTGATCCTTTACGAAGCCGAAGAAATTCCAGAAGCTTTCACCTGGACTTTTCTCGCCGTCCGTTCGTCGCGGGATTTGCGCGAGGCTGCCCGGGACGTGAACGAAATCTTGCGTGAACCTGGTTTTGGGGCGTTTTCAAAGGATCTGCTCGGCCTCGTGCAAGCGGGCTCGGCTTTGGTCAACCCGGCGTATGCGGCTGGCATCGAGGTGGCTAAATTTGTCGCCCAAACCAGCGCGCGACGCCTCATGAACAAGGGGGACCGCGAGTTGGGAGCTGTCGTCGTAAGCTTCATTCGGCCCGAACATTACCCCCAAGGCATCCGGGAAAGCCATGATGTGCATGACATGACTGGAAACATGTTTTTCGACTACACCATCTTTGGTTACAAACGGGCTCTGCCCGTCATTCGGGAGAAAAAGCGCAAGCGATGAGTGAATTGAAGAAAACATCGCGTCCAGCGCCGAAGAAGAAGCCAATCGTCGGGCCGAGGAACAAGAAACCGAAACCTCGCAAGCGGAAGAGGACGGTAAAAGGCGCCGAGCCGGAAGTGCGGCGGGCGATCCCGCTCGATTACGTCACGACCGACGACGTGAACCTGCGTGCCATGCCCGACATGGCTGCGGCGAGAATGAACGGTGGTCTGCTGGGCAAAGGCACCCGGGTGAAGATCGCTCCCCAAGATTGGTGGTATGTGGAAGTGGAACACCCAATGACCGCCTCGGGCGTTCTGCGCGGCTGGGTCTCCAACTCAGTTCTGCGCCGCGCTACCGACGACGACAAAGGACCGACGACGCCGCTGCCGGAAGTGCCTGCACCGCCGAAACCGTCCGATGTTGCCGCCCATGCCGTGCTGCGAAAAAAAATGGCTGCGTCGATCGTGAATTTCGAAGCACGCCGCGACGCCCAAGGCCATCTCCGCGTCTACATCCTTCCCGCCGGCGACGGCGGCGGTCGCTACGAAGTGGCCGGGATCAACGACCGTTATCATCCGCGGGAGGCCGCCAGGCTGCGCCAACTGATCGAGGCCGCTCGCTTTGACGAGGCCGAAGATTATGCCGCGGAAGTGATCGCGGATTACACGGATGTCGTCTCCAAATGGACGACCGTGCCTGAGATCGAAGCCTACCTGCGCGACAGCGCCTTTAATCGTGGACCGGGCGGTGCGGCCAAAATCCTGCAGATGGCACTCGGCGTGACGGTCGACGGCGGCGTTGGACCGGAAACGCTAGGTGCCATGCGTCAGGCGGAGAAGGACCCCGCGAAACTTCTCGCCGCGCTCCGCGTCGCCCGTGAGAAGTACGAGATGAGAGTAGCCGGGCGGCGGGAAAAATTCTGGAAAGGTCTCGTCAATCGCTGGGATAACTCGCTTGCCTTCGCGCAGAGTATAGCCTGAGTATTGATGTCCTCCGACGACTTGTCGGACATCATTTGCGGCAGTCCACGGCGATGAGGCTTGATGAAGAAAACGCGCGGTTCTTTCTGAACACAAAGGCGTGCCGCCCCAATCTCGTCGCTGAATCGATGGCGCGCGCTCCGCTCGCCTTCCATCAGCGCCTGCCCGGATACCAGCCTACTCCGCTGATTGAGGCCCCCGCGCTAGCGCGTCTGCTCGGGGTCGGGCAAGTGCTGGTAAAAGACGAATCGAGTCGCCTTGGCCTGCCAGCCTTCAAGATTCTCGGCGCGTCGTGGGCGGTTTATCGAGCCCTCGAGAAGCGTCTCGGCCAATCCCTCGAACCGTGGCTGACGATTGACGAACTCGCCGGACGCCTGGCGTCGATTCGGCCACTTCGGCTCGTCACCGCGACCGACGGCAACCACGGCCGAGCCGTTGCGCACATGGCGGCGCTCCTTGACCTGGAAGCGCAGATTTATGTCCCTGCCGGCACGGCCCAGGCGCGGATTGATGGCATCGCCAGTGAAGGCGCACGGGTCGAGATCGTGGACGGCACCTATGACGATGCGGTAACCCGGGCCGCGCAGGATGCGAACGTGCGCTGCCTCGTCATTTCCGACACGTCCTGGACAGGCTACGAAGAAATTCCCCGCTGGGTAATGGAAGGCTATTCGACCATCATGACAGAGATCGACGACGAACTTGCGCGGCACAGCGACAAAAATCCCGAACTGATTGCGGTCCAGTTTGGCGTCGGGGCGCTCGCCGCCGCTGTCGTTAGGCACTATCACCAACCTGGCAGTAACGAGTGCCCAAAAATCCTTAGCGTCGAGCCTCTCCGTGCCGCCTGCATGCTCGCTTCGATGGAGGCGGGCGAGATCGTCACCGTCCCGGGCCCGCACGACTCAATCATGGCGGGCCTGAATTGCGGGCGACCTTCAGTCATCGCATGGCCGATTGTGTCGCAAGGGATTGACGCCTTCATTGCGATTCCCGACGAACGAGCGCGCGAAGCGATGCGCGCGTTGGCCCGTGCGGAAATCGTCGCCGGCGAAACCGGCGCCGCGGGTTTGGCCGGACTGATCGAGTTGCTCACCGGTCCCGGAAACACGCAAAACCGCAAGGCTCTGAGGCTCGATGAACGCAGCTGCGCTCTGATTTTCGTGACCGAAGGAGCCACCGACCCCGCATCATACGGGCGGATTGTGAGTGAAGAACGCGCGTGATCTTATCGTCGCTAAGCGAGCAGGCGGCGGCCGTCTTGCCGGCCTTCTATCGCCCTGAAGCGAGCCGTTGCAAAGTCAGCCTAACGAGATCCTCGGCAGTCGCAATTTCCTTACCGCTTTGCTGAATGTCGCGCACCGCCTTGTGCGCCTCGACCTGCTTGTAACCGAGCGCGATCAGGGCCAGGACGGCTTCATTCGCCTGTTCCTGCTCCGGTGTCGGCGCCTGCGCACCGCTCGCAGCTTCCCAGGCTGCCGCCACGCCCAGTTTATCTTTCAGTTCGAGAACGATTCGCTCCGCCGTCTTCTTGCCGAGTCCACTTATCTTGGACAGAGACGCCACATCAGAGTTCACCACGGCGCTCTTGAAATAGCCCACGCTCATTCCGCTGAGAACAGCGAGCGCAAGCTTCGGGCCGATTCCGCTCACGTGATTGACAAGCAATCGAAACAGATCCCGTTCTGCCGCGGTCATGAACCCGTAAAGAATCTGCGCGTCCTCCCGTACGTGCAGATGGGTCAGGATTTGCACCGACTCACCCGGCGCCGGTAGTTTGTCATAGCTCGAAAGAGGGATGAAAACCTCATAGCCTACGCCGCCGACATCGACGATCGCCTGAGTGGGAAGCGCGCTCGTTAGGCGACCGTGCAAAAAAGTGATCATGTGTTTTTCAAAATCAGCGTCAGGTCAATCCAGCGTCCTTTCGCAATGTCGAAACCGTGGGTTGTGAACTTCCGATAACCGCTCGGCAACGTTGGGTAAAGCTGATCTGCAACATCCGATGGCAAAACGACGAAGCGCGGCCCGGCGCGCTGCAAAAATTGCGGCACCTGATCCGGCTGCAAAGTGCCGTAATCGCGGCCTTGGAAGCGGTGGTAATAAAGGAAGCCGTGAACCCGGCTCCGGAAACTCCAGACCAGGCTCGGTGCGTCGAAATCGTACGCGGCAAAATCCATCTCGGGCTGGAGGTACGGTTCCGCCCTTTTGAAAAGAGCCGCCGAGGGAAAGAAAGGCGTAAGCAAAGGGAATCCAATCAGGGCAAACGCAAGCATGACTCCAGCCGTGGCGAGCGACCAGCGGCGGAGCGTCCGTTCGGCCACGCCGGATTCAAACCAATGCCTCGCCAGCAAAAGCGCGAGGAGCGGAAAGGCCGGCAGAATGTAGTGCGGCAACTTCGTTTTCACGACCGTGAAGATGCCGACGATCACTGCGACGCCCACGATCAGGTAGAGATCCAAGGTGTCGCGCTTCCTCCAGAGGCGCCGTGTAAGCCACGGAATTTTCACCGACCATGGCGCGAAAGTGACAAACACCGTGAGGAAATAGAACGGCAGGAAGAGGAGTGCGGCGAGAATCGAACTTCCGCCGTGCCCTTGCATCGTGCCAAACGAACGTCCCACGACGTGGCGGCCAAGACCAACCTCTAGAAATTCGCCGTGTGTCCGCAGCAGTGCAGGCACGCCCCAGAGCGCAACGAGCGCGAGCATAAGCAAGGATCCCCTAACGAGAAGAAAACGACGGGCGAAATATGGACCCGGTCGCAGGAATTGCAGCACGATCACTGTGCCCAACGGCATCCAACCGATCGGTCCTTTCGCCAGAAAAGCGAAGGCCAGCGAAAGGTAGAACATCCACCACCAAAAGCGCAGATCGCGCGGAGGAAAAACAACGCCCCGCCATGTCCCGGCGAACCGATCCCGCAGCAGCTCGTAGCCGGCCCAATGTGCCAGCGTCATGAAAAACACCAGCCACATGTCGGCGACCGCGGCTTTGGCATGGACGAAAGTCTGCAGGCAAAGCGTGAAGATGATCGCTGCCCAGAACCCGGCGCGATTGAGATCGAGCCGCCGTCCCCAGGCAAAAATGGCGACCGCCGTCAGCGCTGCGGCGACGGCCGAAGGAAACCGGGCGGCAAATGGATTTTCCCCGAAGGCGCGGAAGCTCGCGACTTGGAACCAGTAGGTGAGCGGCGGCTTGTCGAAACGGTAGCGATTGTTGAAATACGGCACGACATAATCACTGCGCTCGATCATCTCCCGCGAGGCCTCGGCGAAACGCGGCTCATCGCGGTCGACCAGGGGCAGCGCCCAGGTGCCGGCGAGATGAAAAAGCAGACATCCTAAGAAGAGAGCCGCAAAATTCCGGGTTGCAGGTTGCAAGAGAGCGATTCAAAGATGGCGAGGGCCGAAAGACAACCGGCAAATTCTCGATGCATAAAATCGCGCCGGTCTGGAAATGGCTGTTCGTCATCGTACTCGCGATCGTCGCCATCGCGGCGGCGTTTCATTTCGACAGCGCAGTCCGAGCCTGGGTGACCGAGCATTCCAATCGCAGCACGAAACAATTCATGCGCAACGTCAGCCGTTACGGCGACTGGCCAGAGCACGTCGCTGCAGGTTTGTGCCTCGTGGCATTCGCCTGGTGGCGCGGGAGCAAACGCTGGGTGCGCGTCGGCCTAACGATGATCCTCGCCTGCGCTCTCGCTGGCATCGCCGCACGCGGGCTGAAGATCTCGACCGGTCGCGCTCGCCCGTCGGTCAAGCAAGAACTCGGGTGGAACGGCCCCCGGCTCGGTCCGAAATACAATTCATTCCCCAGCGGACACACTGCTGCGACGACGGCCTTTTTTGGCGTGCTCTTTTTTGCCAACCGCCGTCTTGCGCTCTGCTTGCTGCCGATCCCGTTACTCATCGCCGCGTCGCGCATGTATGTCGCGGCGCATTATTTGTCGGATGTGGTTTGCGCTGCGATCATCGGGATTCTGTGCGCTTGGTTTTGCGTCTGGGCCTGCCTCAGGTCGCAAGTGGTCCGCGAAAGCTAGCGGGGTGGCCCCAAGCTCCCCGCCTTGAGCTGCGCGCAGGCGAAGGTGTTTCGCGCGCGGATTCCTGCCATGGAAACAGGAACCAATTTGGGCAGTTCGTTACATGATCATTTCAATTTAATGATATTTGCTAGCGATCTTTCGCATTCGACCCGAAGATCGGCTATATAGCGCGCGCTCCCTAGGGCTCCCTAAGGCTACCAGTGGCGCAAATCGCTGAAGGCGAGCGGCATGAGGCCCACCATTTCAATGCGCATTCAAACTCGTAAATGAAGAAATACTTTGTTACCTTGTCCTTGCTCCCCGTACTCCTAGCCGCGTTTGCATCGACAAGGACGAAAGCTGAAGACGCCGTCAGGGACGACGGTGACTCAAACGCGCCAATCACATTCTTGACGCTTGTATGGGATCGTAATCCCGAACCGGATATCGCGGGTTACAAGGTCTATTACGGCCGCGTTTCCGGTGACTACACACAACTGGTAACGGTTGCTAATCCGAGGGCGAGGATTGGGGTGACGGGCAGCAAAACGATCTACTTTGCGGTTACCGCCTACAACACCGACGGCGTCGAGAGCGATCTTTCCGAAGAAGTCCATTGGCCGTAATCTCGCGGTGGCCGGTTGGCTGGCGGAGGGGGTGGGATTCGAACCCACGAGGGCTTGCGCCCTGCCGGTTTTCAAGACCGGAGCCATCAACCGCTCGACCACCCCTCCTCTAAGCTCGTCGAGCCGGCGACAACACTAGCGCATCGTGTGACAGCGCGGCAAATCTTCCGTGAAGCCCACACAGGCGGGTGGCTAGCTCGAAACCTCTGAAGGGCGGGACTCGATTATCGGGTGCCGGCGAGCTCGGCGTTGACGAACTTTACTAGGTGGTCGGTGAGATACGGTTTCGCAAGGAAGCCGTGCCCTTTGCCCCGCTCGAACTCCGGTCCGATGAGCTCGGCGCTGTAGCCGCTGGTAAAAATGATTTTCAAATCGGGCTTGTCGATCATGAGGGTATGCGCGAGCTCGCGGCCGGATATCGACTCGGGCATGACCACGTCAGTGAGCAGAAGGTCTATTTCGTGGCGGCGCGTGGCCCAGATTTCCAGTGCCTCATGTCCGTTAGCTGCGGAAAGAACGTGGTAGCCGAGCGAGCTAAGGGCTGTGCTCACGAATTCGCGAAGCATCTCTTCATCCTCCACCAGGAGAATGGTGATGTCTCCAGAAGGTGCGGGCAGCGCCGGGGTTTCGGCTGGTTCGGCGCTGACTTCCGCAGGCGGATCCTCTAGGACGCCATCACTGACTGGCAGATAAGCGCGCATCACCGTGCCCTCGCCAGGCGCGCTTTCCACTTCGATCCAGCCGCCATGCTGCTTCAGCACGCCATAGACGGTAGCCATGCCCATGCCCGTGCCTTTGCCCGGTTCTTTGGTGGTGAAGAACGGCTCGAAGATGCGGCTCATGGTGGCTGCGTCCATCCCGTGTCCGCTGTCTTTGACCGTCAGGCAGACGTTGCGGCCGAGTTGAGCCTCCGGATTGCGCCTAAGGTAAGACTCGTCGATCTCGACGGCCGCCGAAGAGAGAGAAAGCCGGCCGCCATCGGGCATGGCGTCGCGGGCATTAAGCGCGAGGTTCATGATGATCTGATCGACGCTACTTGCGTCGGCGAAAATGAGCGGAAGCTCCGAGGCCAGGCTCGTATCGATTGCGATGTGTTCGCCAATCACACGGCGAAGCATGCTGACCGTTTGCTTGACGATTTCATTCAGTTGCAGGGGCCGGCGTTGGATCATTTGTTTGCGGCTGTAGGCCAGAAGCTGGTGGGTGAGCGCAGTAGCGCGTACGGCCGCTTGCTCGACTTGCCGAAGATACGAGGCGAGTTTCTCGTCGAGTTTTGGACTTCCGTTCTGCATCATCGAGGCGTACCCGAGGATGACGGTAAGCATATTGTTGAAGTCGTGAGCGACGCCGGCGGCGAGGCGGCCGACGGCTTCCATCTTTTGCGCCTGACGAAGTTCATTTTCAAGACGCACACGATCGGTGATGTCCTGAAGGATAAGGAGGTGGTAGGAAGCGTTGGCGAGCGCCAGATTCTCTGCCGAGACGAGCACCTCACGCAGTTCGCCGGCAGCCGTGCGAATGCTTGCCGCTAGTCCCCGGACGAGACGCCGCCCAGCGAGTGCGTCATGAAGCGCGCTGTCGGTCTTAGGATCGCTCCACCACTGCGCCCGCCCGGCGAGCACTGTCTCGCGCGTCGCGCCAACGAGATCAAGAAAGCTGGCGTTTGCGTCAAGGCAGTCCGAGCTGTCGGGTTGTTGGATGACCATCGGTACAGGACTGCCATGGAATGCTTTGGAGAATCGCTCTTCGGAATGTCGCAGGGCATCCTCGGCTGCCACACGCTCGGCGACCTCGTCGGTAAGGCGAGCGTTGGCGGCACGCAGCTCGATGGTTCGCTGGTTCACGAGCGCGTCGAGTTCTTCCATTTGCCGGGCGGCCATCTGCGTGAGCTGCCACTTCTTCGAAAGGGCGTGGGCCATCTGGAGGACCTCGATATTGTCGAAGGGTTTTTTAAGAACGAGCACTTGATCCGTGTTCCCGATGGCCTTGGAAATCTCGTCCCACGAGTAATCCGAATAAGCTGTGCATACGACGATCTGAAGATCGCGAAACTCGGCCCAGATGCGGGTAATGGTCTCAACGCCATCCCAGCCCGGCGGCATCCGCACATCCACGAACGCAACGGCATATGGTTTGCCGGCCGCGAAGGCGGCGCGCACCTTCTCCAGCCCTTCCTGTCCCTGAAACGCGGAGTCGACTTGAAAGGTCAACTCGCGTGTATTGCCGTGCGTCTCGCCGAAAAGAGCCGCTTCTTCCTCTTCGAGCTGCCCTTGCAGGAGCGAATCGATCGGACTGAGCACTTTGCGAAAGTCTTGATGAATTGCCGGGTTATCGTCGATGACCAGGATACGATTGTTGGTGGTCAGCAAAACCGGTGATGTCTTCATGAATCCGAGGCGACGGGAAGTTCGAGTGTGAAGGTGGCGCCACGGCGGACGCCAAGGCTCTCAGCACGGAGTGAGCCACCCATTTCCTGGGCGGCGAGCGCTCCGCTGTGCAAGCCGAAGCCGTGGCCATTCTCGCGTGTCGTGAAGCCATGCGAGAAAACCAGTGCGAGATTTTCCTGCGAAATGCCGATCCCATTATCCTTCACGACAACATGCACGCTTTTTTCGCCCACGGGCGCGATCGAGACCGTTATCCGCTTGTCGAGGCGCTGCACGTCGTCGAGCGCGTACTTGGCGTTGCGAAGGAGATTAATCAGAATCTGCAAAACTCGGTGCCGGTCCACTCGCACCGCCGGTGAAGGGGAATACTTCCGTTCAAGGATGACGCCGTGCCGCTCGAAGGCACCAATGTTCATCGCAATAGAATCGTCCACGAGGTGTTCCGCCTGAAGGGTTTCGAAAACGCCGCTGACCTTGGCATAACTCTGCTGCACGGCAACGACCTCTTTGATGTGTTCGATATTGCGCGCGAGCAGATCAACTTCGCCTAGGAGCTGGGTGTTCTCTTCGACGAGGTACTGACTGAGCTTGGTCAGGTAACCCGGGAGTTTTTGCCCGGTCGGATCGTGTGTAAGATAATTGCCGAGGTCGCCGTTTCGTGCAGTGAGCAATGCCGCAGCCTGGCTCAGCTTTGACACCTTCGAGCGCCGCAACTTTTCGACTACGAGTCCAGTAGATACGTTGACACTGTTGAGCACGTTGCCAACGTTGTGCAAGACACCTGTGGCCACCTCGGCCATACCGGCAAGGCGCGAGGTTTCAAGCAACTTTTGCTGCGAAAAGCGCAATGCTTCCTCGGCCTGCCGTCGCTCCGTCACATCGCGCATCACAGATGAAAAGTATTCCGGCACGCCCTCCAAATTTTTGTGCGCGATAAGCACCTGCGAGACATAAACCACCCGGCCGGCGCTCGTGAGGATGGCTGTCTCTCCAGCCCACGACCCCTTCTGCATAGCGGCCGGGAATCCCTCGCCTACGATGATCTCGCGAGCCCAATCTGGGTGAAAATCGAGAGTTTTCAGCCCGGTGATGTCTTTGTCCCAGGCTAAACCCAGGATTTGGCGCCCGGCATGATTCAGATAGAGTGCGCTCCCGTTCGGATCCGCGCTAATCACGATGTCCGGCGTTGCCTCGAGGATGGCGGTCAGACGGTCGTGCGCCGCTTCGGCACGTTGCCGCTCGCCGATCTCGCGCTGAAGTGCATTCACTTGGTCCCGCAATTCCCGTTGGGCATCCTGCAATGCGTTGTCTTGCGATTGAATCTGGGCCAGCATTTGGTTGAAGGCGTCGGTCAAGATTCCGACCTCGTCACCACACACTTTGTCTGCGCGAACGGAGTAGTCCTTGTGGTCTGCGATGGTTCGAGCGGTGCCCGCCAGCCGGAGAATCGGATTGGTAATGAAACGCAGGAATTGTCTCGAAAGGAGGAAGGCGAGAAAGAGGGACGCGGCGAGAACCAGGGCAAAAATGCCGCCGTAGAGCTTTAGCAACTGTGACGTCATCGCCTGCAAATCAGCGAGGAGGTAGAGCGTTCCTTCCCGTCTGCCATCGAGCATGACAGGCTGCGCAAGGAGAATTCGATTGCCATCGATTCGGAAGCCCGAATTGAGCCGAGTGGCTTTGATTTCGAGCTCATCGCGCACGGCTCCAAAAAAGGCCAGCCGCTGTTGGTCCCTGAGCTCGAGACGTGCGCTCACGATTTGTGGCATTGTCTTCAATCCAGCCAGGATTTGACCGGCAGCACCCTCATCCTGAAACATGACCGCTGGGGCACAATTGTGGGCCGTAATTTCACCCACAACGGCGAGCTCGTGAGCGGAGTGCCGTTTGAGGGTATAGGCTTGGAAGCAAAAAAGCGCCGCAAACGCGAGGAGCAGCACCACGCCCGCGATCAGCATGATCACTAAGGTGATTTTTTCCCGGATAGGACGATCGCGCAGCTTTTGCATAGCTGTCAGCTCACGACTCGAGGAACGTGGAGTGATCGATACTTCATTTTAGCCAAGCGTGATGGACAGCGGCAGGATTTGCCTCCCGGCTTTCCCGCAGCGCGAATCCGACACGCCCAGCTTTGAATGCAAAGCAACAATCGTGCTACTTCCCCGCAGTCGACGAAGGGTAGCGACGCTGGAACACATTCTGCTCCCTAGTGCGGGACTGGGCTCTGCGTAACCGCACTGACAGTCTCGTTCACGCGAACCCGGAGAAAAGGTCAGTACAACATTGAGAACTGTTTAATGAATTCCTGCACAGACAACGGGGAAAAAACCGCAACACTCAAACCGGAAATGCCGAACCAATTTCCAGGGAGAGCGTGTTCTCTGGATTCCAGTCGCAAGGGTAAAGGCGTTTTGACTACCATGCTGACGGTAACAGTGGCATTGGCAATGGGTTTCGGGATTTGGAGTTTGTCGCGCCAGCTAGCGCCGGAACTGATCACCGAGTTAGAATCGCCCGAGGCCGCCGCCATGGCGGTTATCCCCGAGAAAGGCATCGCAGTGCTCCCCTTTGAGAATCTAAGCGAAGATCAACGGAACGCGTTTTTGGCCGACGGCGTCCAAGATGACATTCGCACCACCCTTGCCAAAGTGGCGGACCTCAAAGTCATCAACCGCACTTCCGTGAACACTTACCCGGCCGGAACGCAACGCAACATGCGCAGGATGGCCCAGACTCTGGGCGTTGCTTACGCTTTGGAAGGCAGCGTCCGCCAAACTGGTGAAAACGTTAGCATCACTGTCCAGTTGATAGATGCTCGGACTGGGGTTGCTGCGTGGAAAAAAAACTACAACGGCGTCTTGGGCGACGTCTTTGAAATCCAGCGTGACATAGCATTGCGCACTACGTCTCAGCTCAAAGCCACCATTTCGCCGACAGAAAAAGCCGCAATTGACGAGCGCCCGACCAAGGATCTGGTCGCCTATGGCCTTTACGTTCGTGCCAAGGCGCTTATTGCAACGATTTCTCTCAATACCCAAATCAACGAAAAGCTGCAAGAGGCGGTTCAGTTGGCCGATCAAGCCATCGCGAGGGACCCCAATTTCTTTCTTGCCTACTGCCAATTAGCCTCCGCCCACAACTATATCTATTTCTTCGGCTTCGATCACACGCCTGCCCGTCTGAATCTGGCAAATGGCGCGCTCAAAGCTCTCTTTCGCCTGCGTCCCGAGGCGGGGGAGACTCACCTCGCCCGGGCTGATTTTTTTTATCGCTGTTATCTCGACTACGAAAAGGCGCGCGCAGAACTCGCACTCGCCCAGCGCGCCTTGCCTAATAACTCAGAGATCTTCGAGTTGACCGGCTATATCGACCGACGCCAAGGCCTCTGGAATGAGTCCGCGCGGAGCCTGCAAAGAGCTCTCGCGCTGGACCCGCGCAACTTTTTCATCCTCCAGCAGGTCGCCCTTAGCTATCAACAGTTCCGGCAGTTTCGGGCCATGGCCGCGGCCCTGGACCGTGCGCTCGCCTTGGCTCCGCAGGACCTGGACACGCAGATCACCCGCGCGTCGGTCGACTTCGAGTGGAGAGCTAACCCGCGGCCACTCCACGAAAATATTCGAACAATTTTAAGGGGAAATCCAGTCGCGGCAGCAGACCTGGCCGCCCAATGGTTCGATCTCGCACTGTGCGAACGCGATTCAGGAGCCGTCACCGAGGCTTTGGCGGCGATCCCGCCTAGCGGAACGGCCACGGATCTCAATTTCCCGCGCTCTTGGTGCGAGGGTCTGGCCGCTCGCGCCAGAGGCGATACTGCCACGGCTCAAGCTGCTTTCCTCGCGGCTCGCGCGGAACTTGAACGCACGGTGAGCGAACAACCCGATTACGCACCGGCGCTGTGTGTGCTCGGCCTCATCGACGCCGCCCTCGGCCGCAAGGACGAAGCGATCCGCGAAGGCCGCCGTGCGGTAGAGCTACTGCCCATTACGAAGGACTCGATTGACGGCGCGGAGTTGGCGAAACACCTCGCTGTTATTTATGCCTTGGTTGGCGAGAAAGACCTGGCCATTCAGCAAATCGAGACAACCCTGAAAATCCCAAGCACTTTGAGCTACGGCAGGTTGAAATTGCATCCTTACTGGGATGCGCTGCGCAGCGACCCGCGTTTCGAAAAAATCGTGGCTGATCTCGCGCCGAAGAAAACCGAGGAAGCGGGCGTCTCACTAAACTAGTCCGAGTGGCGCACCAAACGAAGGCTCGTACTACAAATCCGCCCACCCAATTCGCCGGCGGAACCGAATAAATCTCGGCTCGCGGAAGCGCGCTCCAAAGGCTTTACCCTGGACAACGGGAGTTGTTCATCTGAACGTATCTCATGCCGATGAAGAAGAATCGATCGGGATCACGAGGGTCGGAGCTAAACCAGAGCGATCTACCAGTTGTTCGCGGCGAAATGATCGAACCGATCAAGGAACGACCGTGCCCGCAGCCGATGCGGGGCCGGGGCGCGTCCACTAACCCGGCGAACCGCTTCGAGTCGCTGAGTGTCGATCCCGATCCCGACGAGCAGCCGGACGATGAAGTTCCCGCCCTAACGACGAGATTTTACCGGGATTTCACCCGCACTATCATCGCGCATAACGACAGTCCCGATGTCGGTTTCGAGTCGAGTGTCAATCCCTACCGCGGCTGCGAGCATGGTTGCATCTATTGCTATGCTCGCCCGGCGCATGAATATCTCGGCTTCTCCGCCGGACTCGATTTCGAGAGCCGCATCATGGTGAAAGAAGACGCGCCGGAACTTCTCGCCGCGGAACTTTCCTCGCCCCGCTGGAAGCCACAGACGCTCGTGATGAGCGGCGTGACCGATCCGTACCAGCCGGTTGAACGACGCCTAAAGATCACACGACGCTGCCTCGAAGTGCTGGCTCGTTTCCGCAATCCGGTAGGGATCATCACCAAAAATCAGCTCGTCATCCGGGACGTCGATTTATTGATCGAGCTGGCGGCGCATGACGCCGCGGCGGTCAATATTTCTGTCACTTCGATCGACCCAAAACTCCAGCGCATCCTTGAACCGCGCGCCTCCTCCCCGCGAGCGCGATTGGAGGCCATCACGCATTTGCGAAAAGCACGGATTCCAGTGGGGGTGATGGTTGCGCCAATTATACCCGGCCTTACGGATCACGAA
>Ga0268266_10004340_pt1 | contig 13627 bp, 6 predicted proteins | sample KBSS13metaG_FD_190356 | JGI IMG/M metagenome (GOLD analysis project Ga0268266, IMG submission 190356) | Switchgrass rhizosphere microbial communities from Kellogg Biological Station, Michigan, USA - KBS S1-3 metaG (SPAdes) (version 2) | ecosystem: Host-associated > Plants > Roots > Rhizosphere >...
AACCCCTAATTCACGCCCCGGGGACTGAGCCTGCGAAGTCTCCGGCCAGGGCGGGAGATTGAGGAGGGTCCGGCTCGGACCCCAACGCAGTGAGGGGACCAGCGGCCCGTCTCGAAATCCGCTGACGGGCCAGGGCACGACCGTATCCCGAGACCCGGCCGAACCACCCATCCCGGAGCCGCCGGGCAGTCAGGCCCGACGGAAGGTCCGCAGGCTCAATGCCCCCAGCAGCCGGCGTCGCCGGCCGACGTCGCGGCTCATCGCGCGCCGCTCGGCGTCGATGTCGCGCCAGTACGACGTGGCGGCGTCCGCCTCGGGCGAGGAGGGGCCGAAGACGTGCCGGTCGGCGGTGCGGGCCAGCACGGGTGCGCCCCGCCCCGCGAACGCGAGGGCCTGCTCGCGACGGGTGACGGCCCCGCCGGGTACGGCCACGCCCAGGTCGCGGGCGTGGTCGACCAGCTCGCGCCAGCCGCCCACGAAGCGGGCCGAGACCCTCGCTGCCGTCCGCCGCCGGCGACGGCGGAGCACCTTCGCCCCGACGATCGAGCCGACGACGCCCGCGACCAGCAGGGTCGGCGCCCCGACGTAGGTCGCGACCTGAGCCCAGGCAGCGCTCCCACCGGAGCCCGGCTGCGGGGTCGGCGTGGTCTTGTGGCCGCGCTGGGTCCGCAGGTCGGTGTCGGACTGGTCGCCGACGGACGACGGCGGAGGAATCGGCTGCGGCGGCGGTACGACGTTGCCGGTCAGCTGCTGCCGCGACTGAGGCGGCAGCGCCGCCGGCTTGTCCTTGTCCATGAACGCCGACGTGGGCAGGGTCCGCCAGGATCCGTCGCCGACACGCACCTCGACCCAGGCATGCACGTCGGCACCGGTGACCTCGCCCCCGTCGGGGACCACGGCCCCGAAGACGACGCGGGCCGGGACGCCGATCTGGTTCGCCAGGATCGCCATCCACGCGGCGTACTGCTCGTCGTCACCGACCAGGGTCCGCGAGTCGGCGCCACCCTGGTCGTCGGTGAGCCGGAACCGGTTGTGCCCGGCGTGGTAGACCTTCTCCGCCGCGCTGACGCCGTCGGAGTACTTCCCGTCCTTCTTCAGGTGGCCGGCGATCGCGAACAGCTGCTGCATCGGCGAGCCGTCGCCCTGGGCCCACTTCGCGGCGAGCGAGTCGAGGAAGGCCCCGTCGACGGCCGTGTCGACCAGCGGCTCGCCCGGGACGTCGCGCGGTGACAGCGTCTGGTCCGGCAGCACCGCCCGGTAGCTCCAGGAGTCGCCCGCGGCCAGACCGCTGGGCACCACCCCCGTCGACGTGGCCAGGTTGAAGCGGAAGGAGTCCGAGAGGGCGGCCGTGTCGCCGTGCCGGAAGTCGAGGTGCTGGAGCGCCCCCACCGTCGGCAGCCACACGCCGGAGTAGCCGGGCCCCAGGGTCACCGTGCCGCTGACCGGCGTGCCGCGAGCGGGGTCGTCGATGGCCGACGAGACGCGCTGGAACGTGTCGTCCACGGGCCCCGGCTCGGAGCCGTTGGACGCGCCGTAGATCACCCCGTCGTAGTGGTCGAGCGTGGCGATCCGGACGCGGGTGCCGGCCGGGACGCCGGTGATCGTGAACAGGGGCTGCCGGTAGAGGTTCTCCGGGTCGTGCCGGCCCGACGGCTCCGCGACGTAGCGGCGGAACGACGCCAGCGGCGAGGGGTACTGACCGATGTCGAACGGCGGGTCGACGTAGGCGCGCAGCACCGTGCGGTGGGCGTCGCCGCCCGCGGCCCAGGTGCCGACCGGGAGCGCGAGCACGGCGGCCCCGACCAGGAGTGCGGCGCCGGTGGCGTTGCGACCCAGGCGCCCGCCGTGGGCGCGGACGGCTCCCGCTCGGCGGTCGTGGCGGAGCACCAGCCAGACCAGGGCCAGCACCGCGAACACCACGCCCTGCAGCCACAACGACTGCGGCCGGCGTACGCCGAGGAGGATCACCGCGGCGAGGACCACCAGGGGCGCGAGCAGCGGGGCGACCGCACCCAGCCACGCCGGACCGCGGTCGAGCCCCGCCAGGAGCGTCGCCGCGAGCCCGCCCACGAGCCCGAGCACGAACGGCAGGACCAGCAGCGGTCCCGAGGCGTCCAGCGGCGGCAGGGTGGTGAGCATCTCCTTCCACCCGTACAGCGCCTCGTGCGTCAGCTGACGCGCGCTGACGGCGTCGGGCAGCAGCGCGGCCGTGCCGCGGCCGTGCAGGCAGACCGCGCCGCCCAGCAGGTAGAAGAGGACGAGGGCGAGCACGACCGCCGAGACCGCCGGCCAGGAGAGCGCGCGGGTGAGCAGCGCAGCGCCGGCCCCGACGGCCGCGCCGGCCATGCCGACCAGCAGGAACTGCCAGCCCTGGTACGACGGGGCGAGGCCGGCCAGGGTCACCAGCAGGAGGAGCCCGAGCAGGCCGAGGTCCACCCAGGTACGCCGGTCGGCGGCGGCGACTCTCAGGGTTCCGGTCATCGCACGCTCCACTGGAGCAGCGCGGGCGCGTCCTCCTTGGTCGGGACCTGGAGCACCGGCAGTCCGGCGACGTCGACGACGCCGGGACTGGCGGTGGGGTCGACGACCAGCGCGAAGCGGCGGACCTCCGGCGGGAAGGACACCGACGCGCGCTGGAGGTCCTCGAAGTGCGCCAGGGCACCGGTCAGGAGGAAGACCACGCTGGCGTCGGGTGACGCGGACGCCACGCGCTGGGCTGCGGTCACCAGGCCGACGTCACCGGTCTCGGCGCGGCAGAGTGCGTCGAGGGCGGCGTGCCCGTCGGCGCCCGTGGAGGCGCGACGACCGCACGCGAACGAGACGTCGAACTCGTCGAGGATCGAGCGCCGGATGATCGACGCCGCGACCGACATGGCGGTCTCGAAGTCGTCCGGGCTCCGCCAGACGTCGGAGGCGTCGTCCACCACGACGGCGGCGTGGCTGCGGCGGGTGTCGAGGTACTGCCGGACCAGCAGGGCGGTGTCGCCGCCGGCGCCCATCGCCTTCGCCGACGAACGCCAGTGGACGTGCCGCAGGTCGTCGCCGGGGACGTACTCGCGCAGGGCGTGGAAGGCCAGGTCGCTCGGGGAGAGCGCGTCGGTCGAGACACCCTCGAGGTCCCGGAGCAGGCCGGCGCCCAGGGCCTCGAGCGCGACCATCGAGGGCCGGACCATGATCTCGGTGACGCCGGTCCAGGTGACGTCGACCGACGAGAGCCCGAGCGGGTCGCCGCGCCGGGTCAGCACCGGCCCGACCGGGATGACGCCGCGGCGCTCGGTGCGGATCGTCAGGTTCTCCTCGTGGGACGCCCCGCGACGGCCGGCCGCGCCGAGCGACGGCACGGCGTACCGATGGACGACCGGGCCGACCGGCACCTCGAGGAGGGTTGGCAACAGGCGTCGCGGGGCGAGGTTGGTGACGGTGATGCTCGCCGCCACCGCGTCTCCGGCGACCACCCGTTGCGGCTGGAGCAGGAGGTCGACATCGACCGTCGTGCGACCCACCAGGAAGGGCAGAGCGAGCGCCACCAGCAGCAGGCAGGCGGCCGCGAGCACGGCTGCCTCGCGCCAGTGGGCCACCGCGGCCACCACGGCCAGCAGCGCGCCGAGACCGAGGACCACCCACCCGATCGGGTTGATCACCCCGGCCGCTCGGTGCAGCCATCGCCGCGACGCGCTCATCGGCGGTTCACCCCACCCGGTCCGTCGGCGGGGAGACGGAGTCGAGCAGGCGGCCGATGACGTCGTCGACCGTCACCCCGCTGAACTGCGCCTCGGCCTCGAGGAGCAGCCGGTGGCAGAGCACCGGTTGGGCCAGCTCCTTGACGTCGTCGGGCAGCACGTGGTTGCGACCCTCGGCGGCCGCCCAGGTCTTGGCGACCCGGATCATCGCCAGGCAGCCGCGCGCGGACAGCCCGAGCCGCACGTGCGGCTGCCGCCGCGACTCCTCGGCCAGCTCGGCGACGTAGGAGACGACGGCGGTGTCGACGTACACGTCGTCGGCGAGGCCGCTCATCTGGGCGATGGTCTTGGCCGTGATCACCGGCTCGATCAGTGCCGCGCGGTCGCGCACCTTGGCGTTGACCAGCAGCTCGATGGTGGCCTCCCGGTCGGGGTATCCCATCGCGGCCTTCATCAGGAACCGGTCGAGCTGCGCCTCGGGCAGCCGGTAGGTGCCGGCCTGCTCGATCGGGTTCTGGGTGGCGATCACCATGAACGGACGCCCGACCGGGTGCGGCTCGCCGTCGATGGTGACCCGGTTCTCCTCCATCACCTCCAGCAGCGCGGACTGGGTCTTCGGCGACGCCCGGTTGATCTCGTCGGCGAGCACGATGGTGTGGAAGATCGGACCGGGGTGGAACTCGAAGCTGCCCTTGTGCTGGTCGTAGACGGTGACGCCGACGACGTCGCTCGGCAGCAGGTCGGGCGTGAACTGGATCCGGGCGTGGCTGCCCTGCACGGTGTTGGCCAGCGAGCGGGCCAGCATCGTCTTGCCCGTGCCGGGGTAGTCCTCGAGCAGCAGGTGCCCCTCGGACAGCAGACAGGTCAGCGCGAGGCGTACGACGTGCCGCTTGCCCAGCACGGCCTGCTCCATGTGCTGGGTCAGCTCGTCGAAGGTGGTGGAGAACCACTCGGCCTGCTGGTCGGAGATCGTCACGTGGGTCCTGTTCGTCCTGATCGTGGGTGGGGGTCAGTTGGTGGGCCAGGTGAGGGACCGGGTCGCGGTCTGGTCGCCGTCCTGACAGGTCACGTCGAGCTCGGCGCCCGGCGTACCGAAGTACGCGTCGAGCTGGGTGGTGCCGCTGCCCAGGCTCCACGAGCGGCCGGGTTGCCAGTTCCACTCGAAGTGGTACGGCGGGGCGGGCCGGCAGGTGGCGGCGTTCGGGTTGCCGAACTCGTCGACGAACGAGTCGAGGGTGAGCTGCACGAAGCCGCAGCTGGGGTCGGTGCAGTTCGGGTCGCCACCGCGGCCGCAGCCTGGCTCGTTCGACCCCGGCGAGTCGTTGCAGAGGCTGCCCCGGGCGATCGAGACGTGTGCCGGTGGCGGATCGGCGGCCGTCCCGCTGGCGCGTACGGAGTCGGTGCCGCGGTCGAGGTCCGGGTCCACGATGGTGACCCGCACCTGCTCCGTGCGGCCGTACCCGATGTTCTCGGCCTGGGTCTGGGTCGTGAACGGTCCCGGTGACAAGGGGATCGTCTCGTCGATGCTGCCGTCCGCACCGCGGTCCACGCGGAGCACCGCGGAGCGGCCGTTGGTGTTGCCGGTGATCGCGTAGGACATGTCGTGGCCGTTGGGGTTGGCCGAGACCGCGGTGATCGCCCCGCGCAGCGGTCCGTACGCCTGGACGCTCTGCGAGGTGCTCTGGGAGCACCGGTCGAACTCGTTGCAGACGCGGAGCGAGACGGCGTAGACGTGGTCGTCGTCGGGGACCGTGATCACGTGGCTCTGGGAGCCGCGCTCGTTGAAGGTGCGGTTGACCTGGCCGCCGACGAGCACGTCGACCGTCGACTGCGCGCCCCGCGAGTCGGGCACCGTGTAGGTGAGCCTGACCTGCTGGTTGTTCCCGTTCGGCTCGGCGGTCCAGCCGCCCCAGCCGTCGGGATGGCCGACGGCCTGGTACGGCGCCCCGGTGCTGGCGACGGACTCCTTGCCGGCGCCGCTCTTGTTCACGGCCCGCACGGTGTAGGTGTAGGTGCGGCCGTCGTAGGCCATCCCCTCGTCGGTACAGGACAGGGTGCGGACGTTGTCGCAGACCAGGGTGCTGTCGCGGTACACGTCGTAGACCAGGGCGGGCGGGCCGTTCACGTCGACGCTCCCCCAGGTCACCTGGACCTGGGCGGTGCCGCCTCCCTGCGGGACGTCCTGCACGGCGACGTTCGGTGGCGCCTGGGGCGTGCCCATCGGCCGGAACCAGGGCGAGACGTAGAGGGTGCCGCCCTGGACGCCGTTGAACGCCTGGATCGTGAACTGGTAGCGGTCGTCGTTGGCCAGGCCGTGGATCGTGGCGCTCTCGCGGTCGACGGTGATCGCCCGGCCCGAGTTGGTCCAGGTGACCTTGTAGGTGCGCACCGAGGCTCCTTCGAGCGGCGGCTTGTGCCACGCCAGCGAGATGTAGCCGTCACCCTGGTCGGTCATCCGGACGGCGCTGACCTGTCCCGGCGTCGCCTCGGGGATCGCCCGTCGCGACGAGCCGCTCCACGGTCCCGGGCCGACGGCGTTCCGGGCTCGCACCTGGAAGTGGTAGGTACGGCCGTTCCGGAGCCCGGTAACGTCGCAGGACGTCGAGCCGCAGCGAGTGGTCCGGCCGAAGTTGTCCCTCACCTCGTAGCCGAGGATCGGGGCGCCGTTGGCCTGCGCGGGCGCGAACGTGATCGGCACGCGCGCGTCGTGCGGCAGCGGGTCGGTCAGCGGCTTCCCCGGTGCGCCGGGCACGTCGAGGAGGTCGAGGGACAGCACGCCCTGCACGCGGCGCTCGGGACCGGCGCTGGGACCGGCGTCGCTCATCACGATCCGGAACGTCGCGGTCCCGTGCACGTGCTTGAGGGCGCGCAGGGTCACCGAGGTGCCTCGCGCGCTGATCGCGACCGGCACGCCGCCGGTCTGGTGGGCCGAGATCACCGCAGGTCGCGGGTCGCGGATCCCGGAGATCAGGTAGCGGGCGAGGTCGAGGGTGCGGGTCTCGCCGAACCTGAGGTCGGAGACGTGGATCGGGATCAGCCGCGGCGGAGCGGCGCGCACGACCCGGATCCGGAGCTGGCCCTGATCGCTGCCGGAGGCGGACACGTCGAGCACCCCGATGGTCCCCGGCGCCGCGTCGCCGGTGGCCCGCACCGTGATCTTCGAGCCCTGGGCTGCGCCGACGCCGAGACCGCCGGGCTTCCGGTCCCAGGAGGCGGCGTACTTCAGGCGGTCCTGCTGGGCCGGATCGATGGTCCAGACGTGGCAGAGGGCCGCGATGTCGACGGTGATCGACTGGCTCTGGGGGACGCTCAGGCTGGTGCTCGGGCAGCGCAGGATCGGCTTGTCCTCGCCGACCTGCACGGGCACCGTCAGCACCGCCTTGACGCCCTTGGCGCTGTTCTGGGCGTTGACGCCGGTCGCGGTGGTGACCTCGAAGGCGAACGCGCCCGGGCCGGTGTAGCCGTGCTCGGCGTCGACCCGGAAGGTGTCCTTGCCGGTGACCACGGAGTCGAGGCCCGGTTGGGGTGAGGACCAGACGCGGGTGGCCGAGGTGATCCGGAGCGGCCCACCCGAGGGGTTGACGACCAGGTCGGAGAGCTTCCCGGCGTACGAGCCGTCGGGCTTGACCCGGATCAGGGCGTTCGGCTTCGCGTACGGCCGGCCACCCGCGGCCGACGGCACGTAGAGGCTGGCCGTGGTCTGACCACCGTCGCCGTCGCTGACGACGAAGGGGACCACGATCGGATGACGCTCTCGGGAGACCCGGATGCGGGAGCCGCCGACGACGGCCGCGTTGACGCCGCGCGGAACCAGGACCTGGCTGATCCGCAGGTCGTCGCGCGGGCCGTCGGGGTCGTACGCCGTTCGGAGCACGTCGGTGGTCACGGTGTCGCCGTCGCCGGTCGAGCCGAAGGCGTCGAAGACGACCGGCGGGTTGTCGAAGCCCGGGACGACGGTCAGGGTCACCGCCGCCTGCGAGACGTCGATGCCGTTGCTGATCCGGTAGACCACGACCTCGTTGCGACTCGTCGCGGTGGCCGGTGCCTGGATCCGCAGCGGGCCGGTGGGACCGTCGAGGCTCACCCCGGCCGGCGGGTCGACCAGGCTGACCGTGACCCGGTCGCCGCTGGAGACCAGGTCGTTGGCCAGCACGTCCACCTGGGCCGCGTGTCCCGGCGCGACCGTCATCGCGTCGTCCACCGCCAGGGGCGGCTGGGGCGTGCCGGGCGGCGCGATCACGATCCGGGCGGTGCCGGTGGCCGTCGCACCGAGCGAGTCGGTGACCTGGTACTCGAGCTCGTCGGTGCCGACGCTGCCGGGATAGGCCTGGTAGTCGATCGAGTTCGCACCGATCTTGAGGATCCGGCCGAGGCCCGGAGGGGTGTCGAGGCCGAGGATGGTGACGGCGTCGCCGTCGGGGTCGACACCGGAGCCCGGGAGCCGCAGCTTCACCGAGTCGCCCGAGACGACCCGCCCCTCCAGCGTCGGCGGCTCGGGGGGCTCGTTGGCCTGGCCGCGCGGGATGACGGTGACGTCGAGCGTGCCCGGCGCGGTCGCGCCCGACGCGTTGGTCGCGACGTAGGCGACCTTGACCGAGAGCGGGTCGGAGACCTGGCTCGGCGCGACGTAGCGCACCTGCCGGCCCACGGCGAACGCCGACCCCGCGGGGCCCTGGACACCTTCGTGGCTGACCTCGAGCTGCCCGGGTCGCTGCCCGGCCACGGTGTGCACCAGGTCGAGCTGGTCGCCCGCCGGGCTCACGTCGTTGTCGAGGACCGGGACCGCGACTGCGTTGCCGGCGCGCACCGTGACCTGGTCGACGGTCGTGACCGGGGTGTCGTCCGAGGGCTCGGGGCGCCAGTCGACGACGACCTGGCCGGTGACGCCCGACCGCTCGCCGTCGCTGATCTGGTAGCTCACGACCTGCGGGTCGGGCGCGAGCGCGCCACGGGGCGCCGAGATGCGCAGCCACCGGCCGTCGACGACGCCGACGTCGAGCTGCCCCGAGTCGCCCGCCGACGCGGTCTGCACCGCCAGCAGCCCGCCGGCGGGATCGGAGTCGTTGGCCAGCACGTCGACCAGGGAGGGCGCGGTGCCCCGCAGGGTCACCTGGTCGGGCATGGCGACCGGGTCCTGAGGGTCGTGCGCGGGTGCGCGGACGTCGACCCGGATACGGCCGGCCGCGGCCTTCGCGTTGCCGTAGGCCGCCTGGTAGTCGAGGAAGTAGGTGTGGGCGGCGGCGCTCTCGAGGATGATGGTGCCCTTGTCGAGGTCGGTGTCGACCCGCGCTCCCCCGGGCTGCGCGACCCGCCCTGCGAGGGCGAGCTGGGCGTGGGGGTCGAAGGGGTCGGCGCCCGGCAGGTCGTTGAGCAGGGGCTTGATCGTGATCGGCTTGCCCACCTGGCCGACCACGACGTCGGGTTCGGCCACCGCCGGGAACGACGTGTCGCCCGTGGGGCTCTCGACGCGGAAGGTGAGGGTGCGCGTGACGGGCGCTGAGAGACCGTCCGTGGCGGCGTACCGCACGCGGTAGAGCCCGGCCGTGCTCGGCGCCTGGAAACGCACGCCGCCGGCCGCGGTCGTCGTGGCACCGGCGCCGTCGCCGAGGCCCGACTCCGGGGTCGCCGACACCAGCGAGAGCGCGTCGCCGTCCTTGTTGTCACGCCAGTCGGTGAGCACCGGCACCGTCATGGTGCCCGAGGCCGGGACGTTCCAGATCCGCGGCTTGGCGCCGACGCGGAGCGCCGGCGGCTCGTTGACGCCGCCGGGGCGCGCCTGCACCCGGACGGTGGCGTGTCCGGAGACGCCGTCCCGGCCGTCGTCGACGAAGTACTCGAACGACGTCACCCCGGCCGCACCCGGCGGCAGGGTGATCTCGACGGTCTGCCCGTCGGGGCTGATCCGCGCCCGCGCCCGCGGGTCGGAGACGTTCTGGATCGACCGGACGGCCAGCAAGCGGCCCTGGGGCGCACTGTCGTTGTCGAGCGGGTGCAGGACCGTGGATCGACCGGGACGCGCGCCGAAGCTGTCGTCCCGCGCCTTCGGCGGGCGCCGGTCGCCCAGTGCCGGGTGCTGGTCCTGGTGGTGGTGGCTGGTCCTGGTGGGCGCCGCCCGGTAGGCGTCCCAGTTGTCGATCCGCTCCGGCTCGGCCTGGTCGATGTTCCAGGTGGCGCCGTCGGCGCGGTCGTTGAGGAGGACCTGGTCACGGTTGACGCGGAACACCAGGTCGGTGGTCGCCGTGCGCAGCCCGGCCACCTGGGTGTCGTCACCGTCGCAGGACGTCGCGACGTACCCGCGCCCGCCCGACCACGCGCCGTACGAGCAGGGGCCGAGGCGGACCGGCTGGGTCGGGCGACCGGAGACCTGGTCGGCCACGGTCGAGACGTGTCCCGACCCGAGGTCGACGGAGAGCAGGGTCGTGGGGGTCTCGAGCAGCACCGACGAGGCATCCGGGCCGGGCTGTTGGAGAACGGCGCCGGCCGGCACGTGCACATCGGCGCCGCCGACGACCCGCAGCGCACCTGCCGCAGGGTCGAGCACGACCGGCGTCTCGCCGACCGTGGTGAGCTGAAGCGTCCGGGACCCCGCACCTGCCGGACCGGACAGGTGGGTGGTGTGCACGGCCCCGAAGCCGCCCGCGGTCGCCTGGCTGGTCAGCAGGGTGCCGGTCACCGCCGAGACGGCGACGACGGCGCCGGAGTCGGTGACGGCAAGGGCGGCCGTCCTGCCCACCTTGGCCAGGGGCTTCGCCTGTCGGCCGACGGCGTCGAGCGGGGGTACGCCGTTGACGGTGTCGACGCGGGTGGCCCAGACCGTGCCCGCCTCGGTGTCGAGCACGGCGACCGTGGCACCGCGTGCCTGCACCTGCGGCGCCGCCGGGATCGGCACCGACGAGCTGACGGGCGACCGCATGGTCGCGGGATCCAGCGGCGAGAGCGTGCCGCCGGACAGGTTGACGCCCAGCACCGCGGAGTCGTCCTGGGCGATGTCGAGGTTGGCGTTGAGGCCTGCGAACACGGCGCCGTCGAGCTGACCGATCGGCTTGTTCATCCGGCCGTAGGCGCTGTCGCGGTTGTCGGTGACCCAGATGCCACCGTCGTTGAGCCGCGTCTGGTGGGCGCGGTAGCCCTGGGCGGCCACGGCGTAGGCCAGCACGGCGCCCACCGCGAGCGCGAGCGCGACGTAGGACGCCACCGCGATGCGATGCCGGCGCATTGCGCCCCCGAGATCCACGCCCTGCTCCTAGTCGACCGAGACTGCCGTCCAGGAGCCTAGGTGAGGTCGCCGGAGGTCACCAACCGAATCCCGGAGGCATGACCGGTTTCGCCCTGTCGACCTCGCGTTGATGACAATGTGGCCCCCAGAAGACGCGGACCGCCCCGGAATCCCGCGTCGTACGACGACGAACGAGGCTCTCGTGGACCCAGGCGCACCGGTGGCGTGGCGCTACGCACCCGGGTCGGGCCTCCTGCTGGGATCCGGCGAGCGGTGGCTGCTGCTGGCCGACCAGCCCGACGAGTCGGTGATCGACGACCTGTGGGGGGCTCTGACCGACGTCGGTCTCGCACCCGCGCTGGCCGTGCTCGAGCGCGCGTACGCCGGGCAGGTGCCGGACGTCGCCGGGCGTGACGGGCGGTCCGTCGAGTGCCGCGGTCGTGGTGCCGTCTCGGCGGAGGGCGAGCTGAGCGTCGGGCTGCCGATCGAAGGCCCGTGGCTGCCGCTGGCGGGTGGCATCGTGGCCGGAGCGGCCGCTCGCCCGGTCGCCACCGACCCCGTCCACGGTCGCCGCCTGATCGACGGCATCCCCGACGAGATCGCGACCTCCGTCGGGCCGGACGTGCCGGAGCGTTTCCGGCAGCCGCCCGCGCCTGAGGAGCACGAGCTCGACGACGTGGACACCGGTCCGGGGGTGCCGGGGCACCCCGACCGGACCGCCGGCAGCACCACCCGGCGCACGCCGGCGGGTGACCACGACGGGAACACCGTTGCCCGGTCCGGCGCCGTGGACCACCTGCGCCAGCCCACGCACGAGACCGTGCTCGCGGTGTTCTGCGCGCGCGGACACCCGACCCCGGCGGCCTCGACCGAGTGCCGGGTCTGCCACGACCCGGTGCCGCCGCAGGAGCCGCGCCGCATCCCGCGCCCGCGACTGGGCGGGCTGCGCCTGCCCGGCGGCGAGGTGGTGGCCCTCGACCGCAGCGTCGTGATCGGCCGACGGCCGGCGCCCGTGGACGACCAGGGCGAGTGGCCGCACCTGGTCGCCGTCCCCGCGGAGGCGTCGTACGTCTCGCGGGTGCACCTGCACGTGCAGCTGGACGGATGGCTGGTGATCGTCCGCGACCTGGGGTCGCGGGGCGGGACGACGCTGCGGGTGCCCGGGCACGCCCCGGAGGCGATGCGCGCGCAGGAGGCCCACGTGCTCGAGCCGGGGCACGCGCTCGACCTGGCCGACGAGTACGAGATCGTCTACGACGTGACCTCGGAGCCGGTGACGTGAGATGAGTGGGCCGACGATCCCGGGATACCGGTTCGTGCAGCTGCTGGGCTCGGGCGGCTTCGCCGACGTCTACCTCTACGAGCAGGACTGGCCCAGCCAGCGGGTCGCGATCAAGGTGGTGCGCCCCGACGTCCCGCTCACCGACCGCGAGAAGGCGATGTTCACCTCCGAGGCCAACGCGATGGCCCGGCTGGCGGACCACCCCTACATCGTCTCGGTGGTCACCGCCGGTACGACGAGCGCCGAGGAGGGCGCGCGGCCGTTCCTGGTCATGCGCTACTGCCCGCCGCCCGATCTCGGTGCGCGGGTGCAGGCCCAGCCGATGTCCGTGCCCGACGCGGTCAGCACCGGGATCAAGCTCGCCAGCGCGGTCGAGACTGCTCATCGCAGCGGCATCATCCACCGCGACATCAAGCCCTCCAACGTGCTGGTCACGCCGTACCACGAGCCGGCCCTGACCGACTTCGGGATCGCGGGGCGGCTCCACGAGCTCGAGGGTGACCACGAGGTACGCATCTCCTACCCGTGGTCGCCGCCCGAGCTGCTCGACGGCCGCTCCAACGGGTCGATCGCCTCCGACGTCTACTCCCTCGGCGCCACGATCTGGAACCTCCTCGTCGGCCGCTCGCCGTTCTCCATCCCGAACGGCGACAACTCCTCACGCGCCCTGAGCGCCCGGATCCTGCACTCGAGCCCGCCCCGCACCCAGCGGCCCGACGTCCCTCCGGCGCTCGACCAGCTGCTGACGCAGTGCCTGTCCAAGACGCCCGAGCACCGGCCGGCGTCCGCCCTCGAGCTGGCCCGCAGCCTGCAACGGATCGAGACCCGGTCCGGCTTCGTCCGGACCGCGATGGCGGTCGAGGGCGACCGGCCCGATCGGACGGCGCCGGTGCTGTCCGCGGACGGCGACCAGACCCGGCTGAAGCCGGTCAGCGTCGTCTCGGGATCGGCTCCGCGCGACGTGGCCGGGCCACCGACCGCTGTTGCGCCCCCTCCCCTGCCGCCGCGCGCGCCGATCTCGTCGACGGTGTGGTGGAGCATCGCGGCGGTCGTGCTGGTCGTTCTGGCCGGGGTGGTGCTCTGGCGGGCCGCGAGCGTCGGCAACCGGTCCGGGCAGCCCGGGATCACCGCGCCGACCACGCACGACACTGCCGTTCCCGGCGTCGTACCACGGCCCACGGTCAGCGCCCACCGGGCGGGCAGCCGCGTCGAGTTCCGCTGGCGGGCCTCGGACGCGCCCGAAGGCGGTGACTCCTACCAGTGGCGGCTGCCGAGCCGAGGTGGCGGCACCCACCTGACGGACGGCACGACGACGTCGGTGACCGCCGACGCCCGGGTGTGCCTGCAGGTCCGGCTGGCCCGGCCGGGGCTCCCGCCGTCGACCTGGGCCTCGGCCTGCGCGTGAGATGCACCCACCGGGTCGTCCGCTCCACCGGTGGCTCTTGTACC
>Ga0268266_10004342_pt1 | contig 13624 bp, 10 predicted proteins | sample KBSS13metaG_FD_190356 | JGI IMG/M metagenome (GOLD analysis project Ga0268266, IMG submission 190356) | Switchgrass rhizosphere microbial communities from Kellogg Biological Station, Michigan, USA - KBS S1-3 metaG (SPAdes) (version 2) | ecosystem: Host-associated > Plants > Roots > Rhizosphere...
TTGGCGGAGCGCGTCGCGCTGAAGGTGGCGATCCCGAGGAAGAGCGTGCCCGCCGCCGTCCCCAGATCGGCGATCGTCCCGATGTCCACGCGCAGAGATTACGGCCCTACCAGGACTTCTGGCCGAGCCGTCCGCTTTTCGTCAATCCGTTCTCGGATAGATCATGTGACCTCCGAGGATCGCCGAGACGGTCACCAGTTCGAAACCGCGGCGCTCGAGTCCGCGGATGATTCCGGGGAGCGCCCGGACGGTCTGCGGGTGGCGACCTCCGTCGTGCATCAGGACGATCGAGCCGGGCCGGGCTCGGAAGAGGACGTGGGCTTCGATCCGGGCGGGGGGTGGGTGGTGGTCGTCGCCGGAGTCGAAGCTCCAGAGGATCGTCTCCAGATGGTCGGCGATCGCCCCGCTCTCCACGGTCGGATCGAGCAGCCCGTAGGGAGGGCGGAAGAGGCACGGCCTGAATCTGGTCGCGCGCTGGATCCTGCGATCGGTGGCCGCGAGCTCACCGACCCCGGGGTAATGAGGGTGGTCGAAGGAGTGGTTCGCGATCTCGTCACCCGAGAGGAGGATCTCGCGCATCAGTTCTTCGCGCCCCAGCACCCGGCGCCCCTCCTCGAAGAAGGTGGCTCGCGCGTCGAAGCGATTGAGGATCGACAGAACCTCCGGGGTGCGGACCGAGCTCGGTCCGTCGTCGAAGGTCAGGGCGATCCGGCGCCGACCGCTCGGTCCCTTCCTCACGATCTTTCCTGGTTCAGAGGTGCAGCCGACCGGCTCGGGTCCCGCCAGGGTGCCGCCATCGGCCGACGGTAGGCCGGCGGCACGACTCGGGCCGCACCAGCCGAGGACGCCGATCGCCACAGTCGCGGCGAGGTTCCGGAGCAGGCGCCTCCGGCGACCGGTGGTCGGCCTTACGTCCATCGGTGGATCGTCACCGCCGGCGCCGTCCGCGTATATAGGCAATCCTTCCCATCGCGATGGCAACGCTCGGAACCCTCCGCGCCGCCGACGCCCGGGCCGCGCTCGGCTTCGCCGGCGAGGTCGCCGATTGTCGCGACGGCGCCGATCTGGACGCCGCTCTGGCGAGGCTCGCCAGGTTGGTCGGTGCCGAGGCGGCGATGACCAGCTCCTACCGCCCCGCCTCGGTGGCCCGGCTGGAGGCGGGAGACCCGAGCATCTTCACCCCCGAGCTGCTCGCCGCGGTCGGCGCCAACGCGGCCGATCACCCGGTCGCCAGGAGCGACTTCCGCGCGCCCCAGAGCGGCGCCCGTCGACTGTCTGACTTCGTCTCCCCGCGCGCGTGGCGAAAGGCCGGCCTCTTCAACGACTTCTACCGTTGCCTTGGGATGAGCCACGAGGTCTCGGCGCAGATCTCCTGGGGGAGCGCCGGGCTCAGCCGTTGCGTCACGGTGCACCGGGGCGGCAGTGACTTCGGCGCCCGGGAGATGGCGCTGCTCGAGGTCGTGGCCCCCCACCTGCGAGCTGCCCAGGCGCGCGTGGACGCCGCCGCTCTGGCCACCCGGCGGCTCGCCCTGCTCGCCCGCGACAGCAGGCGCGGGGGCGAGGGCACCCTCGTCCTGGGAAGCGGCAACGGGATCACCGCCGCGAGCCCACGGGCAGCCGAGCTGCTCCTGCGTTGGTTCGGATCCGGGACCGAGGAGCTGCCCCCGCAGCTGGCCCGCTGGCGGCTCGAGGCGCGTGCCGGCGCGGCGCCCCTGTCGTTCCAGCGCCGCCGCGACGAGTCGACGCTGGAGGCCAGGCTGTTGCCCGCCGGGGGAGAGGAGCTCCTGCTGCTGAGCGAGCGGGCCGGGACGATCTCGCCGGCGGCGTTGGCGCAGGCGTTGCCGATCACGCCGCGCCAGGCCGAGGTCCTCTCCCGCCTCGCCGGTGGCGCCACCAACGACGGCATCGCGCTCGCCTTGGGCATCAGCCGCCATACCGTCATCCGCCACGTCGAAGGCCTCTACCTGCGGCTCGGCGTCCAGACGCGGGCGGCGGCTACCAAGGTCGCGCTGGAGACGGTCGCGGCGCTGTAAGACGGCTGATCCGCGGGCGGCAGTCCCCGCGGGATAGCAAGAACTTCCTATATACGGCGCGCGCCTCAGGCGTGAGGATGCTCCGTCGTTGGGCCGGCGAAACAACCTTTCAGGAGGATCGATGAAGAAGATGCTGCGGGGCCGCCTCACCTACGCCAACGTGGTCTCGTCCCTCTGCTTGTTCCTCTTGCTGGGCGGCGGTGCCGCGTTCGCCGCGACCCAACTGCCGAAGAACAGTGTCGGCCCCAAGCAGTTGAAGAAGAATTCGGTCGGCGCCGCGAAGATCAAGACCGCGGCGGTCACCTCCGGCAAGCTCGCCGACGGCGCGGTGACGAACGCGAAGCTCGCCGACGGTGCCGTGACGACGGGCAAGCTCGTCGACGGGGCGGTGACGAACGCCAAGCTCGCCGACGGCGCGGTGGCGACCGGCAAGCTCGCCGACGGGGCCGTCGCGACCGGGAAGCTGGCGGACGATTCGGTGGGTACCGGCAAGCTTGCGACGGAAGCTGTCACCACCGGCAAACTCGCGACGGAAGCTGTCACCACCGGCAAGCTGGCGAACGAAGCAGTGACCACCGGCAAGATCGCCAACGACGCGGTCACCGGCGCCAAGGTGGACGAGGGCTCGCTGCACTTCACCTGCAACAACCCGGCGACTGCCGTGCCGCTGCTCGGCGGTCCCTGCGTCTATAAGACGACGATCGCCGGAGGCGGCACCTGGAACGAAGCCATCCAGGCCTGCCAGGTCGGCGTACCGGGCGCGACGCTGCCGACGGTCGCCGAGGTCGAGGCCTACGCCCGGCTCGGAGGAGTGCCGTGGAAGGAAAGCGTCGCCTTCACCTCCGACCTCGCCGGCACCGGCCCTAACCCGTCCGGCGCCTGGTCGGTGCAGACCGACGCCAACGGCACCGTGAACGTCATCGTCGCGACGCCGCTGACCAACAAAGTCCAGACCGATGTGCTCTGCGAGTACGACCCGGCCAGCGATCCGACGCCCGGCTCGTGAGCGGAGGGATGCAATGGAGGTTCCTGGCCACCGGCCCGCACGTATGACTCTTCGGTGACGCCGACCTCGACCTCGCGGAGATCAGCGCAGCCGGCAGGGTCCGGCGACCACTAGGATGAGCTGGAACGCATCCGTGTGCTGAAGGGTGAGGACGGCGTCACCCACATGTGCCACCGCGTCTGCCGCTGAGCGGCGGACGCTCATCCCACGAGAGCGGGGCAGCCAGGATTCGAACCTGGAATCGCCGGTTTTGGGGCCGGGGATCAACGATCCAACGGCCTTTCGGCAAGCCAAATAGGCCCTGGAATTACGCCAAGGGAATGAAAGGCCGGTGAAATTGCGAGGCACTCCCTGTCGGAAAGGGAGGGCGCCCTTCGTCGTTCCCCAGCGGGGCAGCACGTCAAGTACCGCAAGGACGGATCGCCGACGAGAACGCTCGAGGCGAAGCCACCGGCGCGCGCCACCTAGGACACGCGCCGCTGGCGATTAGGAGAGAAGGACATAGCCCCTCCAAACGGTCCCCGGGCTCAACTCGCGTCGACGCCCTCCCGGGGTGCCTCGACGGCGGCGGGCTCGGTGTCCTCGCCTTTGATGCCCTTGCCGAAATCGCGGATGCCCTGGCCGAGGGAGCCGCCGAGCTCCGGGAGCCGTTTCGGGCCGAAGACCAGGAGGGCGATGACGAGGACGATGCCGATCTCGAGGGGTCCGATGTTTCCGATCATTTCTGTATCCGATCTGCGAGTGGGTTGACGGGAGCTACTTGACGCGACTGCGCCGAGGGTCGACCAGGCGGACGAGGCGCCACGCCTGGCGGACGCCGGCCGAACTGACGAAGCTGATCCAGACCCCGACCTTGGCGGTGCCGCGACGACGCAGCGCCCGCGCGGCGGAGCCGCCCTTCTTGGCGGTGACGGGCAGCCGGTAGTTGCCGCCGGCGGGGGCCTCGGCCGAGACCGTCCGCACCGCGGCCCCGGTCAGCCGCAGCTTCCCCGGCCCGTCGACGTTCACGACGACCGCGGTTCCGGCGCCTCCGGAAGGTCCGCGCGTCGCGAGGATCGCGAGGCGACCGGCCCCGACCGTCGTCGCCGCGGGAGGTCCCGCCGGCGTCGCTGCGGTGGGAGTGGTCCCGCCCCCGGCAGGGGTCGCGACGGGGTTGACGGGCGGTCCCGGCGCCGCGCCGGAGCCTGCCTCGGTCGTCGCGGGGGCGACGGCGACGCCGGCGGCCTCTTCGTAGACCTGCCGGGCGGCCGCGCCGAACCAGGCGCCGTAGACGTGGCCGGGGTCGAATTCGTAGGCGTAGTCGGTCAGTGAGACGACGGTCGGGTCCGCCGCTGGGCCGACGGTCCACGGGCCGCCGCTGGAGCCGGCGGTGAAGTCGCTGGCGATCTTGATCGGCGCCGTCGCCGCCGGATAGAAGGGGTCGACGCCCGCGTAGGGCGTCGTGTTGGAGTAGAGGACTTCGCCGTCGTACGGCGTTTCGCCCGGGTAGCCCCACTGCGTGTAGGTCTGTTCCCGATCCGATTCGAACGCGATCGGCAGACCCCCGACAGTCGCCTCGACGCTCGCTCCGCTGCTCGCGCTCGGCGCGAGCCGCAGCATCGCCAGGTCGCCGGACTCGTCGGGTTCGCGAGTGCCCGCGGTCTGCATCCATTCCGGCGTCGTCGACCAGCTTTCCGCGGCGAAGGAGCCGTAGGGCTCGGAGCCTTCGCGGTAGCCGGGGACGAACACCACCGACTGAGCGACGTCGCCGGTCTCGGGGTCGATCACGCAATGCCCGGCGGTGAGGACGACGTTGCCCGCGGGCGACTCGATCACGCTGCCGGAGCACTGGTAGATCTCGACCCCCGTGGGCGTCGGGTATTCGCCGAAGACGGCACCGTTGGCGCGGTTGGGGAAAGCCGTCGGGTCGCCCGCGTCGACCCCTTCGACGCCGGCCCGGCGAGCGAGCGGCAACGCGTCTCCCGGCCCCTCGGGGCCAGCGATTCTCAGCACCCCGAGCGGCCGGGCCGCCGCGCGCCGGACCGGCGTCCAGCGGGCGACCGCGGCTTCCCCGGCGAGGGCGAAGTCGCCGCCCGCCGGCATCGCGGCGGCCGCGCTGCCGGCAGCCACCGCGGAGGCCGCGCCGAAGGCGGCCAGGAATACGAACAGGGTGGAGGCCAAGAGGCCGCTAGCCGACGATACTCACGTGCTGGCGCATCTGGACCGGCTTCTGGCCGTTGCCGTAGTTGACCACCACGACGAGCGTCGCCCAGACCGAGCCCTTCAGCTTATGCAGCGACATCCGGCCGCCCCGCGAGGGGTGCAGGGTCAGTTTGTGATCGCCGCTGCCGACTTTGGCGTTGAGGACCTTGCTCAGCTTGAGCAGGTGCGTCCGACCCTTCTTTCCCTTCGCTTTCGTCTCCAGCACCGCCCTGACGTGCGCCGGCGCGGTGGTGTGGATGTGGATGAACAGGCCGTCCTCGATGAACAGCTTGACGCTGCGACGGTGGGCGATCGTCACCCTCGGTCGGCCGTAATGGGGCGGTGTGGGCTCGCCGCCCCCCGGCGGCGTCCCGCCACCGCCACCGCCACCCTCGGGCGGCGCCGACGCTTCTTCGTTGGCTCCCGGCGTCACCACGAAGTCGCTCGGGTCGTAGTCGAAGATCGTCGGGCCGAGCAGGGGGGTCCAGGCGATCGTCGTCTTCGGCGGCGGGGTGACCACGCTCGAGTCCTCCGGGAGCAGGGCCATCTGGTCGAGACGATCCCAGGCGATCGTCATCCGGCTGGGCGTGCTCATCGGAAGTTTTCCATCGCGATCAGCGGGTCATTGGAGGCGGCGAGGTCTTCGCTCTCCATCGCCAGCGACTGTTTCTTGGAGAGCGTTTTGGCCATCGTTTTCGGAGTCGGGTCCGGCGGTGCGGCGGTGTGCCATTCGGGGTGACGCGCCTGGTAGTCGATCATCGCCTGGGCCATCTGGGGCTCGGAGAACCGCGGCCCCTTGAATTGGGCGCTGATCGGCAGGCCGACCCCGTCGAAGCCGATCGGGAAGCTCACCATCGGGAAGCTCATGCTGTTGGCCAGCTGGTTGTTGCGGCGGCATTTGTAGTTCTGGCTGACCAGGCGTTTCGGCGGCGTGTCGCCGACCGAGAGCACGACCATGAAGTCGACCCCCGCCGCGTCGAAGGCGGCTTTGTAGTTCGAGGCCCAGAGACGCCGCCGCCGCTCTCCCTCGCGGCGCGTCGACTCTTTCACCCCTCCTTGCTGTTTGATCGCGCCTTCGAAGGTCGCGGCCGAGGCGCCCGGCAGTTTGCCCCCGAAGTTTTTCTCCAGGTTTGCCGCCTGCGCGGCCGGCCGCGTCGCCGCGAACGCCTGCGCCGCCTCGGCGTAGTGGAAGTCGTAACGGTTCGGGTTCAGCACCGCCGAGGACGGGGTGATTTTCGCGCCTTCGACTTCTTCCAGCACGGTCGGGTTGTTGTAGTAAGGATTCGCGTCTTCTTCGAAGTTGAGGAAGTCGACACCGTTGAAATTGATCACGGTGGCGCCCATTTCGCGCAACTCGGTGCAGAGTCGTTCGAAGGCTTGGAGGTGCGCCGTGCCGTACAGGCTCTGCGGGTCGACACCCCCTTTGGTTTCCGTGGTTTCGACGGTCGTTCCGTTGCTTTCCACTTTGGTGACCGCGACGGTCACCCAGTCGGTTTTGTTGATCCCGATCGTGAGGCCTGCGAGCGGTTTGGAGGTGATCCGCGGGGTGAGCGAGAGCTGCGGGTAGCCGCGCGGGATCGCCAGCGTCTGCGGGTCGCCGAACGGGTCCGGCCCTTCGGCGATCAGGGCGTTCAGGATCAGTGCCGCGTCGCGACCGGAGCGGGCGATCGGTCCGATCGTGTCGTAGCCGGGCGACAGCGGCATCAGGCCGGCCACCGAGACCAGGCCCTGGGAGACCTTGATCGCCGAGTCGCCGTTGCAGGCGCTCGGGAAGATCACCGAGCCGCCCGTCTCCTCGCCGAGGCAGAACGCCGCGAGCCGCGCCGCCGAGGCGACGCCGGAGCCCTGGCTCGAGCCGCCCGGGATGTATTCGATGTTCCAGGCGTTGCCGGCGAAGGTGCCGGCGATCGTCCCCGAGTAGGAGGAGGCGACGGTGATGCCAAGCGGTACCACGCCCAGCGCCCGCAGGCGACCGACCGCGGTCGCGTCTTCCAGTCCGACGTTGCCGAGGAAGTCGACCGTGCCGTCCTGGGCCGGGAAGCCTTCGACTGCGATCGAGTCCTTGACGCCCATCGGGATCCCACACAGATACGGGGCGGCCGGGCCCCCGGCACGCGCGGCGGCAAGCCGTTCGTCGGCGGCTTTGGCCGCGCTGAGCCCGATGTCTTCGTTGATGCGGATGAAGGCGCCGTAGAGGCCGTTGTCGGCGTAGGTCTCGAAGGGGCCGTTGAAGGCATTGATGCGGGCGTAATACTCTTCCGCAAGCTCGACCGCGGAGACCTCACCTGCCTGCAGCAGGGCCGCCAGCTCCATCACTTCGTGGTCGGTCAGCGGGCGTTCGTCAGCCAGCACCGAGGCGGCGCTCGGCAGCGGGCTCGAGGAGGATGAGCTGAGGCTCCTGGGAGCCGGGGGCGCGGCGATGGCGCTGCCGACCGGACCGAGCGCGGCGGCCGTGCCGGCGACCGCCGCGGCGGCCCCGGCGCGGACCACGAACGAGCGCCGGTTCATCTCCCCGGGCATGAAGCTCGGCTCCGTCACGGCACCCGAGGCGACCTCGGTGACGACTTCCGGAGCGGTTTCGGTTGCGGCTTCCGGAGAGGCGGCGCCATCATTCTTCATCGACACGTCCTTCTGAGACTCGGGTAGCGGGGAGCGCCGGAAAGTAGCCGCGTCCGGAGCGCACACATCTGTCCCGCTGTACAAACCGAACCAACTTCAGGTGTCCCCGGCGGCGAATTCTCGCGCCCCGTTGGACCACCGGTACACCCAGCCTCGACTCCCACTGGACCGGTGGTCGAGCATAGCCGCAGTGCCTTAATCCCTGAGTAGAACCCAACTTGACTCCCGGTTGGGTTTGCGTCACGGGGCAGCCAGGACTCGAACCTGGAATCGCCGGTTTTGGAGACCGGGGACTCCCGGAGTTCAGCCGCTCTAAGGAGCCAAAAAGGGCCAAGGTGGGCGTCGAGGGAACGTCAGAGGGAATGAACCGATGCCGAAACCTCGCAGCGGGTTTTCACGAAGCGGAGGGCCGAGGGATCGGAGTCGGAACGCGGGCCTCGTGTCGAGTTAGCGGTCGAAGCCCTGGCGCCGTTCCTCGGCTTCTTCGTCGCCGCGGCGGGCATCCCGGCGGTAGCTGTCCACGAGGTCGCGCAGGACTGCGGCGCTTCGGGGCCAGCGGTCGCGGAACGTGTCGGCGGAGTGCTGGAACTTTTCGGCAAGCTGGTGCTCGGCCTCGCCGCCTGCGTCGATCGATTTCGACACCACGCCCCTGCTGTTGTACTTAGCCGTCCGCATACCTTCCTCGACCACCCTGCTGTCCAGCGTCTCCAGCACGTTTCGGACGGCCTCGACTGGCCAGGTCCCGTCGGGATCCGACGGCGCGTAGGCGAGGATGGCGCCGATCTGGTTTTCTCCGGCCTCGAGACGGTCAGCCGCGGCGAGCAGCTCGCGCGCCTTCTCGCACCACTCCAGTAGCGCCTTCGCGTCCAGATCTCCGTCCTCGGTAGTGCCGGGAAGCCGGTGCCAGGACGAAAGAAGTCGGTAACCGTTCTCGGCGATCCTCTGCTCGGCCTCGCCCGGTTCGGTCCGGTCGACGGAGGCCGGCTTGTAGATGGCGGAGACCACCTCGACGAAGAAGGCGGGATCCTCGGACAGCGCCCGGAAGAGCGTCGGCGCGAAGGGCTCGAAGCCCAGGGCGCCGAGGTAGCCCCACTCGAGTTGGCCGAGCCGCTGGTTGCCGGTCACGTCGACGTGCGCCTCGAGGAATTTGAATAGCTGGACGAAGTCGTAGGTGTCGAGTCCCTCCAGCTGCCCCGTCCCGGTGTCCTGGTCCAAGCTGGCTAAGAGGTCGTCGAGCGCATCGGCGACCAGCGGTACCAGCTCGTCTTCGACCGCGTCCTTACGCAAGTAGAGGCCGATCAGGCGCAGACCGGTGGCCGGGCGGTCGACATCGAAGAGCTTCCGGGCGGCGAATCCGAGGTGGGGAAAATCGGCACCGAGGCCGTAGGGGGAGAATTCCGACCAATAGGCGGCTTCGACCTCGGCGCCGCGCTCCTCGGCGATCTTCCAGGCCTCCTGCAGGTCGCGGCCGGCGAGGAGGAGACGGGCGGTGACCACAGGGTCGAGCGGCTCCTCGCCGAGGACTTCCCAGCCGTCGTCGAGGAACCGCTTGGAGAAGAAGGCGCCCGCGATGGTCTGATCCATCAGATCATCGGATCCTAGGAGCGGGAGCATCGTCGCGCGGTGGCGATCCTTGGTCCCCGCCGCCGCCGCCCAGCCGACCGTTCCCGGGAGTTTGGATTCGCGCGCCAACGCCAGCACCGCCTCGACCCCACTCTCCGCTTCGATCTCTTCGACCGCGGCGGCACGGCGCTTCTCCAACTCCGACTCGAAGGAGTCGAGATCCTCGAGCCCAGAGCTGGTGAGGCCGGGATGGTGTTCGTCGAAGAGGTGGCGGAGCCGATCGGACGCGCCGCTGGGGGAGAGTCGCGACAGCAGCTCGTCGTAGTCCTTCAGCTCCTCCCCGCCGAGTGCCCAGTCGGCGTCGGCGTACTCGCGGTGGTTGGCGATGAAGGAGCGGAGCGCCTCCCACAGCTCTCCACGCGCCTCGGCGTCGAATTCGTCGATCCGCGCGGAGATGCCCGTGCGGATCATCTTCCGCCCGCCGGGGGGAAGATCCCGGCCCTCGGTGATCAGCTTGGACCACCGTTCCGCGGACGCCCCCGCGTCCTCGGCGAGGCGCTCGGCGATCGCCCCGACGAGCTCGAAGTACTCGGCGTAGGTCACCTGCTCGCGCGGCGGCACCCAGTCGCGGTAGGTGGGCTTCGAGGTCGGAAAGTGATGCGCCATGCTCTCGGGCAGCATCGAGAGCATCAGCTTCCAGGCGACGGCGGGGTGACGTTCGCGTAGGGCGTCGATCACCGTGAGCCGCCGGGAGTTGTCTGCCTTGTTCTCGGGATGCCAGGGACAGAAGATCCGCGCGAGGCTCGCTGCCGGCCGGTTCGACAGGTTCCCGCCGGGGTCTATCTCCGCAAGGCGGGCGAGGGCGTCGACCGTGGCACCGAAGTGCTCGTCCGACCATGCCAGCGTCTCCAGCGCCCACAGCAGATGTGTGTGCGGGGAGCCCGCCGTGAAGAGGGCGCTCTGATCTTTCGGGTCGGCGAAGAGCGGTGCGATGACGGGCGAGCCCCCCGTCGTCGCCTCGCGCAAGCACTCGAGGAAGACGTCGGGCGCCGCCTCGGCGAGCCGGGGCAGGAGCGGGGCGAGGCTCGCCCAGAGCGCGCCGGCGGAGTCCTTGTTGGCCTCCTCGCCGAGAACGCGGACGAGGTAGGCCGCGCAGTCGGCGCCGCGGCCACCGGCGACCTCCTCGCCATTGATCGCCAGCAGCAGGATCGACTCGGCCAGGCCGAGTCTCAGCGCCGGGCTGTAGGCGCTCTTCTTTCCCTCCAGACCGGCCTTCCAGCGATCCTCGGGCGCCATCGAGAGGGCGGGGTCAACCTCGAGAAGGACCGTCCGCACCGCTTCCTCGAGCCGCTTGAGGTCCTCGTCACGGAGCGCGCCCCTGAGCTGCAGCCAGGCGTCGAAGGGCGAGGTCAGTGCCCACGAATGGTTGAGGACGCCGACGAGCGGATCCTCGGTGGCGGCGAGTGCGTCGAGCGCTTCCCGAAGATCCTCACCGTCGAGTGCCGTCAGTTTCTCGGTCACCTCCCGGTCTCCATGAATGGCGTCGTTCCAGCGGCCGGCGAGGAGGGCGCCGCGGGTGGCACGGTTGGCCGGGGATTTCGCCCAGGCCGGTGAGAGGAGCGCCGGGTTGACAGCGAGGCTCCGGCGCACGGCTAGGAGGCTGCGGCGGGCGAGGTAGCCGAGCTCCTCCCCCTGCTCATCGTCGACGACGCCGGTCTCCTTGAAGGCTTCCCCGGCGGCCCCCGGATCGATCGCAGGCAGTTCTTGGTCGGCACCGGCACCGGCACCCGCGAGAACGGGGACGAGGATGTGGTGAGGCGAGCCGCCGCCGATCTCCTTGCGGACGTCCTCGTTGGTCGGCACCAGGATCAGCGGCCGGCCGGAACCTTCGAGGGCACGCCAGTCGATACCTGATCGACGAATGCCATCCGGGCGACGACCCCGCCGTCCTCCTCCGGCAGGCTGATCGCGAAGGCGGCCAGGAAGGCTTCGATCTCTTCGATGCTGGGCGCCGCGATCGTCGTCACCGAGGCGGGCTCGGAGAGGATCGTCTTCAGGCTCTCGACCAGGTTTTCACGCCCGGCGAGGAGAACCTGGTGCGGCAGCGGCGGGGAGGTCGCCCCCGCCCACCGACGCCACCAGGTATCGACCGCCCGCATCCCGAAGGGGCCGAGCTCCAACAGGTCCGCGAACCAGGCGCTGGTGACCGGCGCATCTTCCAGCCACATCTCTATGTCGTCGAGGCCGAGGGCTCGCACCTCTGCCCAGCGACCTTCCTTGGTCCTGTCCCGAGCCCATGTCGCGCGCTTCGTCCAGGGCCGGAGGGCGGCGGCCACATAGGTCGCCTCGGCGGTCGGGCTTCCGTCCGGGGTGGCGGTGCGCTTCTCGTAGTCCTCGTCGGCCTTGGTGCCGACGTCCTTGCGGACCGAGAGCTCCCAGACCGAGAGGCCACCGGGGATGAACTTGGTGGCGGCACCGGAGCGGATCGAGCCGTCCCAGTCACCGGCCGCCACGCCCTCGCCGGCAGGAAACGAGAGCCCGACTACCTCCGTGCCGGTCTCGAGGATCAGGCGGCGCACCAGGCGGGGGAACTCGCTGGCGGCCGAGACTCGGTCGGCCCAGCTTTGAAGCTGGGCGCGTTCGATCCGGAGGAAATCAGGCATCGGGGATCGCCGTCGTGCCCGCCGTCGTCGGCAGGACCTCCGCCACCGACGGGCAGCCGTCGCCCTCGCAACAGGACTCGATCTTCTGGCGGCAGTCCTGGCACCACCAGGCCGAGCGCATCCAGAAGAGGCGGTGGGGGAGGCCAGTCATTTGGCAGAGCATCGTTCGATGATCGCGTCCGGTCCGGCGGGAGCCGCGCGCCGATGTATCGGGGTGCAGGGCTCGGCGATCCCGTTGACATTCCGAATCGATGTCGCCAGGATGCCAAAGAGCCGTCCGGTTGGAGCCGGCGCTTGGGATGCCGGTCTAGCCATGGCTGAAACCACCTTCGGGATCACCTACGACGGACCGGCGCTCGCCGAGGGAAGGATGCCGGTACGTGAGCTTGCGCCATCCTTGCTCGCGTTCGGGGATCTCTTTCGGCTGGCGAGCCGCGAGGCCTACCCTGATCTTCCGCCGCCGAGCCTCGCTGTGAAGGCACCGGAGCGCGGGTCCTTCAAAGTCCAGATCGTCCTCGTCGCGGCGCCGACCTGGGAACAGGTCGTCGATCTCTTGAACGCGGATGGGACCACGGCGCTCAACAACCTGCTCGGGCTGATCGTCAGCGGCAGCGCGATCGGCACCGGTCTGTTCAGGTTGATCCAGAACATCGGGAACCGCAAGCTGCTTCGCGAGGAGCCGACCAACGACCCCGAGCGCATGCGGATCATCCTCGACGACCAGACCGTGATCGAAGCACCCGTTGGAACCGTCCGGATCTACCGCAACCGGAAGGCCCGAAAGGCGGCGAGGGATGCGGTCGGGCCGCTGAAACACCCCGAGGTGACCCAAGTGAGGTTTGAGACCGGAGACCCGAACCTTAAGCCTGCGATCCTCGAGGTCGACGACGTCCCCGCGTTCGACCTGGCGGCGGAGGCCGAGGACGAGGAAATCGTGTCCGAAAGCGAGATAGACCTGATCCTCGATGTTTTCGGGCCACAGCTGAAGCCCGGTTCGGAGCGCAAGTGGAGCTTCGGTGGTCTCGGCGCGACCTTCGAAGCTCGGATCGAGGACCCCGAGTTTGCCGAAAAGGTGGCGAACCACGAAGAGGAGTTCGGCGTTGGTGACCAGCTGGATGCGACGCTCGAGGTGGTACAGAAGCGCGACCCCGATTCCGGGACCATTAAAGACACCCGGAGGGTGGTGAGGGTCAACCGCGTCATCAAGGGACCGAAGCAGCTTCCACTCGGGTCCTCGACCCCCGAGACTGAGAACGATCCGCCAAACGCGCGACCTTAGTGTCCAAGTCAGCCTCCGACGCATTCGAACGCGTTTACCCAAGGGTCGTTCTCGGGCTTCTTCTACCGAAGGGCGCACTGCGCACGGCGTACGATGTGCGCATGGTTGCCAAGCCGCATCGGTCGTCTTCGGTACTCGCTTCAGGAGAACGGCAGAACATCAATCGGATCGCAGCCACTCATGGCGCGCGCAACGTTCGCGTCTTCGGCTCTGTTGGACGGGGCGAGTCGAGTGACTCCAGCGACCTCGATCTGCTCGTTGAAATGTCGGAGGGTCGGAG
>Ga0268266_10004343_pt1 | contig 13623 bp, 10 predicted proteins | sample KBSS13metaG_FD_190356 | JGI IMG/M metagenome (GOLD analysis project Ga0268266, IMG submission 190356) | Switchgrass rhizosphere microbial communities from Kellogg Biological Station, Michigan, USA - KBS S1-3 metaG (SPAdes) (version 2) | ecosystem: Host-associated > Plants > Roots > Rhizosphere...
ATCGCGCTCCACGATCATCAGGTCCTGCGCAGTGTAGCTTGCCGCCTTGGCGTCGTCAGCGCGATCGCCCATCCAGATCTGGTGCACACGGACATGCGCGACAGGCGGCACGTAGCGCGTCTTGCCCGACAGCAGCAGGAACACGCACATCGATTCGCAATAGGCTTCCGGCGTCACGCTGGCGCGTTCGCCTTGCGGGGTCTGCGTACGCACGGTGGCGCCGACCGTGGTCAGCGCGCCGAGACTGCGGAACTTGCGGCCTAGCGCGATGGAATCATTGACCGAGCCGCCGCTCGAATCCAGCACGATGGTGGCGCCGGCGAGCTGGCGGCCCTTCGCAAATTCCTCGAACTCCCTCGGGCTATCCGATGTGACGATGCCAACCGCCGAGACCCAGCCCCGGCAATCGGGCTGGCACGCATTCCACCTGAAATGCATCGGCTGCTTGCGTTCTTCGAGGGTGCCGCCGGCGTGGGCCGAGTTGCCCAGCGTCGTGACCGCGCCAGGCAATGCGAGACAAAAGGCAGTGGCGCCGAGGAGCGCCCAGCCGCGAAATTTCAGCGACCCCACAAACCTCAATTTGGTTCCTTCCCCCAAGGCCCGTCTAAGAACAGCGGCAATGGCTTCAGTTTAGCCCAAGATGATTCTGTCATCGATCCGTAGCAAAACGGTAACTGCGCTGACCTGTGTCGTCCATAATACCTTGGCTTGCTACGGCACTTCGCAGTGCGATAATTGTGAACTGTGGCGCAAATATCTGCACCAGTTCAGTTCCTTGTCTAGGAACTCCCGCAAGACTACGTACATGGCTCAGCATGGCGCCCACCGATCAGTTACCGCAAAAACTATGCACGGACTGTGCCAGCACGGCCCTCCGTCTGCCGCGAAATGCGGGGCGCGCGCTGATCTGGATCTACCGGCATACGCTGTCGCCACTGGTCGGCTACAACTGCCGGCATCTACCGACCTGCTCGGTGTATGGCGACGAAGCGATCGAGCGCTTCGGCCTGTGGGGCGGCGGATGGATGACGCTGGCGCGGATCCTCCGCTGTCAGCCCTGGGGCACATCCGGCATCGACAATGTTCCACTGACCAGGCCGCCGGGTGCGCGATGGTATCTGCCGTGGCGCTACGGGCGCTGGCGCGGCGTCAACGGCTGATGAATGCGCATTGCTGATGCATGGGAACTCCGGTTCCCCCGTCCGCATTGTGAAGTCAGGTTTCTAACGCCAGAACGGCCAGAAATTTGGTAGCGGCCGCGACCCTATATACGCCCGAGGCTTGCGCGGAGGTGGTGGCGCTGGCGGCGCCGCGGCCGATGCTGCAGCGTCGATGGCAGGCGACCCGTCGTCGGCCAGCCTTACCGACAGCAGCAAATTCGATTCAGGCGTGCGCCAGCGATAGCCGATGCCGAAATCGATCGGCTGCGCGCGCCGGAACAGCGCGGCATATGAATCCTGATAGCGTCCGGGGAATTCGTCGATCGGTCCTAGATAGCGGCCGAACGGGAAGAAGCTCCATTTCTTCGTGCTATAATAGGCAAGCGGGATTCCGGAATCGTCCTGGATGATGGTGGCGCTGTTATTGAGCAGGAAGTTGCGCACCGTGGTGAAATTGCCGGAATGCAGCAGGTAGGACGCACTCTTGATCAGGCTGTTGGCGGGCGCGAGCGTCTCGCAGAATTTCAGGAAGCCGCTCGCCTTCACGCCGGAGTTGGAAAGATCTGTCGAAAAATAATACAGCGTCTTTTCCTGGCCGTCGCTGCCGGCAAACATGATGCGCACGCCACGCACGGCGTTCGATCCGGCATTTTCGCCCGCGAAATACGCCGCGCCCTGGTCGTCCAGCGAGATCGGGCTGACGCTCTTCACGGTCATGCCCGAGCGCGCCAGGAACACGTAGAGGATCGGCAAGGTGCCGCTGATCTGGCCCGCCTGCAGATCGGTCTTCATGTCCTTGGTGATGAAGAAGCTGAAGCTCAGGATCGAACCGAGCGAGCGCTCGACATTGTAGAGCGCTGACGCAATGCCGCCGCGCGGCAATCGCGAAAGGTCAGGCACCGAGCCGACCGGCTCGAGCGCGCTGAGCACGTAAGTCGACGCCTTGGAATAGAACGCGTTCGCATAAAGAAAGTCCGGGCCTGAGAACATGTAGAACATCGTCGGCTTCGGCGCCGCCAGATTGGTGTCCGCCCAGGCGCGGATCCGCGACAGCTGGCGCTGCTCGAGTTTCTCGAACGCGCCGTCGAAGAACTTGGCGTGACGTTGCCAGGCCGCCTCGTTGGTCAGCGGCCTGAGCGGCGAATCCGCCGACGGCGTCATGCCGGCCAGAAATTTCGCGGTGTCGTCCACCGTTGCGGTTTGAGCATGGACGCCAGCCACAGCCGGCAGCAGCATGATGGCCGCCAGCATCGCAACACGCAGGGAATGCAGCATGTTCATTCCCGCCCCGCGGCGACTGCGGGGACTCGATCCGCCCGCTTGCGGAAAACGGCGTAAATCAAGAGACCTGAAAACATGATCAAAAGGCTGAGGAACGAGCGCAGCGGCTGCTCGGCCAAAAGATAGTACATCATGAAGCCGGTCACGAGCAGGAAGACCACGGGGGTTACCGGGTATCCCCAGGCGCGGTAGGGCCGTGGCAGGTCGGGATGCGTGATGCGCAGCTTGATGACCCCGAGCACGGTAAAGAACGAACAGAACAACAAAGCGAACTGGATGAATTCGAGCACGGCCTCGAAGCTGCGGGTAAACAGCATCAGGCTCGCGACCGTGAGCTGAAACAGGATCGCGTAAGCCGGCGCGCCGCCGGTCGACCTGCGGGCGAACGGCCGCAGCACCGGAATATCCTCGCCCATCGTCATCATGACGCGCGGCCCGATCCACATCATGGCGCTGATCGACGAGATCAGTCCGAAGCAGATCATCGCGCCGACGATGCGGCCGCCGAATTCGCCGAAGATGTAGCTGCCGGAAATCCGGGCGACGTCGAGCTGGCCTGCGAGCTTGTCGATCGGCGCGGTATGCAGGAACACCGCGTTGAGCGCGACATACAGCACCAGCACGATCAGCGTTCCGATCAGCATCGCCCGCGGCACGTTGCGTTCGGGCAACCTCACCTCGCCGATGATGTAGGTCGCCGCGTTCCATCCCGAGAACGAATACATCACGAACACGAGACTGATCGCGAACGGCGCGCTGACGATATGGGTGAAGTCCGAGGCTGATGGCGCGAACGACACCGGCTGCGCCGTGCCGATCACGAAGCCGCAGACCAGGAAGGCCACGATCAGCACCACCTTCAGGATGGTCGCAATCAGTTGAAAGGTCGAGGAGTGCCGCACGCCGGTGAGTTGCACCAGCGACACCAGCCAGACCACGCCGATCGCCAGCGCCAGCGGCGGCGCATTGGGAAACACCGACTTGCCGTACTCGCCGAAGGCCATGGCGGCCAGCGCGACCGGTGCGGCGAAGCCGACAGTTGCCGACACCCAGCCCGCCACAAAACCGAAAGCCGGGTGATAGGCCCGGCCGAGGAAATTGTATTCGCCGCTCGAGCGCGGAAACATCGCGCCAAGTTCACCGTAGGAAAACACCCCGCACAACGCGACGATGCCGCCTATCGTCCACAGCAGCAGGATCGAAAAGCCGGAGGGGATGTCCTTGACCTGAAAGCCGAGGCTGGTGAAGACGCCGACGCCGACCATGTCGGCAACGACGATGGAAACCGCAACCAAAACCGAAACGCTGGAGCCGCCGCCAGAGAGCGAGCCGGGCCACGCCGGGCTTCCCGTATCTGATGCCGCCATGTCGGACCGTACCTTCAGCGCCCGCAGCCAGGAGCCGCATCGTGCAGGCTGACGCCCCTGAATTCAAGCAATGTTAACAAGGGTTTAAATTGAGGCGGAAATAGGTTCCATGGTACCGCCTGCCGCCCCCGGGTCAGTAAACATCGTGACGCTCCCACAATCGCGACACGATTGCATGCTCCCCTCGGGGCTTCCGGACGTGGGGAGTTTTCCGGACGATTAACGTCGCCTAAACGCGTGCGAGCTTACGCCGGTTGACGGTGGATCTTGGGGCATTGGGGTGGATGGACGGAGAAATTCCGAAATTCCTGATAGCTGATCGCGCCAGCCGGGCGAAGTCCCCGGTGACGCCGCGCCGCGCCTTGCCGTTCCGCTTGCGGCTGCGTGGGCATTGGGTAGCGCTGGCTGCGCTGTGCGTGCCGCTGTCCTTTGTTCTGGTCCACTTCGGCCAAGCGCCGAACGCCGACATGCTGGCGGCGAACACGGACGGCGCAAAACTCCGGACCGCCAAGTCCAAAGCTTCGGGCGACAGGACTTCGATCGATACGTTCGAGGACCGCTTCCCCACGCTGCAATTCGCCGACCGTTTCCCGGCCGCCCATGAAAGCCTGCCGCAGGTCCAGCGCCAGGTCGCGCTGGCGCCGCAGCCGCCGCGCACGGTACGTACCGAGCCTGTGCGGCTCGCCTCGCTCACGCCGACGCTGACGCTGCCCCGCACAGAGCGCGAAGAGCTGACCACGCTGGTCAGCATGAAGTCCTCCGCCTTCCCCTATTTCGGCACCAATCCGCGTTCTGACGAACCGTTCCTCAACATCTCCAAGGGCGACCGCAAGGGCCACCGCAGCTATGGCGGCCGGGTCTATTGGCAGGACGAGGCCTACAACGACAACCGCGTGCTGGTGCATGTCCCCGAGACGTTCGACGTCAGGAAGCCGGGCGTGATCGTGGTGTTCTTCCACGGCAACGGCGCGACGCTGGAGCGCGACGTCCGCGACCGCCAATTGGTGCCGCAGCAGATCTCGGATTCCGGCGTCAACGCCGTGCTGCTCGCGCCGCAACTCGCGGTGAACGCCGCCGACTCCTCGGCGGGCAAGTTCTGGCAGCCGGGCGGCTTCAAGCGCTTCATCGATGAGTCAGCGAGCCACCTCGCCCGCCTCTACGGCGATCCGAAATCGGCGCAGGCCTTCGCGAACCTGCCAATCGTGATCGTCGGCTACAGCGGCGGGTTCCTGCCGACCGCCTGGAGCCTCGAGGTCGGTGGCATCCCCGACCGGGTCCGCGGCGTGTTCCTGCTCGACGCCGTCTACGGCGAACTCGACAAGTTCGCGTCCTGGATCGAGAAAAACCGGGCCGGCTTTTTCGTCTCTTCGTATACCCGCTACACCAAGCGGCGCGATCAGGAATTGATGCAGACGCTCCGCGACAGGGGCATCACGGTCACCGAGAGCATGGACGGGGCGCTGCGGCCCGGCAGCGTGGTGTTCGTGCAGACGCCTGATGGCGTCACCCACCGCGATTACGTCACACAGGCCTGGACCAGGCATCCGATCAAGGACGTGCTGGTCAGGATGGCGGCAACGCCCGCGTTGACCCGGGTCGCCAGCGCGCCTGCAGCGAGCCGGTAAAGCGGTCAGGTGTCTGCCTGACCTGCAGCACAATCCGCCCCATCGCGCTCCTGTTCGCCACCAGACCCATCGCCTCACCGGCCCGCTGCAGCGGAAGCACCCGATCGACCTGCGGGCGGAGCTTGCCCTCGCCGACCCATGCCATGATCGACTCCACCGCGCGGGCAGCTTCCTTCGGGTAACGCTCCATCCAGGCGCCGACGAACACGCCGACGACCGAATAGTTCTTGAGCAAGGGCAGATTCATGGCGAGCGATGGAATCTCGCCGCTGGTGAAGCCGATCGGAAGCAGCCGACCGTTCCAGCCCATAAACCTCGCGAGCGTCGCGAACAATGCGCCGCCGACATTGTCAACGCAGATGTCGAGACCCTTGCCCCCTGCAAGGGACTTCACACGTTCACGCACGTCCTCGCACGAATGGTCGACGACCTCGGCGGCGCCATGCGTGCGGACCAGGGCTGCCTTCGCAGCACTGCCCACGACGGCAATGACCCGCGCGCCCATCAAATGCGCGATCTCGACACAGGCGAGGCCGACGCCGCCGGCGGCCCCCGTCACGAGTACCGTCTCACCGGCCTGCAGCCGCGCCCGTTCAATCAGTGCATACCAGGCCGTGAGATAGGTGTGCATCACCGTCGACCCCACGGTGAAATCAACGTTGGCCGGCAGCATGGCGACGCTGCTCTCCTTGGCGACCATGCGCTCGGCAAATGCACCGAACCAGTTGCCGCAACTGACCCGATCTCCGGGTCGGAAGCGCGTAACCTGGTCGCCGCAGGCCAGCACGATGCCGGCAGCATCCGTTCCCGGCACATAGGGAAGCGCCGGCCGCATCTGATAGCCGCCGCAGCTCATCAGGTAGTCCATGTAGCTGACGGACGCGGCATGGACGTCTACGAGAACCTCGTTTGCTGCCGGGCGTGGTTCGTCGACCTCGGCAAAACCAAGGGCCTCGATGCCTTCAAAGGCGTTGCAAAGAATGGCGCGCATCTCAGCCTCCGGGACGCGTTTCTGACGCGACGGAGTTGCCGCCGAAAAGACGCGGCAGGAGCATCGGAACGCGCCGGCGATACTGCTCGTAGCTCGCGCCGAACGCGGCAACGAGGTCTCGCTCCTCCAGCCTGACGCCGACAAGGATGTAGGCGGTGCTCATCATGGCGAACAACAGATGTCCCGCCGTCATATGCGCCGTCGCCCAGAACGCGAGCAGCATGCCCAGCATCAGCGGGTGACGTACCAGCCGGTACAGCAGCGGCGTCTTGAACGCCTGCATGCGACCGGCGGCTCCGCGCAGCGCGTCGACGACCTGGCGCACGCCGAACAGCTCGAAATGATCGATCTGGAATGTCGAAAGCAGCGCGATCAGCCAGCCCATCCAGAAGATCGCCGTGAGCATCGCTGCCGGCCAGCCCTCAACGCGCCAGACGGTCGCGGCGATCGGGCGCCACTGCCAGAATATCAAGATAAACAGCGCGCTCGAGATCAGCACATAGGTGCTGCGCTCGCAGGAAGCCGGAATGACGCGCGTCCACCAGCGCTTGAAGGCCGGACGCGCCATAACGCTGTGCTGGATCGCAAACAGGCCGAGCAGAATCGCATCGGTCACGACCGCGTGCGCGGGAGCGCTGTCCGCTCCGACGTCGATCGTCTTCGGGACCAGGAAATTGCCAAGGAAGGCCGGCGTGTAGGCAAATGAAAGCGAGAAGATGAGATAACTCGCGAGGCCATAAATAAGGGCGGCGGCGCGTCCAATCATGACGGTTCTCCAAAGGGTGACGCTGTATTGCGCCCGGTGCTATCATCGCAGCGTCCCCTCAGCGTCCCCGGAGCGCCGCCGCGTTCCCGGGCGCCCTTACCGAAGATCGCATCGCCATGGCTTCGTTCAGCGTCCGGACGCTTGGATATCCGGAGATCCGATGTGATGACCGCCAATGCCCGTTGACGCTGCGCAAGGGCCTCGCGCTGCTGGTCTATCTGGCCGAAGCCAAGGGACCGGTCGGGCGCGACGTGATTGCAACCATGCTGTGGCCGGAAAGCCCGGCGGAGGTGGTAAGGGCCCGGCTGCGCCGGCTGCTGCATCGCCTACAGCAGGTGCTTGGCGATGTCCTTGCATCCGACAGATCCACGGTGCGGCTGCCGGCAACGATCGATCTGCAAATCGATTCACGCCAATTCGAAGAGGCTTGCGATCGCGGCGCGTTCGAGCGCGCCTGCGCGCTCTATCAAGCCGACTTTCTCAACGGCTTCTCGCCCGGCGACTGTCCGCAATTCGACGAGTGGGCGTTCTTCCGCAGGGAGGCACTGCGCGGCCGCGCGATCCAGGCGCTCGAGCGGGTGGTGCAGGAGAAGCAAGCGGCGGGCGACTATGCATCCGCTGCCGCGCATGCCGGCCGCCTGGTGGCGCTCGATCCGCTCAGCGAAATCTATGCACGCCACCTCATTCGCAACCTGATGCTGGGCGGCGATCGGGCCGCGGCCGAGCGCCAGCTCAAGGCGCTGACACAGCGCTTGCGCGACGAACTCGACGTGGCGCCCGAAGCCGAGACGAACGCGCTGCTCGAAACCGGTGCTGAGGCGCCGCCGCCGACTCAATATGTCAGCGGCGGCAGCGTGCATCTCGCATTCCAGACCTACGGCAAAGGCGACCCCGATATCCTGATGCTGCCCGGCTTCGTGTCCCATGTCGAACGCGTCTGGGAGGACGCAGGGTGCCGGGCGTTCCTTTCCTCGCTGGCAGCGATGGGCCGTCTCATTCTGTTCGATCGCCGTGGCGTCGGTCTTTCCGACCGGGTCGGGTTCAGCCCCAGCGCAGAGGCGACCGCACAGGACATCCGCACCGTGCTCGATGCCGCGGGCTCGCGCCGGATCGTGCTGTTCGGCGCATCCGAAGGCGGACCAGCCTGCATCCGGTTCGCCGCCGAACATCCCGACCGCGTCGCGGGGCTGATCCTGTTCGACTCGCTCGCGAAGGGAAGCTTTGCACCGGACTATCCGCATGCGTTGCACGCCGATCAATATGATGCGTGGCTTCAGCAGCTCGTGTCGGCCTGGGGCGGGCCTGCGGGAATCGAGACGTTCGCACCGAGTCTCGCCGGCGACGCCAAAGCGAGAGCCTGGTGGGCCGGCCTGCTTCGTGCGGCCTCAAGCCCGGGCGCCATCAAGGGCGTGCTCGAGGCCCTGCGCGATACGGATGTGCGGCATCTTCTCAAGCGAATTGCCGTTCCGACGCTGGTGCTGCACCGCCGCGGCGACCGCGCCGTCCGCATCGGCGCGGGAAGACATCTTGCCGACCACATCCCGCAGGCGCGCTTCATCGAGCTCGACGGTGCCGATCACTGGGCCTTCGCCGGTGACCGGCAAGCGGTGCTCGACAGCATCAGGCCGTTCATCGGCGATCTCGCGAAGTGACCGGCCGACATTCGCGGCTTGTTATTGCACGCCTTGGACGTTGCCAGGGTCTGCTGCGTCCGCCTCCGTTCGGAGATAATGACTCCCGGCCCGGTCGAGGGTAGAGCTACAAAGGTATGGTGACCAAAGCTCCGGCAATCGTTATCCGACCGGCTGCTCGCGATTTCAGCGACTGGGAGCACGTGCGTCAGTTGATCCTCGATGCGTTTGCTTACATGGGACCGCGCATTGATCCGCCCTCGTCGGCCCTGAGGCTGACGCCGAAATCGATCCAAGCCAGCGCCGAAAGCGGCGCGCTGCTACTCGCCTACAGCGCGGGTGATCTGGTCGGCTGCTTATTTCTGCACCAAAAGAACGACGCACTCTACATCAGCAAGCTGGCCGTCAGCCCGCTCCTGCAACGCGCTGGCATCGGTCGAAAACTGGTGGAAGCCGCCCGCGTCGAAGCGCGACGGCGCGGCATCGGCATGCTTGAGCTGGAGACCCGCGTTGAGCTGACCGAAAATCACGCGGCGTTCGCCAGGATGGGATTTATCAAGACGGCCGAGACCTCCCACGAAGGGTTTGACCGAACGACCAGCATCGTCATGCGCGCTCCGGTCTAGGCTTTCGCAGCCATGGCCATGCAATAGGAACCCCAAGCCGACATTCGTGGCTACGCGCCCCGGCCCTTCCCTGGCTTCGTCAGGATCACCGCGATCACCGCCAGCGCCACCAGGGCCGTGGCGACGTAGCCGGAGACGTAGAAGAGATCGCGGGCGTACAGAAAGCCGCCGATCGCCGAGCCGGTCGCCTGCCCGATGTAGAGCGCCGAGGTGTTGAGCGACACCGAGGCGGACGCCAGCGAGGGCGCGGCACCGACCAGCCTCACCTGCTGCATCGAATTGGTCGAGGCAAACCCGATGCCCCAGATCGCGACCGACACGGCCATCAGCGGATAGATGCCGGCGGTGAGCGCCCAGCCCGCAAGGCCGGCCAGCAACACCCACATGAACAGCAGGGATGTCCTCCAGGCCCCCCAGGAATCGACTATACGGCTTCCGATGAACGTGCCGATGACGCCGCATGCGCCGTAGCACGCAAACACCAGGGCAATCGGGTCCGGCCCTGCGCCAGTCAGGCGCGCGAGCAACGGCCCCATATAAGTGAACACCACGAACTGGCCGGACATCTGCAACGTCGTGATCAACAACAACGACAGAATCATCGGGTTGCGGCCGATGGCGGTCCAGGTCTTCAGGTCGACCGGCGCGCCCATCAACCCGCGCGGCAGACGCCACACCAGCAGCAGGAAACTCAGGCAGCCGATCAGGCCGATGGCGCCATAGACGGCCTGCCAGCCGTAACGGCTGGCGATGAAGGTGATCGCCGGCAGGCCCACGGCTGCCGCCAGCGACCAGCCGAGAAAGATGTAGGCGATGGTGCTGCCGCGTTTTTCTTCCGGCACGATCAGCGCACCGGCTCCTGCGGCCTGCGGGGTGTAGAGCGCGCCGACGCCTAGCATGACAAGGCGAATGGCCAGGAGACTCGCGTAGTCAGGCGCTAGCGCAGAGGCGAAATTGCCGAGTGCCAGCACCGCGATCGTCGCGGTCAGCAGGGTACGGCGCTCGATCCGGGACGTCAGCCACGCCGTCACCGGCGAGCCGACGCACAGCACGATCGCGCCGAAGGTGATCAGCAGCCCCGCGGTGCGGATCGAGACATCAAGACCGGAGGCGAGTTCGCCCAGCATGCCCGCCGGGGCCAGCACCGAGCAGCCTGTGACGACGTTGCCGAGCATCAATGCGGTGGGAGCGAAGCGGTTCACGCCGCGCGTATAGCAGCCGCTGCTTTTAATGCAACTGCATGTAATTGCATGGCCGTTATTGATTACGCGCCCTTGCGCTCACTTCGCCGGCGTCGCGGGAGCAGCGGAAATTGCCGGAAGTGCGGGAGGCGCGTTGAGACTGGACGACGCCGCCGCAGGCCGGGCGGTGTTGGCCGGGCACGAAGACAGGAGCTGTGTCCATGATGCGCCGAGGCCAAGCGTATCGATGTCGAACGTCGCGAGCTTTGTCTTGCCCTCCGCGTCGGGCGTACCCTCGCCCATGTGAAGGCTGGAAGCTGCCAGCATTGCCTGCATGGCATCGGGCGCAACGATATCGCTCCACACTTCATATTTGCCAACGCGCGCGGGATACCTTCCAAAAGCGACCGACTTGTCCGGCCCCGCCGTCAACATCATTGTCTTGAGGCTGCCTGCGGCCTGGTCGGATTCCCGCACGAACATCAGCCGGGCGCGATCCTTGTTCTCGCAGAACCGCCGCCACTCCATCGTCCGGAACGAAGCGCCGTCGCCCTGTTTGGCCGCCGCGATCTTGCGGATGTACGGGCGCGACGCGGCTTCGAGTGTCCACGCCGTTTCGGGCAAGGGGCGCGTATCGATACCGAAGCGATAGAGTTCGGCGCGCGTGAGGATATGCAAGCTTTCGAATTTCACCGTCTTGATGAGATCGTCCAGCTCACGGCTGATGCCCATGGCAACGACGAAGGCGGCGCGCTCGCGGTCGGCCCTCGCCATGCTGCGTTGCTTGAACTCGGCAATCTGCTGCGCCGAGAATGGCCCGCGGGCGAGCAGTGTCAGCCTGGAGTTATGCACGGCGATCGCGGCATCGGGCGCGACTTCGCGGGTGGTGGCGCCGAGAAACAGATAGCCGCAGGCGGAATTGCACATGGCGTTACGGGTCGTGAGCTCGGCCTCGACCTCCCCGCCCGCGGTCTTGATCTTGAGGCAGGCCGCGTCGACCTGGGTTCCTCCGGCGCAGCCGGTTGCGATGGTGCGTCCGATCCGGGCGATGGCCTTCCTGCTGCGCAGCAGGCGGGCGATGACATAGGACGGCCTGACCGAACCACCCGGTGAATGAACATAGATTGGCCGCTTGCTGTCCTTGACGTCGCGCAGGAAGCGGCCGACGCGCGCGGCCGCGCCCTCATCGACCTGGCCTTCGACCGCAATCCAGCGATCGCAACCCGGGCCGCACGCATTGGCCGGACCTTTGGCATTGTAGATGATCAGCCTGGGCGGAAATCCGGCCTTTTCGGCCGACGTCTCGGCACGCACCTCGCCGTGAACCAGCAGCAGGACTGCGAGAAGGAAAAGGCGAAGCATCATGACCGGCGGGATCAGCGGTGTACGGAAGCAATGGCGCAGGTGAAGCTAGACAATGCCCGCCGACATCGCAACCTTTGGTCGCCACACCTCTCGCGCGGCTTCCAGATCGGACCGAGACCTTGGTTGTAAGCAGGATTTGACCGTGAATTTCTCGATATTGCCCGATTGCAGGAGCCGAATCCCCTGCTATACCGCTGCTTCCCGCTTACCTGCGCTCGTTCGCAGGAGTGAGCTTCAGGAGAATGACATGTCTGACCAGAACACGCCCGCATCCGGATTCCAGTTCGGCCTTGCCAATTTAAAGCCCGCCGAGCCCTTGGAAAAGATCACCCTCACCTTCCCGGACGGCGCGAAGCGCGAATATCCCAGGGACATCACCGGACTCGACCTCGCCAGGGGCATCTCGCCCTCGCTGGCCAAGCGCACGGTGGCAATGGCGCTGGATGGCGTGGTCGCCGACCTCAACGATCCGATCTCGGGCGATGCGAAGATCGAACTCATCAACCGCGACGACGCCAGGGCGCTGGAACTGATCCGGCATGACTGCGCGCATGTGCTGGCGGAAGCCGTGCAGTCGCTGTGGCCGGGCACGCAGGTCACCATCGGCCCGGTGATCGAGAACGGCTTCTATTACGACTTCTTCCGCAACGAGCCGTTCACGCCGGAAGATTTTTCGGCGATCGAAAAGAAGATGCGCGAGATCATCGCGCGCGACAAGCCCTTCACCAAGCAAGTGTGGGACCGCGAAAAGACAAAGCAGGTGTTCCGCGACAAGGGCGAGGCCTTCAAGGTCGAACTGGTCGACGCCATTCCCGGCGACGAACCGATCAAGATCTATTTCCAGGGCGACTGGTTCGACCTTTGCCGCGGCCCGCATATGAGTTCGACCGGCAAGGTCGGCAACGCTTTCAAGCTGATGAAGGTGGCGGGCGCCTATTGGCGCGGCGACAGCAACAACCCGATGCTGACGCGCATCTACGGCACGGCGTTCGCCAAGCAGGAAGAGCTCGACGCTTACCTCAAGCAGATCGAGGAGGCCGAGAAGCGCGACCACCGCAAGCTCGGCCGCGAGCTCGACCTGTTTCACTTCCAGGAGGAAGGCCCCGGCGTGGTGTTCTGGCACCCGAAGGGCTGGACCATCTTCCAGGCGCTGATCGCCTATATGCGCCGCCGCCTGACCGGCGACTACAGCGAGGTCAACGCGCCGCAGATCCTCGACAAGGTGTTGTGGGAAACGTCCGGTCACTGGGACTGGTACCGCGAGAACATGTTCGCGGCCCAATCCGCCGGCGACGAGGCCGAGGACAAGCGCTGGTTTGCGCTGAAGCCGATGAACTGTCCGGGCCACGTGCAGATCTTCAAGCACGGGCTGAAGAGCTATCGAGACCTGCCCTTGCGTTTGGCTGAATTCGGCGTGGTGCATCGCTACGAGCCGTCGGGCGCCATGCACGGCCTGATGCGCGTGCGCGGCTTCACGCAGGACGATGCGCACGTGTTCTGCACCGAGGCGCAGCTTGCCGACGAGTGCCTCAAGATCAACGAATTGATCCTGTCGACCTATGCCGATTTCGGCTTCGACGGCGAACTCACCGTAAAACTCTCGACCCGGCCGGAGAAGCGCGTCGGCACC
>Ga0268266_10004347_pt1 | contig 13613 bp, 8 predicted proteins | sample KBSS13metaG_FD_190356 | JGI IMG/M metagenome (GOLD analysis project Ga0268266, IMG submission 190356) | Switchgrass rhizosphere microbial communities from Kellogg Biological Station, Michigan, USA - KBS S1-3 metaG (SPAdes) (version 2) | ecosystem: Host-associated > Plants > Roots > Rhizosphere >...
ACCGAATCGAGCTCTGCCTGTTCGATCCGGCCGGGCGGCGCGAGGTAACGCGACTCACCTTGCCGGAATACACCGACGAGATCTGGCATGGTTATCTGCCCGGCGCCCGCCCCGGATTGATCTACGGCTATCGTGCACACGGCCCCTACGAGCCGCAGCACGGCCATCGCTTCAATCCGCACAAGCTTCTGCTCGACCCCTACGCCCGCCGCCTGACGGGCGAGATCCGCCGCTCGGATGCCATATTCGGCTATCGGGTGAATTCGCCTCGCTACGACCTCTCGTTCGACCGACGCGACAGTGCGCCCGCCGTTGCCAAGGGCGTCGTGGTTTCAGAGGATTTCAACTGGGGCGACGATCGCCCGCCCAGCGTGCCGTGGTCGGACACGATCATCTACGAAGCACATCTGAAGGGCCTGACGAACCAGCGGTCCGAGCTGCGGCCGCGCGAACGCGGCACCTTCGCCGCCCTCGCTGACCAGGGCGTCATCGATCACTTGCGGCGGCTCGGCGTCACGGCCGTCGAGCTGATGCCGGTCCACGCCTTCGTCCAGGACCACCATCTGCTCGAGAAGGGCCTGCGCAACTACTGGGGCTACAACACGCTGAGCTTCTTCGCGATCGAGCCGCGCTATCTGTCCGACGGCACCGCTGAGGACATGCGCATCGCCGTGCGCCGGCTGCATGCCGCCGGCCTCGAGGTCATTCTCGACGTGGTCTACAACCACACCGCCGAGGGCAACGAGTTCGGCCCGACGCTGTCGTTCCGCGGTCTCGACAATGCGAGCTACTACCGCCTGCTGCCCGACAACCCGCGCCACTACATCAACGATACGGGAACCGGCAACACCGTGAACCTGTCCCATCCGCGCGTGCTGCAGATGGTGATGGACTCGTTGCGCTACTGGGTGACGTCGTTCCATGTCGACGGCTTCCGCTTCGACCTCGGTACCATCCTCGGCCGCGAGGGCTACGGTTTCGACCCAGGTTCGGGCTTCTTCGATGCCGTGCGCCAGGACCCGGTCCTGTCGCGCGTGAAGCTGATCTCCGAACCTTGGGATCCCGGCCCGGGCGGGTACCAGCTCGGCCAGCACCCGCCGGGCTTCGCCGAGTGGAACGACCGCTTCCGCGATAACGTGCGCCGGTTCTGGCGCGGCGACGAAGGCCAACGCTCGGACTTCGCGGCGCGGCTCGCGGGTTCGGCCGACGTCTTCGGGCACCGCGGCCGACGGCCCTATGCCTCGATCAACTACGTCGCCAGCCACGACGGCTTCACCCTTCTCGACACTGTGAGCTACACCGAGCGCCACAACGGGGCCAATGGCGAGAACAACAACGACGGCCATGCCGAAAACCTCTCGGCCAACTGGGGCACGGAAGGTCCGAGCACCGACCCAGCCATCAGGGAGATACGCACCCGATTGCAGTTCGCCATGCTGGCCACGGTGTTCCTCGCCCAAGGCACCCCCATGCTGCTGGCCGGTGACGAGTTCGGCCGCACGCAGAACGGCAACAACAACGCCTATGCCCAGGACAACGAGACGTCCTGGATCGACTGGACCTTGGCGGAGGGCGATGAGGGCCGCCTGCTCATTGATTTCGTGGCGCGGGTAATCGCGTTGCGTCACGAGCATCCGATCCTGCGTTGCGCCGCCTTCCTGCACGGCAAGGACCAGCCGGCCCCAAACGTCCTCGACATCGCCTGGTTCGACGAGCAGGGTGAGGACATCTCGGCCGAGGCTTGGGACAATCCGGCCGAACGCACGATGGTCTTGCGCCGGGCCGGCGCGGCGGCCGGCGGCAGCGTTCCGATCCTGACCTGCTTCTTCAATCCCACGGACGAGGACCGGCCCTTCAGGCTGCCCCCGCCGCAGTTGCCGACGACCCTTCTGCTCGACAGTGCCGATCCGGGTGCGACGGAACGCGCGGTCGAAGGCGACATCGTTTCGGTGAAGGCACGCAGCGTGGTGCTGACCCGCAGCGTTTATCGGAAATGAACTTCGGCGCGACCTATCTCGGTAACGGCCGCACGCGCTTCCGGCTCTGGGCGCCCGGCCAGAACAAGATCGACCTCGAGATCGACGGTCGGCCGGCGGCGATGACGCCGCAGGCCGACGGCTGGTTCGAAACCGTGGCGGCGGCAGCTCCCGGCGCCTCCTATCTCTATCGTCTCGACTCGGGCCAGGCCGTGCCCGATCCGGCGTCCCGCGCACAGGCCGACGACGTGCACGGTCCGAGCATCGTGGTCGACCCGGATGCCTATCGCTGGCGCCATGCCGATTGGCAGGGCCGTCCCTGGCACGAGACCGTGTTGTACGAGCTGCATGCGGGAACCTGTGGCGGCTTCGCCGGCGTGCGGGCCGACCTCGATCGCTTGGCCGGACTCGGCATCACCGCCGTCGAGCTGATGCCGATCAACGACTTCCCCGGCACGCGCAACTGGGGATACGACGGCGCCCTGCCCTTTGCACCCGACCGTTCCTACGGGGCGCCCGATGAGCTGAAGGCGCTGGTCGACGCGGCGCACGCGCGCGGGATCATGATGTTCCTCGACGTCGTCTACAATCACTTCGGGCCGGACGGGAACTATCTCGGCCTCTACGCGCCTCACTTCTTCCGCCAGGACGTGAAGACGCCGTGGGGCGCCGCGATCGATTTCCGGCAGAAGCCGGTGCGGCGCTTCTTCATCGAGAACGCACTCTACTGGCTGACGGAGTACCGCTTTGACGGGCTGCGGTTCGACGCCGTGCATGCCATCGCCGACCGGACGTGGCTCGACGAGATGGCCGCCGAAGTGCGCCGCACGGTCGACAAGGGCCGCAGGGTTCATCTGGTGCTGGAGCACGACGGCAACGAGGCGGACCATCTGCGTCACGGCTATGACGGCCAATGGAACGACGACGCCCATCATGTGCTGCATGTCCTGCTGACGGGCGAAAGCGACGGCTATTACGGCGACTATGCCCAGGCGCCGGCCCGGCAACTGGCGCGCGCCCTTGCCGAAGGCTTCGTCTTCCAGGGCGATCCGTCGCCCTATCGCAAGGGCGAGAAGCGCGGCACGCCCAGCGCCGACCTGCCGCCGACCGCTTTCGTGCTGTTCCTGCAGAACCATGACCAGATCGGCAATCGCCCGTTCGGCGACCGGCTGACCGCGATCGCCGATCCCGAGGCGCTGAAGGCCGCGATCGCCCTGCAGCTCCTCAGTCCGAACATCCCGCTGATCTTCATGGGTGAGGAGCGGATGAGTCGGACGCCCTTCCAGTTCTTCACCGACTACCACGGCGGCCTCGCCGATGCCGTGCGCGAGGGACGGCGCCGCGAGTTCGCGAGCTTCACCCGCTTCGGCGGCGAGGATATCCCTGATCCCAACGCACGCGAGACCTTCGAGCGCAGTTGCGTGGCGCCGGCCGGCGACGACAGCCTGTATCGAACCCTCCTGAAGCTCCGGCACGACACCATCGTCCCGCGACTGCCGGGGGCGCGGACGATCGACAGCCAGGTGCTTGGACCGGCCGCCGTGCTGGTGCAGTGGCGGATGGGAGATGGCGCCACTCTTGCCCTGGCGGCCAACCTCGGCCGCGAGCCGGCGGCGATCGTCCTGCCCAGCGGCAAAGTCCTTTTCGCCACCTCCGACAAGGCAATCGCCGGCGGCACTTTGGCCGCGTGCAGCACGGCCGTCTTCCTCGAGACCGCGGCATGAACGACGAGACGATCCTCGCGCAGGCTCACGCGGCGGGGATCGCCGTCGACTGGACCGACGCCAACGGCCAGCCGCAGCGCGTCTCCGTCGCGTCGCTGCGGCGCATCCTCGACGCGCTGGGCGACAGCGGGCCTGGACGACTCCCGCCGCTCGTCACGGCGACGCTCGGCCAGCCCATCGAGATCACGGCGGAAGGTCCTGCCGAACTCGTGCTCGAAGACGGTTCGCGATCGTCGATGACCTTGAACGCCGGTCTTCCCGCCATCGACACGCCGGGCTACCACACGCTGCGCTATGCCGATCGCGAGGTCACGATCGCCGTGGCGCCATCGCGCTGCGTCACGATCGGCGATATCGCGCCGGGCCGAAAGCCCTGGGGCATCGCCGTCCAGCTCTACAGCCTGAAGCGCGCCGACGACGGCGGCATCGGCGACACGACGTCCCTGGCCATGCTGGCGCGGGAAGCGGCGAAGCACGGCGCCGATGCCATTGCGCTCAGCCCGACGCACAGTCTCTTCCCCGACGATGCGGCCCGCTTCGGCCCCTACTCGCCCTCCAGCCGTCTGTTCCTCAATCCGCTGCTGATCGACCCGGCCACCCTGCTGGGCGAGCGTCGCGTGGAAGCCGAGACCGAACCCGACGAGCCGCTGATCGACTGGCCGAGCGCGGCACGGCGGAAGTACGCCCTGCTGCGCCGGCTGTACGACGACTTCATCGCAAGCCGTTCGCCGCTCGTGCCGGCATTCGCGGCCTTCGTTCGGAACGGCGGGACCAGCCTCGCCGGCCACGTCGGCTTCGAGGCGCGCAATGGCGGAGACCCGCGCTACTACGCCTTCCTGCAATGGCTGGCCGACGGCGCATTCGCCGCGGCGCAGAAGGCGGCGAGGGACGCCGGCATGCGGATCGGCCTGATCGGCGACCTCGCCATTGGCCTCGACGGCGGCGGCGCACAGGTCGGCGCCGATCCACATCAGTTCCTGACCGGCCTCGGCATCGGTGCGCCTCCGGACATGTTCAACCCGCTGGGCCAGGACTGGGGCCTCACGTCCTTCTCGCCACGAGCGCTGGTCGACGGCGGCTTCTCGCCGTTCATCGCCACCTTGCGCGCCAGCATGCGCCACGCCGGCGGGGTGCGGATCGATCATGCGATGGGCCTGATGCGCCTCTGGCTCGTGCCGCACGGCACGCCCTCGTCGGAAGGCGCTTACCTGTCCTATCCGCTCGATGATCTGCTGCGGCTGCTGGCGCTGGAATCGCATCGTCACGAGGCCATCGTGATCGGCGAGGATCTCGGCACCGTGCCGCCGTCCTTTCGTGCGCGCTGCCGCGAGGCCGGCATCGCCGGCATGGACGTGCTGTGGTTCCAGCGCGAGCGGGATCGCTTCCTGGCACCGCACGAATGGCGCGCCGATGCCGTCGGCATGACGACGACGCACGACCTGCCGACCGTCGCCGGCTGGTGGCGCGGCGCCGACCTCGAACTGCGTCGCGGCATCGGCACGGTCGAGGAGTCCGAGATCACGCAGCGCCCGGCCGAACGCACGGCGTTGTGGCAGGCTTTCGCCGACGCGGGCATCACGAATGGCACGCAACCGCCGGCCGACGACACCGATCCGGCCGTCGACGCCGCCGTGGACTTCGTCGCCCGGGCGCCGGGGCCTTTGGCAATCGTCCCGCTCGAAGACATCATGGGCGTTGCCGAGCAGCCCAACCTGCCCGGCACAACCGACCAGCATCCCAACTGGCGCCGCCGCTTCCGGCTGCCGGTCGATGAGATGCTGCGGCAGCCCGCGGCCGAAAAGCGCCTGGGTCTCTTGAAAGCAAGGCGCTCGTCATGACGCCGCGCGCGACGCTGCGGCTGCAATTCCACAAGGGCTTCACCTTCGCCGATGCCGAGGCGCTCGTGCCCTATTTCGCCGCGCTCGGAATCAGCCATCTCTATGCCTCGCCGATCACCACGGCGCGCGCGGGCTCGCTGCACGGCTACGACGTCACCGATCCCACGCAGGTGAATCCGGAGCTCGGCGGCGAGCCGGCACTGAGGCGGCTGGTCGACGCGCTGCGTCGCGAGAAGCTCGGCCTGGTCGTCGACATCGTGCCCAACCACATGGCCGCCACGCTGGAAAACGCCTGGTGGGCCGACGTGCTGCGCAACGGCCAGGCCAGCCGCTACGCGCGCTGGTTCGATATCGATTGGGAGTCGGGCAAGGTCTTCCTTCCCTGGCTGGGAAAGCCCGCCGCCGACGTCACGGCGAAAGAGATCGACGCCCTGAGCTTGCCAAAGCCCGGCGCCTGGCGCCTCGGCTGGTGGCGGACCGCCGGCGACCGCATCAACTGGCGGCGCTTTTTCGACATCAACGAGCTGGTCTGCCTGCGCATGGACGACGACGAAGCGTTCGAAGCCGTGCATGCGATGACCGCGCGCCTTTACGCCGAGGGGGTGATCGACGGCGTGCGGGTCGATCACGTCGACGGGCTCGCCGATCCGGCCGGCTACTGCCGCACGCTCCGCCAACGGCTGGATCCCGCGAACCCCGCCCGGCCCTATCTCGTGGTCGAGAAGATCCTGCTGCGCGGCGAGATCCTGCCGGCCGCGTGGGGCTGCGACGGCACCACCGGCTACGATTTCATGGACGAGGTGAGCGCGCTTCAGCACGACCCGGCCGCAGAGCCGGTGCTGGCCGCGGCCTGGGCCGCCTTGAGCGGCCGGCCGGCCGATTTCGCGACGGAAGAGGAAGCCGCGCGTCGCGAGATCATCGCCCGCAGCTTTTCGGCGCCACTCGAGGCCTGCCTCGGCGCCTTCGATCCGGGTGAGGACAGCGACCTCAGCCGGCCCGCACTGCGCCGCGCGCTGACCGAGCTGCTGGTGCATTTTCCGGTCTATCGCAGCTACGGCACGTCCGGCGACGAGCCGTACCTGAAGCAGGCGGCCGACGCGGCGAAGAAGAGCGGCCTGCCGGGCGATCGCTGGGTGATCGACTGGCTGCACGAGCGGATGCGCGAGCCGGGCGGCGCCGTCACCCGCTTCCAGCAACTGAGCGCGCCGATCGCCGCCAAATCGGTCGAGGACACCGCCTTCTACCGCTACGGCAGGCTACTCTCGCGCAACGATGTCGGCTTCGATATCGAACGCTTCGGCGACGGGGCGGCCGACTTCCACACCCGCATGCAGCGCCGCCGGGCAACGCAGCCGCACGGCATGCTGGCCACCGCCACGCACGATCACAAGCGCGGCGAGGACGTGCGCGCCCGCCTTACCGTGCTGAGCGAGCGGCCGACGGAGTGGGCGCAACGGCAAGCGCGCTGGATCGAGCAATGTGCCCTGCTGCGCCGCGACGGAATGCCCGATCCCGGCGACATCGCGATGCTGCTGCAGACGATCGTCGGCGCCTGGCCGCTCGACCTGACGCTCGAGGACACCGTGGGACGCGCCACCTTCGCCCAGCGGCTCGCTGGCTGGCAGCAGAAGGCCCTGCGCGAGGCCAAGCTGAAAAGCGATTGGGCCGATCCCAATGCCGCTTACGAGAAGGCCGCGCAGGACCTTCTCCACCGGCTGGTCGTCGACGAGGCGGCGCCTGCATTGCGCGCCGAGATCTTCGCCTTCATCCAGACGATCGCCCCGGCCGGCGCCGTGAACGGCCTTGCGCAGACGTTGCTGCGGCTGACCGCGCCCGGCCTGCCCGACCTCTATCAGGGCACCGAGCTCTGGGACTTCAGCCTGGTCGATCCCGACAATCGCCGGCCGGTCGACTTCGCGCTTCGCCAGAAGATGCTGGGCGACGAGACGACGCTTGCGTCCTGGCGCGACGGCGCGATCAAGCAAAGGCTGATCGAGCGTGCGCTTGCCTTGCGCACGGCGTTGCCCGATCTGTTCGCCGACGGCAGCTACGAGCCGGTCGCCGTCGAAGGGCGCTTTGCCGACCACATCGTCGCCTTCGTCCGTCGCCGCGGGAGCGATGCGATCCTGACGGTGGTGCCGCGCCTGCCGGGCACCCTGATCCGCGACCCGGCCGATCTGTCCCTCGACCTCCAGGACACTCGCCTGTGTCTTTCCGGTGATCTGACGTTGTTCAATGCCGTCGATGAACGAACGGCGCCGATCACGTCGCGGAATACCGCGTTGCAGCAAGTTCTCTTGCGATGGCCCGTGGCGCTTTTTTCCACACGCAAACCGTGACCGGGATTCCACAATCCCGCTTTGCGCCGTAAGAAGATGGTTCTCGCGGCGGCGTGGAACGCAGACACGCAGCTCAACGCACGGGAGCCGAGGGGGAGAGAGCAAGAACCCAGGAGCGGAAATCCGTCAGCTAGCGGCCATGACCTCACGGTGCGTAGGTAGCGAAAACATGGTCAGCCGGAGTGGCGCCCGGCCCGCGAGTGAAATCCTGCAAAAGAATCGAGTTGCCGAATGTTGGTGCTGCATCACGCCTGGAGATCGAGCGCTTCGCGCCGCGTGCGCCTGTGCCTCGCCGAGAAGGGCCTCTCGTTCCAGAGCCATCTCGTCGACATGATGCGCATGGAGCACCATTCGCCCGAGTACCTGAAGATCAATCCCAACGGTGTCATCCCGACCTTGATGCTGGACGACGGCCGGTCGCTCTACGAGAGCGGCACGATCTGCGAATATCTCGACGACACCTGGCCCGATCCGCCGCTCAGGCCCGCCGATCCCTACCAGCGCGCCGTGATGCGCAACTGGATCCGCTACGCCGACGAGCGCATCGGCAACCTGATCATCTTCAACTGGGTCCATTCGCTGGCCAAGGTCGCCGCGACCTGGTCCGACGCGGAGCTGGCCGAGAAGCTCAGGCAGGTGCCGAGCAAGGAGCGGCAGGAGGCGTGGATCCGCGCCGCGCGCAAGCCCTACACCGAGGAGGAGCGCGCCGCCGCGCGCGGCAAGCTGGTCGGCATGCTCGACAGGATGGAAGAGACGATGCGGCAGACCAAATGGCTCGCCGGCGACGCCTACTCGATCGCCGACATCGCCCTGGTGCCGTTCATCAAGCGCATCGACGAGGAGATCGCCCCCGACGAGATGACGCCCGCGCGCCACCCCCGGGCCGCCGCGTGGTGGGCCGCGATCCAGGCCCGCCCGGCCTTCGCCACCGCTCGTATCGAGGGCTTCCAGGACGAGCTGGCGAAGACGTAAAATCTCCCTCCCCCGCTTGCGGGGGAGGTGGCGCCGTCAGACGGCGACGGAGGGGGTGTGACGCACCATCTCGACCGCCTTCCCCCTCCGTCAGCGTAAGACGCTGACACCTCCCCCGCGAAGCGGGGGAGGGAAGCTCAATGGTCATTTGGCTACGGCTTCAGCTCAGCCTTTCACGATGAACGGCTTGGCCTGCGCGTCATAGGCTGGATAGCCGAGCGTGGTGCGCAGTTCGGGCGGCGGCATCGCGCTCTTGGCTTCCGCATCGCCGGCCTTCAGCGCCGCGAGGCCGGCCTTCATGCCGGCGGCGGCAGGCGCCAACATCCCGGTCGGGTAGGTGCCGATCTTGAAGCCGAGCTTGGCGGCTTCCGTCTGCGACGGCGTCGCGCGCGGTGCGCCGGGCGACAGCACGGCGAAGCTCGGGCGGCCCTTGGCGGCGGCGATGCCGCGCTTGATCTCCTCGTCGTCGGCCGGCGAATCGAGGAACAGGATGTCGGCGCCCTCCTCGACATACATCTCGATGCGGGCAACCGCCTCGTCGATGCCCTGGGTCGGGCGGCAGTCGGTGCGCGCCATCACCAGCACGCCCGATTCCTTGGCGGCCTGCACGGCGGCGCGGATCTTCATGCGCGCTTCCTCGCGCGGCAGGCAGGGTTTGCCCGCAGCCGTCAGCGCGCGCGGCGTGATCTTGTCCTCGATCAGCACGGCGCCGGCACCGGCACGGCCGTAGCTGCTCACCGTGCGCTGCACGTTCATCGCATTGCCGTGGCCATGGTCGCCGTCGGCCAGCACGATCAGGTCGGGCGCCGCGCCGCGCACCATATTGAAGGAGTCGAACATCTCGCCGAACGAGACGAGGTCGAGGTCGGGACCGCCCAGCCGGCTCGCCGCCACGCAAGAGCCCGACAGGAACGCGGTCTTGAAGCCCGCTTCAAAGGTGAGCTTGGCCGTCAGCCCGTCCCATACCGCCGGCATCACCAGCAGGCCCGGCTCCTTCAGGATGGCCCGCAAACGATCAGGTGCGCTCGTCATGTCCGTCATTCCCCCTTTTGCTAGATCGGCTTGCCCGCACTGGCGCTCCAGCGCGGCATCAACGCATTGCTGGGCCGGCTGGCGTCGACGACCTTGGCGGCCGTCTCGGCGCCGGCGACCGGCAGGCCCTTCGGATCGAGCAGGCCAACCTGCACCAGCACCGACGCCTGGTCCCAGTAAATATGCTCATGCGCCACCTTGTCTCCGACGAATCGCACAATGGCGACCAGCGGAATTTCGACTTTCCTGCCGGTAGGCGGAACGCCCGGAAGCATCCAGTCGACTTCGCTCGTGTGGGTGAAGCTGAAGATCATCTCGTCGACGATCTGGTCGGCGCCGACGGTGCGGCTCACCGGCGTGAGCGCGGTGTCCGGCGGATTGCCGCCGATGAAATGGTATTTGTAGAAGCGCTTGAGCTGGTCGTGGCCGACCCCGCCGGTCATGGTCGGCACGTGGTTGACGTACGGCGCCGCCACCATCGTCGCCATCGTGGCGTCGACGTCGCGGGTCTCGAATTCATGCCGGCAATGGGTCTCCCACAAAGCGACGAGATCGATATCCGGCATGTTGCTTCTCCCGGTTGGCGAAAGGTTATCGCATTTGGCTTCCCCTCCCCCGTCTTCGGGAGAGGTGTCGCGGTAATCCGCGACGGAGGGGGTCAAGAGTCATGGCGTGCCGAGACTTGCCCCCCCTCCGTCCGCGTAAGACGCGGCCACCTCCCCCGAAGACGGGGGAGGGAAACCGGAATACGATTGCCCTACGGCTGCTGGGGAGGAGAATAGCCATTCGTCGGGGCGATTGCTAAAGGCTGGGTATGGAGACTTTCGACTACGTGATCGTGGGCGCCGGCTCGGCCGGCAGCGTGCTCGCCAACCGGCTGAGCGAGGACGGCAAAACGACGGTCTGCGTGCTCGAGGCCGGCCCGACCGACTGGCACCCCTTCATCCATATTCCGGCCGGCTTCATGTATACGCTGGTCAATCCGGCGGTGAACTGGCTCTACACCTCCGAACCGAGCGAATGGACCGGCGGCCGGCGCATCGCGGCACCGCGCGGCAAGACGCTGGGCGGCTCGAGCTCGATCAACGGCCACATCTACAATCGCGGCCAGCGGCTCGATTTCGACGGCTGGGCGCAGCGCGGCAACCGTGGCTGGGGCTATTCCGACGTGCTGCCCTACTTCCGGCGCAGCGAGCGGCGCATGGCGCCCGACGTCGACAGCTCCGACGACATCTTCCGCGGCAAGGAAGGCCACCTGCCGATCAACGACCTCGAATGGCGCGATCCGATCTGCGAGGCCTTCATCGAAGGCGCGCAGCAACTCGGCATCCCGCGCAACCGCGACTATAACGGCGTGCAGCAGGCCGGCGTCAGCTACGTCCAGCGCATCATCCAGAACGGCCGCCGGGTCAGCGCCGCACGCGGCTACCTGAAGCCTGCCATGAAGCGCACCAACCTGACCGTACGCACGCACGCGCACGCCACGTCGATCGTGCTCGAGGGCAAGCGCGCGGTCGGCGTCCGCTACAACAGCGGCGGCCAGCACGGCTACGGGCGCGAAGTGCGCGCGGCCCGGGAAGTGATCCTGTGCGGCGGCGCGGTCAACAGCCCCCAGCTCCTGCAGATCTCCGGCGTCGGCCCCGGCAAGCTGCTGGGTGAGCTCGGCATCCCGGTGCAACACGAGCTCGCCGGAGTCGGCGAGAATCTGCGCGACCATTACGCGCCGCGCTTCGTTGCGAGGGTCAAGAACGCCGAGACCATCAACGAGCTGTCGCATGGCGTGAAGCTGGTGGGCCAGGTGATGAAGTACGTCCTCACGCGCCGCGGCATCCTCTCGCTCAACCCGACGCTGGTCTACGTTTTCTGGAAGTCCGACGAGCGGGTCGAAAACTACGACCTCCAGCTCACCTTCACGCCGGCCAGCTACAAGGAAGGCGTGCAGTCCAAGCTCGACGACTTCCCGGGCATGACCATCGCATCGTGGCAGCAGCGCCCCGACAGCATCGGCTGGGTGCGCGCGAAATCCGCCGATCCGTTCACCGCGCCGTTGATCCAGCCCAACTATCTCGCGGCCGAGAGCGACCGCCAGGTGCTGCTGGCCGGCATGAAGCTGGCGCGCCGCTTGCTCCACTCGCCGGCGCTGAGCAAGTACTATGACCGCGAGGACTTCCCCGGCCCACAGGCGCAGTCCGACGAGGACCTGATGACGGCGGCCAAGCAGCGCGGCACGACGACCTTCCATCTCATGGGCACCTGCCGCATGGCGCCCGACACCGACCCGACAGCGGTGGTCGACGACCAGTTGCGGGTGCGCGGCCTCGAGGCGCTGCGCGTGGTCGATGCCTCGATCATGCCGACCATGCCCTCGGCCAACCTCAACGCCTCGGTGCTGATGATCGCCGAGAAGGCCGCCGACATGATCCGCGGCCGCGCGCCGCTCGAAGCGACACTGCTGAGGGAATGATGCGCTTCCTGTCCCACCTGATGGTGCTGCTCGTCGCCCTGGTCCATTTCTGGTTCATGGCGCTCGAGATGGTGCTGTGGAACCATCCGGTGGGACAACGGATCTTCGACATGACGCCGGAATTCTCAGCATCCTCCGAGGTCCTTGCGGCCAATCAGGGGCTCTATAACGGCTTCCTAGCCGTTGGCCTGCTGTGGGGACTGTTAGCTGGACGGCGCGACGTGAAGGTGTTCTTCCTCGCCTGCATCGTGATCGCCGGAGTCTATGGCGGCCTCACTGCGAAGATCACCATCCTCTATGTGCAGGCGCTGCCCGCGCTCGCCGCCCTGCTTCTGGTCGCTTTCGTGCCTGCAGCGAAGCGGCGGTCGATCCTGTGAGCGGGACGACCGAAGCGGCGGTCGACGTCATCTCGCGGCTGACGCCGGCCGTCCTGAAGGCACTCTATGCGCTGGAATTCGCGGGCCGCCATCTTGCCCCTCACACGCTGCAGCAACTGATCGAGGCGGTCGCCGGGCGCGACACCGAGCTCGACGCGGCGCTGCAGGCCTCGCGCGCTCTCGACTGGCCGGAACGACTCGCACCCGCTCGCGACTGCCTCGAGCGCGCGGCTGCGGCCGCCAGCGAAGGCCTGGCCAACCTGCTGGCGGCGCCTGGCAACGCACAGCCGATGCTCGCGGCCTATCGCGCGCTGCGGACCTACGCCCGGGCCTGCGAGGCGCTCTATCCGATGACGCCGCATCTGCAGCCGGTCAGCCAGTTCTTCCTCGAACCGGCGGCGCGCGAGGACAAGGCGCGCCTCGCCGAGCTCGCGGCGCTCGATCCCTTACGGGACGATGTGGGCACGATGCACGTCGGCGGTCCCGCCGGCACGCGCGGCGCCTTCTCGCTCTATGTTCCGGAATACTACGAACCGTCGCGCGCCTGGCCGCTGGTCGTGGCGATGCACGGCGGCAGCGGCAACGGCGGCGCCTTCCTGTGGAGCTGGCTGCGCGAGGCACGCACGCGCGGCTTCATCCTGCTCGCGCCGACCGCCAGCGGCTCGACCTGGTCGCTGATGGAGCCCGACGTCGACGGCGCCAATATCGATCGCATGGTCGACGAGGTCGGCGAAAGCTGGAACCTCGATGAGACGCGCCAGCTCCTGACCGGCATGAGCGACGGCGGCACCTTCAGCTACGTGCTCGGCCTGCGCGAGGGCTGTCGCTTCACCAATCTCGCGCCGATTGCGGCAGCATTCCATCCGCTGATGATGATGACCATGGCCGATG
>Ga0268266_10004348_pt1 | contig 13612 bp, 14 predicted proteins | sample KBSS13metaG_FD_190356 | JGI IMG/M metagenome (GOLD analysis project Ga0268266, IMG submission 190356) | Switchgrass rhizosphere microbial communities from Kellogg Biological Station, Michigan, USA - KBS S1-3 metaG (SPAdes) (version 2) | ecosystem: Host-associated > Plants > Roots > Rhizosphere...
TCGTATTCGCTCAACCATTCGGGCTACGGTGGCGTGCCGATGCCCTCGACCATCGCCCCGATGGAGGAGCTCGATGCGCTGGTCGGCGCGATGGGTCCGCGCGGCAAGGGCGTGATTGCGATCGCCTCGGGCGTGAAGACGCCGCAGGAGCTGGAGCCGATGGCCGCCAAGCATGGCCGGCCGTTCTTTCAGGGCACGGGCGTGGCCATGTACAACGAGCAGGCGCCCGACCGCGCGATCAAGATCTTCGAGGATTGTGCGGCCGCCATCCGCCGCGGCAACGGGCTCTACATCCAGATTCCCTGCCAGCCGCTCAGCTTCGACTTCACGATGGCCAACGCCTATCCGTTCTACAGCCATTCGGCGTTCGACCCGATCAAGGCCTACAGCCCCGACCAGCTCAAGCCGGTGTTCCGCGACGCCTCGTGGCGCGCCGCGTTCCGCGAGAACGTGAAGACCCTGCGGCCCGGCATGATCTTCCAGGGCAACTGGGATCGCGTGATGGTCGCCGTCACCTACAAGCCCGGCAACGCAAAATACACCAACCGTTACGTGGCGGAGATCGCCGAGACCGAGCATCGCGACCCGCTCGACGTGATGCTCGACCTCGCACTCGACGAGGATCTCGAAACGGCGTTCCTCGGGCGCTTCCTCAACGTCGGCGACGACGGCGTGGCCCGGCTGCTCAAGCACGAGGCGGGCGTGGTCGCGCTGTCCGACGCCGGCGCGCACCTGATCTACATGTGCGACGCGGGCTTCGGGCTGCATTTCCTGGCGCGCTGGGTGCGCGAGCGTGGCGACTTCGACATGGCCGAGGGCATCCGCCGCCTGACCTCGCATCCGGCCGACCTCTACGGCATCCAGAACCGCGGCCGCATCGCCGTCGGCGCACAGGCAGACCTGCTGCTGTTCGATGCCGCGACCGTCGGCGTCTCGCCAGCCGAGCGGGTCGCCGACCTGCCGGGCGGCGGCCGCCGCACCATCCGCCGGCCGACCGGCGTGCATGGCGTGTTCTGCAATGGCGTCATGACCTTCGACGGCAAGGACTACGTCAAGCACGACAAGGGCCCCGGCCAGGTGCTCGACCGGTTCAATGCCTCGCAGGGCGCGCACAACGTCGCGATGGCGGCGCAATGATATCATGGGAGCGCGCCACTCCAGTGGCGCATCATGATCATGAGCGCCACTGGAGTGGCGCGCTCCCATGACCCTGCACACCTTCTGGCTCTACCTCGGCGCGGTCGTCCTGATCTCCAGCACGCCCGGGCCGAACATCTTCTACGTCACCACGCGCAGCATCCGGTTCGGCGTCGGTGCGGCGATGGCCGCGATGCTGGGCTGCCTGCTGGCGCTGGCCGCGATGCTCACGGCGTCGGTCGCCGGCGTCAGCGCCTTCATGCTCGCCGTGCCGGCCGCTTTCGAGCTGCTGAAATATGCCGGTGCCACCTATCTCATCTGGCTCGGCATCCAGGCGTGGCGCGCCCCGGTTGTCGACATCACACAAACTGCAGTTTCATCGGCGAGCGAAACGCCGAGCCGCTTCGCGCATTTTCGCGGCGGCTTTCTCGTCGGCATAAGCAATCCAAAGCTGCTTGTTTTTGCCGCAGCTTTCTTCCCTCAGTTCATCGCGGCGGAGTCATCCTGGGCACCGCAGTTCCTTCTTCTCATGGCGACCTTCGTCGCGGTTGAAGCCTGCACCTACGTGACTTTGGGGCTGAGCGCGCGCGGGCTTGCCCGCTATCTCCGGCAAGCGGTCTGGCAACGTCGCCTCAACCGCGTGACCGGCGTGATCTTCGCCGGCTTCGGTTGCGTGCTGCTTCGTTATCGACCGTAGCTTCCGCCCGATCTCCCGGCGCGATAGGGTCACGTCAACGAATTGCCTGGGAGGGCGCCGTGACGACGATCATGAGAATCAGCAGTCGCAACCTCGTTGCCGTGCGTCGCCGCAGCCTGGTGACGGGCGGCATGGCCGCCATCCTCGCGTCCGGTCTCGCCCCGACCATCGCGCGTGCCGAAGCCAAGAAGCTGGTCTTTGCGCATATCAACGCTGTCCCCGAATCGGCGGCGGTCGCCTTCGACTGGCAGGCCCAGGAGGTGAAGAAGCGCTCGAACGGCGAGCTCGACATGCAGTTCTTCGGCTCGACGCTCCTGAGCAAGGAACTCGAGGTCATGAATGCCGTGAAGTCCGGCAACATCGCCATGGGCAGCCCGGCTGGCGCCGCCGCCACCATCTTCCCAGAGATGGGCGCGTTCCTCGTGCCGTACCTCGTGCAGAGCTACGATCAGGCCTACAAGATGTTCAATGGCGCGATCGGCGACAAGCTCGATAAGCAGTTCCAGGAGAAGTACAAGGTCAAGACGATGTGCTTCTTCGACTACGGGTTCAGGCACTTCTGGACCTCGAAGAAGGCGATCGCCGAGCCGCGCGACCTGCGCGGCGCCAAGATCCGCGTGCAGCAGGCCAAGGTGTTCGGCGACACGATCAACGGGCTGGGCGGGAATGCCGTGCCGATGGCGTGGGGCGAGGTAGTCTCGGCCGCCAAGCAAGGCGTGATCGACGGCGGCGACCTGCCGATCGTCAACATGGTCGCGCTCAAGATCTTCGAGGTCTCGAAATATTGCTCGATGACCTTCCACAATTACGGCCCGACCTTGAGCTGCATGAATCTCGGCATTTGGGAGGGCCTGACCGACGCGCAGAAGAAGCTGGTGCTCGACACCAGCCGCGAGGCGCAGACCAAGATCCGCGAGGCCACGGAATCGGTCGACAACGTCGCCGCCGCCAAGAAGGAACTCGAGCCCAAGGGCATGACCGTGGTCGAAGCCAAGGTCGAGGACTTCAAGAAGATCGCGCAGCAGAAGATCTGGCCCGCCTACAAGTCGCAATACGGCGGGCTGTGGGAAGAGATCGAGAGCGTGAAGGCCTGACCGGGTGGCCCGCTTCGTCGCGAACATCCCGAAGCTCGTCGTCTCGCTGCTGCTGATCGCAGCGATCGTCAACCTGCTGATCGGCGTGTTCCTGCGCTACGTGATGATCGAGGTCACCGACTGGCTCGACATGGACCCGATCCGCTTCACCTGGGTCGAGGAAGTCGGCGAGATGATGCTCGCCTGGCTGACGCTGATCGGCGCGGCGATCGGCGTGCGCGAGCGCAACCACTTCACCCTTCACGTGCTGACGCACAACTGGTCGCGCCAGGCGCAGTCGACCGTCGAACGCATCCATCACGTGCTGATCGCGGGCGTGGGCGCGATCGCCGCCTGGTACGGCGTCAAACTCTGCATGCTCAACCGCACGCTCGTCACGCCGGGACTCGAGATCAACCTCGCGGTGCTCTACGCCTCGGTCGTGGTCGGCGGCGCGCTGCTGGTGATCTACGCCATCTCCATGATCATCTCCCCTCCGCCGATCGATACGGACGCCGTGCACTGATGCTCCTGCTCCTGGTTGCGGCGCTGTTCGTCGTCCTGATCCTGTTCTCGATGCCGATCGTCTTCGCGCTCGGCGTCGCGGGCGTCGCCGGCCTCTTCCTCGGCGGTTACGACCTGCAGGTCCTGTCCTCGAGCATGGTCTCCGGCTCGCAGAGCTGGGTGCTGCTCGCCATCCCCGCCTTCGTCTTCGCCGGCGGCCTGATGGAGAAATGCGGCATGAGCCACGCGCTGGTCGATTTCGCCCGCGCGCTGGTCGGCTGGGTCAAGGGCGGGCTCGGCATGTCGGTGATCGTGGTCGCCTACTTCTTCTCCGACATCTGCGGCTCGAAGATGGCCGAGGTCTCCGCGCTCGGCTCGACCCTGATGCCGCCGCTCACCAGGGCCGGCTACAAACGCGAGGACTCGGCCTCGCTGATCGCCGCGGGGACGGCGATGGGCATGCTGGTCCCGCCGGCCATCTTCATGATCGTGATCGCGCAGGTCACCAACACCTCGGCGGTCGCGCTGTTTCTGGCGGGCTTCGTGCCGGCCGCCACCATCATGCTCTGCCTGATGGTGCTGATCTGGTTCCGCGCCCGCAAGTACGACTGGCCGGTCGATGGCAAACCGAGCATCGCCAACATCTTCACGACCGGAAAAAGCGCGGCCGTGCCGCTGGTCATCCCCATCGTAATCCTGGGTGGATTCTTTCTCGGCATCTTCACCGCCACGGAAGCCGGCGCGGTGGTCGCGGGCTACGGCTTCCTCGCTGCCAAGCTCTACTATCGCAACGTGAGCTGGGCGACGATGGGCCGGCTCGCCTACGACAGCGCGATCCTGACCGCGTCGGTGGTCTTCCTGCTCGCCGTCGCGTCGGTGTTCCAGTATCTGATGGGCGTATCCGGAGTCCCTGCGTTGCTCGCCCACGTGCTCGAGCCTCTCAAGGATCAGCACTGGCTATTCCTGCTGGCGACGGCCGTGATCACCATGCTGTTCGGCATGGTGCTCGAGGGCCTGCCCGCCGCGGTGGTGCTGATCCCGGTGGTGTTCCCGATCGCCGAAAAGATGGGAATCGACCCCATCCACTTCAACATCGTGCAGACCGCGGCGGTCGGCATCGGGCTGTTCCTGCCGCCGATGGGCGTCGGGCTGCTGATGGCGCTGCGCTTCGCCAACCTCACGGTCGGCCAGCACTGGCGCTCCTACATGCCGTATGTCGCCGCGCTGCTGATCGGGCTGCTGCTGATCATCATCTTCCCCGACATCTCATTGTTCCTGCCGAGGAGCGCGGGCCTCATCAAGTGACCCCTCGTCACGAGACCTTGGTCACCGTGAGCCGATGGTGCTTGCCGTCACGCGCCGTCCAGGAGATCGACTGGCCGGTGCCGAGACCGATCAGTGCCGCGCCGACCGGCGTCATCACCGAAATGCGATGCTCGTCGAGGCTTTCGTCGACCGGCCAGACCAGCTTCAGGGTACGGGTCTGGCCGTTGTCGGACGTGAAGGTCACGGTCGATCCCATGCGCACGACATCGCCGGGCACCTTGCTCTCGTCGACGACCTTGGCGCGGTCCATCTCCGAGAGCAATTCCTCCGCGACGTCGGGCAAGCGCTCCATCGACGCGTTGGCGAGATCGTTCAAACGTTCGTAGTCAGCCGTGCTGACCACGATCTGGGGAACAGAGCGCGTGCGAGTGACCATCCCCTGAACATGGACCTCGACGGGACCGCTTTCAACCCGCTGCGATCATCCGAGGCGGGAGCGGCGCGCCAGGTAGACCTGTAGATGCGCGTAGGCCACGCGCAGGTTGGGCGTGGCGATGCCGGCTTTCTTCGCCCGCGCGATCATGTCGCCCACGACGTGGTCGGCCTCGACCATCGCCCCCTTCTCGAGGTCGTGCAGCATCGAGGCGGTGAAGCGCGAGCCCTTCACGGTCAGGAACGACCGGATCGTCTGCATGCCCTTGTCGCCCGGATCGTGGCCCGCGGCGGCGGCCACCTTGTGGCCCTCTTCGACCGTCTCGAGCACGATCGCCTGGCCCTCGTCGGCTTCCAGGATGTCGCCGGACGAGCCGCGCATCAGGCAGCAGGTCGCCGCCAGCGAGCACAGCATGATCCACTTGTCCCACAGATCCTGGACGATGTTCGGATTGAGCCCACCGTCGATGCCGGACTTCCGGATCGCCGCGTCGAGCTCGACCAGCGAGGCGCGCGCCGGCGCGGCCCCGCGCTCACCGAAGGAGATCGCCGCAAAGGGACTGGTGTGCAGGATCGTGCCCTCGGCCGACATCGCAATGCCGACGCGGGCGAGGCCACCCACGACCTTGTCCTTGCCGAACTTTGCGTCGAGCACGTCGAGATGGCGCATGCCGTTCAGCAGCGGCACAATGGTCGTGTTCGGACCGACCGCCGGTGCGATCGCCTCGATCGCCGAGTCGAGATCGTAGGCTTTGCAGGTCAGCAGCACGACATCGTACGGCCCGCCATCGCCGCCTTTCAGGACCGTCTTGACCTTCTGAGTGACGTCGCCCTTGGTGCTCTTGATCACCAGCCCGTCGCGTTGCAGCGCTTCGCTGCGCGCCGGCCGAACGAGGAACGTCACGTCGGCGCCGCTCTGCTGTAGCCGGCCGCCGACATAGCCGCCGATCGCCCCGGCGCCGAGGATGAGGATTTTCACTTCAACGCTCCGCGCGCGCGGCGCGCCTCATAGGTTTGCAGGTGAGCATAAGCGAAGCGCAGGTTCGGCGCGGCGATGCCGGCCTTGCGCGCGCGGGCCAGCATGTCGCCGACGATCTGCTTGCCCTCGACCGCGCCGCCCTTCTCCATGTCGCCCAGGATCGAGGCGACGGCCTTGCCGCCCTTCTGCGTGAGGCTGCCCCGGACGGCCGCCAGCGCCTTCTCGCTCGGCGCATGGCCTGCGGCGGCCGCGACCTGGCGGCATTCCTCCAGGATCTCGTTCATGATCGCCTTGCCGTCGTCCGACGCCATGATGTCGCCGACGCTGCCGCGCATCGCCGAGCACATCGAGGCGATCGAGCCCAGCATGATCCACTTGTCCCAGAGATCCTGGTCGATGTCGGGATTGAGGCCGCCCTCGATGCCGGCCTTCCTGCAGGCGGCATCGAGCTCGACCAGCGCGGCGCGCGCCGGCTTGGCCCCGCGCTCGCCGAACGACACGCCGTTGGCGCCGCTGTGCAGGATCTCGCCGTTCGGTCCAAGCATGCCGGAGATGCGCGCCAGCCCGCCCGCGACCTTGTCCGCGCCGAACCGCGCATCGAGCGTTGCGAAATGGATGTGCCCGTTCAGGATCGGCACGATAGTGGTGTTGGCACCGACCGCCGGGGCGATCGCGTCCATCGCCGAGTCGAGGTCGTAGCCCTTGCACGCCAGAATGATCACGTCGTACGGGCCGCCGTCGCTCGCCTTCGTCACGACTTTCACCGGCAGGGTCGCGTCGCCACGCGGGCTCTTCACCACCAGCCCGTCGCGCTTCACCGTTTCGGCGCGCTTCTCGCGCAGCAGGAAGGTGACATCGACGCCCGACTGGTGCATGCGCGCACCCCAATAGCCGCCGACAGCGCCGGCCCCCAGGATCAGGATCTTCACTTCTTCACGCTCCTCTCCGCGACCCAGTCGGCGAGCCAGGTCGCAAGATCGTCGGTCCGATGGTGGATATGGTCGAGATTGGCGTCGGCCGCGCGCTTCACGCTCTCGTCGGTGCGGATCCATACCGTACGCATGCCCATGTCGTGCGCCGGCTTGAGGTTGACCACGATGTCGTCGGCGAAGGCTGCGCGCGTCGGATCGACATCGTGCTTGCGCACGAGCTGGTCGTAGATTGCCTGGTGCGGCTTGGGCCAGTAGTCGCCCGCGACGATGTCGAAGATCGCCTCGAAATGATGCGCCACGCCCAGCCGCTCCATCACCTTCTCCGCATGCGGCACGTCGCCCGCGGTGAAGATCAGCTTGCGGCCGGGCAGTGCGGCCAGCGACTTCTCGAGCGCCGGATTGGCCTCGATCGGCGAGTAGTCGATGTCGTGCACGTAGTCGAGGTAGTGCTTCGGGTCGACGCCGTGCAGGCTCATCATGCCGCGCATCGAGGTGCCGTGGTCACGCCAGTACTGCTTCTGCACGCGGCGCGCCTCTTCTGCATCGACCTTGAGCCAGTCGGAGATGTAGCGGCCGATGCGCACGTCGATCTGGGCGAACAGGTTGCATCTCGCCGGATAGAGCGTGTTGTCGAGATCGAACAGCCAGACGTCGGGATCGTGCTTGGGTATGGGCATTTGGGGGTTTTGCTTAATGCCGCCTATAAGGGCTGGCAATGGATATCGTGGTCTACGTCCTGCTGGCGGTGATCGCCGTCCTCGGCGCAGGGCTGGTGGCGCTGATGCTGCGCCGGAACGACGCCCAGGGCCAGATCGTGCTGGCCGACACGGTGCAGCGCATCCAGGAATCGCTGCGCGACCAGGAGCGGGCGCTCGCCTCGCTGGTCAGCGAGCGGCTCGACCGCAGCGAGAAGGCGACGGGCCAGGTCGTCACCGACCTGCGCGAGCGGTTGGCCAGGATCGACGAGGCGCAGCGAAAGATCGGCGACCTCTCGTCCCAGGTCGTCAGCCTCCAGCAGGTCCTGACCAACAAGCAGGCGCGCGGCGCGTTCGGCGAAGTGCAGCTCAACGACCTCGTGTCGACCGCGCTGCCGCCTTCGGCGTATGAGCTGCAATGCACGCTGTCGAGCGGCGTGCGGGCCGATTGCCTGTTGAAATTGCCCAATCCCCCGGGCCCGATCGCCATCGACGCCAAGTTTCCGCTCGAGAGCTATCACCTCTTGCGTGCCGTGACGCCGGGCGACGCGCAGGGCCTGGCGGGCGCGCAGCGCGCCTTCCAGTTGGCGATGCGCAAGCATATCGGCGACATCCGGGACAAATACATCGTGCCCGGCGAGACCGCCGAATCGGCGCTGCTGTTCCTGCCGTCCGAGTCGATCTATGCCGAATTGCACGCCAATTTCGGCGGGATCGTCGATGACTCCTACCGGGCACGGGTCTGGATCGTCTCGCCGACGACGATGATGGCAACCCTGAACACCGTGCGCGCCGTACTGAAAGACGTCGAGATGCGCGAGCAGGCCGGCGAGATCCAGAAGCTGGTCGCGCTGATGATGGGCGACACGAAGCGGCTGCAGGACAGGGTCGATAATCTCAAGCGTCACTTCACGCAGACCGAGAAGGATCTGCGGGAGATCGACACCTCGACCACGCAGATCCTGCGCCGCGGCGAACGTATCCTGAGCGTCGAGCTGGGCGATCAGCCCGACCCGCTGCCGAAATCCTAGCAAGGACCCGCGGCGGATCGACAGGACGCATGGTCATCCGTTCGTCATCGTCATTGGACCGCGCGCATCCTTGCGCGCCCATGATCATAATCTCGAGTGGCTAGCGCCCCGGACCATCCTGAACGCGGCGAAAGTAGAGCGCGTCAGCCGCCCCAGGGGCCGCGATTGGTCTGCGGCACCGAGCCGCCGCGCCGGAAGGACGACGGCGCCGCCCGGGACTGTGCCGTGCCGGCATACTGGCCCGCCATCGCCTCCAGGCGCGCAATGCGCTCCTCCATCGGCGGATGGGTCGAGAACAGGCTGCGCAGGCCGCCGGCCGAGAGCGGATTATCGATATAGAGATGCGCCGTCGCCGGATTGGCCTCGGCCGTGGCGTTGGGGATCGCCTGCGTGCCTTCGTGCAGGCGCTGCAGCGCCGAGGCGAGCCTCAGCGGATTACCGGAGATCTCCGCACCCGCCTTGTCGGCCTCGTACTCACGGCTGCGGCTGATCGCCATCTGCACCAGCGAGGCCGCGAGCGGTGCCAGGAACATGGCGGCGAGCGCGACGATCGGGCTGACCGACGGGCGGCCGTTCTCGTCGCGGCCGCCGCCGAGCAGGCCGCCGAAGCTCGCCAGCATGCCGATCGCACCCGACAGGGTTGCCGCCACCGTCATGGTGAGCGTGTCGCGGTTCCTGACGTGGCCCAGTTCGTGCGCCAGCACGCCGGTCACTTCCTCCCGGCTGAGGTGCTGCAGCAGGCCGCTATTGACCGCCACCGCGGCATGCTCCGGGCTGCGGCCGGTCGCGAAGGCATTCGGCTGGTCTTCGTTGATGATGTAGACCCGCGGCATCGGCAGGCCGGCGCGCTGGGCAAGCTGCTGGACGATGCCGTAGAGCTCGGGCGCCTCGTTGGGCCCGACCTCCTGCGCATTGGCCATGCGCAAGACCATCGAATCGCTGTTCCAGTAGGCAAAGAGGTTCATGCCCAGCGCCACGACCAGGGCGATCAGCAGGCCGGACTGGCCGCCGAGCAGATAGCCGACGACCAGGAAGAAGCCCGTGAGGGCTGCCAGAAGGAGGGCGGTGCGGAAGTAGTTCATGCCGAAAACATGGCCCCGGACGGTGGCGAATCAAGTCGCAGGGCGGCATCATATGGACCATGACCGACACCCCAAAACCCGCCGCCGAAGCGGAGAAGCCCGATCCGGCCGCCAAGCCCGTCCCGCCCGAGAAGCCGAAGAAGGTCGAGGAGATTGGCGGCCCGCCCGGCCCCGAGCCGACCCGCTATGGCGACTGGCAGTTCAACGGCAAGGTGACGGACTTCTGACTTCCATCATTGCCCCTCGTACTTTGTCATCCCGAGCGCAGCGAGGGATCTATGGGGGCAAGCCTGGATCCCCTCGCTGCGCTCGGGATGACACCGCCGCTCTAACAAGATCGAGCTTCCGCATGCGCCAGGACATCTTCCACCCCGACTTCAAGGCGCAGCCGTGGTGGTGGGAGGCATGGACGCCAAACACGGCGCTGTCGCAGGATCCGCCGGGCAAGACGCAGGTCGTGATCGTCGGCGCGGGCTATGGCGGGCTGTCGACGGCGCTCGAGCTGCGCCGCAACGGCATCGATTGCGTGGTGCTGGAGCGCGGCATGTTCGGCATCGGTGCCTCGACGCGCAACGGCGGCATGATCTCGGGCGGCACCAATCTCGGCAAGGGGCTGGGCGGCAAGAGCCCAATCGCCGAGGAGTTCGAGCGCAACAAGGCCGAGCTGATGGCCGCGGGCGCGGACTCGCTCACCGTGCTCGAGGATATCATCGCCCGCGAGGGCATCGAGTGCGGGCTGCACAGGAATGGCCGCTTCGTCGGCGCCTGGACGCCGCGCCACTACGACGACATGGCGACCAAGGTCGAGACCTACAACAAGTACGCCGATGCCGGCGCCTCGATGGTGCCGCGCGAGCGCCAGCGCGAGTTCATCCAGTCGGACTACTATCACGGCGGCATGTATGCGAGCCGCGCGGGGCATCTCCATCCGGCGCTCTACTACAAGGGCCTGATCGAGGCGGCGCACAGGCAGGGCGCGATCCTGTGCGCCAACATCGAGGCCGAGCGCACCGAGAAGACAGGGACCGGTTGGCGCGTGCTGACCGCCAAGGGACCGATCGAGTGCAGCGAGGTCGTCGTGGCGACCAACGGCTACACCGGCGATCTCACGCCGCGCCTCAAGCGCCGCGTCGTACCGGTGGCGAGCCACATCATCGCCACCGAAGACCTGCCCGAGCCAGCCGACAGGATGCTGATCCCCGGGATGCGCGCGATCGGCGACACCAAGCGTGTGCTGACCTACTACCGGCCCTCGCCCGACGGCAGGCGGCTGATCTTCGGCGGCCGCGCGCGCTTCACCGCCGCGCCGCCGGAGGTGAGCGCGCCGGCGCTCTACCAGTACATGATCGACCGCTTCCCGCAGCTCGACGGCATCCGCATCACCCACGTCTGGACGGGCAATGTCGCCTTCGCGCTCGACTACATGCCGCACATGGGCACCGACGAGGGGCTGCATTACCTGCTGGGCTGCAACGGCAACGGCGTGGCGATGATGACCTATCTCGGCACCCAGACCGCCAAGAAGATCGCCGGCGGGCGCAACACGCCGGTCAACCCGCTCGACGGCCGCGCGTTCCCCGAGCATCCGTTGTACAACGGCGATCCATCCTGGTTCCTGCCGGCGATCGGCGCCTGGTACCGCACGCGCGACTGGATCGATCGCCGGCTCGCCGGCTAGACCTAGACGGAGACCCTCATGACCGTACTGCTCATCGACACGCCGATTCCCGGCGTGCGGCGCCTCACCCTCAACCGGCCGGAAAAGCGCAATGCGCTGAACAACGAGCTGCGCGGCGCGATCTTCAAGGCGCTCGAAGCGCATGACCGCGACATCGGGGTCAAGCTCACCATCGTCCGCGGCGCCGGACCCGCTTTCTGCTCGGGCTACGACCTGTCGGCCGACAATCGGGTCGGTCAGCCTTATCACTCGGCAGCCGGGCTCGGGCAGTGGTCGCGCCATGTCGTCGATGGCTGGTTCAAGGTCTGGGACCTCGCCAAGCCGGTGATCGCCCAGGTCCATGGCTATTGCCTCGCCGGCGGCACCGAGCTGGCGACCGCCTGCGATCTCGTCTACGTCGCCGAGGACGCGCAGATCGGCTACCCGCCGGTGCGCCTGATGAGCCCGCCCGACATGCAGTTCCATCCCTGGCTGATGGGCATGCGGCAGGCGATGGAGTCGATGCTGACCGGCGATGCGCTGAGCGGCCGCGAGGCGGCAGCCAAGGGCTGGGCGACGCGCGCCTATCCCGCGGCCGAGCTGGAGCGCGAGGTGCTGGCGATCGCCGAGCGGGTCGCCAAGCTCCCGACCGAGCTCGCCCAGATCAACAAGCGCTCGGTCCACCGGGCGATGGAGATCGCCGGCATGAGGGCAGCGATCCGGGCCGGCACGGAGATCCAGGCGCTCGCCTTCCAGACCGAGCCGAGCAAGGAATACATGACCCGCTTCCGGCGCGACGGCGCCAGCGTCTCGAAGCTGCTGACCGAGCGCGATGCGCAATTTGCCGACTATCGCGAGCGCAAGGATGACTGAGCTGCCCGTCACGCTCGACGACGTGAAGCAGGCGGCCGCGCGCATCGCCGGCGTGGTGGTGCACACGCCCTGCCTGCGCAGCGAGACGCTGTCGCGCATCGCCAGGGCCGATGTCTGGCTCAAGTTCGAGAACCTGCAATTCACCGCCTCGTTCAAGGAGCGCGGCGCGCTGAACACGCTGCTGCAGCTCACCCCGGAGGAACGCAAGCGCGGCGTGATCGCCATGTCGGCCGGCAATCATGCCCAGGGCGTGGCCTATCACGCCGGCCGGCTCGGCATCCCGGCGACGATCGTGATGCCGTCCTTCACACCCAACACCAAGGTCACGCACACCCGTGGCCACGGCGCGACGGTCGTGCTGAAGGGCGACACGCTGGCCGAAGCCGGCGCGGAAGCGCATCGCCTCGCCGCCGAACAGCAGCTCGTCTTCGTCCATCCCTACGACGATCCGCGCATCATCGCCGGCCAGGGCACGATGGCGCTCGAGATGGTGCAGGACGTGCCGCAGCTCGACACGCTGGTCGTGCCGGTCGGCGGCGGCGGCATGATCGCCGGCTGCGCCGTCGCCGCGCGCGGGCTGAAGCCGGAGATGAAGGTGATCGGCGTCGAGTCGGCCGGCTACTCGGCGATGCGCCAGCTCCTCGCCGGTGAGCCGGTGACGGCGGGCGGCGACACGATCGCCGAGGGCATCGCCGTGCGCGACATCGGCAAGCTGCCGTTATCGCTCTGCCGTTCCCTGCTCGACCGGGTGGTCTCGGTCGGCGAAGTGGAGATCGAGCACGCCATCGCGCTGCTGCTCGAGATCGAGAAGACGGTGACCGAAGGCGCGGGCGCCACTGGGCTCGCCGCACTGCTCGCCCATCCCGGGCTCTTCACCGGCCGCAAGGTCGGCCTCGTCCTGAGCGGCGGCAACATCGACACCCGCCTGCTCGCCTCGGTGCTGATGCGCGGCCTGGTGCGCGACGGCCGGATCGTCCGCTTGCGCCTGCGGATCACCGACGCGCCCGGCCAGCTCGCCCGCGTCGCCAGCATCATCGGCAAGGCCGGCGGCAACATCGTCGAGGTCCAGCACCAGCGCTTGTTCGGCGGCGTGGTCGCCAAGGCCGCCGACCTCGACGTCACGGTGGAGACGCGCGACCGGCACCACATGGGCGAGCTGGTCTCGGTGCTCAAGGCCGACGGATTTTCCGTCCGGGTGCTGGAGGGCGTCGAGGCCTGATGGCCCTACCATAGATCGGGCTTGGCGATCATCAA
>Ga0268266_10004350_pt1 | contig 13609 bp, 12 predicted proteins | sample KBSS13metaG_FD_190356 | JGI IMG/M metagenome (GOLD analysis project Ga0268266, IMG submission 190356) | Switchgrass rhizosphere microbial communities from Kellogg Biological Station, Michigan, USA - KBS S1-3 metaG (SPAdes) (version 2) | ecosystem: Host-associated > Plants > Roots > Rhizosphere...
TCGCGATCCATCGCGGGATCACCGCGGCGTACGGCCCATCGGGATCCTGGCGGCGGCCGAACACGTTGAAGTAGCGCAGCCCGACGATCTGCTGACCGTACGCGGTGTGGAACGTCTGCGCGTAGATCTCGTCGGCGCGCTTGGTCGCTGCATACGGCGACAGCGGCTTGCCGATCTTGTCCTCGACCTTGGGCAGCTTCGGCTCGTCGCCGTACACCGACGAGCTCGACGCGTACACGACGCGCTGGACGTTCGCTTCGCGCGCCGCGACGAGCACGTTGAGGAACGCGTCGACGTTGTGCTGATGCGACGCGATCGGATCCTTCATCGACCGCGGCACCGAGCCGAGCGCGGCCTGATGCAGCACGATGTCGACGTCCTTGCAGGCCTTCTGCGCGACGGCGAAGTCGCGCAGATCGCCTTCGATGAACGTGAACTGGAGGCGCTCGTCGGGGTTGATCGCGAGCACGTCGTCCAGGTTGCGCTTGTGCCCGGTCAAAAAATTGTCGACGCCGACCACGGTCTGCCCGAGATCGAGCAGGCGCTCGAGCAGCGCCGAACCGATGAAACCGGCGACGCCGGTGACGAGCCAGCGGCGCGGCGAGTTCACCAGATCAGCGCAAACGTCGTCGTATTTCGTCATCGGTGGCTCAGAGACTCCACATGCGGATGCCGCGCGGCGGCGCCTTGAGCGGCAACACGCTCTTGACGTCGATGACCGCGCCACCGTCGCGCACGCGCGCGTAGATCGCGTCGATGTCCTTGATGTACTCGGCGTGCGAGACCGCGAGGATCAGCGCGTCGAGGCCCTGGAACTTCTCGAGCGGCGTGATCTCGATCTTGTACTCCTCGTGCGCTTCCTTCGGGTCGCCGAGCGGATCGTGCACCATCGCATCGATGCCGAACTGCGCGAGCTCGGCGACGATGTCGGGGATCTTCGAGTTGCGCAGGTCGGGCACGTTCTCCTTGAACGTGAGCCCCAGGATGCCGACCTTCGCCTTGCGCAGCGGCACGTCCATCGACGTGAGGAACTTGACCGTCTTCTGCGCGAGGAACCGGCCGACGTTGTTGTTGACGCGGCGGCCGGCGAGGATGACCTCGGGCAAGTAGCCGAGCTCCTCGGCCTTCATCGTCAGGTAGTACGGGTCGACGCCGATGCAGTGACCGCCGACGAGACCCGGCCGGAAGTTCAGGAAGTTCCACTTCGTGCCGGCGGCCTCGAGCACGTCCATCGTGCGGATGCCCATGCGATCGAAGATCAGCGCGAGCTCGTTCATCAGCGCGATGTTGAGATCGCGCTGCGTGTTCTCGATGACCTTCGCGGCCTCGGCGACCTTGATCGACGACGCGCGGTGCACGCCCGCGATCACGACCGAGCCGTACACGCGGGCGACGCGGTCGAGCGTCTCGGCGTTCTGGCCCGACACGACCTTCTGGATCTTCTCGAAGGTGTGCTCCTTGTCGCCGGGGTTGATGCGCTCCGGCGAGTAGCCGAGGAAGTAGTCGACGCCATTCTTGAGGCCGCTCTTCTCGTCGAGGATCGGCCCGCAGATGTCCTCGGTCACGCCGGGGTACACCGTCGACTCGAACACGACGCAGTCGCCCTTCTTGAGGTGCGGCGCGATCGTCTTCGAGGCCGAGATCATCGGTCCGAGATCCGGACGATTGTTGTGATCGATCGGCGTGGGTACCGCGACGATGTAGAACGTGCAGTCGGCGAGCTTCGCCGGATCGGCGGTCATGTCGAGCTTCGTCGCGGCGGCGAGCTGCTCTTTGGTGACCTCCATCGTGTCGTCGTGACCGCGCTTGAGCTCGTCGACGCGACGCTGGCGGATATCGAATCCAACGGTGGGAAGCTTCTTGCCGAACGACAGAGCGACCGGCAAGCCGACGTAGCCAAGACCGATGACGGCGATCTTTTCTTGCTCGAGAGAACGCATCTACGAGTAACAGAGCACGAAGCCTACCCGACGAGCAAGACGCCCAAGAACCGGCCGTGTGGCATCAGCTGTGCGAGCTCGACCAGCTCCCGCTCGCGCGACCGGTGTGCGCGGCTGACCAGTGCGACCGCATCCATGCATGCCGCCGCGCTCGCGTGCTCGCCGAGCAGCTCGAAGCCGGTGAGGTCCACGAGCACATGTGCGAACAGATCCGCGCTCTCGAGCAACACTCGCGCGAGCTGCGGTACCACTTCGCCCGCTTTCTCGACGTGCGGAGGCGTGAGCAAGGCGAGCGAGCCCCGCAGCCAGCGCGTCGCGAACACGGAGTCGCCGTGATTGGTGTGCTGGCCCTTGGAGAGCTCGGCGAGCGCGGGGTAGCGAACGTTGGCGTCGACCACGCCGACCGTGGCGCCGGTGAGATTGCAAAGCGCGAGCCCGAGGTGGATCGCGACCGGTGGCACGGCGACGTTGTCGTCACACGGGACGAAGCCGACCACGCGCAGCTTCTCGGCGTGGATCCGCCGCGCGATGCGCGCGCACGAGGCCTGCAAGTTGCCAGCAGCGGTGTCTTCGAGCCGGATTCCGATCCGCGCGAGCACGTCTTCGCCCGTATCGCCCGTGTCGACCACGGCAGGAGCTTGCCATCGCCACGACGCCCGCGATAGCCCTTCTCGGGTGCCACTCTCGATCGTGCACGTGCTGTCGTCGTTCGGCGTCGGGGGCCAGGAGCGCGTCGCGCTCGATCTCTCGATCGGCCAGCGTGCGCGCGGGCACACCGTGCGCGTGATCTCGCTCGCTCCCCCGCCTGACGGCGCGATGGCCGACGAGTTTCGCGAGCACGGCATCGAGACGGTGCGCGTCGCCAAGCGCGACGGGATCGATCCGACGCTCGTGCCTCGGCTCGTCGCCGTCGTGCGCGGCGTGGACATCGTGCACACGCACAACCCGCTGCCGCTGGTCTACGGCGCGCCGGCCGCCAAGCTCGTGCGCGCCGGGGCGATCCATACCAAGCACGGCAAGAATCCGGGCACGCGCGCCCAGCGCTGGCTGCGCCGGACCGCCGCGCGATTCTGTGACGCGTACGTGGCGGTCTCTGCGACGACGCTGGCACAGGCGCGCCAGGCGCACGACGTCAGCGAAGCCAAGCTGCGCGAGATCCCGAACGGCATCCGGCTCGACCGCTACGCGCCGGATCCGGCCGCGCGCGCGCAGATCCGCGCCGAGCTCGGCCTCGGCACCGCGTGGGTGGTCGGCACCGTCGGCCGCATGGACTCGAACAAGAACCAGGCGATGCTCATCCGCGCGATGGCGCCGCTGCTCTCCGCCGAGCGCCGGCTCGTGATCGTCGGCGACGGGCCGGGGCGCGCCGACGTCGAAGCCGCGGCCGCCGGCTCGCCGTTCGTGACGTTCACCGGCCGGCGCATGGACGTGCCGCGGGTCATCCACGCGTTCGACGTGTTCGCGCTGTCGTCGATCAGCGAGGGCCTGCCGCTCGTCGTGCCCGAGTCGATGGCGGCCGCGCTGCCGATCGTGTCGACGGCCGTCGGCGGGATCCCCGACGTCGTGCAGGATGGTCTCACCGGGTTGCTCGTGCCGGTCGACGAGCGCGCGCTCGGCGATGCGCTCGCGAGTCTCGCGCGCGATCGGGCGCGCGGCCAGCGGATGGGCGCTGCGGCTCGCGAGCTGGCGCTGGCGCGCTACAGCGCCGATCGCATGGTCGAGGCGTACCTGGCGTTGTACGCGTCGATCTGCGAGCGATAGGACTCGAACACGTAGTCGCGCAGCAGGCGCAAGTCGCGCGCGGCCGCGGTCACGATGCGATAGCCGGTGCGGCGCAACAGGCCGAACGGTCCGGCCTGCGGCTCGCGGGACTGGACGACCTGGTCGAACACGACCTCGGCATTCGCCCACATCACCTCGTCGAGGCCGGGGACTTCGAGCTGCAGCGGCACGGCGCGTTCGAGCCGGCCGCCGGTGTACGGCCGCTCGATGCGCGCGCCTTCCATCGACAGGTCGACCATCAGCGCGCTGCGCTCGATATCGTCGACGATCTCCCAGCACATGCCCGACATCTCGATTCGAGGGCTGACTCGTCTCATCCGAAAATTTTCGGATGGGCGCGGCGCCATGGGCAAGATTCAGTGAGCCGACGCTATATAAGCGAGCCGCGGCACCGCGATCTGCGTGAAGTACATCGCGTCCGACATCTCGCGGTCCGTCGACAGCCGGCGCACGTCGAACGGGTCCGTCGGCAGCATGTTCGCGAACGGCCGCGGCCAGATCCGCGACGCACCGGTCGCGTTCGTGAAGCCGAGCCGGTAGCCGGCTTGCTGCACGGCCTCGCGGATCGAGGTGACGTGCGCGACGCGCCGGCCGACCGGATACGCGATCGCATGCACGGGCCGGCCGATCTGGGCCTCGAGCTCGCGCTTGGATCCGGCGAGCTCGTCGTGGAGCTCGTGGTTGCCGAGCGTCTGGAGCACGCGATGGCTCTTGGTGTGCGACTCGACGTCCATGCCGGCCTTCGCGAGCGCGCGCACCTGCTCCCAGGTCATCACGATGTCGTCGGCGTGGCCCTGCTCGATCCCGAGATCCCAGTCGACGCGGAATGCCTCCGCGAGCTCGGTCAGGAACCGCTCGAGGTCGAGGTTCGCCGTGTCCTTGACGAGCGCGGCGAGCTTGCGCAGCGCCATCGGATCGCGCGCGGTGACCGTGCGCAGCACCGGATACGTGATGGTCGCGCTGGCCAGCTTCGTCGAGCTCAGCACGAACGCGATGCGCTCCCACCAGTACAGCCGGCGCTCGCTGACGAACCGCGTCGGGATGAAGAACGTCGCGGGCAGCCCGACCTGGTTGAGCAGCGGCAGCGCGACGTCGTGGCACGACCGGTAGCCGTCGTCGAACGTGATCATCACGGCATTCTTGGGCAGCGGCTCGCCATCGAGCGCACGCACCAACTGTGCGATGGTGACCGGTGTGCCGTAGCGCGCGACCAGCTCGAGCTGGCGCTTGAACTGCGCGGGCGCGGCATCGGCGACGCCCGGATCGAACGCGTAGGCCGGATCTTCGTCGGCGATGTGGTGGTACGTGAGGATGCTGACGGTCGTTGGCACCGGTGCCAGCTTGCGCAAGCGCATCAGCACCGCGAGTGCTCCCGAACCGAACAGCGCACTCGCCAGCTGCTCACGCGCCCCCATCGTCGGAACGAGCATACCAGGTGCTATGGTCATGAGCGCGTGTTCGCGCTCCCAGGAATCGGCGCACTCATCATCTTCATCCTGGCCAGGCCGCAGGAGTTCTTTCCGCTGCTCCAGCGAGTGCCGTTCCTGCACCTGTTCACGGTGTTCGCGGTCATCGGCTACGTCATCGACATCCGGCTGCGCCGGCTCCTCCCGGTCGCGACCAACACGCTGGTCTGGGTCGGCGGGCTGCTCTTGTGGGCGGTGATCTCGGCGGCGATCAACACGCCCGAGGCGTTCATGTCGCGGCTCGTCGAGATGGCGATCCTGTTCGCGCTGTACGGAACGATCGCGCATGGCATTCAGCGCTTCCGATCGTTCCAGATCGTGGCGGGCGTGCTCGCCGCGACGTGTTTGTTCATCGCGGCGGTGTGCGCGCACCAGGGCTTCTCGGGCACGCAGTGCATCGGCGGCGAGGAGCAGGACGGCAACATCGAAGGCGAGCCCGATGGCCGCGAGTGCATCACCGTCGACGACTGCCGCGGCCCCGATGCCGATCCGAGCATGGAGTACCGCTGCGAGAAGGTCGGCTTGTTCGGGACGTACAGCGTCGAGGGCCGCGTGCGCTATCGCGGCGACCTCAAGGATCCCAACGAGGTCGCGCTGACGATCTGCGCGGGCGGGATGGCGCTGCTCATCGGCTTCGCGATGCGGCGGCGCGGGCTCGTCGGCGTGCTCGGGTACGGCTCGGGGGTCGCCATCGTGTTCGTCTGCGTCTACCTGACGCAATCACGCGGCGGGCTGATCGCCGCGATGCTCGTCCCGGGCGTGTACCTCATACGCAAGTACGGCATAGGCGTCGTCATACCCGGCGCGCTCGTCGGCATCCCGGTGATGATGTTCGGCGGGCGCAGCGGCGAGGCCGCCGATCTATCGACCGAGATGCGCTACGACGCGTGGAGCGCCGGGCTCGACATGTGGCACCACAGCCCGATCTTCGGCGTCGGCCCGCGCGCGTTCGTCGATCACAACTATCTGACCGCCCACAACTCGTTCGTGCTGTCGCTCGGCGAGCTCGGCTTCGTCGGCTTGTTCCTGTTCACGACCGTGATCTTCTTGTGCATCAAGACGCTGATCGTCGGACTTCGCGAGCTTCGCCACGTCCCCGGCAGCAGGGGCGCGCAGATCTGGGGGATGTCGCTGCTCGCCGGGCTCGGCGGCATCATCTTTCAGATCAACACGCTGTCGTTCACCTATCACCCGGTGTTGTGGATGTACATCGGCCTCATCGGCGGCTGGTACCTCGCCGTCCGCGGCCACGTGCCGACCTTCGAGGTGAAGGTCAGGCTCATCGACGCCGCGGCGATCATCGCGGGCTGCGCGCTGTACGCGCTCGTCGTGCTGCCCGTGTTCTTGCGGATCAAAGGACAGATGTAGCGGTCACTTCTTCTTCTTCGGCGGCGCCGGCTTCTTCGCCGCAGGCGCCGGCTTCTTCGCCGCAGGCGCCGGCTTCTTCGCGGGCGCGGCGGGCTTCTTCGGCGCCGGCGCGGGCTTCTTCGCGGGCGGAGCTTTCGCGGCGGGCTTGACGGCGGGCGCGGGCTTCGCCGGAGCCGGCTTGGCAGGCGCGGGCTTGGCGGGCACGGGCACGGGCACGGGCGCCGGAGCCGGCTTCGCGGCACCGGGCTTCGCCGGAACCTTGATCGGCTCGGGCTTGCCCGTCGGCAGCGGCTTGGCGGGGCGCGGCGGGATCGGACCGCGACGCGGCAGATCGTCGGGGTCGATGCGCTCGACCTCGTCGTCGTCGTCCTCGTCGTCGTCTTTGTCCTCGTCCTCGTCCTCGTCCTCGTCGTCGCTCACGATCGCGCGACGACGCGCGGGCGCCGGAGCCGGGCGCTCGCCCTCGTTCTCGTCCTCGTCGTTGTCGTGCTCGTCGCCGTCCTCGTCCTCGTCCTCCTCGTCCGAATCGACGATGTCGTCGTCCTCCTCGTCCTCGTCCTCGTCCTCGTCCTCGTCTTCTTCGTCGTCGCCAGACGCCCACGGCGGCTTGTCGCCGTCACGCCAACCGCCCTCGTTCTCGTCCTCGTCGTCGTCGTCGTCTTTCTCGTCTTTTTCGGCTTCTTCCTCGGACCACTCCTCGTCGTCGGCGGGAGCTCCGCCGCCGCCGCCGCTCCCTACGTCGCCGACCTCGTCGTCGTCGTCATCGGGACCGTCGTCATCATCATCGTCGTCGTCGCCGTCATCGGCGTCGTCATCGTCCTTGTCATCATCATCGTCATCATCGTCGTCGTCGTCCTCGTCCTCATCGTCTTCGTTTTCGACGATGCTGCGACGGGGCGACGCGGCGAGCCACGGATCCAGGTTTTCGACGTCACTTCGCATGACTTTGGGAATTCTAAACAGTCCCGACGTGCATCCTGTCAACCGCCGGCGCGACCTTTGCTACTCCGCGCGCGTGATACAAACAATGCGCGTGCGCCGAGCTTGCCTGGTCTTCGCGATGACCGTGTCCGCTGGCTCCGCACGCGCCGATCACTGGAGCCTCCACGGGCTCGTGGCAGGCGATCTCGCCCTCACGGACAACGAGTTCGCCGTACCGAGTAGCGACAATCCCCAACCCGACGTCTACCTCGACATTCGGCCGGGCGTGATCCTCCAGTCCGAAGGTGCGCGCTTCATCGATCAGCTGATCGCGCAAGCCGAGCTGATCGAGTACGCGCGCCACGCCGACGAGCCGACGTGGAACGGCTACGGCACCTGGAAGGGGATCTTGCTGCCCGGGCCGCGGACCGACATGACCTTCGAGGTCGACGGCAGCACAGGTCAGGTCAATTCGTTGTCGGCGCGCACGCCGGCCGATCAGGCGACGATCCAGGTGACGCAAAGTGGGCCGGCCGCGATGCGCTCGGCCGATGGCCTCGAATACCTCGGCTATCAGGCGACCCGCGAGACCCGGTTGACGCAGTCGGCATTCGGGGCATGGACGGCGACCGACGACAACGCGCAGATGCCGACCCTGACCAGCTCGACCACGGCCGGAGTGGGCATCGGCGTCGAGCGGCTGTTCCACCACGACACGGTCTCGCTCAACGTCGCGGCGACCTACCTGCACCTCGAGGAGATCGCGCCGCCGACCAACGTCACGGGCAGCCACCTCCTGAACCAGCTCAATCCCCAGGCAACTCTGTCGTGGATCCACGATTTCTCGCGCAAGTGGAGCGGCAGCGCGACCACCGGCGTCGTGTTCGTGAACGAGCTGACGCCCGATCCGTATGCGTTGCAGACGCCGGTGGCCGGCGCGACCGGCTACGTCGTCGCGAGCGCGCTCGTGGGTTACACGGACGTCTGGGGCCACGCATCGGCAAGCATCGGGCGCAGTGTCTCTCCGAACCTGTTCATCGCCGAGAACACGCTGACCGACAGCGCGGTGCTCCAGGCCGCGGTCCCGCTGTACTGGCTCGACCCGCGGCCGAGCGCGCACGATCCCAAGCTCGCGCTGCTCGGCTCGCTCGGCATCCTGCGCACGCAGATCATCAACGCCGACGACTCGAGCAAGACGCTCGGCGAGTTCGATGTCGGGCTCATCGACGTCGGCCTGACGTGGGCGCAATCGCCCGGTCGCACATTCGGCGTGCGCTACGAGCTCATGTTCCAGCACGGCAACGCGGTCGCGGCGATGATCGAGCCGTCGTTCTACAAAGATACATTGTTCTTCACATTCAACATTCGCTACCCCGACGACGTCATGCCGAAGATGCCGAAGACCGGCCAGAGCAACCGCTCCGATCGCAGCGACGTCGCGCCGGTCGGCACCGAGCAGGTCGTGCCCGACCCGGTCGACCCACCCCCGGCCGCCGAGTAGGATGCGACGGTGGCGAAGGGGCATCATCCGAACGTGCAGCGGCGCGACGGCTCCGGTGGGAGCGGCAGCGACGAGCCCAGCACGACGATCCGGGCCCTCGTCTACGTGGTCGACGACGCGCGCATGCAGTGGGTCGAAGAAGAGCTCGTGGGCGAGCCGATCACGCTCCAGATCGGCCGCAACGCCGCACAGGTCGTGACCGCGCTCGTCGACGATCCGCCGCCGCGTGCGCAGATCTTGATCGTCGACGTCGACGCGCTCGCGCCGGTCGACCTGCTCCAGCTGCACCAGATCCGCGAGCGCGGCTGGTTCGGCGCGGTCGTCGCGATCGGCCAGGTGCCGGCGGCGCTGCGCAGCTCGCTGTCGATCGGCCACGTGGTCGTGCCGCCGCTGCGCCGGTACTCGCTGCGCAACACGATCACGCGCGCCGGAATCGCGCTGCCGACCACGCGCATGCCGAAGATCGACGGCTAGTCGACGAGCACGTCGGCGGGAGGCACGCCGCCGAACCCGGTGTTCCACGCGAGCGCGTAGCCGGTCACGTTGCGGACGATCACGCGCTCGTCGAGCGCGTCGGGCTCGACCGTCCACTCGCCGAGCACGTCTTCTTCGTAACAGGTCGGCCCGACGACGAGCACGCGGCGCCCGCGGCCTGGATGCGGTGCGCGCGCGACGAGCTCGATCGCGCTCCAGCGCAAGTGACACGCGCGCGACAGATCGACGACGCGCAGCTCGCGATCGCCGAGCGAGCGCGCCGCCTGCACGATCCCGCACGCGAATCCGGCGCCCGCGGCGTACGCGCGGCCCGGCTCGACGACGAGCTCGAGCGAACGCGGCAGCGCCACGCGGATCGCGGCAAACGCGGCGGCGAGATCGGCGATGCCGTGCCACGCGCCGCCGAGATCGACGAACGCCGGCTCGAACGCGCACAGCTCGAGCGCGGCGCGCGCGGTCGCGACGAAGCGCTCGGCCGAGGTCGCGACGACAGGACCGTGATGCACGTGCAGGCCGAGGCGCCGGCCGAGCGCGGCATCGGCGAGCGCGGCGATCGCGTCGCGATCCGAAAGTCCGAACCGCGACCGGCGATGCCCGGTGCCGTCGAGCACGCTGCCGATCGCGGGATCGAGCCCGGTGATCGACGCCGACACGCGGATCGCGATCTCCGCGCCCGGCGGCGCCGCACGGACCTGCTCGACCGTCTCGCACGCGACGATCACGCGCTTGCCACGCGCCGCCGCGATCGCCGCGCCGCTCGGATCGGCGACCGAGACGATCGCGTGCGCCGGCACGGCCGCGAGCTCGGCCGGCGATGCGACGTCGAAGCCGTCGACGTGCCGCGCCGCGAGCTCGAGCACGCGCGGATGCGGGAACGACTTCACCGCGAACAGCGCCGTGATCTCGGCGGCGCGCGCGGCGGCGCCGATCGCCGCGAGGTTGGCGTCGATGCGCGCCAGATCGAACGCGAGCGTCGCGCGCGTGCAGTCACGCAGCCGGTCGATCATTCGTCGTCGGGAGGAAGAGGTTTCAGGCCGCTCGGCGCGGCGGCGGGCGCGGGTGCCGGTGCGGGCGCTGCCGATCCCGTGGTCGCGACCTCGTCGGGCTCGTGTGTGGTCTGGCTGCCGGGCCCGCCGGCGAGTGCGACGTACAGCACGGGCACCGCGACGCCGGTCGCGATCACGACCGCGCCGCGCCAGCGCAGGCCCATGCGTCCCTTGATCATGAAGATGCCCGAGCCCGCGAGGTACAGGAGCAACAGCGCGTACGCGTCGGCGATGTACTTCCACGCCTTCTTGCCGCGCGCCTTGTGTAGCCAGTTCGCGAGCCCGATGAACGCGCGGCGCTCGCGGCTCTGCACCGTGACCTGCGTGCCGATCGCCGTCACCTGTGCGCCGCTCGCGTAGCCGAGCCGGATCTCGTCGCCGGCGCGCAGACTGCTCGCGGGCATGCCGAGCTGCGCGGCGTCGGCGACGCGCTGGATCGCGACCGCATCGGGCACGCCGTCGGCGATCGCCGGGATCGCGAACGTGCGCGTGGTGGTCTTGTAACTGACGTCGCCCCAGTCCTCGATGTGGTTCTGCGCGATGCCCGACACCGCGTAGATCACCGTGAACCCGATCGCGAGATAGCCGATGTCGCGGTGGATGGCGCGCAACCAGGCGCGCCAGCGGTTAGGCATAGCGTTCTTCACGCCACGGATCGCCGTGGTTGTTGTAACCGCGGGTCTCCCAGAAGCCGGGCTGGTCCTCCGTGACGAACTTGATGCCGGTGAGCCACTTCGCGCTCTTCCAGAAGTAGAGGTCGGGCACGAGACCGCGCACCGGCGCGCCGTGATCGAGCGCGAACGGCGTCCCGTTCAGGCGATAGGTCACGAGCGCGTTGTCGGCGGTCGCTTCTTTCATCGGGACATTGGCGGTGTAACCATGCGCCGCCTCGAAGATCACGTACCGCGCATCCGGTTTGACCTCGGCGAGCCGGGCGAGCTCGGCGACCTGCACGCCCTTCCACACGCCGTCGAGCAGCGACCAGCCGGTCACGCAGTGGACGTCGGCCTTCTTCTCGACCTGGGGCAAGCCGAGCAGCGCCTTGTAGTCGACCTCGAACGGCTTGGCGACGTGGCCGTGGACCTTCAGCCGGAACGTCTCGAACTTGCCGTCGCCTTCGTCGCCGCCCATCGGCTTGAGCGCCTGGATCGCGTGCTGGCCGGGTGGCAGCCGTGGTCGGCCGTCGGCGCGGGCCGGCAGCACGATGTCCTCGCCGAGCAGCTGCGCGACCACGCCGCCGACCGCGACGAACGCGGTGCCGACGACGGCCTTGCGCAAGAAGCTGCGACGATCTTCCGTGGCACGCAGGGCTGGAAACCGATCGAGATCGGGTTGGTTGCTCACCTGCGAATAGTTTAGCGCCGCGCGGTGTGGGCGGCGAGCCACGTCTTGAGCTGCGCGGCGAGTCGGGGCGCATCGGGGTTGTCGGGGTCGGCGTCGAGCCTGGCGAGCCCGCGCTGGATCTCGGTGGCTGCTTCGGCGGCGCGGCCTTGCGCGGCGAGCCCCTCGGCGCGCGACCAGCGACCGCGTGCTTCGAAGTACCGATCGCCGTTCTTGACCGAGGACTTGATGACCTGGTCGGCGTGCTCGATCGCGCTCGTCGGATCGCCGGCCAGGGCCTCGGCGCGCGCCCACTTCGCGAGCGCTTCGTTGACCGCCCCGTTGTCGTCACCGAAGAGCTTGTGAAATCGCGCGTAGGCATCGGCGAGCTCGGCGCTCGCCTCCGCCGGGTGGCCGAACGCGAACAGCGCTTCGCCATGGAGCTGGTGCGCGTACGCGAAGTCGTACACGCCGGGCGCGAGCGTGCGCTTTTGGATCGCGAACCCGCGCTGGAACAAGGCTTCCGCTTCGTCGGCCTTGCCGAGGTGCGTGAGGATCATCGCCAGGTTGATCACGGCGCGCGCGGTCAGCGGATGATCGCCGAGCTTGCGCGTGCGAATGTCGACCGCGCGGCGCGCGAACGGCTCGGCATCGGCGAACCGCTCCTCGCGCAAGAACAGGTTGACGATGTTGTTCGCGTAGAGCGCGGCCTGCGGCGAGTCGGTGCCGAATGCACCTTCTTCGATCGCGAGCGCGCGGCGATACAGCTGCTCGGCTTCGGTGTAGTTGCCGCGCGTCATCAGGATGGCGTTGGCTTCGTTGCTCATCACACCGGCGACGATCGGGTGATCGGTGCCGTACACCGCCTCGTAGATGCTCTGCGTCTCGCGCAAGATCGGCATGGTCTCGCTCCACCGATCGAGCGCATCGAGCAGCAACGCCTTGCGCGTCAGGACGAGCCCGCGCAGATCGTCGTGCGGGTCGCGCTTGCTCGCGAGCCCTTCGGCGAGCATCCCGTCGATGATCTTGAGCGCCTCATCGTTCTTGCCGAGCGCCTGGTACGCGTCCGCCGTGTACAATTCGAGCTCGGCCGGAAGCTTGCCGACATCACCGGGTACGCGGCTGAGCGCGGAGCTCGCCAGGTCGCGCGTCGCGAGCGCGTCGCTGCCGCGCTGGAGCTCGCCGCCCTGCACGTACATGCGCTCGAGCCAGGATTTCGCGCGCGCGCGGTCGTCGCGCCCACGATCGGCGGCGAGCGCGGCCGCCTGGAGCTCGGTGGCCGCCGCGGCGTAGGCGCCGCTGTTGATCTGCGCCTCGCCGAGCTGGTAGTGGGCCGCCGCTTCGAGCGGTGCGTAGCCGAGCGTCTTCGCGACGTCGAGCGCGCGCTGCGCGCGTTGCACCACGTCGGTCTTCTTCGCGTGCGTGAGCGCCGCGAGCGCATCGACCTCGCGCGTCGCGGCTTCGATCTGCGTCCGCAGCAGCGGTGGAACCGGCGGTTGATCGAGCACGGCCTTGGTGTCGGCACAGCCGCCGACCGGATCGACGCCGCGCACGAGCTTCACCGCGGCGAGCGCGATGTCCGGATCCGCCGCCGCAAAGCTGTCGAGCACGCCGCCGAGCTCGCGTCGGCGATCGTCGAGGCAGGCCATCCTGCGGTCGAGCAGGTCCGCCGACTGCTCGCCGCGTACGTGCGTCGCTTCGCAGGTCGCCCGCCGCGCGGCGATCCACTGGGTCCCCCAGCCGTCGATCAGCGGCGCCGCGCGCTCCCAC